>WBZO01001222.1_pt2 | contig 29250 bp, 31 predicted proteins | sample 5204261 | NCBI WGS metagenome assembly WBZO01 (sample SAMN12412400, study PRJNA552823) | activated sludge metagenome | isolation source: activated sludge from anammox sidestream of wastewater treatment plant... | place: USA: North Carolina | collected 2017-09
ACAAGCGCCCGGTTGCGTCGGTGGTCGCGTCGAGCACGAGCGTGGAGTCGGTCTCGCCGATCGCCGTGACGTGCACCTTCACGGCAGCATCGGCGATGGGCTCGGGGCCCTCGACGGGGCGCGCCGGCAGGACGACGTCGGTCGCCGCGGGCTCCTCCACCGTGAGGCTGTCTACGCCCGTCACGACGGTGCATCCTCCGAGCAGCAGCAGGCCCCCGATCCCTCCGAGCTTCGTCGACACGGCCGCGCAGCCTAGCGATTCTCGCCGCGCTGTCGAGCCCGCGCCCCGGGTGCCGCCCGGACGGGTGACACCGTTCGTGCGACATGCAGGAGACAAATCCGATCCCTACCGTAGGGTCCCGATGAAGAAAGCCCTCCTCCTCGCCGCCGCCCTCGCCTCCCTCTCCGCCTGCGCCGCCCCCACGGAGGACGGATCCGAAGCGAAGGTCGACGTCGAGACGGACGGCGCGGAGCCCTCGATGCTGAACCTCAAGCTCCCGGACTACGCCGCGAGCACGTACTCTGGGGACAACGCGTGCGTCATCTACGGCGAGAACGGTCTCCCCCAGAAGTGGCGCTATCGCTTCGTGCTCTCGAACAAGGGCAACGCGAGCGGGACCATCCCGATGATCAAGGTCCGCATCGCGAACGACTCCGCGGGGCTGGCGTACCTGAAGTACATGCTCGACGTCTACGTCGCCGCCGGCACCTCGCAGGTGGTCACGATCGACGTCCCGCAGATGTACCCGACGACGTACACCGCGGAGGTGAACGTCGATCCGGCGAAGACCATCACGGAGTGGAACGAGACGAACAACGTGCTCGTCCAGCAGATCGGCTTCACGAGCGGCCTGCCGGGCGACGGCAAGTGCAAGGACTGAGATCGCCGGAGGCGCGGCCGGTGAGCTAGGCTCGCGCCGCGATGAGCGCCGACCTGGCGATCCTCTGTCAGTCCTGCGGGCTCTGCTGTGATGGCTCGCTCTTCGGGCGCGTGCCGCTCGGTCCCGAGGAGGTCGAGCCCGCGCGCCGGCGGGGACTGCGCGTCCTGGACGGAAGGAACGCCTTCGAGCAGCCCTGCGCGGCCCTCTCGGTACGCGAGACGACCTCTGGTACGCGCCGCGCGTGCTCGATCTACGACGATCGACCTCTCTCGTGCCGTCGCTTCGCGTGCCGCCTCCATGACCGGCATCGACACGAGGGAGGCCCCCTCGAGCCGAGGCTCGCCAAGGTACGACGCGTCCGTGAGCTCGTCGCCGATCTCGAGGCCCAGGGCCTGAGCCCGGCCGATTTCGTCGACGACGAACGTGTCGATGCCTCGCGCCCCGACGACCTCGCGAGGCAGATGCTCGCCGAGCTGACGAAGCTCCTGGAAGACGACTTCGCGCGAGCGTGAAGATCGCGAGCCCGGGTCGCGCACTCGCCAGTGCGAACCCCGAAATGGAAAGAGCCACGGGAAGTCGAGGCACGCCCGACGCCCGTGGCTCCTGGTTTTTCACGCGGTGGGCGACGGCCCGCCGCGATGCGGGAGAAGGCGAACGATCGTCGGAGCGTGACCGCATTCGGTCATGCCGTCGGATCGCCGGCTTCGTCCCTCAATGTACGTCAGCGGGACGGATCGGCCCGCGCTCTCGCGTGCAACGACATCGAAACTCCTTCGTGGGTTCGCGATGCGTAGTCCGTCGGCGGTCCTGCACGCCCACCGAGGAGCGCGCGGCCCGTGCGACCCTTCACTCGTGACATACCGCATGAGCTCGCGCCACCTCCCGCGCGCATGCGGCCGCAGTTTTGTGAGAGATCTGCGCTCACGTGGAGCGCCCTTCGCTCATGCGCGCCCGTCTCACTCGAGGCCGGCCCGCTCCGCGGCGAACCGCGCGAGCGCCGACCAGTCGAGCTCCCCTCGCCCTTGCGCCACCGCCTCGAGGAGATGATCGCGAAGCAGGCTCGCGACGGGCATCGGAACGCTGTGCGTCTCGGCGGCGGCGAGCACCAGGCGAACGTCCTTCAGGCCGAGGTACGCCGCGAAGCCCGCCGGCTCGTAGGCCTCGGCCGCGATCCGCTTCGCATAGCCCTCGAAGATCGGCGAGCGAGCGAGCACGTTCACGAAGACGTCGCAGAACGCGTCCGGTGCGATCTCCCATTTGCGTGCGAGCGCGAAGGCCTCCCCCAGGATCTCGAGCATCGACGCGATGACGAAGTTCCCCGAGAGCTTGATCACGTTCGCGGAAGCCGCTCTCTCGCCGAGCCGGCTGATCCCTCGACCGAGCACCGAGAGCGCCGGCAGGCTCTTGTCGACGTCGGAGGCCGGCCCCGCCGCGAGGATCCAGAGCTGCTTCGCCGCCGCCGCGTCGGGTCGACCGAAGACGGGCGCCGCGACGTACCCTTGCTTCGCGGCGGCGTGCGCCGCTGCGAGGCGCTCCGAGAGGGCGACCGAGATCGTGCTCGAGGACACGTGGACGGCCCCCGGAGACAACGCGGCGACGATCCCGTCCTCGCCGAACGCGACGCCTTCGACCGCCGCGTCGTCTGCCAGCATCGTGAAGACGAGGTCCGCGCCCCGCGCGGCCTCCGCGGGCGTCTCGGCGATCCGCGCGCCTCTCGCGGCGAGGGGCTCGGCGCGCGCACGCGTCCGGTTGTAGACGACGAGCTCGTTGCCGGCCGCGAGGAGGCTCGCCGCCATCGGGCTGCCCATGTGGCCGAGGCCCACGAATCCGATCTTCATGCCGTCTACCTACGGACGGGCGCCTCGCGCAGGAAGTGGCGAAATGCCGCCGCGAGCCGCCGAGGCCCTCCCGGGCAGACCGTCTCCCTCCGCGCGCGCGCGGCCGGCGCATGCGCGCGCGCGAGCTCGCCTCGCCCGATCTCCGGGCCGGTGGCGGCGAGGGCGCGTGGCACGTCGCCTGCTGACGGGCGGCCCATGCACGCGCTCGACGACGTCGCCTCTCGGCTGCTCGCTCTCTCGCTCCTCGTCGCGGCGGCAGGATGCGCGATCGCCCCCACGGACGGCGCGACCGACGACGACGACGACGCGGCCGATCTCGGCGTCACGCAGGCCGAGGTCCAGGCAGAGAACGGGTGGAAGCAGTTTTCGATCGTCCAGGACGGCTCACGCGCGTCGAAGGCGACCGGCGCCCTCGAGATCCCGATGCGCAAGGCGGACGGCACGGTCGCGACCATCCTCTCGAACACGGGCCCCTGGGGCCTCCCCGTTCGCCTCACCGTACGCGGCACGTGCGGAGTGACGTTCATCTCACCGCACTACGCCGTCACGGCGGCCCACTGCGTCGAGCGGAGGAACGTCCCCGATCCGCCGAGCACCCCGCTCACCGTGCGGCAGTTCGACGTCACGAACGCGAGCCTCCTCGGCTTGAATGCAGCCGCGCTCATCAAGGGGACGTACCCGAGCTACCAGCCGCTCTCGACGTCCATGAAGGACGTCCCCGGCTACCAGTCCACGGCGCTGTCCTGCAAGCTCGTCTCGCGCTGCGCGACGCCGCTGATCGACTCGCCCGCATACAACTGCGACTTCGCCGGCGACATCGCGATGCTCTACTGCGGAGACCGCGCCTCGAATGCGCCATGGCTGCCGGTCGCGAGCTCCGATCCGCTGGTCGGCCCGGTCGAGATGTACTGGTTCCACGAGCTGCTCTCGCCGATCCCGCTCACGCAGCCGGCACCGGGCTCGCCCGCCGTCGACTTCGATCGCTACCAGCACTACACCCTGCTCGGCGCCGGCAGCTCGGACAAGCTCGCCGCGCAGATGAACAACTGGCACTACATCGCCAGCCCGACGAACGCGCTACTGCCGCTCAAGTCCGTTCCGTGGAGCAACGGCGCGCCGCGCCAGCGCCTCTTCCACTCCACCGCGACCGATCTCTTCGGGTGTCACGGGACGTCCGGCTCCGGCGTGCTGCAGCGCAACGCCACCGGCGACCTCGAGCTGCTCGGGCCCGTGTCGAACGCGCCGTCGTGGGCGCTCACGCGCCTCTGCAACAATCCGGACACGTTCCAGCCGGGGACGACCGGCCTCACGTACACCCCGAACACCGTGACGCTGCAGCTGCAGTCGAAGTACGGGCGCATGCTCTTCTTCGATCGCAATCCCATCGTCGTGAGTCCGCTGCCGGTCATCGGCGTCGCCACCCGGTGACGCGTCCGTCATGCGTCCCCGTGGTAGGCTCTCCGCACGATGAACGCAGACGACGATCGGCTTCGCGGTCGTCTCGACGAGGACCAGGATCGCCTGATCGCTGCGGCCGCGCCGCACGGCTTCGAGCTCCGCCAGCCGCGCAAGCGCCCCCTCGAGGAGCATGCTCTGGTCGCGTTCGAGACGGCGGACAACGTGCTCACGCGACTGACCGGCGAGGTGGACGGAGCGAAGGTCGATCTGTTCGAGTACGACTGGGTCCAAGCAGGCGCGAAGGGCGCCGTCAGCCGCGGCCGCCGCATCGCTCTCGTGCTCCGCCATCCCGCGTTCGAAGGCGAGGCGCGTTGCAGGTGGGAGCAGTTCCAGGGCTTCGCGGCGAAGATGACCTGGTGGTCGTTGGTGCTCGTCTTCGGCGTCCTCCTGTTCTGGCTGCTCGTACCGATCTGGCTCTACCAGTACTCGCAAGGCCGAAACCCCTTCCCGAAGAGCTGGCCCGTCGGCAACCCGGAGTTCGAGAAGCGCTTCCAGGTCGTCTCGTCATCCGGTGAGCAGGCAAAGCGTGCGCTGCCCGCCGCGATGCAAGCGCTGGTCGTCGCGGAGGGGACGAGAGGCCCGATCGAAGTGCGCCCGGGGCTGCTCGCGCTGGGGCTCGAGGGCAAGAGCCTCGATCCGCAGACGTTCGAGCGCGCGGTGCGCGTCGCCAGGCGCGTCGTGCGGGTGTACGCCCCGTCGACGGACGACGCGCGGACCGCGTACCGCGTCGCCGACGATCCCGCTGACGCCGAGGCTCTGGAAGAAGACGCCGAGGCCTCGGCGCGAACGAACGAACGATGATCGCGAGCGGACCGTCCGCCCTCAGCCGGCAAGCGCTCCGAAGAAGACGCCGAGGGTTCTGATCGTACGGGAGCTCGTACCTCACCAGAACCCGGGGACGAGGCGGAACCTGGTTTGCTCGCGGTAGTCGCGGTAGCCGACCAGCTCCTTCGTCAGCAATACGTCTTCGAGGTGCGTCCGCACCAGCAGAGAGACGATGAAGAGTCCCGCCGGGACGAAGCTCCAAGTCGACTGGAAGAGGAGCGGAAAGCCCAGCGTGCCGATGATCATCCCGAGGTTTCCTGGATGCCGAACGATGCGGTACGGCCCCGTCGTGCAGACGGCCTGTCGCCTGTCGGTCTGAATCCGAACGACGGCGCTGAAGAACGTGTTCTCCCGCAGAGCCCACAAGAAGAGGAACGCACCGGCGACCTCGAGCACGACGCCGACGACGAACCAGGTGATCGCGAGGCTCGGGCCTCCCGAGTGGCGGAGCTGTAGACCGGCCGTCACGAGCATCGCCAGCGTGAGCAGAAGCCCGATGCCGAGCAGCGCCTTGTCCGAAGCACGTGCGCCGGAGCCGGGCTTCGCCCGTTCCTTCGCGAGCTCGGGATTGGCCCTCAGGATCATCCGCTGCCCGACGTTCAGGGCGAGGCTGATGCCTCCGTAGACCCACGCCTGCCAGACCGTGAGGCGCCCCGCGCTCACGAGCACGATCATCACGAAGACGAGGGTGGCGGCGAGGCTGATCAGAAACGGACGAACGATGCTCCCGTCATTTCCGCCATCGGACGAGGTCGCCAGGTCGACTCGCTGCGCATGCATACGTGTCACGAAAGCATCGCGCATGCCGCCGCGAGCCCCCCGCGGAGCCGCGGCGATTCGAGTGAACGACCGGCGCGCCGCCGCAGGCCTTGCGCGGGCAGCGCGTCGAGGCTCTCAGCGATACGCCGCGCCGAACGCCTCTCCGAGCACGCGCGAGAGCCGAGCAGCCTCGCGGAAGTCACGCTCGATGATCGCCTCGCTGTCGTCGATGGCGCTGCTGCTGAATCGGCGAAGGTGCACGGAGTGCGCGTCGACCGCGGGGTGGAGGTCCTCGGACGCCACCGCGAGCAAGGCCTTGCGCGCCGCAGGCGTGAGGAGCGCGGAGACGCGCGCGACGTCGGACGTCTTGACCCGGAAGACGTCGTCGAACGCGGCGTCGCCGATCTCGCCGGCATGCGAGCCGAAGATCTCGGCGATCTTGCCCACGAGCCCCTTCGTCGCGACGCTGAGCTCGATCGGCGCCGGCCGCAGCAGGACCGCCATCGTGTGGACGGAGTGCGCTCCGAACCACATCTGGAGGGGCACGCCGTCGACGACGCCGTGGATGCGCCCATCCTCGAACGCGAGACCGAGCCGCTTGCTGACCGCGGTGTAGTGCGAAAACAAGGCCCCCATCACCATGCACGCAACCTATCACACGGTCGTCCCTGTCTCGACGGGTGCTCCCGGCGCTCGCGAGAGCTCGCTACCCTCGCCGCCCCGACCCTGATCGTCTGGGGGGGACCGGGACGCCATCATCGATCGGAGCGCCACCGAAGCGGTCGCTCGATCGATCCCCTCTTCAGAGCTACTCGCGCACGAGGACGTCGGGCACACGCCGCACTGGGAGGCGCCGGAGCGCTTCGCCCGCGACGTGACCGCCTTCGTCGAGCCGTGTCGAGGGCGCTGACGCCTCTCTTCCGGCGCTACTTCGGCGGATGCTGCGCCGTCGAGCACGCGATGACTTGCTCGTCGTTCGACGAGGTGGCAAGCGAGCAAGTGTAGAACACGGCGTGGCCGCAGCCGCTTGCGTGGTAGACGCTCATGCGGTCGTAGCCCTCCTTGCCTTTGTCCTCGCGCCGCTTCCACTCCGCAAGGCGCGCGGGATCGGCCGCGACCTCGGCGGGCGGACTCCTCGGTGCGACCTGCAGATCGTAGGCCTTCAGGTCGGGGCGCAGCGTGACCGTGACGCTCGACGCCGGGCAGCTGAACGTCTTCGAGAACTCCTCCTCCGCGGCCTTCGCGTACCGCTGGTCCTTGCCGCCCTTGCAGCCGACGAAGGCGCCGAGGACCAAGGCGATGGTGAGGCAGGAGCGCTCGTGAGCTCGGAGCATCGCGTCCAATCTAACATGGCCTGCTCTCAGCCGAGCACCGCGGGCTCCCACGCGCACCCGACGCAGTGGTCGCGGAAGACGCCCCTGGTGCCATGACCGCATAGACGACCGCCTGCCGAAAGCGTTCGTGGCGCCGGGGAGCGAGCACCGACGCACCACGCATCAGCCAAGGCAGCGGCATCTCGCGGCCGAGCCGGCGGGCCTCGTCGAGAAGCGACCGCGTCGAGCGGGCGACCCAACCGTGCGGCCGAAAGAAGTCCAGCCCCTCGGGAGGGGCGAACTTGTGCTCGGCGCGAGCCGCTCTCAGACGCGTACCCCAGAGGCGTCGTTGCCTCGCAAGGATTTCGGGGGAGATGTTCTCCAGCAGCCAGATCGCGTTTGGCAGCCAGCGGTGGAGATCCTCGGACAGAGAGGCCACCTCGTGCGTGTCCAGGTACACGAGCAAGCCCTCCGTGACGATGACCGCGCGCTCCGTCGGATCGCGCAGGCGCCCGAGGAGATCTCGACGGGCGTCGGGATCGGCGACGTTCAATCCGATACGTTCGACGGAGCACGCCGGCCGTTCACCCGCCAACGCCGCGCTCTTGAAGTCGATGATGCCGGGCAGATCGACCTCGATCCACCTGACGTCGCTCGGAATCGAGAGTCGGTAGGGCCGCGCATCGAGCCCCGCAGCGAGGTTCAACACGACGCGTGCGCCATGATGAACGGCGTCCAGGATCAGCTCGTCGAAGACGCGCGTCCGCACGGCCACCGACCACGAAAGAGGGCCCTTCGCCAGACCTTCGGCGATCGACCGTCCGCGCTCCCCGGCGAGCCGGCGAGCAAACGGATCTCGAAAGAGCGCGTCCGAACGCTCGGATTCCAGGGCCCGGAAGTAGGCGACCCACCGCGCGGTGTCCGAGACATCACCGAGCAGCGCCCCGGCGCTCAATTCACCCCTCGCGGCATGAGCCACGCCGCAAGCGGAAGTGGGTACGACCGACCGGACGTCGGCGTCGACCTCAGCACGGCGACGGAGTGGACGACGCTGCCCTCCGCGGTCGCCAGCGTCATCGGGACGCCGAAGAACCGGAACGGGACGAGATCGACGCGCGCTTGCTTCGTACGGGGGCACGCCAGGATGCGCTGCCGCGCAGCCTGGTAGCTCTCGCCGGTCTCCGCCATCCGGGCACGGATCTCTGCCCTCAACTTCTTGTGGCTATGCCTGTTCGCCATGGCTTCCTCGCGAAACGATGCATCCGCCCGGCTCGGAGCGTTCGTGTGAGGAAGGTGTGCGGTCAGCGCCCGAAGGGCCGTGCCCTCTTCGCGCCCACGTGGTTCGTGCCGGGTCGGACCCGCGAGACGCAGGGCTCGGGGGAGCCCTCGGGAGAGGCTACGCCCACCACGATCGCTGTCAACGCCTGGCCATCGGCGGCTCCGGTCGTCGCCCGGCGGGCCCGCGCGAGCCGCGGCCCGAACCTTCTTCGCATACGACCGCCTCGAGCGACTCCGCGGCACGAGGCTTGCGGCGAAGGGGGTCATGCGAGCACCGGCGAGCTGGAGCGGAGTGCACGTCACCACGATCGGGCACTCGACCCGGTCCTTGGACGAGCTCGTCACGCTGCTCGAGCGCTTCGGTGTCGCCGTGCTCGTCGACATCCGCACCATCCCTCGCTCGCGCCACAACCCGCAGTTCAATGCCGACGTGCTGCCGCGTGAGCTCGCGGCGCGAGGCCTGCGGTACGTCCACTTGCCCGCGCTCGGCGGCCTACGCCATGCGAGGCGCGACTCACCGAACACGGCCTTCCGGAACGCGAGCTTCCGCGGGTATGCCGATCACATGCAGACGGCGGCGTTCGAGGAGGGCCTCGCCGAGCTCCGCGCGCTCGCGGAACAGGGGACCGTTGCGCTGATGTGTGCCGAGGCGGTCCCGTGGCGCTGCCATCGTTCGCTCGTCGCCGACGTCCTCGTCGCCCGCGGGGCGGAGGTCGAGCACGTCCTGAGCAAGGGCCGATCGAGCCGGCATCGCCTCACGCCGTTCGCGCGCGTGGAGAACGCGCACGTGAGCTATCCGGGCTGACCGCAAGTCGCGGCAAAGACCGCACGACCCACCAGCGTCCCGCATCGCGACGCTGCGAGGCCTCTCCTATCAGTGGCGCGCCCCGGCGCCGGATCGTAGAAACCCGGCCGTGCGCTTCCGAGCTCTTTTGTCCGCGCTGCTTCTCGGCCTCGTCGCCGCGTGCTCCACGGAGACGTCGCCGACCGAGCCTGTCGTCTCCGAGCCCGCTCCGACGCCTGAGGAGGGCGCCGAGCCGCCCGCTTCGAACCCGGCTTGCGACGCGGAGACCGCGAAGCTCCAGAAGGGGCTCGACGCGGCTCACCCGAAGAAGACGTCGGCGGTCCTCGCGGTCAAGACGCCCTCGTGCGGCGTGCGCGTGCTGACGAGCGGCGAGAGCGCGCCCGCGGCGAGCGCGCTCCATCGGATCGGCAGCGTGACCAAGACCTACGTGGGCGCGGTCGTCGTCGGGCTCGCGACGGAAGGGAAGCTCTCGCTCGACGACGCGATCTCGAAGTTCGATCTCGGCGTGCCGAACAGCGAGCAGATCCGCGTCCGCCAGCTCTTGAATCACACGAGCGGCCTCTTCAACTACACGGACGACCAGACCCTGCGCGAGGACGCGCTCGTCAAGAAGAAGTCGTTTTCGCCGAGTGAGCTCGTCGCCGTCGCCGTCGGGCACGATCCGTACTTCCAGCCGGGCGCCTCGTGGCACTACTCGAACACGAACTTCATCCTGCTCGGCATGATCGCGGAGAAGGTGTCCGGCTCGAAGATCGGCGCCTTGGTGCGCGCGCGCGTCCTCGACGAGGTCGGCTTGAAGGCGACGTTCTTCGAAGGCGAAGAGCCGCTCGGCGGCGACCTCGCCCCGGGCCTGTCGAGCGGGGGAGTCGATGTCCGCCACGCCTACGATCCGACGTGGTCGTGGGCCGCCGGCGCGATGGTCGCGGCGCCGGCCGACGTCGTCACGTGGATCGAGGCGCTCGGGAGCGGCAGCTACTACGGCGCCGAGCCCCAGAAGGAGGTCCTGTCCACGGTGAAGACGGACTCGCCCATGGTCGAGTACGGCCTCGCCGTGATGACCTTCGACGGCTCGATCACCGGCGGCATGGGGACGGGCATCGGCCACAGCGGCGACATCCCGGGCTACCACACGCAGGCGTTCTACTTCCCGGACAAGAAGACGACGATCGTGTCGATCGTCGACACGGACGCGGCGAGCCCGAACGACGTCACCGCCGCGGCGCTCGACGTCCTCGCGAAGTGAGGCTGGCGCTGGTGGCGCACGCCGTCCTCGCGTGCTAGCGACACGACGTGATCGTATCGCATCGTCGACACGCCTTGCCGATCGGGCGCGCGCTCCTCTCGCTCGACCGCGTGATCGCGCCGTCGTTCGTGGTCAAGCGGGTGACGCTCCGCGAGGTGGTGCAAGACGAGCGGTTCACGAAGGACACCCTCGGCGTCGACTGCGATCGGGCCCGTCACCGGCTGCTCGTCGTCCTCGACGGCGAGACGCGCGAGTTCGTCGGAGGGAAGGAGACTCCGGTCCGAGCTGACGAGGCGTTCTTCGTCCCGGCTGGCACGGACTACGCGTCGCGCGCCGGCAACTGCGACTTGCTCGAGCTGGAGTGGGATCCGCCGCTCGGCGTGTGCAGCGCCTCGACGGAAGGGCGCTTGCGCCTGAGCGCGCGCGCCCGCGGCCGCGCGCGGGATCTCGCCAACGTCCTGGCCGACGCGAGCGAAGGCCAGCACGTCGCGACGGCGCTCGATGCCGTTCGCGACCTCGTTTCGGAGAGCGATGTCGCTCCTCCAGAGCTCGTGGCGGCGTCCCCCGTGGCGGGCGATCAGGAGCTCATGAGCCATGTCGACGGGATGCTGAGCCAGCTCGGCACCGCGCCGATGCTCGTCGATCTCGAGTCTTCGCTGTCGACGGCGCGGCGCACGCTCACGCGTCGCATCCGGAGCTTGCACGAGCGGCACGCGCTCCGCGGTCGCGGCGGCGGTCGCTGGCGCGGGCTCCGCGACACGTATCGGCTGGTCATCGCGAGCATCCTGCTCACCCACGAAGAGGCGACCCCCCGTCGCGTCGCGGGCCTCGTCGGCTACGGCTCGACCGAAGCGCTCGACCACGCCTTCCGTAACGCCTCGCTCGAGTCGCCGGCCGCCCTCCAGCGCGCGATGCGCCTCGCGGGGTGATCCGCGCGGGCGGCGCCGAGGAAGATGCCGGAGACATCGAGGCGCGCCACGGCTTCAGCGAAGAATCAGCTCGCGACGAGGAGGGCAACGCGAACGAGCCGCATCGAGCGAGCATCCTACGGCACCTTTCCGCGTGGCGGCGGGCATCGAGCAGATCCGCACTGCGGTCTTGCTCGCGCGCCCCGCGATGGGTATGCCGCTCCGATGTCCCGCGGCGTGCTGCTCGGATGCGTCCTCTGCTCGATCGTCGCCGCATGCGCTCCGCTCACTCCGTCTCCACCGCAGCCCGCGTCCGCCGCTCCATCCGCGGCGGCGCCGGTGGCGAGCACGTCCGAGCCGCTTCGTCGCGAGCCGATCGCGCTGCGCGATCTCTTCCTCCGCCAAGAGGACGTCGACGAAGGGATGCGGTCCGTCGTCAGCGTCGAAGAGAGCCAACCACGCCATCCTCATTTCGTGTGCTTCGGCGGGCCGGGCGGCACCGAGAGCGCCTTCGCCGAGTGGGGCGACCCGGACAGCCGCGAGGCGCTCTGGCGCGTCGTCGACCTCCGCTGGATGTTCGACGACGACGCGGCCGCCGAAGCGTTTCGCGCCAAGACGACGGCCTACTTCGAAGGGAAGCAATGGCGAGCCGGAGCGTGCCCGACGATGCTCGGCGATGCGTGCACGCGCCTGATCGTCGGCCCCGAGCGCAGCGACGGCGAGCCTCACATCGAGATCGCGCTGCTCTTCCGCGTCGGATCGATCGTCGCCGAGGTGACCGGGGGTGAGGGCCCGCGCGTCGGTAAACAGAGACTCGACGACGAGCGGCTGCTCCCCTTCGCCCGACGCGCCGAGGCGCGCATCCGCGAGGCCGTCCGCGCGTCGCGGTGAGAGAGCGCCGGCAGCTCTCCGCGGAAGCCGAGCTCACCGAGGTGCCTCGCGCTACGCCGTTCGCGCGCCGATGCATGACGCCGAGAAGCCCGTGACGGCGTGGAGCATGGCCTCTGGCAGCTGCCGTAGAACCGTGCGGCGTGCCGAGTGGAAGTGGGCACCGTCATGACTTCCGGAAGGAGGCGCCGCGAGGATCCGCACGTTCGGTCGCTGCGGCTCGCATCTTTTTCTCACGGAAACCCCACAAACGGCGCAGGCGATCGCGAGGTATTCGGTTCAACGATCGTTCGACGCTCGAGGTCCGTCGACGACCAGAGTCACGAACCGTCGAAACCCGCACCGAGCGAGATCCAACCGATGTTCGAGAAGAAGGCCACGATCGTCATTTTCTTCGCGTCGATCCAGACGGTCGCCGTCGGCGCGTGCGTCGGCGACGACGCCGAGAGCGTCACTCCGTCGAGCGGCGGTGATGCGTCGCCGAACGGCGCCGAGGCGGGGACCGGCACCGACGCGGCTCCTCCCCGGAACGAGGATGCGGCGGTGCCTGACGCGGACGCGGCCCGTGCGATTCAGTGCCCGGCGGACGGCTGCACGAGCTGCGCGGATCTCCTCGCGCGCAACGCGGGTCTCGCGAGCGGCACCTACGCGATCGATCCGGACGGGGCGGGGGCGACGTTCTCGTCGATGTCCGCGTACTGCGACAACGAGACCGACGGCGGCGGCTGGACCCTCGTGCTCAATTACGTCCACAAGGACGGGACGAGCCCGATCCGCGTCGAGCGCTCGACGCTGCCCGTCCTCGTCAGCAGCAAGCTCGGCGACGACGAGGGCGCCTCGACGAGCGCGTGGGGTCACGCGTCGCTGGCCCTCGTCAGCGCGCTGGCGCCGAAGGACCTTCGGTTCTACGGCGCCACGAGCGCGCACGCGCGCATCGTGAACTTCAAGACGAGCGCGGCCGCGTGCATCGCGTACGCGAAGACGGGAGCGGGCTCGTGCGCCGGGATCGAGACGGCGTTCACGCCCCTCGCCGGCCACACCGCGCACCTCCCGGCCGAGGCCGACGCCTGGATGTCCGATCAGGGGGCGCTCGCCCTGTTGACGTTCCCCTTCTACAAGACGAGCACCTACCACTGGTCCATCAAGGGCGGGGCCGGGCGGTGGGAGGTCGACAGCTACAGCGACAACAACACCCCCGCGGGAAAGTTCGACACGATCCACCGCGTCTTCGTTCGCTGAGCGCACGTTCGGTTCGTTCCAGCTCGTCGTCCCTGAACGCCGCCGCTGCTTCCCTCTCCTGCGCGCGCGCGGGATCGGCGACAATGCGGGACGATGATCCGGTACGAGTTCGGGGGGTTCGAGCTGGACGCCGACGGTCGGGAGCTCCGGCGCTGCGGTGGCGCACGCGTCGAGGCCTCTCCGAAGGAGCTCGCGGTCCTGCGCGCCCTCGTATGCGCCGCGCCTCGCGTCGTCACCCGCGCGGAGCTGCTCGAGACCGCGTGGGACGGACGACGGGTGAGCCCGAGCACGTTGAACACCACCATCAAGTCGCTGCGTCGCACCCTCGATGACGAGAGCCAGCGACTCGTGCGGACGGTGCACGGGATCGGCTACGCCTTCACTGCGCCGGTCGAGCGGCGCGGGACATCGGCGGGTCTGCCGGTGGTCGCAGGCGCCCGGCAGCGGCTCTTCGTCGGCCGCAAGACGGAGCTCGCGCGCTTGACGTCGTGGTGCCTCGAGCCGAGCGAACGCGACCGAGCGCGCCTCTACTGGGTGCACGGGATCGGAGGCATCGGCAAGACGATGCTGCTGCACCAGGTCGAGGGGCTCGCGCTCGAGCGCGGCGTCCCGGTCATCGCCCTCTCGTGCGCGCATGTCCAGCCCAGCCCGGAAGCGCTCCTCGAGGCGATCGCGACGAAGTGCGACGCGTCCGACGTGGCGGACGTGTTTCGTGCGCTCGCCGCGCTCGGCCCGGCGATGCTCGTCCTCGACGGCTACGAGGCGCTCCGCGGCCTCGACGACTGGGTGCGTGAGCGCTTCGTCGACCGCCTGCCGGAGAGCCTCCGGCTCGTGATCGCCGGTCGAATCGCTCCGGGAGCGCGATGGCGCGCCGACCCGTGCTGGCTCGACGCCGTCGAGCTCCCGCTCGCCGACCTCACGCTGGAGGAGGCCCAGGCTCTGCTTGCCCAGCGAGGCGTCGCAGCCGAGGAGCGTGCGTCGATCGTGCGCTCTGCGGGAGGGCACCCCCTGACGCTCGTGCTCGCGGCCATGCACCAGGCGAGCCAGCGGCACGCGGGCGATGGCGAGACGGAGCTTCTCGCCTCGTCGCTCGTCGAGTCTCTCCTGCGCGAAGCGCCGTCGCTCCGTCATCGGGAGGCGCTCGAGTGCCTCGCGGTGGCCGAGACGCTCGACGAAGGCCTCCTCGCGGCGGTGCTGGGCGACGAGGCTGCCGCCGCCGACACCTTCACCTGGCTCGCGACGCTCGGCATGGTGGAGCACGCTTCGACCGGCCTCGCGCTTCACGACCTCGCGAAGGAGACGCTGGTGAAGGACCTCGCGTGGAGGAACGCGTCCCGCCTCGGCCGCCTGGTCGAGCAGGTGTCCGCGCGCCTCTTCCGCGTCTTCGAGGCCACGCGCGCGCCGGCCGAGCGACGCCGCGTCGTGGGCTCGCTCTGCCGAATCCTGGCGATGCACCCAGCGCTCATGCCTCTGATGAAGTCCCGGTTCGAGGTCGGTGTCCCGAGCGCGGCGGAGATCGACGCCGTGCTCGGGCGCGTCGAGCGGCTCGAGGGCACGGCGAGCGCCGCCGCGCTTCGCTTCTGGCTCGCGCGCGATCCTGCGTGCGCTCGCGTCCTGCGCGACGACGACGGCGGGCTCCGTGGCTATACCGTCCGCGTGCTGGTGGAGCCGGACGACGTCGAGGCGCGCGACGTCGACGCGGTGATCCGCCGGCTCGATGCCGCGCTCCCTGCGCCCGGCGTCTTCTCCGTCACGAGGTGGTTCGCGGACTGGGACGCGTACCACGCCGTCACGCCGGTGGCTTTCCAGTGCCACGTCGTTGCCGCAGAGCTCGATCTCTGCGCGCTGCGCGAGGACCTGGCCTTCCATGTCGTCCTGCTGAATGCGCGCACGGACTGGGACGACGTCGCGCGCACGACCTTCTTCGATCACACGCGCATCGCGATCGACGCCGAGGATCGGACGCATACGGCCCTGGTGCACGACATGCGCGATCGCCCGCTCTTCGCCTGGTTCCGGGAGACGACGGGCAGGCTCGTGAGCGAGCTCAAGACCGCGGCCTACGACGCCGCAGCGGTCGCGCGGTGAACATCCTCCTTCATTGGGCGGGGCACGCCGTCAGGCCGTTGATCCACTGATCGACGACCGTGGTCGCGGCCGTATGCACCAAGGTTCGCCCGAGCGGCGGCATGCGGTTGGGGGTGTCGCCCGGGAGGTTGTGCATGCGGATCGAGACGACGGAGCTCGCTGCGTCACCCGGCACGATCAGCTTCGAATCCGGCGGCGCGCCGCCGATCACCGGAGCGACGTCGCACACGTTCTGGGCGGCGAAAGGAGTACCGAAGCGGAAGTCGGCCGTGGGACCACCACCCGTCGGGCGATGACAACCCGAGCAGTTGGCGTGGAGGTACGCGCGCGCGCGATCCTGGACGGGCTGCGCGTTGTCGTCGAGGGACGGCAAGCGCGGGCGCGGAGCGGGCGCGAGCGGCGCGTCGAACATCCCGATGTGGGCGAGCGTGTCGAGCTCGTTGGCCGACCGCCCCGTCGCCGCGTAGGTGAAGTCGCGATTGAGCTGAGCGATCTCGGGCCCGAGCGCGTCGCGAGCAGCCTTCGTGTGGCAGCGAAGGCACTGCGCGCGCGACGGGAAGCTCCACGTCGCGGGGAGGCTCGTCCCCGCGTCGACCCCGGCGTCCGTCTCGACGTCGACGACGGCCCCCGCCGCGTCGACGAGCGTGGCGTCCGTCTCGTCGGCGTTCCACTGGTAGGTGAAGCCCGCCCACGTTCCGTCGGCCCCACGCGTGAACAGGCGCGTCTCGATCCGGCGCCCCGCGAGCGAGAACTCCTTCACGAGAACGGTGCCGTTCGGGAAGGTGAAGTCGCCGTCGTCCTCGACGTGGATCGTGGCGCCGTCCGGAAGCGCCATCCAGCGACGCTTCGTTGCGTTGTCGGAGAAGAAGGGCGCGTTCACGTCGTACGGGATGAGCCCTTCGGCCGGGACCTTCGGATCGGCGCTCTCGAAGCAGCCGGTCTGGGAGAGCAGCGTCGCGGGGCCTCCCGCGTCGACGTCCGGTGGAACGCACGTGGCGTTGGCCGGCCGGCTGTCTAGACCGTACACGGGCGCTGCGGCCTCCGCACCGCCGTCTACGGCGCTCGGTGAGTCGACCATGGTCACGTCGGCCCCCACGCCCGAGTCCGAGTCCGAGTCCACCTCCGCTGGCGAAGATTCGTCGGGGCTCGAGCAGCTCGCTGCAGCGAACGCGACTGCTCCCTGCGCGACGACGGCAAGAACCACGATCCTTCGTGTCTTCATCTGAGTCTCCTCCTGCACGTCATCGAGCGGGGTCGGCGCGTTGGGTGGCTCGGGCGGGTCGCTCGCTGAACCGGATACCTCGCGACCTCGTCGCCGTTCGTGGGGTTTCCGTGAGAAAAACGTGCGAGCCGCGGCGTGCCGGGGAGCGACGCCGCCGGTCTTCCGCCTGACGGGCACGCCCTCGCCGAGCGAGCCCGTGAAGGCGAAGCGCCGAAAGGGCGGGTGGCATGCGTCCTCCCTCGCGCCGTGTCATGCCCACCCGCTTCCGTGGACTTCGTGCGCGCGGTGCACGTCCCAGGGCTTCGGTTACGATCCATCGCGACCTGCCGTGCCCCACCTCGTCGAAATAGGCCTGAAGCGCGCGCTCACCAGAGAGGAACGACGAACGTTCCCGTTCGCAGTGCCGGCGATCCAGACGCTGCCGACGCTCGACATGGAGATCCCGGTCACGCTCCTCGTGGGCGAGAACGGCTCGGGAAAGTCCACGCTGCTCGAAGCGATCGCCGTGGCAGCGGAGCTGCCCTCGCTCGGCGTCAGCGAGGTCCGGGACGATGACACACTCGCGCAGCAGCGACAGCTCGCGAAGGCTCTCCGGCTCGCGTGGCGACCGCGCTCCCGACAAGGTTTCTTCCTCCGTGCCGAAGACTTCTTCGGCTACCTGCGAAGCCAAGCGCGCATCGACGCGCGCATCCTGCGGGAGAAGAGAGAGTCGCTCGGCATTCCGACGACGCAGAGCGTGGAAACGGCCGGTGGCATGCACGTCGACGAAGAGCACGCCGCGAGGTTCCTACGCCGCTACGATTCGCGCTCGCACGGCGAGAGCTTCATGGACGTGTTCTCCTCGCGACTACGCCCCCGTGGACTCTACCTCCTCGACGAGCCCGAGGCCGCTCTCTCCCCCAAGAGGCAAATCATCCTGCTGCGTCTGGTCGCGGAGGCCGCTGCGAATGGTGCTCAGTTCATCGTCGCGACCCACTCTCCGATCCTTCTCGCATGTCCCGGAGCGCGCATCCTCACGTTCGACCGACCGCCGATCCATGAAGTGACCTACGAGGACCTCGAGCACGTCTCCGTCATGCGCGAGTTTCTGAGAGACCCGCAGGCCTACTTGAACCGCGTCCTCTGACGGGCGTTTACGAGGTCGTAAGCAAACAGCGCGTTGCGCTCTTCTTTGCGAGACGGAAATACTGAGCCGTCTTGGGACACCTCGACGCGCTCCTGCAGGCACACGTCACGACCGGGCTTCGCCCCGGCGAGCAGGTCCTCGGTCTCGGCCACGTGCGTCAGCCGCAGCGTTTCAACAAGCTCGGTGTACCGCAGCTCTACGTCCACTGGCTGGCGGTCGCCACATCGTCCCGCATCATCCTCTTCCGCACGGAGGCAGGGGGCCTCTTCGAGAGCGCGCCAAAGCCGGTCGTCGAGGACTCGCTCGTCTGGGAGTACGACGAGATCGCACGAGTCGAGCTGGGTACGGTCGAAGGCTTGAACGTCCACTCGGGCGGCCAGGCGGTCTGGCTTCGGCTGGTGCCGCTCCCGCTCGCGGGTCCGGGTCTCGGCGACGCGATCCGCTACGACGTCTTCCCCGTCGCGGAGGGCCTCGACGATCAGCGACGCTTCATGAGCAGCTACCCGGGGTGGCTCGCGCAGCAGGTTGCTGCTGGTGCGTTCCCGATGAGCGCCGAGAAGCGGGCGATGATGCAGGCTCGAGTCGCGCAGCGGGGCGCCGAGCTCGCCGCGCAACAGCAGACCGAGATCGCCCGCGTGAGGCATCAGGAAGAGGCAATCCGGAGAGCGCTGCCGACGCTGGTGCGGGTGGGCGTGGCGGTCGGCCTCACCGCGATGTTCGTCCTGTCGGCGGTGGTCCTGGTACGCGCGATCGAGCTCCACGCGGAGTCAAGCGAAGCACTCGCGCGAAAGCCGAACGACGAGTACGAACAAGAGGGCCTGACGAAGGCCACCCTCCGCATGATCGGGGGCGGGCTCGGGCTCGTCCTCGCGCCGAGCCTCGGGGTGGTCCTCTTCCTCCTCGATCGTCGACGCCGGAAGGGGGCGTAGGAGCCGCGCCCCTACGACGTGCTCGATCGGTCGCCTTGCGTGGGGTACAGCCGGCGGAGCTCGCGCCTGGATCGGAGCCCGAGGCGCCGCAGGGCGCGGCTCAACAGGACGCCGACCGTCGACGTGGCGATGCCGAGGTCATAAGCGATGGACTTGTTCGCGTGGCCCATGGCCGCGAGCGCCACGACCTGTCGCTCGCGCTCCGTGAGCAGCGCCAGCGGAGCCGGCTGACAATCGTTGCGGTGCGCGACGAGGTACTTGCTCCCGCCTCGCTCGAAATGATCGACGAGCGACCAGCGCGCGTCGACGAGCGCCTTCCAGGTCGCGACGGCCTTCTCCGGATCGTCGACGCGCTGCCGTCCGCGCACGGCGGCGAGCGTCACCGCGGAGCGGCGAAGGGCCTCGCGCGCCTCCTCCGATCGAGCCGCGCCCACCGCGCGCTCGATCTTGCCGTTCGCCGTGATGACGGCGTCCGCCTGCGCGACAGGATCGGCCGTCGCGTCGAGCCCGGCGAGCCTCTGGCGCAGCCGGTGGGCGGCCGCGAGGTGACGCGCGATCCGCGCGAAGGTGCGTCGCATGCCCGGTCCGATCGGACCGAAGCGCGGCGGCAGCGCGATGCCGACGAAACACCCCTGCCCCGAGGGGTTCCGCCCGTTGACACCGTACACGTCTCCTATCTTCAACCGGCGGAATGCCGAGGCGAGGCGCTCGCCTCCCGGAACCGGGATCTCGAGGCCGAGCCCCTCGTCGAGGGATCCGTAGCTCGCGCGCGTGCGCTCGGGATCCGTCTCGAAGTACCTCGCGAGCTCCGTCCAGGAGTCCGCGAGCCATTCGACGCCGGCATAGTGGAACTCCGTGAAGGTCGGGCGCTCGGGGTCGGAGATGTCGTAGCCGTTCACGAACACGCCGAGCGCCCGGAACGGGAGATTGGCGTGCACGGTCTCTGCGATCCCGTCGAACCACGCCGCGTCGCTGCCTTCCAGCACGTACGCCTTCTCGACGATCTCGAGCAGGTCGCGCCTTCCGCCCATGCTGCGACTATATCGCGAACCTGCGATACTCACGTTCGCATGACCGCTGAACGACTGCTCGCCGTCGTCGCGATCGCCGCATTCTCGGCTGCGGCCTGCGGGGACGAAGGCTCGGGCTCTCCGGGCGTACCGAGCACGCCGTCCCCGGACTCCGGCACCCCCGCTGGGCAAGACGGAGGCGCCCCACCTCCTGGCGACGCCGCCGCGGGCACGGAAGCAGGGACAGGCTGCACGACCGGCCTGAGCGCGCCCGTCGATGATCGCGTGCCGTGCGGTAACAGCTCGTGTGCCACGGGTGACCTCTGCTGCATGAGCGACCAGGGCGTCTGCAGAGCCAAGTCCGCCGGCTGCCTCGGCGGCGAGAAGGAGCTGGGCTGCTCGGCATCCAACGGCCTGCGCTGCACGAATGGCACGATGTGCTGCCTCGCCGCGACCAGCGCGGCGCTCGCGTCCTTGAAGACGAGCACGACGTGCCCCGCCCCGCTCCGGTTCGCCGACTTCAGCAGCACCGAGTGCTTCGCCGCCTGCAGCGGGAACAGGCTGCCCGCCTGCCAGGCCGACGGCGAGTGTAAGGGCGGGACCACCTGCCATGCCGTCCTCCTCGTCGAGGCGTTCGCGCCGATCACGATCGGCGTCTGTTACTGACGCGGAGAACCTCGCCCCGATCCGGCCGTGCTCGCGCGCAGCGTGCGCCACGTCGCGGGGGCGACCCCGACGACCTTCTTGAACGCGCGGCTGAAGGCGGCCTCCGATCCGTAGCCGACCGCTTCGGCCACGGCCGCGAGCGTCGTTGCTTCGGCGAGCAGGTTCCCGGCGAGCTGCATCCTCCATTGCGTGAGGTACTGCATCGGCGGAAGCCCCACGAAATCCACGAACCGAGACGCCACCACCGAGCGCGACGCGCCGATCGTGTGTGCGAGCTCGTCGAGCGTCCACGGGTGAGCAGGCTTGCCGTGGAGCGCGGCCAGCGCGCGGCCGACGACCTCGTCCCGAAGCCCGGAGAGCCAACCCCGCTCCGCGCCCTGACGCGAAGCGACGTACTCACGAACGACCTCGACGAACATGAGCTCGCTCAAGCGTGCGAGCACGACCTCGCCGCCGGCACGCGGAAGACGCGACTCGGCGAGCGCGCAGCTCATGAACTGCTCGAGCATGTCGCTGTACCCACTCGTCCGCTTCTTCAGGTAGAGCATGCGCGGAAGGGTGGCGAGGAGCGGATTGAACGGGCGCGCGTCGCACGCGAAAAATCCGCAGACGAGCTGCACCGGGTCGCGTCCCGTGCCTCCGTAATCGACACGGACCGGGAGGCGTCGAGCGGATGCGCGTTGGTGGAAGCCGCCGTCCTTGGGCCCGCGCATGCCCGCGGCGCTCGCGAGGACGTGCGGGTCCCCCTGGGGGAAGATGATGATGTCACCTGCCTCGACGAAGACGGCCGGCTCCCCGATCAACCCGCCCCAGCACGAGCCGTTCATCACGAGGTGGTACTCGATGACGTGCTCCGAGCCCGGCATCACGTAGGGCGCGAGCTCGCGCGCCGCGGGCGCCTCCGCGACCCACGGCGTCGAGGCCTGCACGTTGTAGTAGATGGCCCCGCGAAGCCGGACGGCACGCAGGACCTCCGACAGCACGTCGACGTCGTGCTCGGCGCGGTCCCGGCCTCGCGCGGCGCTCTTCGGGTTTTCGGTCATGTCGAAAGGACGGGCGGTCATTCCTGAGGGCGCCCTCCGGACTCATACATCCGTCTGAACCGACGCGCACGCGCCGTCGAGCCCAAGAGCCCCGAGGAGGAGACCATGAGCCTCGATCCGCACATCGCTTCGCCCATCGACCTCACTGCCGTCAAGGCACGGCAGCAGAGCACCTGGGCCTCCGCCGACTTCGCCGTCGTCGGCACGACCTTGCAGATCGTCGGGGAGACACTCTGCGAAGCGGTCGACCTCCGCGCAGGCGAGCGCGTCCTCGACGTCGCCTGCGGCAATGGGAACGCTCTACACGACCGCGGCGGGGCCCACTCGCTCGTGGTGCCGGGCGATTACCTGGAGGTCGTCGCCGTCCGACGTTAGCGCGGCGAGAGGAGCTCCGATGATGCAACCCAACGCCGAAGTCATCACGTTCTGGCAAGACGTGATGGTCGAGAAGTACCGGCGCTTCCGCCACGTCCTCGTCGGCGCGACGGCGCTCCACACGAACCGCGCGTTCTCGCTCCACGAGCCCCCGGCCGGCGCGCGTGTCCTCGACGTCGGCTGCGGCTTCGGCGAGACCACGATGCGCTGGGCGGCTCGCGTCGGCGCACACGGTGAGGCGGTCGGCTTGGATCCCTGCGCGGACTTTCTCGCAGTCGCTCGCGCCGACGCCCGGGCGGCGGGGGTCGCGAACGTCTCGTTTCGATCGGGCGACGGCCAGACCGCCGAGCTCTCCGGCTTCGATCGCGTGTTCTCGGCGTTTGGCGTCATGTTCTTCGCTCAACCAGTCGCGGCGCTCCGCAACCTTCGCGCGGCAGTGAGCCCGGGCGGGCGCATGCAGCTCTTGGTCTGGAACGGCCACGCGGAGAACCCTTGGCTCACGCTCGCCGTCGAGGCCTGCGAGCGCGTCTTGCCCCCGACGAGCCAACGCGCCGCGACCTGCGGCCCTGGACCCTTCTCGATGTCGGACCCCGGCGCGCTCCGCGTGATGCTCGCCCGCGCGGGCCTTGCGAGCATCGAGATCCATCGGTTCGACGAAGACGTGTTCGTCGGCGCCGACGCCGAGCGCGCGCTCGACTTCCAGCTCACGCTCGGACCGGCCGGCGAGCGGATGCGCCTCGCCGGTGCCCACGGGACACCGATGGAGCGCCGCATTCGCGAGGAAGTCCTCGAGCTGCTCGCTCCTCACCGCCGCGATGACGGCGTGTGGCTTCGCTCGAGCGTCTGGTACGCGACCGGAGTCGTGTGACGTCCCTTCGGACGATCGAGCATGGCTTTCGGTGAACGAGTCATTCCTCTCGGCCCGCCCCGGCCGCACACATCGAGGGTCGCATTCACGCGAAGGAGACCTCTGCCATGTCGCTTCAGCACAACCTCGTTTCCGATTCAGCCACATCCGTCAATGCCGACCTTGCGTCGCTCGCGAAGCGACTCGGAGTGCTCGCCTACGGCGTCGTGTCCTACGTCCTCGGCGTCGCCGCACTGGTCGCGTGGATCCTGACGATGCTCGGGGTCCTCCACTTCACGGGCGGGGCGGTCGGCGAGCTCGCGACCGGGCCGGCGCTCGCGCTCGACCTCGCCCTCCTCGTAGCCTTCGGCGTGCAGCACAGCGTGATGGCGCGTCCGACCTGGAAGGCGCGCTGGCTGCGCGTCGTGGGCCCGGCGCTGGAGCGGCCGACGTACATGCTGGCCACGGGCCTCGTGCTCTTGCCGGTGCTCTGGCTCTGGCAGCCGATGCCGACGGTGGTCTGGGCGTTCGAGCACCCGGTCGCGATCGGGGCCACGTACGCCGTCGCCGTCTCGGCCTGGGCGTACCTCTTCGTCGCCAGCTTCGCGATCGACCACTTCGAGCTGTTCGGCCTGCGGCAGGTGTGGTCGTTCTTCGTCGGTCGCCCGACGGCTCCCGTCGCATTCCGCGAGCGCTGGATGTACCGCTTCGACCGGCATCCCATCATGACCGGTGCTCTGCTCGGGATGTGGGTCACCCCGACGATGACGCTCGGGCACCTGGTATTCGCGATCGGGTTCTCGCTCTACATCGTCATCGGCGTCTTCTTCGAGGAGCGTTCGATGCGGGCCCAGTGGGGCGCCCGCTACGAGGACTACTGCGCCCGCGTCGGCACGATCGTGCCTCGTCTGTCGCGCGGGAGGCAGCGGCCTCGGCGCGACGAAAGCGCTGCGGCGTGACCGTCGGAGCGAACCGCAGCTCGTTTCGCGACCGGACGGCATGGGCGAGATGCCGTACATCGACACGGTCGACTGGCGCCGGGACGGCGTGTCCCGGACGGGAGCTACGCATGTCGTCGGGCACCTCGAACGCGTCGCTTTCGCGGTCGTGCTCCTGCAGCGTCGGCGGTGAAGGTCGGCCGCAACCGCCAGCGCCGTCGTCCTCCTCCACGCGATCGCCGAGAAGTGGCTCCGCTGCCCCGCTCGGGCTGCCCGGCGCCGTTTGGCTGCTAGACTGAGGACATGTCGACCGCTCGCGAACGAGCAGCGAATCGCCGCGCTACCTGGCGCGGCGGCGTCGTGCGCTCGTTCGCCGAGGCGGAAGACGCCGACGTCGAGTTCTGGGTGAACGCGTCTCCCGAAGAACGAATCGCCCGAGCCGCAGCGGCGCTCGAGGCGTTTGGCGCGACGGTCTCATCACGAACAAGCGCGCCGTCGGGCGCCCGCAGGATCTCATCGACGCCGACTTCCTCGAGCGCGTTCGGGCGAAGACGACGCGATGACCTTCATGAAACCGCCGCTCTGCTCGGGCGTTTCGAACGCCCCGACCCTCGTCGTGTCAGCCCCGATCGGTGAGCTCGCGCGATCGGAGCTCCACGTAGAGCTCCTCGACCTTCGCCCTCGCCCAAGGCGTGCGTCGCAAGAAGGTGAGGCTCGACTTCACCGACGGGTTCGACAGAAAGCAGTTCACGGGGATCCGCTCTCCGAGCTCCTTCCAGCCGAGACGCGCGACGAGATAGTCCACGATCTGCGCGAGCGTCACGCCGTGGAGCTCGCGAACCAGATGCCCATTGTCGTCGCGTACGTCCTTGGCCACCGCTACTTCGTCCAGGCGAGCATGGTTCACAAAAAGCGAAAACCCCTCGCAGGACCAACGAGGGGTTTCGGGGGGCGTCCCTACGTGGATGAATTTAGAACCGCGGTCCGCAGCCTCGAAGCTGCATGATCACGTCTTCTTCGCATCGTCGGCGGCTGCCTCCAAGCGAGCGATCTCTTCGCGCACCGGCTTCAGCAGCACTCGGTAGGCCTCGACGCGGGCCGTGTCACCGGCATGAACGGCGTCGGCAAACGGCTCCAGAAGCTCCTTCTCCACGCGCTCGCGGAGGTCGGCGAGCCGGGAGGCGAAAATTGTGGCCGGGTCCGGCTTCGGGCCACCCGAGATGAAGATCGCTTCGTCCCCCTGGAGCTGCTTTCTAGCATCGTCGAGACCGGCACCGAGAGCCTCATCCTCCGAGCCGAAGACGTAGCCGGAGCCGGAGCCGGAGCCATTCTTCACCCGGGTGTACCTCAACGGCGCCGTGTCTGAACGAGCCTATGTCGAGGCAAACCCCTTCTGTTCCTTCGTCGGAAGAAGTCCGTTGGCATCCGCCGCCGTCACCGTGATGACGACCTCGGCGATCACCGTCCTGCCCTTAACGATCTTGACCTTCGCCATAACCGCAGTTGATGCTCCTTTCGCACGAGCGTCTAGGGGAACCACGAGAACATGGCTTTCATCAGACAGGGCGGGTGGTGCGCGTGCGGACGCTCCTTCAACGCGAGCAGCGCCGAGTTCGAGGCTGGCATTTCTGCCTACGACTGCTCGGCCGCCGGGAACAAGCTGTGGCAGGCGCACGGTGATGCGTGGAAGAAGAATGGATCTGCCGCCGTCAAGTTAGCCACGACTTGGTTCTTGGTCGAAGGTGACGAGGAAGGCCGAGGAGGAGATAAGGAGCCACTGCTGTCAAACGTAGTGGTCCAGTCCGTGCTCGCGCTCATCGACCCTAAGACGGCCATGTTCGAGGAGACAGACGACGCTCCGGTCACCGGCAAGAACCACGCAGGCTTCGGCGATGGGGGATGCCACGGCGAATCCTTCCGGGACATCTTCGAGGCCTCGAACGCCGAAGCTGAAGACGACGACGAACTCTATCGCAACCTCGCCGGCGAGGATGTGCCCTTCGACGACCTCACCCCTGCGGAGCAGCGCTACTACTCCGACCCGACGGTCGACGAGACCACAACCTCACTTGCGGAATACTGTGAGCAGCGGCCCGGAGAGCAACCTGACGACGACGCCGGATAGAGCGGAGGAAGCAGACTCGCCAGAGACCGGCCGCTACACGACCAAGGCGTCGTCGTAGATGTCCCGCACGTAGAGGTTTGCGGTTTCAGCTTCTTCGCTCTTCTCCGCTGTGGCTTCCTCCTCCTTCCGCGTCAGCGTAATGATCGTCGACTTGCTCGAAGTCTCCGTCCGCTCGCCGCGCCGGCCCACCTCCAGCCCGAGTTGACGGAGCACGGGGGTTCGACGCTTCAGCATCGACCGCACCTTCGGCACCGTCGTGGGGAAATCCTTCGCCGGCTTCTTGGTCGCCTTCCCCGTGACCTCATCGCGATCCTCGACGATCGCGATGAGGGCCGCCGTCAGGTCCGTCATCGTTCCACGCCAGGTGCCGCCAGGAACAACGAGCGTCAGAAGCGCGTGGACGAACGGATCGTCTGCCGCCATGGCAACGGCCTCCGCCCTTGCGGCCAAGTAGGCGTTCTCCACGCTTCCGGGCTCGAAGCCCGCCGCCACCTCCGCAGCGGCGGCCCACCGAGCCGCCTGTAGCATCCTGATGGATCGGTCGACATCCTTGTCGCCCCACCACTCCAAGGCAGTCTGGATACAGAACACCAAGGCTCCGAGCACAGCGGGGAGCTGAGCGCGAAACTCGACTTCGAGTTCATCATCGGTCTTGTTGACCTCTGGCCGTTCGACGTGGATGACCAGGGCTCGATCGAGGAGATCGTCGCGGGTGATCACATCCGTGATGCCATTCACGAAGATCGGGCGAGCGCCGCGGAAGATCGCCAGGTCGCGGTTGGTGAAGAGGGACCGCTTCACGTTGCCGTCTCCCGTCGAGATCCGGCAGAGAGCATCGCTCATGTGCCCGGACAGCGTGCTCTGGTTGTCGAGGGAAACCACGCCGGTGTTTTCGGCGTAGATGGTCAGGTCGTCGACCTTCTCGGGCATGGCCATGGAGGCCGGCTCGCGCGGGTCCACCAACCGCCGGACGAACATTTGCCTCGTCGACTTGCCGGAACCGTGTTCGCCGGTGAACACGCCGACCGTGAACCTCGTGAGGCTTGAGGCGTTCGGCGCCTCCATCGGCCTCATGCTCGACATCAGGAGAGCGAAGACCGCTGCCCGGTTCTCCTCGTCGATGTGCAGGAAGTCGAAGAAGCGTTGAAGCACCTGAGCACACTCCTCGGGCTTCTCGATGAGTTCGGGAATCGGCATCGGCATCGATCCCGGGGCACGGTAGAAGGGCACCGGACATTCGGTGGTGGTGACGACCTTGTTCGGCGTCACCAGGATGTAGTGACCTTCGCGGTCGGCCAGGTCGACCCAGATCCCCTTCCCGGACGGGTCGTAGGCGTAGCGAATGGGTGCAACACCGAGAGGGAGCTTGCTCGACACGCCGACGGTCGCCCGAATGCCGTCTTTCAGTGTTGTAGGACCGACGACTGCCTTCGCTACCTGCCAGCACGCCTGCGACACCCACGCGCAGAACTCTTCCCCGTCCACAGGAAGCGCCAGCCCATCAATCGTGGTGAACACGCGGCCGGTACTGATCCTGAAGTAGCGAAGGCCGGAGAGGATGGCCATCACGGGCCTTTCCGCTCCTTGCTCGGCGGGATCGTCGTCATCGGCCTGTTCGACCAGCTTCCTCAGGACGGGAAGGCGCGAACCAACACGCGCCCGAAGGTGGTCGATCCACGCTTCCCGCTCGGCGGCGTTCTTCACACACCCGATCGTCTTGGCGACGACGCCGATGCTCGTCGAGAAGTCGGCCGGTGTGGGCTTCGTTGGTAGGCGGTCGATCATGACCTGAATCGCCGGCCTGGCTTCCTCGACGAGCTGCTCTAACGCTTCGGTCCGTTGCCGACGGATGCCCTGAAGCATCCTGGCGACGACGAGCCGAGCCTCGTCAAGAATCGGCTCGTCGCCCGGCCCAGCGTCCGCCCTGAGCTGGCCAAGGCGCTGGAGAACCTCCCTCGTCGCCGACGGTGCCGCCAAGAACTCGTTCAGGTCGACCTTCCAGTCCCCTGCGCGTTCCACGTCGGCCTCCGCAACGGCGCAGCCATTGGCGGACGCCGCCCTCGTCAGCTCCTCGACGCGAAGGTGGGCGGCCTCCTCGATCTCGGAGTGGGGCAGGGTGGCAATGCGAACGTCACGGCCAGCTTCGACGAGCTTGATCGCCGTGCGAATGGCGCCCTTGATGCCGGCCTCGTTCGCCTCCATGTCGGGGACGAGCACGACCCGCGACCAGCCCGAGGTCAACGTGCCGATCTTCTCGGCGTCTTCTTCCTTGAACGTGGTGGTGATCGGGGAGCGGACGGCGTAGCCCGCCTGGGCGGCACTGATGGCGTCAGGCATTCCCTCGGCAATGATGCCCACCCGCTGCTTGGTCGGTTTCTCGTGGGTGGAGAAGACGACGTTCTTCACGGCGTGGCTGATGCCGTCGTCGTCCGCCTCGTGGAGCTTTGTCTTGACGTACTTCGGGGTGATGTCCTTGCCATCCTTGTCCTTCCACCGGGGCGTCTTCGTCGTGTCACGAGCCGCGAAGTAGATCGCGTGCCCCTGCTCGTCGAGATAGGGGAACACGATCCGGCCCTCGAAGCGGGACACGAGATGGTTGTAGGAGTCGACGAAGAAGGCGCCGGTCGAAAGGATCTCCTCGTCGGTGAAGCCCGCGTTGCGGAGGTGCTCGACGACCTTGCCGTCGTCGAAGCCGACCTTGAAACGGCGGATGGTCTCGGCGGACCAGCCGTAGTGGACGACCAGCCTCTCCCGGCGCAAGGCACGAAGCTCGTCGGACTTCTCCCAAGCGGAGGCGTAGTAGTCCGCCATCGATCGCATGACGCCGAACGCGATGTCGATGTCGTCGCGGGCTTCGGCGTCAGGCTCGGGCGGGGGAACAAGCGAGGCAGAAACGGACACGTTCATGTGGGCTACCCGTGCGGTGGAGGCAGCACGTGGTGCTGCCGAAGGACCGCATCGGGCGGTCCAAACCGAACGGGTTGCCGTGTCCGTTGCCGATGCTCATGCAGAATTGGGGCAGGCAGAGCATCGTCGGCGAGCCTGGCTCTCCAGTTTCCCGGGGAGTGGCATCGAGAATCTGGATCAGACTGGCCGTTCACGCAAGATGTTCCGAGCATCCCGTGAACTGCGGTGTATATTCCACGCAGGCGAGCCAGAAATGGCCGAGGCCGGCGTGCTGGGCAGCACGTCGGCCTTTTTTTCTGGCCGAGGCCAGCACGTCAGAGCGGTGGATGCGGTACATGCGGTGGATGGCAGATGCCCCCCCGCTGCGCTCCTCGATGACCGAAGCCAGCCCTTGGCGCTCCTCAAGTGAGGATGTTGCTCGGGTCCTTCCTGTCATTTCGAGCCATGGCATCCACCGCATCCACCGCATCCACCGCGGAAGCCGCGTCGACGCAATACCTGGCTTGTTGGACGCTTCGACGTGCCTCCGAGATCGAGGT
>WBZO01001946.1_pt1 | contig 29249 bp, 22 predicted proteins | sample 5204261 | NCBI WGS metagenome assembly WBZO01 (sample SAMN12412400, study PRJNA552823) | activated sludge metagenome | isolation source: activated sludge from anammox sidestream of wastewater treatment plant... | place: USA: North Carolina | collected 2017-09
ACGTGTGGCGTGGCGGCAACTCGTTCTACGGCGGACTGCAATGGTCGCCCGGCGGCCTGAACAATGACGGCTTCACGCTGAAGGTACTGCTCGCGGAAGGAACCTATCGTTATCTGTCGGGAGCCATCATCCAGGGTCTTGCAGTCGACGGTGGCCCCGTCCAGGGCGGCCGCGAGCGTATCGTCGCTCGCGACCGCCTGCTCATAGGCGGCACGGGCGTCCGTGAACTTGCCGGCCATGCGCAGCGTGAGGCCGAGTTCGGACGCGGCCATTGCGCTGGCGGGATTGCGCTCGAGCGCCGTGCGCAGCGCTGCCGCGGACTCCTCGAGCCGGCCCGCCTTGCGCTGCTCGACACCGAGATTGAAGAACACCGCGGCGTACTGCGGGACAGCCACGGACAGCTGGCCGAACTCGAGCACGGCACCCGCCGTATCGCCGGCGCGGGCGAGCCCGACCGCACGGTCGAAATCGGCGACGGCGCGCGCCGACGGTGCCGGTGGAGCCGCCGCGGCTGGAGGCGCCGGCTTTGCAGCGTCGCCCTCGGTGGGCGGGGCGACGGGCGGCGGTGGATCGAGCGCCGTGAGGGTAGCGACCACGTCGAGGGGCAGTTCGGTCTTGCCGAAGCGGCCCGGGTTCAATTGCGCGAGCGCCGCGAAACTCGCCTTCACGCCGTCATTGTAGACGCCCTCTTTCGCGCGCGCGACGTTGGCTTCGTGGGCGGCGATCGACTGCTCCTCGAACGGGAAAGCCTGCTCTTCGAGCAGCAGGTCGTATTGCTCGAGCGCATCACCGGAGAGATTCTTCGGCCGCTCCGAGTCCATCAGGTCGCGCGCGAGCGTGCGATAGAGTTCCGCCATCTCGAATGTCGCCATCGTCGTGACATCGGCGACCCGGTAGTCTGCGGCCGCCTTGTAGGCCGCGAGCGCCGTCTCGAGCGCCTGGCGCTTCTGCGCGAGGCTCTTCTTGAGCGGCGCCGTCAGGCGCACGCCGCGGAAGGCGTCGCGCGTCGGCGTCGCGAGCGCCAGTTGCGCGCTCGCCGCCAGGAACTTCGTGCGATCGGTGCGCGCGGCGCCTGCCGCGGCGTCGGCGCGGATGATCTCGCGCTGCCAATACTGCTGCTTCAGCGTGTCGCCGCGCTTGCCCGCACTCTCCACGAGCCGCTGGCGTACTTCGATCGCCTCGGGGACCGGCGCCGGATAGTCCGCGACGAACTTCTCGAGCATGGCGACCGACCGGTCGGCATTGCCGGCCTTCTCGTAGAGATCGGCCGCCTGCATCGTCGCCTCGCGCCGCACGGCCGGGTCCTCGGTCGCCGAGGCCGCGATGCGCTCGAATTCGGTCGCGGCCTCGCCCGCGCGCCCGGTCTCCGAATAGGCGACCGCGAGGCTGCGCGTGACCTCGGGCTGGAGCTTGTCCTGCGGGAAATCGCGCCGGAAGGACTCGAGCACCGGAATCGCCCGCTCCCACGCCTTCTGCGTGACGAGGAGCGCCGCGGCGTCATAGGTCGCGGTCGAGCGGATCTTCGAATCCGGGGCGACGGTCGCGACGCGCAGGAACGTATCGACGGCGCCCAGCGCATCGCCCGCATTGCGCTTCGCCTCGCCCTGCTTGTACACCGACGCCGCCAGGCGCTCGGTGAGGTCCGCGCGCTGCGGATCGTCGGGAGGTGTCGACGCCCGGGCGTTGATGAACGCCGCCTCCGCCTTGTCGAAGTACAGCAGGTCGAAGTTCGCCTGGCCGATGATCGTCCAGCCGATGCGCTGCTTCGCGGCATCCACCGGCGGCTGCCGTGCGAGCAGCATCTCCGCGACCGAGATCGCGCGCGGCAGGTCGCGCGCTGCGAAGATGTCCTCCGCCGCGCGGGTCAGCACGCCGGCGCTGTCCGGATGCTCGGGAAAGGTGGTCGCGAACTTCACGCCGGCATCGACGGCCTCCTTGTGCACGGCGGCCCGCTCCGCAGCCGGCAGGCTCTCCTCGTGCCGCTGGTACGCGACGAGGCCCGCATAACCGGCGGCCGCGGACTGGGCATTCTTCGGATAGTCGTAGGCCGTGCGCTGGTACTCGCCCGCGGCGTCCAGGTACTGGTGGCTCTCGAACAGCGTTTCCGCGAGCAGGTAATTCGTCGCCGCCGAGTCCGGATCGTCCGGGAACGACTGCAGGTAATCGCGATACCAGCGCGCCGCCTGCTGGTAGTCCCCGATCTTCTTCGAAGTCTGCGCGGTGGCGTGGTAATACTGCGCCACGTCCTTCAGGTTTGCCTTCAGTTCGGCGGTGACCTTCGGGTACCGGGCGCGGTCGCGGCCGCGCCAGAACTCGCCCGCGAAGCGGTAGCGCTCGACGTATTCCCGCTTGCCGTCGAGCACGAGATCGGTGAACCCGCCCTTCTTGTAGGCCTCGATGGCCTGCATCGACAGTCCCGGCGCGTACTCGTTGTTCGGGTCGCGGTTGACGAACGCGCGATAGGTGCTCGCCGCATCCTGGTAGCGCTGCTTGTCGACGTACAGGTCGCCGAGACGCGCATACATCAGGTGAGCGTAGGGCGGCGTGCCGTGCTGCGCCACGAACGCATCGAGCGACGCCGCGCCGTCGAGATACGAAAACGTGATTGCCATGACGCGGAGCGTGTCGTCGACGAGTTCCCTGTCGGCACGCGACAGGTCGTCGAAGCGGCGCTCCTTCGTGCGCGTGCCCGGGTCGCGCAGCATGGCGTCGAGCACCCCGCCGAAGGACGCGAGGCTCTCCTCGTTGCGCGACTGCTTGAACAACGACCAGCCGTGCTTGTAGAGGCTCTGCTCGTAGAAGGCCGACTTCGCACCGAATTCGAGCGCGCGCGCATAAGCGGCCTCGGCGTCGCCGTAGCGCTTCGCCGAAAACAGCATTTCGCCGCGGCGGAACTGGATCTCGTCGAGATGGGACGTCGCGGGATAGCGGCGCACGATGTCGTCGAGCGTCGCGAGCGCCTTGTCGGGCTGGCCGGTCGTTTCGTAGGCGCGTGCGAGCTGGTAGAGCACCTGGTCGTTGCGCGGATAGTTCGGGTAGGCCTTGAGCAGCGTCGTGTAGAGCGTGATCGCCTCGGCGCCCGCGAGGTCGATCGCGGTGACCTCGTTCTGCATGCGCTCGAGTTCGCCGGCCTCGAGGTTCAGGTCGCCGAGCCGGCGCAGCGCCTCGGCCCGCAACGCCGGGTCGGTGTTCTGCAGTTCGAGGAAACGCCGGTAGTTCTCCATCGCGCGCGGCGCGCTCGCCGGCACCGCCGCGGACTTCTGCACGTCGATCGGGCGCGATCGCAGGTCCTTGATGGTCGGAGCGGCGCCCTTCTTCGGCTTGTCGGCCGCGGTCGCGGCGGGGGCGGCAACCACCGCGCACAACGCCAGCAGGCAGGCCGCAGCCGTTCTGCTCCGCACGATCATCGCGACGACTCCGCGCCCGGCGGCGGCGATCCGGACTGCGGCGGCGGCGCCACCGGCGCCGGTGCACCGCTGTCCGGCGTCTGGCGGGATGCCGCATCGCTCGCCGGCGCATTGGCCGCGCGGTCATAGATCGTCGCGAGCGCGAAGCGCGCCTGCACACGGTACGCGGCGAGCCGCGCCTGCTGCGACTCGAGCTCGTGGACCGCCATCGCCTCGAGGTGGTCGTTCTGCCGGTCGCGCGCCGTCTCGAGCCGCGCCTGCAGCGCCGCGAGCCGCGACGACAGCGCCTCGATGCGCGCCTCGAACTCGCCCGTGTTGGTGGGCACGCTCTTGCGCGCCTTCTCGACCCGCACCCAGCGGCGCTGCGCCTCGCGCAGCGCCGCGTCGAGATCCCTGATCTCGCGGCGCTGCTGGTAGACGCGCGCCCGCATCGCCTCGTCGAGCCGCCAGGACAGCACGCCCCTGACGAGCCGCAGCCGGTCCTTCAGTGCGGCGAGATCCTCGCCTTCGACGCCCGCCTCGCCGCTCGCGATGGCCTGCTCGAGGCGCTGGATGCGCGCCCACTGGTCGCGCTCCTCGGCGGTGCCGAGCGCCGCGGCATCGTGCGTGCGCTCGATCGTGTCGAGCCGGGACTCGAGTTCGCCGCGCTCGCGCTCGATGCGTTCGGGCGCCCCGGTCGCGAGCAGCGCATCCGCGCGCGGCACCCGCTCGGCATACGCCTTCTGGCGCGCCTCGACCATGTCGTGAAAGGCATCCATGCTCCCGGACCAGGCGCCGAGCCGTTCCTTCATGAACGCGAGATCGCGGTAATTCTTGAGGCCTTCCTGGAAATCGTGGCCGGCGAGCACGGCATAGAGATAACGCGACTGCGGCGCGTCCGGCAGCGCCTTCAGCTGCCAGAACCAGCCGCGCCGGTCTTCGGTTTCGCCCGCGAGCAGGTCGTCGAGCAGACGGGTCGAGCGCAGGTGCTCGATGGTCTTGCCGAGCGAGACGCTTTCCTTGTCGAATTCGCGCATCGCCGTCTCGTAGTACTCGGCCGCCTGTGCATTGGCGCCGAGCTTGCCGTACGCGTACGGCACGGCGAGCCAGGATTCCTGCACCGCGGCGTCGAGCAGGTTGCGATCGCGCAGCTCGAGCCAGGGCGCGAGTGCGCCTTCGAAGTCGCCGAGCGCGGCATTCGCCCAGCCGGCACCGAGCAGCGCCTTGTTGGACAGCGGGCCGTTCAGCCGCACGCGCTCGAGCACGACCTTGGCATTGGCCGGTTGATCGGCCTGCAGATACGCAAACCCCAAGGCGAGATTCGCCTTGTCCTTGAGCGCGAGCATCTCGGGCGTGTCGGCCGCCATCTCGCCGACGCTCGTGAGGTAGCGGTCGGCATCGGGCAGCTGGCCCTTGCGCACCAGCGCGACGCCGAGGTTGAAGCGCGCGTACGCCACCCAGTCGGCACGGCCCTGGAAACCGTCGAGCAACTGCACGGCCTCGTCGTAGCGGCCCCCGTGCATCAGCACGTTCGCGAGCAGGTGGGTCTTCTCGGCCTCGAGTTCCGGTGGCAGCAGGCCCGTGACGCTGCGCAGCGCCTGCTCCGCCTTGTCGTCGTAGCCGCGCGCATACCAGACCTTGCCGAGGTAGAACCAGGCGCGGTTGCGCACGCCGGGTGGAGTCTCGCCGGTCAGCAGCCGCGCGAAGCGCTCGCCCGCCTCGTTGTGCATGCCGAGCGACAGATAGAGCCCGCCGGCGAGGAGCTCGGCCTCGGCGAGATGGTGCGGCATGCGGCCCCACCGCTCGTACGCGAGCAGGCGCGTCAACGCCTCGAAGTTGTCGTCCTGGTAGAAATGGAACAGCACGTCGCCGTAGTGCAGGTCCTGCACCCGCGTGACGGGCAACTTGTCGGGCGCCGCGGCCGCGCGCGCGCCGCCCGCAGCCGCCGTGAGGCTGCCGCAGGCCGCCACGAGCGCGATGAGGGCGCCGCGCATCTACTCCCAGTCCTTGATCTCGAATTCCGGCTGCGCCTTGCGCTGCCGATCACTGATGCGCAATTCGAGGTACTTGGCCCCGACACTCTTTTCGAACCTGAGCGTCGCGCCACGCCGGTAGTCCCGCGCATTCGGCCCCTTGCCGGCAAAGAACGCCACGAGCTCGTGCGATCCCGTCTTGAGATTGCCGACGTAGAGGCGCTGCACGCCGCCCTTCAGCAGCGCCTCGGCCTCGCGCGGCGTGTAGAGGTAGTTCGACACTTCCTTGTCGTCGATCTTCAGCTGCACGGAATCGAGCGCGAAGAACTCGCCGACGTCCATCGACACGAACACGGCCACCTGCGTGTTGGCGGGGAAGAGCAGTTCCTCCTCGAGGATGAACAGCTCCTTGTTGAGGTCGACCACGTCCTTCTTCAGGTCCTGCACTTCGGTGTCGAGCGCGCGATTGTCGACCGGCGCATCCGCCGACGCCGCCGGTGCGGCGGGCGCTGCCGACACGGCGGGCGCTGCAGCGGCGGCGGTGTCCAGCGCGTGCGCGATGCCTGCGAGCGCGCACGTGAGGAGCAGCGGCAACGACAAGCGCATCAGGAAACGAAGCGGGGTCGGGGCGATGGACATCGTGGATCTCGCTGGTGGCTCAGGCACTCATTCGTCGAGCAGGCGGCGGAGCTCACGCACGTAAGGCGGCTCGCCGCGGGTCTTTGGTTCACTGTGGACGTAGCGCACCCTGCCGCTGCGATCGACGATCACGACGGTCGGCAGGCGATCGATCTCGTACGCGCGCCCGACGGACTTCGCGGGGTCGGCGAGCATCGGAAACGCCACGCCGACGCTCGAGGCGAAATGGCGCGCGCCCTCCGCGTCGTCGTCGATGCTGACACCGTAGACTGCGAGACCGGCGGGCCCGTAGGTGCGATACAGGTCGTCGAGTTCGGCGAGGTGACTGCGGCAGGTGTTGCAGCGGCTGCCATAGAAGCTCAGCACGACAACCTGGCCGCGGGCCTCGGACAGGCGCACGTTGTCGCCGGCCGAGGCCCGCAGCGCGAAATCGGGCGCTTCGCGACCGATCAGCGGCGAATCGGCCGCCCACGCGGCAAACGCCGCGCACAGCGACAGCAATGCGGGAACGGCTCGATGCATCGACAAACGGGTCCTCATGACAGCGCGCGCAGCAAGCGAAATGGAGCGCGTCCTGCGCCTGCGACCGTCGCATGCGCACTTGACAATGTCAACGGAGCGCCCCGGCAAATCGAAGCGCGGGCGCATGACCTGCCGCACATTTCGTGCGGCCGCGCCCGGGCGTCGGCAAAGCGCGACAGTGCGCTCAGAGCGGATTCGTGATCACGGCATCGACGATCGGCGCGAACACGGCGAGGCTGTCGAGCTGCGCGCCCGACCCGAGGCCGTTGCCCGGGAAGATCGTCGAGAACTGCCCGATCTGCTGGTGCAGGGCGAGGTAGTTCAGCAGCACGGTATTCACGAGCAGGTTGACCGCGTTGGCCGCGGGGTTCGAATTGTTCGCGACCGAGCCGTCGTCGGTGTAGTACCCGATCTGGTTGCCGGTACGTACCGAACTGCCGCTCGGGGTCACGACCGGCCGGCCGCGCGGGTTGTAGACCAGGAAGAACGACGACGCCGTCGACTGGTTGTCGCTGGTCCACATGAACTTGCCGCGGCCGTTCGCCGTGTTGTCGACCTGGTTGCCCGAGGAGAGCGAACCGTCGCTGAAGACGTAGATCATCAGCGGCTTGCCGGCGCGATGCGCGAACTCGAGGCAGGCACCGATGCACTGGCCGGCGCGGAAATTGCGCACTTCGCCCGTGGCACGGCCCTGGCCGTGGTAGTCGTAGCCGCCCATCGTGATCGTGCCGGCCCCTGCATAGCCCTCGATCACCATCTTCATCACGGCAGCGGTCTTCTCGAATTCGCCGTCCGAATCGAACTCGGCGTCGGTGAAGATGCCCGCGGCGCCCTTGATGCGCGTGTCGAGCTCGGGGTTCAGGTTCGCCGGCTGCCCGAAGCGATCCGCGAGGTACGCGGTCTTCGTGTAGCCGCACTCGATCATCGTCTTGATCGCCGCATCGCGGCTCACGCCCGAATCGACGCGGTTCAGCTTGTCGCCGGAGAGTCGCACCATCGACTCGAGCACGGCCACCGCGTCGTTCTGCGCCATCAGTTCCGCGAGCTTGCCGGTGTCGACGAGGCCCGTGACGTCGCTCGTGCGATCGACTTTCGTCGGGCGATACGCGAGATCATAGGGCATCGGCGCCATCGAATTGCCGCCGGAATCCGACGCGCGCGAGCCGATGAGCGTCAGCAGCTGCCCGTCGGCACCGCAGCGCTGGATGCCGTACATCGGGTTGTGCGGATTATTCGCGGTGTCGTTCTCGGAACGCGCCGCGATGACCGCGCCATTGGTGTTTGCCTGTGCGGTGAGGCTCGCCTTCGAGAGGATGCCGCGCAACATGCCACCGTCACTGTGCCAGGCGAGGCCGAGCGAGGTGTCGACGAATGTAGTCGGGCCCGTCGAGTTCGGCACCATGTCGCCCGGCAGGCCGAGCTTGCCGTAGCCCGCGGTCGACAGGAAATCGAGCTGGCCGCCCGGGCCGCCGATCAGGACTTCGGAACCCGACATGTTCGCGCCGCCCGCGAGGTCGAACGCGATGAACGGGATCTTGCCGGCGCCGTCGGTGATGCCGCAGGCCTGCTTGAGCGCCTCGATGTCGGGCGACAGCGCCGCGCGCGCCGCGCGCGGTGCAAGGAGACCCAGTACCGACGGCACGGTGACCACCGCCGCGCCGCTCTGAAAGCCGCGCGAAATCAGTTCGCGACGCGTCACCGGTGCCGCATGGTCGGGATGCCGCAAGGGCTCGTTCAGGCCGAGTTCGCGGGGGGGCTTGTGGCGGATCAGCATGGTCGTTCTCCCTCGAACCTATTGCAGCAGCATCGCCGCGCTGCCGATGGCAGCGGCGCACGAGGCCTTGGCGATCGTTGCCGTGCGGGTCGCGTCGCAGCTGCCGCCGCAGGACGCCGCGAGGCGCGTCACGAGGCTGTTCAGCTCCGGACGCACTTCGGCATCGGTCGGCTGCGTCGCGAGATTCGTGCCGACCGCCTTGCCGACGATGCTCGTGATCATGGCGTCACGGCCCGCCTGGGTGTTGACGTCGACCGCACCGCCGAAGAACGCGTTGCGCAGCGCCGTGTCCTCGACCATCGCGTCGCAGTAGGAGATCGCGAGCTGTGCGACGCCCATCTGCTGCGAGGAACCGAAGGTGTCGATCGACTCGACCGACGGCAGCGCCTGCTTGACGAGATCGTACGTGCCCGCCACGGTCGCCGTCGTGATCGGCACGCCCGTGATGTTCGACATCGTCTGGTTGATCTCGTCGAACGTGCGCAGACCGATCTCCGGATTCGAGCTGTCGGCCAGCACCGGCGGCACCGGCATCGGCGGCTCCGGGTAGACCCGGGTCTGCGTGCCGAGCTGCTCGAACGTGAGGAAGAACAGGTCGCTGTCCGGCCCCTTTTCGAGCGCGATCACGGTGCCCGTGTCCGACAGCAGCTGACCCGTGCCGGCGACGTAGTTCGAGCCACCGATGGTGACGTCGAGCGGCACATAGGCCTGGCCGACACGCGCTTCCTGGCCGTTCAGGCCGATGCGCATGCCCCTGAGCGCGATGCCCGACGGCGCGACGCTCGAATCGAGGCTGATGAAGGTCGGCTTCGTGAAGAGGTAGCTGTAGCTGTCGTACTGGCTCGCCTCGAACATCACGTAGCTCTTCGGCAGGTTGAGCAGGTCGCTCACGTTGAAGAGCATGAAGTAGCGCTCGCCGACACCCGCCGCGAAGTTCTGCTGGATCTGCGACAGCGTGAGCGCACGATTGTGGACCGCGACGAGACGAATCGTGCCGGTCCACTGGCGCTGGCCCGACGGATCATTGCCGAGCACGAGCGCGAAGCTGTCGTCCCAGTCGGAGAGCGACCCGCCCTGCCCGTCGCTGTCGCCCGTGTACTGGCCATTGACGTAGATGCGCTGGCCGTTCACCGGGTCGTAGGTGAGCACGACGTGCTGCAGCGACGCCTGCGCGTCCTCGTCCTCGGCACGCGTCAGCAGCGCCGGCGCGCCGTTGGCGTCGGTATTGCTGCTGCGGGTCATCGCCTGGTACTGGTAGGCCATCTGCGACAGCGTGGCGTTGTTCGCCATCGTGCCGCCGGAGTAGCTGACGATATAGGCGTCTTCCTGCACCACGTTGCCGGGCGCGACCCAGGCCTCGATCGAATACTCGCCGCTCGACTTGATCATGTCCGCGAGCTTCTTGCTGCCGCTCGTCGTGCCCTGGGCCTTGCCGCCCGGCTTGACGTTCAGGCCCCAGCCGCCGACCCATTCGATCGAACCCGACATCGTCAGGTTCGCCGCGGGCTCGACACCGCTCGTGTCGTAGACGGTCGTGCCCATGCCCGTCTTGAACTCGTAGAGGGCGATCTGCGCGGTCTCGTAGCGATTGCCGCCGGCGGCCACGGTGCCGTCATAGAGCGTGATCGCCTTCGAGAGCTTGAGCGTCGGATCGACCGGGGTCACCGGCACGCCGTTCGCGAAGGCACGCACGGCAGCCTCCATCGTGTTGGCGTCGTTGGCGCAGCTCGATGTCCAGCAGTTGTGCGATTCCTCGCGCAGGCGCACCACGAGCCGTGACAGTTCGGGCGTGTCGAGGTTGATCTTCGGGCGAGCGGCGGCGTAGGCCGCGTCGACGTCGGCCGAGGCGAAGAACGGCGATTGCGCCGTGGCGGACCCCGGCGTATGGCAGCGCACGCAATTGCCCTGGCCGCGCACGAGCGGCCAGATCGTCGAGCCGTAGAGGCTCGAGCTGTCCGGGAACGTCTTGCTCGCGCCGACGTCCTTCACCGGCGGCTCCTGCAACTGGATGGTCTTGCCGCCGCCCGCGACCGAGCCTGCCCAGTTGCGGATCCACACGGTCATCGTGTCACCGCACGCCGACGCCGATGCGAGCCAGCAGTTGTGGCCGCCGGCGACCTTCGTGACGAGCCGCGACTGGTCGGGCTGCGTGAGATCGACGAGGGCGATCGCCGCCTGGTAGGCAAGGTTGACGTCGTCGTTGCGCGCGAAGTTCGGCGTCTGTCCGCCCGCGTTGTGGCAGCCGCCGCAGCGGTTGCTCGCCTTGATGTTCTCCCACAGGTTGATGCGGAAGGCCTGCACGTCGGCGTTGGCGGGCGCGGGGCCCGTGTAGTCGGCGACCGGCGGCGGCGTCGTGACCGGGTTGACCTCGGTCGGGGCCCCGCCACCGCTGCACGCGGCGAGCGACGCCAGCGCGGCCAGCGCCAGCGCGGCGCGGATGTGTGTCGTCTTGCGCACGATGCTCACGGCACTCACCTCACTGTCCCATGCAGTACGCAGCGGTCTCGGCGAAGACGGTCTTCATCCGGTAATTGCTGCTGCGGAAATCCTGCGTGATCGCGGCGATCTTCGACCGATCGGCGCTGTTCTGCGGCGCACGGAAGCACACCGCCTTGAATACCTTCTGCACCTGGCAGGTCGCGAACGCCTCGCTGTTCGCGAGTTCCTCGCCGAGCGACTTCGCGCCGGTGCCCGAGCCGCTGGTCGGGGTCGTGCCCCAGCCCCAGCCGAGGAGACGGTTGTTGCCCTTGCGCCAGTAGTTGTCCCAATGATCGTCGGGCGTCACGTAACCGGGCTTGAAGTTGTCCGAGTTGACGAAGTACTTCGCGTTCGGCGTGCCCGCCGTGTAGACGAGCCGCTGCTGCGTCTCGTCGAAGTCGTAGTAGGCGAACGCCTGCGTCATCGGGTCCATGCCGGTGTGGCAGCCGATGCAGTTGTTGAGGAACACGCGGCTGTCGCCACCGGGGCTGCGGCTCACGTCCTGGCGGATCCGGTCAGGCGGCAGTGTCGTGTCCTGCACCTGCTCGAGGTCGTGGCACAGCTGGCTCATCAGCGTGAAACGGAACATCGCGCGGTTCGTGCCGTCGATGAAGAAGGCCTCCGAGGACGCGCGCGTCGTGATCAGGCCCGCGGTCGCCGAGGCCGGAATGCCGAGCAGCGCCGATTGCTGGCGTGCGACGAGCGTCGCCTTGAGATCCACGCCGCGAGTTTCCGCCTGCACGTAGTGGTCGTTGTTGACCGGAGAGTAGGCCGGCAGGCCGGCGGCGTTGCTCACGTAGACGAGATCGGCGGAGAGGGCCGTGTTGAACGGCACGTCGTCCCGCACCATGCCGATCACGGTCGCCGTGTAGTCGTTCAGCGGCGCGAAAACCGTCTGGTCGCGATTCGACCACGGCGTCGCGAAGTTCTTCAGCGTGACATCGTAGAAGGCGCTGTTGTCCATCGCCTTCTCGGCCGCCGCCTCGGGATTCCCCGCTGCGATGTCGTTCGCCATCGCCTGCAAGACGGCCTCTGTCGGCGGCACGCCGGCGAGACGGTCGTGGATACGCTTCGCCTGCTCACGCGGGCCCGCCGCCGCGGTTGCGGCCGCGAGACACATCAGCAGGCACGCTGCTGCGGTTTTGCGCTCGTTCATGTCGGCTCCCTCTTTGCGGCTGCGACTATACGCAGCGCGCCAAGCCCCCCGGAATGTCTCATCCCACCGACGTCGCCGTGTGACGACATCCCGCTCCGTTACGTCACGCGGTTATGCTTGCTGCGGTCTTTTGCGACTGCCGTCACACCGCGCACGCGCGCACCCGCCTATCCAGTGGGTACGAGCGCCGCATGCACAGGGAACCGCGTTGCGTCGCTGCGCGCTGTGATCGCCTCGGCAGATCGACACGTTGGTGTGTGCGCATGATTACGTCACATGAGGGAGCCGGCATGAGCGAGCCACGAGACAGTGCAGTCCGTCACACGGCGCAGGGCGCGGTGCGCGGCGGCATCGTCGCGTGCCTGCTCGTCATGCTCGCGGCGTGCAGCCCGGGCGGCAACGTCGACATCGGCAGCGGCCAGAACCGCGATCCGGTCGCGGCCGATTTCCCGATGGCGTACATCAAGCGCACGCAGCCGCCGGCGATGACGCAGGACGATCTCACCGAGCTGCGCGACGTGCTGCCGGACGCCGCAATCGGCGTCTACGTGCGTGACCGCGCGGACCCCACCGCGCCGGAGCGCAACATCACGCAGCGCGTGACCGGCACGGACCTCTACGACATGCGCGACGTCGATGTTTCCTACGACGGCAAGTCGATCGTGTTCGCGATGCGCGGGCCGCTCGACGAGAACCAGGACGAGGAAGACCCGCCGACCTGGAACATCTGGGAGTACACGTTCGCGACCGACGCCCTGCGCCGCGTGATCGCCTCCGACATCATCGCCGAGGAAGGCCAGGACATCTCGCCGCATTACCTGCCCGACGGCCGCATCCTCTTCTCGTCGACGCGCCAGCGCGGCGCGAAAGCCGTGCTGATCGACGAGGGCAAGCCGCAGTTCGAGGCGCAGACGACCACCCGCAACGAACCGGCGTTCGTGCTGCACGTGATGAACGCCGACGGCACGAACATCCGGCAGATCTCCTACAACACCGACCACGACATCGATGCCACGGTACTGCGCAGCGGCAAGCTGATGTGGAGCCGCTGGGACAACGCGCCCGGCGGCCCCGACGGCATCCACCTCTACGAGTCGAACCCCGACGGCACGGGCATCGAGCTGCTGTACGGCGCGCAGAGCCACGCGACCGGTACCGACGGCACGGACATCGAGTTCGTGAAAGCGCGCGAGATGCCGAACGGCAGCGTGCTCGCGCTCGTGCGCCCGCGCACCGATGCCGACTTCGGCGGCAACCTGTACCTGATCGACGTGGGCACCTACGTCGAGAACACGCAGCCGACGCTGGCGAACCTCGGGCTTTCCGGCCCCGCGCAGCGCCCGGCGACCGGCAACGACGTGCGCACCGTTCCGGGCATTTCACCCGGCGGCCGCTTCCACGACGCATTCCCGCTGTGGGACGGCACGAACCGCATCGTCGTCAGCTGGGCGCAATGCCGGGCGAGCCTGAACGGCGAGATCCGACCCTGTACCGACGATGTCGTCAACGACCCGGCGGCGCTGCCCGAGCCGTCGCAGTACAGCCTCTGGATGTACGACCTCTCGGCGCAGGCCTTCCTGCCGCTGATGACGCCGGAGGCCGGCCGCATGATCACCGATGTCGTGATCGCACAGCCGCGCACGCCACCGGCCGTGATCCTCGACAAGACCGCGGGCGTCGATGCCGACCCGGATCTCGTCGCGGAAGGCGCGGGCATCCTCGACATCCAGTCCGTCTACGACTTCGACGGCGTCGATCGCGCCGCGCCACCGGCCGGCGGCGGCATCCGTGGCATGGCCGACCCCGCGCAGACGACCGCGGACCAGCGCCTCGCGCGCTTCATCCGCATCGAGAAGGCGGTCTCGATCCCCGACGACGACGTCAAGGACATCGACAACGCCGCCTTCGGCGCGACGAACTTCATGCGCGAGATCCTGGCGTATGCACCGATCGAACCCGACGGTTCCGTGCGCATCAAGGTGCCGGCCAACGTCGCGTTCCAGATGGCGATCCTCGACGTGAACGGCCGCCGCCTGCCGGGCTTCCCGCAGCATGCCAACTGGCTGCAGCTGCGCCCCGGTGAAGTCCGCACCTGCAGCGGCTGCCATGTCCGCAACGCGCAGACCCCGACTTCGCACGGCCGCGAAGGCCTCTTCGGCAGCGCGTACAGCGGCGCGCAGACGACCGGCACGCCGTTCCCGAACACCGTCGCCACATTCCTGCCGCAGGCGGGCGAGACGATGGCCGAGACGCGCGCACGGGTCACGTCGGCTTGCACCACGGGCGTCAACTGCGAATCGATCAACCCCACCGTCAATGTGGTCTATGACGACGTGTGGACGGATCCGGCCGTGCGTGCGCCCGACCCGAGCTTCGCCTACACCTACGGTGCGCTGCTCACGCCACCACCGACGACGCCCGAATGCCAGACGCGCTGGGCTCCGACCTGCCGTATCGTGATCAACTACGAGCGACACATCCATCCGCTGTGGTCGCTGCCACGCCAGGAGATCGATCCGGTGACCTCGGCGGTCATCTCGGACCACACCTGCACGCAGGCCGGCTGCCACAACACGACGAACGCGGCCGGTGCGCCGATGGTCCCGGCCGGGCAGCTCGACCTGCAGGACGGCGCCTCGCAGGCGGAACCGCTGCAGTTCGCCGCCTATCGCGAACTCCTGTTCACGAGCAACCAGCAGTGTCTCGATCCGGCGACCGGTGCGCTGGTCGATTGCCAGCAGCAAATCGGCATCGATCCCGTGTCGGGGCTGCCGATCCTCGCGCCGATACCGTATCCTCCACCGTTGAGCGCCGGCAACGCGCGGGGGTCCACTCGCTTTTTCAGTCGCTTCGCGGCGGGCGGTACCCATGCGGGATACCTCACACCGGCCGAGCTACGCCTGATCTCGGAATGGGTCGATATTGGAGCGCAGTATTACAACAATCCGTTCGATCCTGGCGTGCCGGTCAATTGATCCCGCGGTCCTGCTGTGCGGACTCCTGCTGCTGTTCGTCGCGGCACCCCCGGTGCACGCGAAAGAAGAATACCTGCAGGTGTTCGTGGCCGAGCCGTTTCTCGAGCTGCGCACGGGGCCGGGCCGCGGCTATCCGGTCACGCAGGTCGTCGGGCGCGGCGAGTCCGTGTTCGTGCTCAAGCGGCGCACCGACTGGCTCAAGGTGCGTACCGAGCGGGGCATCGAGGGCTGGGCCGCGCAGCGCGCGATGATGAAGACGCTCCTCGCCGACGGCACGCTGCTGCAGATCGACCTCGGCGACCGCACGGGCTTCACGTCGCACCGCTGGGAGGCGGGCGGCATGGTCGGCGATTTCGACGGTGCGAATCTCGTCTCGGGCTATCTCGCGTTCTCGCTGAACGATCACCTGAAGATCGACCTGTCGCCGTCGCAGTTCCTCGGTGTCACGAGCAACGCGGCGCCGGCCGATCGCAGCGGCTACACGCTCGACATCGGCCTGAACCACGTATTCCTGCCCGAATGGCGCTTCTCGCCGTTCGTGACGCTCGGCGGGGGCCTCTTCAACGTCAACGAGGACCCGCAGAATCCGCAGGCGGTCGACCGGCACGACCAGTCCGCGTACTACGGCATGGGCTTTCGCTTCTACCTGACACGGCGCTTCTTCGTCCGCGGCGAATACAAGAACCGCGTGGTATTCACGAGCCGCAACGACAACGAGGAACTCGAGGAATGGAAAGTCGGACTCGCCTTCTTCTTCTGACGCTCGCGGCAGCCACGGTGCTGCCCGGCTGCGCGTCGCTGCGCTGGCCCTGGCAGGACAAGCCGCCGCCGGCCGCCGAGTCCGCTCCCGCCGAGCCGGACGACAACGCGCCGCCACCGCGCGTGATCGAGCCCGAGGTCGAGCGGCGCAAGATCAAGGTCGCGAAGATCGACCAGGAGAACATCGAGGTCGGCGGCTTCTACGGGGTCATGAGCGTCGACGACTTCGGCTCGAACCCCGTGTACGGCGCGCTGCTGACATATCACGTGACGGAGGACTTCTTCTTCCGCGCCGAAGCGGGCGAAACGAAGCTCGGAATGACGAGCTTCGAGATCCTGAACCCCGGTGCCGACCCGCTCAACCTCGGGAGTGATAGGCGCCTCACATACTACGGGCTCTCGCTCGGCTATAACTTCCTGCCGGGTGAGGTGTTCCTTGGTCGCAACCTCGCCATGAACAGCGCCTTTTACGTGTTGGGCGGCGTCGGCAGCACGAAGTTCGCGAACGACGAGCGATTCACGCTGAACTTCGGCGGCGGCTATCGGGTCCTCCCGACCGACTGGCTCGCGGTCAGCATCGAAGTGCAGGACCGCGTGTACGAGTCGGACATCTTCGGGAAGAACGAGCTGGTCAACAACGTCGAGGCGTACCTGGGTGTGACCATATTCTTCTGAGGGACACCACGATGCGCTCGCTCCTCCTCCTCGCACTCTTCCTCGCGCTGCCCGCTGCCGCCACCAATGCCGTCGGGCCGGCCCCCGGCTTCCAGCTGCCCGCGCGTGGCGGCAAGCAGGTCTCGCTCGACCAGTTCAAGGGCCAGGTCGTGATGATCAACTTCTGGGCCACCTGGTGCGCCCCGTGCCGGCAGGAAATGCCGCTCCTCGAGGGCATCTACAAGAAGTACAAACCGATGGGCTTCACGATGATCGGCGTCAACGTCGAGCCGGACTCGGCCGCCGCCGAAGCGTGGCTGGCCAAGCAGATGCCGGTCAGCTTCCCGGTGGCGTTCGACACCGACAGCCGGGTGAGCAAGCTCTACAAGGTGAACGGCATGCCGAACAGCGTGATCATCGACCGCAAGGGCAACGTGCGCCTGCTGCACCGAGGCTACAAGCCGGGCGACGAGAACACCTACCTCGACCAGATCCGTGCACTCGTGAGGGAATGAAGATGGGATTCGCGCAGCCGCTCGCCCGCCGCCTGCTCGTGGCCCTCGCCGCGACGGCGGCGCTGTCCGCCTGCGCGCCGCTCGAACCCTGGGTGAAGCCGTACGAGCGCGAAAATCTCGCCGATCCGATCATGGCCTTCGACCGCTATCCCGTCTCGACCGCCTACCTCGACCACGTGTTCGAGGCCCGCGAAGGCGCCCGCGGTGCCACGGGCAGCGCCGGTGGCGGGTGCGGATGCAATTGATGAACGAGCGCCGCGCACGCCTCTGGCTGTCGGCTGTCGGCTGTCTGCTGTCGGCTTCGGCGGTCGGCGGCGTCCTGCCCGAAGATCGTGCCGACGTCCTCTATCACCGTTACGACGGCGGCGGCGTCGTCATCGACGGACCGTCGCTGCTCGTGCGCAAGAAGTTCGCGGACAAGGTGTCGGTCGCGGCGAACTACTACGTCGACATGGTGTCGAGCGCTTCGATCGACGTGGTGTCGACCGCGAGCCCGTACAAGGAAGAACGCACGCAGTACAGCGTCACTGCCGACTACCTGCGCGGCAAGTCGACGTACAGCGCCGGCTACATCAGCAGTTCCGAGAGCGACTACGAGGCGAAGACCTGGTACGCGGGTGTCAGCCAGGACATGTTCGGCGACCTGACGACGATTTCGTTCAGCTTCAAGCGCGGCAACAACGACATTTTCCGCAACATCGGCGGCGGCAAGGACCCCACCTTCAAGCGCGCCTCCGACCAGCGCAGCTACGCGGTCGGCCTGACGCAGGTACTGACGCGCAGCCTGATCGGCACGGCCAATTTCGAGGTCATCAGCGACGAAGGCTATCTCAACAGCCCGTACCGCTCGGTGCGCTATTTCGATCCGTCGTCGCCGAACGGCTACTCCTACCAGGGCGAGGTCTACCCGAACACCCGCACCAGCAATGCCGCGTCGGTGAAGCTCAGCTACTTCCTGCCGTGGCGCGCCTCGCTCACCGGCTGGTACCGCTTCTACACCGACTCGTGGGGCGTGAACGCGCACACCGGCGAGTTCACGTACACGCACCCGATGCGTGATCGCTGGACCTTCTCGGGTTCGCTGCGCTACTACCGGCAGGATGCGGCCGATTTCTATGCCGACCTCTTTCCGCGGCGCGATTACGCGAACTTCCTCGCGCGCGACAAGGAACTGTCCACGTTCACGGCGCTCACCTTCGGCCTCGGCGCGAGCTACGACTTCCGCATCGCGCGCCTGCCCTGGGTCTCGAAGGCCCAGGCCAACGTGCGCTACGATTTCATGACGATCGACTACGACGACTTCCACGACGTGCGTGCGAGCGCCCTCGTGCCGGGCACCGAGCCGCTCTACAAGCTCGACGCCAACATCTACCAGCTGTTCCTCTCCATCTGGTTTTGAACGCGGCGGCCCCGCCGCGGTCGAAGGTTCAGGTCTCATTCATCCGGGTGAGTTAAGCTTGCGGCCGCCGCGGAGGCGACCCGGCGAGGAGGATCGAACGATGCGAACGCCCCGAATCCAGTTCCGGCCTGCATTGGCACTTGTGCTGCTGTGTCTCGGCGCACCGGCCCTGCACGCGCAGAGCCGCGAGGAAGCGAAACTGATCACGGCCACGGCGGTACTGAACGAGCTGCGCGAGAGCCGCGACCAGCAGATCCCGCAGTGGCTGCTGGACCGCGCCTACGGCATCGTCGTCGTGCCCGATGTCGCCAAGGTCAGTTTCTGGGTGGGCGGGCGCCGCGGCAGCGGTGTCATGGTCGTGCGCAACGAGGCCGGGAAGTTTTCGAATCCCGTGTTCGTCAACCTGACCGGCGGCAGCTTCGGCCCGCAGATCGGCGTGCAATCGACCGATGTCGTGCTCGTGTTCACGACCCGCAAGGGCGTCGAGGGCATTGCCGACGGCAAGGTCACGCTCGGCGCCGACGCGTCGGTCGCGGCGGGCCCCGTGGGCCGGCAGGCGACCGCGGCGACCGATGCGGCCTTCCAGGCCGAGGTGTACTCGTACTCGCGCAGCAAGGGCCTGTTCCTCGGCGTCGCGCTCGACGGCAGCGCGATCACGATCGACGACAAGTCGGACAAGGCGTTCTACGGGCGCAAGGTGAGCGCCGGCGAGATCATGAAGGGTGAGGTCAGCACGAATTCGACCAATGCGCAGCGCTTCCTTGCCGCCATCACGTCGAGCACCGCGCCGGGAACAGGCCCGTCACCGGCTGCGACGGCCCCCACGAGTGCGCCCGCCACCACCGAAGCGCCGGCATCCGGCGTGAAGACCTACCCGCTCGAGGATCCGCCGAGGTAGGCCGCAGGCGCCGGCCCGGCGACCACGAGGCCAAGGAGGCCCGGAAGGTCGTCGGGTGGCCAAGGCCCCGGCTGGGGATCCCAGGTCGTCTCGTAGTACAGCCGGATCGGGCCGGGCGGGTACGCCGCACACGAGCCCCCGGCATGACGCGCAAACGCGCGCGTGACATCGCCCGCACCGGGCACATCCGCAATGGTGATGCGTCCGCGATCCCACGGCCGGCGATGCACGAGCACGGCGCGGCGCGAGCGCACGTCGAGATCGAGCACGACGCCGTCGGGCCGCGCGAACAAGGCGTCGGCCTGCGTTTTCCAGCCGGCACGGGGTTGCGCCCAGGTGACGTGCGCAATGCGTTCGTCCCAGTGGTCGAACGCCGCGGTTTGCAGCTCGCGCGGCGCGAGGCATCGCGTGATGTTCGCCTCGAGCAGGTAGCCGCGGACCCGCGGCTCGGGCAGCACATACCACAGCGTGCCGAGGACGAGAACCGCACAACTCGCCATGAGGGCGCGGCGGCGCACGAGATCGGAGACGGGCAGGAGCGCGAACAATGCGCCGAGCACGAGCCCCGCGAGCGCCCCGCCGGGACCCGTGATGAAAATTCCGACGAGCGGCCCCTGATTGGCGTCGGGATCGAGGACGATCGGCCCGACGTAACCGCTCACGAAGCCCGCGACACCCAGCGCGAGCACCCAGCGCAACATGAGCTTCACCGCCCGTTCACTCCCCGACGCAGCGCGTCAGCCGGGCCGCGCGCCGGCTTCGAACGACACGCCGCAACCGCCGAGACCGCAGTAGCCCTGCGGATTCTTCGCGAGGTATTGCTGGTGGTAGTCCTCTGCGTAGTAGAACGTGGGCGCATCGCGGATTTCCGTCGTGATCCGGCCGCGCCCGGCCGCGGCGAGCCGTTGCTGGTACGCCTGCCTCGAGGCTTCGGCCGCACTGCGCTGCGCGTCACTCGTCGCGAAGATCGCCGAGCGATACTGCGTGCCGATGTCGTTGCCCTGGCGCATGCCCTGCGTGGGATCGTGCGATTCCCAGAACGCCTTGAGGAGCGCCTCGTAGCGCGTGACGCGCGGATCGTAGATCACGCGCACGACCTCGGCGTGGCCCGTGCGGCCGCTGCACACTTCCTCGTACGTCGGATTCGGCGTGTGGCCGCCGGCATAGCCTGCCGCCGTCGTGTACACGCCCGGCAGATTCCAGAAGAGGCGCTCAGCTCCCCAGAAACAACCGAGTGCGAACACGGCCTCCGCGAGCGGCGGCTCGAAGGGCGGCCGGAGCGGATGGCCGTTCACGAAGTGCGCGGCAGGCACCGGCAGCGGCGTCGCACGCCCCGGCAGCGCCTCGCTCTCGGCAGGCAGGATCGCGGACTTGCGGAACAGCGCCATGGCGACCTCCTCGGGGGAGAGGCAGTTTGGGCGCGCCGGCCACGCAACTCAAGGCTCCGCACCTGCACTGCTACAATCCGGCGCGCCCATGACCCGCTCCGCCAGCACGCCGCGCCTGCGCTTCACGGCGCTCTACTACGCCGCACTGGTCGCAACCGCCGCACTCACGGCACCACAGCGCCCCGCGGGCATCGCCGTGCAGCTCGCCTCGCTGCTGCTCGTCGCGTTTGCGTGTCTCGGGCGCATCTGGTGTTCGGTGTTCATCGCGGGCCGCAAGGATGCCGACCTCGTGACCGCGGGTCCCTATTCCATCGCACGCCATCCGCTGTACTCGCTGTCGTTTGTCGGTGGCCTCGGCCTGTCGATGGCAACCGGATCGATCGTGCTGATCGTGGTCACGGCGCTGATGCTCGGCAGCCTGCTCGCAGCGGCGGCGCGGCGCGAGGAACGCTGGCTCGCCGCGCGGCACACCGAAGCCTACCGGCGCTACACCGCAACGACACGCCGCTGGTGGCCGCGCAGATCCACGGAGCCCCTGCCCGGCTCCATGCTCGTCTATCCCGACGTGCTGTGGAAATCGTTCGTCGATGCCGGCGCCTTCTTCCTGCTGTACGCGATCCTCCTCGCGGCGATCGCACTGCGCACGGCCGGCGCGCTGCCGACCCTCGCGACGCTGCCGTGAGCGCCGCGAGGCCTGCCGAACTCGAACTGAAGCGCGACCAGTTCGGCGCCGTGTTCCTCGTGCTGGACGACGGTGGCCGTCCTCTGCACGTCTGCCGCGACACGCGCGTGGCGCGTGCATGGACCGCACCGCTCGCGCGCGCCCTTGCGCGACGCGAGGCGCGGGCACTCGTGCGCCTCGCCGGGCTCGATGCGGTGCCGCAGCTCATCTCGAACCAGGACGGGATGCTGGTACGCAGCTGGATCGACGGCGCGCCGATGCAGCGCGCGAAGCCGGCGGATGCCGCGTACTACCGCGCGGCGCTGCGGCTGCTGCGCCTCGTGCACGCGAGGCGGGTCGCGCACAACGATCTCGCCAAGGAGCCGAACTGGCTCGTGACGCCGGCCGGTGCACCGGCGCTCGTCGATTTCCAGCTCGCGTGGACCGCGCGGCGGCGCGGCCGGCTCTTTCGCGCTCTCGCCTACGACGACCTGCGGCATCTGCTCAAGCACAAGCGCAGCTATCTGCCCGCACGCCTCACGGCGCGGCAACGGCGCATCCTCGCGAGGCCCTCGCTGCCGTCGCGGCTGTGGATGCGCACCGGCAAACGCCTGTATCTCGTCGTCACGCGCCGGATCCTTCACTGGGCCGACCGCGAAGGCGCGGGCGATCGCCGCTTCTGATACGCTGCGCGCCCGATGGGCATCTCACAACCGCACAACCTCCGGGGCAACCCCGACAGCCGCAACCAGCGGCCTTACGGCGTACGCGTCAGCCTGCGGGCGAATGATCCGTTCCGCAAACTCCTCGGCCAGGACTGGAGCCGCACGCACTGGTTCGCGACCGTCGCCGAGCGCGACATTGCGCTCGCCGACATGAGCCGCCGGCACGAGTATTCGCGCGCGGGCGATGCCCCTGCCCTGCGTTTCGAGAAGGTGGAAAAGCTCGCCGAGAGCCGCGGGCTCTAGAACGACCGCCCGAGCGACAGGAAATACGCCATGTCGCCGGCGTCGTCATAGCCCGCACCGACGTACAGCGGCCCGAGCCAGCTGTTCACGCCGAAGAACACGCTGAAGTCGTTGCGCGCGGAATCGAAGCCGATGTCTCGCCGGGCCTGCCACACGTTGCCGACTTCGTACGCGAAGCCGATGTAGGTCGGCAGGTCGAGGATGCCCGTGCCGCTGCGTCCGATCTGCCGGTAGTAGATCGCGCGCGCGATCGCATAATGCGGGCCCGCGATCTCGCCGGGCGCGAGGCCCGAGAGGTTCAGGAACCCGCCGAGCGGATAGAGGTTGCGGACATTGCCCGGGCCCGCGTCGAGGTTCGTGCCCATGCTCGCCGACAGCACTGCGCGATGACGCCCGTAGGAGCGCGCCACCTGCCAGTCGACGGTCATCAGGTCGGCGTCGAACCCGTTGCCCGACAAATCGTGTTCGCCGGTCCAGTCGAGGAAGAACGCGGAGCCGCGGCGCGGGAAGCCCACGTCGTCGAGGCCGTCGTAGGCGATCCGCGCATAGTACTGTCGCACGTCGAAGCTGTCCGCCGGCAGCGCGGGGTCGCCGAGTCGCACGCGTGACTCGCCGTCCTCGCGATGCACGCCGGCGCGGATCTCGAAGCTCGAGCCGAATTCGCGCCCGAAGTCGATGCCGAAGCGCGTGCCCTTGACCCGGTACTCGGCCAGCCGCCGGCCGCGATCGTCGAACAGGGCGACATTGCGCGCCTCGTATTTCGCCTGCGGCAGCGCAAACCATCGGTGGCGATAGGAGAACGGCAGGTACACCTCGGTCGCCACCCGTGGCGATTCGCCCGCCTGCAGGTCCCAGGTCCACTCGCCGCCCAGGCGATTGATCTCGGCGAGCACGAAGCGCGCCGTCGCGTTGTACGCCGAGTTGCCCTCGAAATCATCGCTGAGGCTCAGGCCGAAGCGCACATAGTTCGGGCCCCAGGAATTGCGCTTCGCGGTGATCTCGAGACCCTGTTGTCCTGCCGGATTGCGCGTGATCTCGTAGTCGAGCGTCTCGAGATTGCCGAGGCCGTAGAACTCGGTCACGCGGGCGGCCACCGCGTCGGCATCGAGCGGCCGCCCGACGAAATCCCCGAAGAAGTCGGCAACGGGTCGCGCATAACGCTCCGAACCCGGCGCCACGTGCACGAACTCGATGTCGGGCGTGGCGTCGCTGCGCCGCCGGCCGCGTTGCGCGAGCCAGCGGGCGTACGACGCCTCGGGCAACGCGAGCCGTGCAAAGCGCGGCGCGAGCGCCTGCGCCGCCGCGGTCCCCCTGCCGATCAGACCCGCGAACTGGCGGAAGTCGAACGACGACGCGGTGCCGAGTGCGGGATCGACGAGCACGTCGCCTGCACCGACCGTCGCGCGCTGCTGTTCGCTGTTGCGACGGATCAGGATCGCGATCATCTGGTTCGAGATGATCGGGACTGTCGTGAGCCGGTCCCGCTTCAGCAGCGGAAAGCCGACATCGACGACGATCAGCACGTCGACGCCCATCTCGCGCGCGACATCGACCGGCAGGTTGTCGGCGAGCCCGCCGTCGACGAGCAGCCGACCATCGCGCTCGACCGGCACGAACACACCCGGCACCGACATGCTGGCGCGCATCGCGGTCACGAGATCGCCCGCGCCGAGCACCACGCGCTCGCCGCTTTCGAGATCGGTGGCGATCGCGCGAAACCGCGTCGGCAGCGCGTCGAAATCCGTCACCGTCGCGACCGGCAGCGTCAGCCTGCGCAGCAGATCGTTCAGGCGCTGGCCCTGCACCAGCCCTTTCGGCAGGCGGAACTCGCCGCCGTGCAGTCCGAGCGGGAGACGCACGAGGAAGTTGCGATCCTCCTCCTTGCGGCGAAACGACAGGTCGGCGCGCGGCGGGCGGTCACCGAGCAGGTCCTCCCAGTTCACGCCGCGCAATGCCGCGTCGATCTCGTCGGCCGAGAGGCCGCTCGCATAGAGTCCGCCGACGACGGCACCCATGCTGGTGCCGGCGATCGCATCGATCGGCACGTGCGAGGCCTCGAGCACCTTCAGTACGCCGATGTGCGCCGCGCCGCGCGCACCGCCGCCCGACAGCACGAGCCCGATGCGCGGCCGTTCGGCAGCGGCCGCCACGAGCGGAAGCGCGGCGAGCAGCAGCAGGACGACGCGGCGGGCCTTCACGCGATGAAGGATACCAGCCTTGCAATGCGCCATAATCCGGCCATGCGGAAAATCGCGCTGTACGCATTGCTCGTCGCAACCGGTGCTGCCCATGGCCAGTCGCCCGCCGTCAGCGACTGGGGGCATTACGGCGGCGACAGTTTTGCGCAGCGCTATTCGCCGTTGCGCGAGATCAATCGCGACAACGTCGCGGGTCTCGAGGTCGCGTGGACCTATCGCACGGGCGAGCTGGGTCAGGGCTTCGCGCGCGCAGGCAAACTCGCATTCGCAGGCAAACTCGCATTCGAAGCGACTCCGGTGCTCGCCTTCGGCCGGCTGTACCTGTCGACACCGACCGACATCGTGATTGCCCTCGATCCCGCGACCGGCAAGGAGCGCTGGCGCCACGACCCGCGCATCCCGCGGGCACGTCATTATGCCGAGGCCACGTCGCGCGGCGTCACGGCCTGGGAGGACCCGGACCGCGCGCGCAAGGGCGCCTGCGCGCGCCGGATATTCCTCGGCACGCTCGATGCCCGGCTGCTCGCCCTCGATGCCGACACCGGCGAACCGTGCGCGGATTTCGGCGCAGGCGGCGCCGTGGACCTCGGCGCCGGTGTGCGCCTCACGACGCCGGGCGAATATCTCGTCACGTCACCGCCGGCGACCTTCCAGGACGTCGTGATCGTCGGTTCCGCGATCGGCGACAACCGCGGAGTCGAGCTCGAGCGCGGCATCGTGCGCGGCTTCGATGCGCGCAGCGGCGCGCTGCTGTGGAAGTTCGACCCGATTCCGGACTCGCCCGACCACCCGGCCTACACGCATTGGCAGGCCGGGCAGGCGCAGCGCACCGGCGGCGCAAACGCCTGGGCACCGATCACGGTGGATCCGGGCCGCGGCCTCGCGTTCATTCCCACGGGCTCTGCGAGTCCCGACTTCTACGGCGGCGAACGGCTCGGTGACAACGCCATGGCCAATTCGCTGGTCGCGCTCGATGCACGCACCGGCGCCGTGCGCTGGTATCGCCAGTTGATCCACCATGACCTGTGGGATTACGACCTCGCCGCCCAGCCGACGCTGATCGACATCGAAAGCGAAGCGCGCTCGGTTGCGGCCGTCGTGCAGGCAACCAAGTCGGGCCTGCTGTTCGTCTTCGATCGCGAGACCGGGGAACCGGTCTACGGCATCGAGGAACGCAAAGTGCCGGCATCGCGCGTGCCGGGCGAGCGGGCCTCACCCACGCAGCCGTTCCCGGCGACGCCGGCGCTCGCTTCCCTCACGCCGATCCGGCCCGAAGACGCGTGGGGCCTCACGTTCTGGGATCGCGGCAGGTGCCGCGATCTCATCGCGAAGTACCGCAACGAGGGCGCGTATACGCCGCCCGACCTCGCCGGCACGATCCTTTTTCCGAGCTACGTCGGCGGCGTGAACTGGGGCGGCGTCGCGCACGATGTACGCACGAACCGCATCATCGCGGTCGTGAACCATTTCCCGATGGTCGTCACGCTGCTGTCGCGCGAAGCGCTGGGCGCGCAGTTGCGGGCCCAGGCGGAGTCCGGCGAATACCCGCACTCGGAGTTTTCCGCGCAGCGCGGCACGCCGTACGGCATGCGCCGCGAACCGCTCCTGTCGCCGTGGGGCCTGCCATGCGTGCGTCCGCCGTGGGGCACGCTCGTCAGCGTCGACCTCGAGAGAAACCGCATCGACTGGCAAGTGCCGCTCGGCAGCACGCGCGGAGTCGCGCCCGCGTGGTTGCCGTCGCGTGATTTCGGCATGCCGAGCCTCGGTGGCGCGATTGTGACCGCGGGCGACCTCGTGTTCGTCGCGGCATCGATGGACAACCGCATTCGTGCATTCGACATTGAAACCGGCAAGGAACTATGGAAACGCACATTGCCCGCGGGCGGCCAGGCGACTCCGATGACGTATCGTGCGGGCCCCGATCATCGCCAGTTCGTCGTGATCGCGGCGGGCGGCCATGGTGGCCTCGACACGCCGCAGGGCGATTACGTCGTGGCGTACGCGCTGCCCCGCTGAGCTGCCGGTTCGTCCTGGCCGTAATTGCGAGCGCGGGCGCCTCGGCCGGAAACGTCGAGGGACTCCAGGAGCTGACGATCACCGCCACGCGCCAGGCCGTGCCGCTGATCGACATCCCCGCGAGCCTCGGCGTCGTCGACGCGAGCGCACTCGCACTGACGGGCGCCACCCATTACGCCGAGTCGGTCAACCGGGTCGCCGGTGTGTATGTGCAGCGCGGCAGCGGCGAGGAAAGCCTCGTCGCGATCCGCTCGCCGGTGCTCACGGGCGCGGGCGCCTGCGGCGCGTTCCTCGCAGCCGAGGACGGGCTCGCCATTCGCCCGGTCGGCTTCTGCAACGCGAACGACCTGTTCGAAGTGAATACGGAGCAGGCACGGGGCATCGAGCTCTACCGCGGGCCCGGCCCCGCGATCTACGGCGCGAGCGCCGTGCACGGGATCCTCAATGTGCGCACGCCCGCCGTCGCGCAGCTGCCGCGCATCGGCGTCGGCCTCGAGGGTGGCCCGTACGACTACCGCCGCGCGCGTCTCGCGCTCGGCGCGCAGCGCGGGTCGCGCGGCTTTGGTGCCTATGGCATCGCGACGCACGACGGCGGCTTTCGCGCCTCATCGGGCTACGACGAGGGCAAGCTGAACCTGCTTTTCGACGATACCGCAATGGCCGGCGGCCTGCTGCGGGTGCGTGCCGCCGGCACGGTGCTGAACCAGGAAACGGCCGGGTACGTCCGCGGGTTCGAGGCCTACCGCGACCGCTCGCTCGTGCGCTCGAACGACGACCCCGAAGCGTTCCGCAACGCGTGGAGCACGCGCGGCTCGGCGATCTGGTCCCGCGAACCGTGCGAGGGATGCAACGACGACCTGCACGTGATCGCGCGCCGTTCGCAGATGCGCTTCCTGCAGCATTTCCTGCTCGGCAAGCCGCTCGAGGAAAACGCGCAGACGAGCCTGCTCGCCGGTGCCTCGCTGGGCCGGCCGCTGTCGGCGCACTGGCACTGGCGTGCGGGTCTCGATGCCGAGTACTCGCAATCGGCCTTGCGCGAATCGCAGGCGCTGCCCACGACCGACGGCTCGCCCGCGGCCAATGCCATCCGTCCGGCGGGCCTGCACTACGACTACCGCGTGAAGGGCGCGACAGCCGGTGGCTATGCCACCCTCGCCCTGCGGCCCGACGAGCGCTGGACGATCGAGGGGGCGCTGCGCGTCGAAGCGACCCGTTACGACTACGACAACCGCATGCTCGCGGGCAACACCGACGATCACGGCGTGCCGTGCGGCGCGAACGGTTGTCTCTACAGCCGCCCGGCGGATCGCCGCGACGAGTTCGACAATGTCGCGCCGAAACTCGACGTGATGTATGCGCCGGCCGCGGGGCAGCGGCTGTACGTCAGCTGGTCGCGGGGATTTCGCCCGCCGGAGCAGACCGAGCTGTACCGGTTGCAGCGCCAGCAGGACATCGCGGATCTCGGCGCCGAGGAACTGCAGGGCGGCGAGCTCGGCTGGCGGGGAGAAGCGGCGCATTACACCTGGTCGATCGCCGCGTTCGCGCTCGAGAAGCGCCACCTCATCGTGCGCGACAGCAACGGCTTCAACGTGAACGGCGGCCGCACGACCCATCGCGGCTTCGAGTACGAGTTTTCATGGCAACCCTCGCCGGCGTGGCATTTGGCCGCCGCGGGCAGCGTCGCGTGGCATCGCTACGCCTTCAGTGCCGCAATCGAAGGCGGCGAAACGATCCGCAACGGCAACGACATCGACACCGCGCCCCGCAACCTGCACGCGCTGCGCATCGGCTGGTCGCCACGCGCGGCGATCACCGCGGAACTCGAGGTGCTCGATGTCGGGCGGTACTGGCTCGATGCGTCGAACACGCACGCCTATGCCGGACACACGCTCCTCAACCTGCGTGCGAGCTGGGCGCCCGCCCCGCAGTGGCGGCTGTCGCTGCGCGCACTCAACCTGGCGGATACGGCCTATGCGGATCGCGCGGACTTTGCGTTTGGTCAATACCGGTACTTTCCCGGGCGCGCGCGCGCGGCGTTCGTCGAAGTAGAGTATCGGGTTGCGCCGTAGAAACCGCGTGGCCGCGGCGCGCCGTCAATGCGCGCCACGCAGCGCCGCACCGAATCGTCGACGGCGACGCCGGGGTTTGTCCTGTACGTCGGCGGTGCTTTGGTGCAAGCTGCGAAGTTGCGCGCAACCAGTCTCGCGCGCCACATTCCATCGACCAGGAGCCAACATGAAGATTCGTACATCGGGCATGATGCTGTCGGCTGCATTGGCAGCCCTTCTCCTTGCGCAGGGCTGCGCAAAGAAAGAGCCGGCGCAGGCGACGACGGCAGCGAGCGCCCCCGAAGCTGCCGCGGCGCCGGCTGCGGCGACCACCGAGGCAACCTCCCAGACGACTGCGGAAGCGGCCGCCGCGCCCGCCGCCGAAGCGCCTGCGGCATCAACCGGCGCCGCGCCGGCGGGAGCCCCCGCGACTGCGGACCTCGCGGCCGGCGAGAAGGTCTACAAGACCTACTGCATGACCTGCCACGGCACGACCGGCAAGGGCGACGGTCCTGCGTCGGCGGCCCTGAACCCGAAGCCGGCGGACTTCGCCGACAACAAGTTCAAGTACGACGTCGACGGCAACGGCGCGGCGGGTGATGTCGACGACATCAAGGCCATCGTTCACGACGGTGCCGCCAAGCACGGCGGCTCACCGCTGATGACGCCCTGGCCGATGCTCAAGCCGGACCAGTTGCAGGCGGTCGCCGAATACGTGAAGTCGCTGCACGGCTGAACGAACCGGTCGACGACACTGGCCGCAGCCGCCTCAGCGCGGCTGCGGCTCCGGGTCGGGCAGCGCCAGGTCGCCCTCGCCCGTCCGGCGGGCCTGGTGATCCGTG
>WBZO01001947.1_pt1 | contig 29248 bp, 27 predicted proteins | sample 5204261 | NCBI WGS metagenome assembly WBZO01 (sample SAMN12412400, study PRJNA552823) | activated sludge metagenome | isolation source: activated sludge from anammox sidestream of wastewater treatment plant... | place: USA: North Carolina | collected 2017-09
AGGTACGCGCGCTACCGGCAGATCGGTTCGACGCGGTCGTGGGTACGCGGGAGGCTGGAACGCCGGCTCGCCCATCTGCAAGACCGCATCGGGGCGATGGCGGACCGGCTTCGCGGCAAGACGTTGCGCCGGCGGTTCGACTTCGGGGAGGACACGGACATCGCGGTGTAACCGGCCGGAGCCATTGGACACGCCGGGCGCAGGAGCGGAGACTCTCAACACCGGACCCGGAGAGACACCCGCTGGAATACGTCGATCTTCTGTTAATTCCGCTCGGCCTCGCTGTCGGTGCGTTTGGCACTCTTGTCGGGGCGGGAGGCGGATTCGTACTGGTCCCGCTCCTGCTGTTGCTCTACCCGGACAAAGAGGCCGAGACCATCACGGCGATGTCGCTGTTGGTGGTGTGCGCGAACGCGGCCTCTGGTTCAGTCGCTTATGGACTACAGAAGCGGATCGACTTTCGGAGCGGCTGGTGGTTCATCGCCGGGACCTTTCCTGGCGCGATCGGCGGCGCCGTCGCCGTCGCCTACATTCCCCGGCACGTGTTCGATGCGATGTTCGCGGCGGTCCTCGGAACGCTCGGCCTATTCTTGATGTTCAGGGGACATCACCAGGGGATCGCAGCGCCTGTGACCGGCCGCGGCGTGGTGAGACGGCGCATCACGGACCGGCAGGGCAACACGTTCCAATACTCGTTCCACATGTGGAAGGGGGTGTTGATCAGCACGGCGGTCGGGTTCTTGAGCAGCCTCCTCGGGATCGGCGGTGGGATCATCCACGTTCCCGTGATGGCGACCGTCCTGCACTTTCCCGTGCACATCGCCGCGGCGACCTCCCACTTCGTGCTGGCATTCATGGCTGCGGAAGGGACCGCGGTCCACGTGTTCCAGGGAGTGCTGAGCTGGGATCGGTCTGCCGTCCAGGCGATCTTGATCGCGCTCGGAGCAATCCCGGGCGCGCAGGTGGGGGCGCGGCTCTCACACAGGCTCGGTGGACCGGTCATCATGCGCGCCCTGGCCGGCGCGCTCGTGCTTGTGGCCATCCGGCTCGGGTTGAAGGCCGCGGGAGTGTAGCGAGCCGGACGGCCGCTACGGGATGTTCTCCCAGTCGCGCCAGCTGCCCCGGCGCTCGTCCGAGACATCGATGAAGTGGCCTTCGCCGAGGCGCTTCGGGGTCGGCGTGCGGTCCATACGCTGGAGCAGGAACCAGACGAGGAAGCTCAGGCCCGCCATGAGGCCAGCCAGGATGGCGAGCCGCTGAATGCCCCTGCGGCTGGCGCCATCCCACGTGTCATAGGCGCTGCGGGAGAGTTCGAGGGCAGCGGCGCCGTCGCCCGCGGCATAGGCCGCCTCCGCCTTTGCGAGGTCGCCGGCCGGGTCGGTGAAGAGCATACCGACGCGACCGAGGAAGCCAGCCTTGAAGGCTGCCTGCTTCTCCTTCGCGAGGTCGATCATCTTCCCGGCGGCGACATCGTTATAGACGTCGGTGACTCCTCCCGCGGCCGATGCCCGGGCGCCGGTGAAGTCGCCCGCGTTGTACTTCTCGTGCGCTTCGGCGAGCCGGGCCTTCGCCCGGGAACCTTCGGGTTCCGAAGCGAGCTGTTCGGTGGCGGCGATGATAGAGAGGATTGCCTGGCGCTGGTCTTCGACGATGACGGCGGTACGGGCGAGCGTGGTGGTGCCCCACGATTTCGCGACGTTATCGGGCGTCCCGAGGCCGGCCTCCTTGCTCAGCCGGAGGACCTCCGCGTAGGAGTCCAGGACGGAGTTGGCCCTGGCGACCTGTCCGGGGATGGAATCGAAGGACCAGGCGATGAGGTTGTCGTAGATGTCCGTCGGGAGCCCGGTGATGCCCAGTTCGAGGGCGTGGACCGTCATAGCGGACACCTGGTCCCTGGCGGCGCGCCTGGCATCGAGGAGGGGTTTCGCGGTCTCCGGGTTGAAGACCCATTCGAGGAAGAGCTGGTCGAGGTAGCGGTCGCCGACCCACTCGCCCTGGTCGAGGAACCAGCGATCCTGGAGACGCCAGGCTTCGGGGTCGTCATCGATCCGGGAGAGGACCTTGGTCATGTTCTCCCGGCCGCCGATGGCCTCTTCGTAGGCGAACCAGAACGCGCCGGAACGGCCGTACCAGTACTGCGGGGGCCCGCCGAGCATGGAGCCCCACTGGGTGAGGGGGAAGTTCACGCCGAACGCCTGCCAGCCCCAGTCCCGCGGAGAAACGCCGAGTTGTGGCGCGACAACGCGCGTGCCCCATTCGGCGAGTCCCTCCCAGAGCCAGGGCTTGCTGAGCTGGCCGTTTCCGGCCCACTGGTGGGCAAGCTCGTGGATCGTCACCTCATCGTCGACGCCCGTGCCAGTGGCCAGGAGGACATCCCCGGTCTTCGAAAAGGCGACACCCGCGGCCCCGATGGCCTCGATGTGGTGCGACTGGTGCATCGTGACCTGTTCGAACGGGTACGGGAAGCCGAAGGCCTGTTCGAGCAGCGGGAATGCCCGCGTGGCGATATCGAACTGCCGTTGGGCCCAGGCCGAGTCCCGCTTGAAGTACTTGAGCGTGAGTGTGACTTCGCGGCCATCGGGCATTTTCACGGCCGACTCGAGGACGCCGCGCTGGGTTTCGTCGCTGACGGAGAGGACATAGGCCGAGAAGACCGCTGCCTCGACGCGCTGCCTGCAGCGGTCATCGAGCTGAGCACAGCGAGCGAGTGTGTCGGCGTCGTCGGTAGCGAGCGCGATGAGGAGCACGTCGCCGCAGACCCATCGTTCGAGGCCGGCATCTTTCACATCGCCGGGCTGTTCGGCCGCGAGGAGACAGCCGGGATCGAAGACGTTGTCGCCGCTTTTTGGGGCATCGATAAAGACGAAGGAGCCGTGGCCCTGCCCGATGAATGGCGTCTCGATGACACCGGGCTCGATATGGATGAGCGTCCCGGGGTTGCGGCCGAGCGTGTAGGTGGTATCGAGCGTGACCTTGAGGTTCTTCTTCAGCGGTTTGGGGAGAGTCGTGAGCGCGAAGCCTGCGACCTCCTCGGCCTCGGAGCCGGGCGTGAGCTTATGCTCGAGCACCTGGTCGCCGGCCTTCACGACAATGTCCTGCGCCCCGGGCATCACCCAGACCGGCAGCTCTGGCAGGTCGGCAGTCTGGAGGTTGATGTATTCGGCGTGAATGCGGACGCTGACGGTCCCGGTGGCCGTGTCGAGCCGGTAATAGCTCTCGGACGCTACGCCGTAGGGGATTTCAAGCGTCTGTGCGTGCGCCGCGGGCGCAGGGCCCGCACCGCCAAGGACACCTGAAGCAGCGAGAAGGACAGCAACGACCGCGAAAAGACGCACCCTCATGTGTGAGAATTCGGCACCGGGGTGTGCGGGGAGTAGATCGAGTGGGTGACGCAGGTGGACTCAACGTGAACAGGAGTGACGCCATGGAGTGCCTCCGGGCGGCGGACCTGGACGCGGCATGCGCGTTGCAGCTGGCAACGCTGCTGAGCCGCGCCTACACCGATGAGCGGCATGTGGCCGCCTTTTCGGGCGAGCGCGCGGAGGCATGGCTGCCTCACGTGGCGCGCGTGCAGGCTGCGCACCCGCGCGACCACGAACTCATGCCCCAGTCGTTCCTCGATGCATTCCCAACCATCCGCAACGCGCGGCGGCCGGGACCAGGACGGCGGGAAGGGTTGCACTTCGTCCTCCGTCTCGAGGGATACCTCGCGACACATGTTTCGCTCTGGGCCCAGGAATTCGCGTTCGCGGACGAACGCATCAGGGGTGGGTACATCGAAGATGTGGCCACCGATCCGCTGTGTCTCGGGCGTGGCTTCGCATCGCAGGCGATGTTGGCGGCGGAGACAGAGGCCCGGGCACTGGGGCTCGACCTCCTCGGGCTTGCGACAGGGATCGGCGCCTTCTACGAGCGCCTCGGATGGCGCAGGTGGGATGGGCGCCACACGATGACGATCGGCGAGCACACCTTCCCGGACGAACCGCTGATGCTGCTGCCGTTGACGCCGGCCGGCGAGCGGCTGGCGGTTTCCGCGGGAGTCATGGAGAGCAAGCGGCTGCCAGGTTTCGGACGGTGAGCATAAGCCCGCACTCGCGACAATGACGCGGAGGCCCGGTTCCCGGCCTGGAGGATGGCGTGAAGAGGCTCGCCCGGTCGATGGCCGGGGTTGCGGCGACCGGGCTTGCCCTGGGGCATGAGCCCGGGGATCACGACGGCGCGCGCCTCGAGGCGAAGAAGGTCCCCGTCGCCTTGCGCGCGTTCTGGGCCGACGGATTCTTTGCGGCCGCCCAGGATGCATTCATCCTCGCGTACCTGCCGCTGTTGGCGAGTTCGCTGGGGGCGAACGCAATCCAAATCGGCCTGCTGAGCGCATCGCAGAGCTTTGGAGCGATGCTGGCGCTGTATCCCGGAGCGCTGGCAGCCCGCCGAGCAGCATCGCGACGGTGGATGGTCGTGTTTTATGCGGGGATCCTCGGGCGACTGCTGCTGCTCGCGAGCGCGCTGGTGGTAGCCGTCGCGAGCGGCCAGACCGCGTTGTACCTCGTCATTCTGCTCTTCGCGGTGCGAGCGTTCCTTTCGAACTTCACGGTGCCTGCGTGGACATCGCTGGCGGCCGACATCATCCCAGATGCATTGCGGGCGAAATACTTCGCCTCGCGGAACTTCGCGATCCAGATGGCGCTCCTGGCGATCACTCCGCTCGGCGGCCTGGTGCTGGACTGGTGGGGGTTCCCGGGTGGGTACGTGGTGGCACTGAGCGTGTCTTTCGCCCTGGGCATGTGCGCGACGATCGCTTACGCGCTGATACCCGAACCGCCACGGCGGGAGTCACCGAAAACCGCGCCGTTGCGGCCCGGGCACATGCTGCGCCGGCCTCGATTCCGGACGTTCATGATCGCCACATTCGCCCTCCACTTCGCGACGATGATCGCGGGGCCGTTCTTCAACGTGTACCTGAAGGAACACCTGGGGGCCTCGAACTTCGAAGTGGGGTGGCTCACCACCGCGAGCGCGGTTTCGGCGCTGTTCGGACAACTGGTGTTCGGTGAGACGATGGCGCGGCGCGGTTCGCTCTGGCTGACCCGGATGTCGCTGGTCGTTTTGCCCACGCTGCCGATCATGTGGGTGTTCATCACCGAACCGTGGATGGTGCTGGCACCGAACATCATCGGTGGAGGGATGTGGGCCGCGTTCAACCTGGCGAATTTCCAGGGCCTGCTGGAAGTGACACCCGAAGAAGAGCGCGAGCAGTACGTCGCGCTGTTCCATATCAGCGTGTTTTTCGCGCTCTTCGTGTCGCCGTTCATCGGGGGCATCATCATCGATACGGTGGGGTATCGGACGGCGTTTGCCATTTCGGGCACGGGGCGGCTGGTGGCGACCGCGCTGTTCTTCCTTGCCATCGTCCCGGCAGTCCGCGGGGGGATGCTGGCCGACGACTAGCCGCCGGTCTCAGTTCACGAGGACGCCGCCATCGACGGCGAGCACGACCCCGGTGACCCACCGCGCCTCGTCGGAGCAGAGAAAGACGGCGGCATAGGCGATGTCCCACGGGGTGCCCTCGACACCGAGGGCCGTGGCTTTCGTGCGGGCCTGGCGGGCCGCCTCGGACATGCCGCGCGCGTAGACCATCGGGGTGTAGGCCGGGCCAGGAGCGATAGCGTTAACACGAATGCCCTCGCGGCCGTGGTCTGCGGCCATGGCGCGTGTGAGCGCTTCCACGGCACCCTTCGAGGCGGCATACGGCGCGAGCCCCCGGCCGCGCTGCGAGGCGATCGACGAGGTGTTGAGGATGACGCCACCGCCGGACTGCCGCATGGCGGCGATCGCAAGCCGGCTCGCGTTGACCATGGTGGTGACGTTCACACGCATCTGGAGGTCCCAGTCAACATTGGAGACATCGGCGATGGTGCGGGCGACGCCGATGCCGACGTTGTTCACGAGGATGTCCAGGCGACCCCAGCGTTCGACGGCGGCACGGGTCATTGCGTCGCACGCCGCCGGGTCGGTCACATCGACCGCGTGGGGGACGGCTTCACCGTTATGTTCGGCGATGAACGTGGCCGTTAGTTGCGCTGCTTCGAGGCGACGGTCGACCAGGAGGACGCGGGCGCCTTCGCGGGCGAAGAGGACTGCCATGGCGCGGCCGTTCCCGACGCCCTCGTTCTGGGAGCCGGCGCCGGTGATGATGGCGACCTTGCCGGCGAGCCTGCCGGAGGGCGTGCGCCAGCCGCCGGGAGGGGTGAGGTATTCGGTCAAGGTACAACTCCCCGAAGGACGACGTCCTGGATAGCTGGGGAGTGTACCAGCGACCGTGAAACGTCAGGGGCCGCGTCCACGACCGTCTCGCGGACGGGCCCCCTCAAGTCACCGCAGCGACTCGTAGAATGCCGCCACTTCTTCCGGCGTATCGAAGCAGCGCTGGGTGGGTGCGTCCGGTGCCCCCGCCCCGATGACCGTCGGGACCGCCAGAGCGCCGCAGTGCGTTGCGCGGGTGGCATCCTGGCCATCCGCGCTCGACTCGTGTGCGGAGCGGACCGCCCAGAACCCTGCGGCCGATGTGGCGACGACGAACCCCGCAGCGGCAAGAGGGGCAGCGCTGACTTTCCATCCGAAGATAGTCCCGGCGCCGAGCCACCCGATTCGGTTGAGCCGGCCGCGATCGCCCGCCGTCGCCAGCTTGCTGTGAAGTTCCTTCAGGTGGTACCGCACCGCGTTCTCGGTGATTCCAAGTTCGGCTGCGATTGCGGGGTTTGTGAGACCGCGCTGAGCCAGGGCCAGCACTTCACGCTCGCGAGGCGTGAGTGACGTCAGGGATTGCCTGTCGGGGACGGTCACTGAGGCGGGCTCCTCTCTTCACGCCGCTGATATCGGCGACAAGTGAAAGGATGAGCCTCGCAACGCAGAACTGTCCCTACCCCCAGGTCTACTTCAGGAGGCCGCGATCCTGGAGGGCTTTTTTCATCGTCGAGCCGATCTCGGCGGGAGAGTCGGAGACGATGGCGCCGGCGGCGCGGAGGGCGGCCTTCTTGTTCTCGGCCTTCCCGTCCTCGCCGGAGATGATGGCGCCTGCGTGGCCCATGCGGCGCCCGGCGGGAGCGGTGGCCCCGGCGATGAACGCGACAACCGGCTTGTTCACGTGTTCCTTGATGTAGGCGGCGGCTTCTTGCTCGGCGGAGCCACCGATTTCACCGACCATCACGATGGCGTCGGTATCCGGGTCCTCGTTGAGCATGCGGATTGCCTCGACCTGCCGGGTGCCGATGATGGGGTCGCCACCGACGCCGATGCAGGTGCTCTGGCCGATGCCTTCGGCGGTGAGCTGGGCGACGACTTCGTAGACGAGCGTGCCGGAGCGGCTGACGACGCCGACGCGGCCGGGGAGGAAGACATCGCCGGGCATGATGCCGACGCGGGTCTTTGTGCCCGGGGTGATGACACCGGGGCAGTTGGGCCCGATGAGGACGCTTTTCGAACCCTGGAGCGCCGCCTTGACCTTCACCATATCGAGGACGGGGATGCCTTCGGTGATGCAGACGATGAGCGGGACGCCGGCGGCGGCGGCTTCGAGGATGGCATCGGCGGCGAAGGGAGCCGGGACGAAGATGATGGTGACGTTTGCAGCGGTCTTCCGGACAGCTTCATCGACCGTGGTGAAGATGGGTACGCCGTCCTGCTGTTCGCCACCGCGCCGGGGGTGAATGGCGGCGACGACGTTTGTCCCGTAGGCGATGGAGCGGCGCATGTGGTTCGCGCCCTCGGTCCCGATGCCCTGGACCATCAGGCGGGTGTTTGCATCAACGAGCACGGCCATGAGGCGATTTCCGATTCAGCGATTTCCGGTTTCCGGCGGGCGAGCGGCCACGGTGGGTTCGGATTCCCGGGAAAGGAGGATACAGGCGCGGATGCCTAGGGGCGATCAGGCGTGGATGGCGGGCGGGCGATGGGCCCCGCCGGACCGGGCCTGCGTGCCTCCATGAGCTTGATGAGCTTTCGCCACTCATCGCCGGCGATGGGTTTGTAGACCGCGGGGAATTGCGCGCGCAGATCCTCGGCGTGCGCGCGGTAGCGTTCGCTGATGACGCCCATGGCCATGAGCGTGGCCGGTCCGAGCTTTCGTCCCGACGAGTCCGCGATCTCCTGGAGCATGTCGATTGCGACGTACGCATCCTGGTGGAGGCCGAGGACATCCTGGAGTGCGGTCACGCGCGTGCTGAAGTCCACTGCCGGCCGGCCGTAGATGCCGGTGCCGACGAACTCGAGGGCGTACCGGAGCTTCTTGGCGTCGATGCGGAGGGCATGGTAGAGCTCCGGCGGCGATGACTTCCCGATCTTGTCGCCAGCTTTGCGGACGGTCCGGTAGCGCTTCTCCACGAGGTCGGGCGCGACGGCGAGGATTGGAACGCGTCCGGGGGCGAACGATCTCGGCGAGCCGAAGCGGAGGGCGGCGGAGAACCGGGCCACGAGGCGCTCATAGCGGCGCGAATCGAGAGCGAGCAGCATGCGTTTCCGGGCAGCGCCGCGGCGGGCCTGGAGGAGGTCCTCGATAGCGTCGAGGGCGTGGGCGCGTTCGGGCGAGAAGTTGGCGCGCCATTCCGCCATCCGTTCGAGCTGGACATCGAGGTCGCGCACTTCTCCGAGTGCCGCGGCGACCCGGCCGAACTCATCTCGGAAGGCAAGCATCCGGGGCGTGAGGAACGGGCGAAACGCGGCCATGGCGGCGCGGAGACGACGGGTGGCAACGCGCATGTCGTGGAGCGCCTCGATATCCTCTCCCAGGCGGGTACCGGATTCGTTCGCGAGGAAGGCGGCAAACTGCTTGCGAAGGACGGCGAAGGCGACCTGGGCGGCGGCCATCCCGTCATCCACTGCCGTGGGGCCGAGATCCGGACCGCCCGGGACGCGCAGGCCGGTGGCAATGAGCGCGGATTCGAACTTTGAGGTGAGGGCCTCGGTGAGGCCGTTTCCCGAAACCAGGGCGGACACGAACGGGCGGGCCCGGTCGACCGCCGTTTGATCGACCTCGACCTCGACGCGGGCGAGGCGGACCGGGGTGTCCTCGCCGACAGGAATGGACGTGTCGTCGAGGGCAACTTCGCCGAGCGGCCCGAGCGCGTCCGAGAGCAGGAATAACTGGCGGCGGGTTTGGAGCCGAAAGAGCGGGGCAAGTTCGGTGCGTCCGGCCATGGCGCGGAGCGCCACGCCACACGGCCCGGGCGCCCGCGCCGGGGCGAAGGAACCGGACGGAAGCTCCTCGGTGAGTTCGCGGCGTGAGCGCATGCCGCCAGAGGCTTCAGCCATCGCCTTCAGCGTGAGCTCGGTGCCGGCACCCTTGTGACGGACGCGGCAGGTGTAGCCGGCCTTGTGTACGCGGAAGTCGACGGTGTCGAAGTACGTGTCGTCCAGCTCTTTCACGCCAGCGGGGACAACGGAAAAGCCGGGGACCTGGCCCGACTGAAGCCAGCGCAGGACGGGGCGCGTATCGAGGGCGGCGTATTGCCATTCAACTTCGAGCTGGTCGGTCGCCATGGGGGGTCATCATACCGCCCCTCGACCGGGCGGGCCGTTAGCCGCGGTCGAGCACGAAGTCGAACCGGGCGCCCTTGCTCCCCGGGCCGTCGAGCAGTTCGACGAGCAGCTCGGGCCGGTAGATGCGGTCGGAGGCGTTGCGCGGCTCATCGGGGAAGTAGAGCTGGGTGGTGAGGACCGGACGGTTCGGTGCCTGGACCTTCACGTGGATGTGGCGAGTCCGGCCCGGATATAGGCCGGGGACGATGGTCTCGAGGGAGTAGCCTCCATCTGGCGCCGAGTACTGATGGCCGCGAAGGCGGAAACCGGTGTTGTCGTACGCGCCTACGTCGTCGCATTGCCAGAAATCGATGAGGGCCCTCGCGACCGGCTCACAGCCCGTCGAGAGCACGCGGCCGGTAAGTGTGAGCCGGGCGCCGGGCATTGCGGGTTCGAGAAGCGAGGTTCGCTCGGGGGAATCGGGGGTGTAGTAGGGGCCTTCGGTCTGAGCCAGGGTGGGTTCGTCGTCGTCGGTGCACTGCGGCGTGGGAGCCATCGGCAACTGGTTTGTTGCCGATGGTGATGGAACGGCGCTCGCGCCGGCCCCTGTTGAGGCGGAAGCGGTGCCAGACGGCGCGGATGCGGGTGGGCCCGGCGGCCCGCTGTCATCACTGCAGGCAAACAGGAAGGGAAGAGGCGCGGCGGCAGTGAGGGTGAGCGCCTTGCGGCGGGAGATGGGCCTGCGGGGTTGGGACATTGGGGCACTTCCAAGCGTCGTGGTGGGATATCGTGCACCGACGCGCCTGAAGGCTGGGGAAAGCCTGTTCGGTTGCGCGACCCCAGAGGGCCACGCATGCTACGGCTCACAACGACCCCCGGACATGAAGGAGTTCTCGACCATGGTGATGGCACTGGATGGGATCAAGGTGCTCGACCTTTCGCGGCTGGCGCCCGGGCCGCACTGCTCGATGCTGCTGGCCGATTTTGGCGCGGATGTGACCCTGGTGGAGGCAGTGCCCGGGGCTTCGGCAAAGCTGGGAAGCGTCGGGATGCGCCGGAGCGAGGCGGCGGACCGGGCGGCGGCGTACAACGCCCTCGGGCGCGGAAAGAAGTCGATCGCGCTCAACCTGAAAGAGGATGCGGCACGGGAGATCTTCTACGCGATGGTGAAGCAGGCGGATGTCGTCATCGAGGGGTTCCGGCCGGGTGTGGTGAAGCGGCTGGGCGTGGACTACGAAACGCTGGCCAGGATCAACCCGCGCATCATCTGCTGTTCGATCTCCGGGTTTGGCCAGACGGGGCCGTATTCGAACCTTGTGGGCCACGACATCAACTACATTTCGGTGGGCGGGGCGCTGGGCGTCACCGGGCGCCCGGGGCAGGCACCCGCGATCCCGGTGAACCTGGTGGCCGACTTCGCGGGCGGCGGCCTGACTGCCGCTTTCGCCATCTGCCTGGCGATTATCGCGCGGGAGAAGACCGGCCGTGGCCAGAACGTGGACATTGGGATGAGCGACGGCGTGCTTTCGCTCATGACCAGCGCGTTCACGCAGTTTTTCTCGATGGGGATGCCCATCCGCCCCGGCAGCATGCTGCTGAACGGGGCGGCGCCGTTCTACAACACGTACGAGTGCTCGGACGGGCGGTGGTTCTCGATCGGGAGCATCGAATCGCACTTTTACGAGGCGCTGTGCCGTGTCCTGGGTACCGAAGACCTGCTGCAGAAGCAGTTCGCGCAGGACGAGTGGCCAGCGATAATCGAGCGGTTCGCGGGCATCTTCAAGACCAAAACGGCGGACGAGTGGATGGCGATCATGTCGCAGTACGACATCTGCGCCGCGCCGGTGCTGGAGATGGAGAACGTGGTTACGAACGAGCACAACCTTGCGCGCGGGATGGTGGTCGAGGTCGATTCGCCCGTTGGGAAGGTGAAACAGATCGGCGTCGGCCCCAAGTTGAGCGACACGCCGGGCCAGGTAAGGTCGACGGCGCCGCTGATTGGGCAGCACACCGACGATGTGCTGAAAAGCCTGGGATATGACGAGGCGAAGATTGCCGCGCTGCGGGAAGCAGGGACTATCGGTTAGGCGCCCGGCGGCGGACTTTCCTGGCAGTGTTCGAGGGGAGACAGCTCTTCGCGATACGCCGCCTGGAGCGCTTCTTCCATGCGCTGGCCAAAGCGGCGGTAGGCATCGAGGAGGTTACGGCCCTCACCGGAGAGTTCGGTGTGGCCGCCGCCCGCGCCTCCCACTTCGGAGCGCACGAGTGGAAATCCGAGGTTGGCTTCAAGCTCTTTCACTTTGCCCCACGCCCGGCGGTACGACAGGCCCATGACCGTAGCGGCCTGGGCGAGCGAGCCAGTATCGGCGACGAGTTGGAGCAGGCGCAGGCGGTAGTCAGACATGACCAGGCGGCCATCGGCTTCGAGCCAGAGTTTTTGCCGGGGTTCGAATCGCGTCACGACCGCAGACTACCGCCGCGCTGGCCCGGTGTCAGCCACCCGGGTCAGGGGAGGCGGCAGATGTCCTGGTAGGTCCTGGCGGGCTGGTTGGCGTAGCCGTAGTCGAAGAGGCGCGCGACGTAGGCAGGAGTATCAGCGCCGTTGCCGACGGTGCCGAGATACTTCGTGGCCTCGGCGCAGCCCGCGATCACGCTGCCGTGTTCCTGAAAGCCCTTCCGGAACTCCTGGGCCGCGATGCTGAAGACGATCTCCTTGCCTTCGCGAATGGCCGCGTCGATCGCCTCGGTCGGGTCGTGTCCGAGGGCCGCGGTGGCCACGGCGATCCGAAAGAGCGCATACCCTTCGAGTGCGGGGCGGCCCTCAACCCGGCCAGTCTCTTGTTTCCAATCGCGGAGGCCTTCGGCGCCGATGACGCCCCGGTAGGCGACGATGGCTTCCTCGAACTTTCCCGCCGCGAAGAGGGCATCAGCGTCGAGGACGGCGTGGAAGAGGTACTCGGGCGGGTCGTGAACGGCCCGGGTGAGGCGATAGCGGCCCCCGAGCAGCTCATAGGTCCGGGTAGACGCGCGGGTAGGCCCGGCTGCGATGTCGAGCTTGCCGCCATACACCACGATGCGACTGAGCGGGCCTTCCCCTTCGAGGGTGACCCGGGTAATGGCGGGGACGCCGTCGTCGCCGGGGCCGATATCCCTCCATGCCGTCCCGTCCCAGGCCTGGATGCGGACCATGCTGTTGCAGGCCGTGGCACTGCAACTATTGACAAGGTAGGCAAGCTCGGCCCCCGGCTCTCCATCACGATCGGCGAGGCTGAAGATGGCGGTGCCGAAGATGGAGGCATCGGCGGAGCCTTCCGTGGCGAACTCCTCGATCTTCCCGGAACCCGTGGACCGGAAAAAGACGACCGCCGGATAGGGGCCCTGTGGGGCGGCCTGACGGAGAGGAATAAGCCAGGCAGCATCCGGGACGCCGTCGCCGTCGACATCGCCTGTGCGGCAATGGCCGGACCAGGCGCTGGCCAGGTGGTCGTGGCAGGGCTCGGCAAAGCGTGACGGCCCGAGGAGCGACTCAAGCCCCTCACGTGCCTCCAGCGCGCTTGCCGGGGGAGGGCCAAGCGGGTCGGGAGTGGGGGAAGGCGTCGGCGGGGCAACAGAGGCCGTTGCCGTGATGCCCGGCGTGGGGGCCGGCGTCGGCTCGGCCGCGTCGCCGCCGCCCCAACAACCTGCGAGGACCACCACGGCGAAGCTGGCGAGGACCAGGCCAGCTAGGGTTTTTTCACGAGGTAGTCTTCTGCCGCCCATCCTTCACCGAGCCTCGTTTCGACTTTCCACCAGGTGAGGCCGCCCGCCGGTTGGGGGCCGCCTGTCACTTTCACTTCGGTCGCGTCGGTGATGCAGATGATCGCATCGTGTTCGACGCCCGGTTCCGTGCGCACATTCAGACAGTCGCCTGTGCCGGTGACGACCAGGATGTCGCCCGCGGAGAACTTGCCCGGCCCGGTGGTGACCGTCGCGGACGGGGCCGGGGTTGTCCCGGCGGGGGTTGAGGCGGCCGGCGTGGGCGTCTGGTCTACCGCCGCGACGCTGCTGGTTGGCGATGGGCTGGGTTGCGGGGCGGCAGACTCCGAGCCGCCGTCGAAGAGTTTTTCGGCACTCCAGATGACGCCGAACGCGATGACGATTGCGAGCGCCACGGCGACCGGCACATACCACAGGCCGACGATCTTGTGGCGCTCGTAGATCCGGGGCAGCGGCTTCCGGGGCATGTGCTCGCCTGACGGGGGGACGTACCGGCGGGGAGGGGCGGTTGGAGGGAGTTCGTGCTCGGGCAGGCGCCGGTGGATGACCGGCGACGGTTCCCCGGTCTCCGGCGCACCATCTGGCATACCGGGCATCGCAGGGGGGTGCTGGGGGCGCCCCAACGGGCGGAACGGGATTGGCTCCGGCGCCGGGTCCGGTGCGGTGGGCGGCGGGGGGACGGCACGCGTTCCCTCCCCGGGATGCGGGGCGGGTGCACCCGCCGGACGGGCCCCGGTCGTATACGCCATGGCCTGCGGGGCGGCCCGGTGTTCGGCCTGCGTGGCGCAGCCACCATTGGTCACCCAGCAGCCGGGGTGGTGCATGACGCCGCAGCCTTCGCAGCGGAGCACGGCTTCGCCTTCCTGGAAGGACCGGTCGCAAAGCGGGCAGAAACGCTGTTGGGGGCTCAAGACACCTACCCGGGGCCGCCATGCTCAGTATCGAACTCGCGATCCGCATCATCAACAGGAACGTTCGACCGGGGCAGAAAGTTCCTAGCCGTTGTGTAAAATCCTTTCTACATCGAGCCGGGATGGCAGGGATGCCGCCGCGCCAGACCTCGTGACCGCAACGGCGCCCGCGGCGGCGCCAAAACGAGCGGCTTCGAACGGCGTGGCGCCCTCGGCGAGAGCGACGGCGTACGCTCCGCAGAACGCATCGCCGGCGCCGACGGAGTCCAGCGCGGCGACCGGGAAGGCTGGCACCTCGGTCACACGGTCGTTGGTGGCGAGCAGGGCGCCGTGCTCGCCAAGTGTGATGACGACTGTCGCCGGACCGCACGAACGGAGGAACTGTGCTTCGGCGCGGTGATTTCCGCCCGCCTGGGGAGCCAGAGCAGCGGCCTCGACTTCGTTCGGCAGGAGAACGTCGGCCATGGCGAGGAGCACCGGCGGGTGCGGGGCGATGGGTGCGGGATTCAACATGACGGTGCGACCGGCACGCCTTGCGATGCGCATCGCGGACTCGGTCGCGGCCATCCCGACCTCGAACTGGACCATGAGCACATCGGCCGCCGCGATCGAGGCACGGGCCCGCTCGACGTCCTCGGCATCGAGCGCGAGGTTTGCGCGGGGGACGGCAAGGATGGCGTTATCGCCATCGTCGAGCACGATGGGGACGGCGACTCCGGTCCCGATCGGGGAGTCCGCGATGACCCCCGAGGTATCGATGCCCTCGCGCCGAAGGTTCGCGAGGATGGCCCGCCCGAAGTCATCATCGCCCACCTTGCCGATCATGGTGACATCGGCACCGAGACGGGCGGCGGCGGTGGCCTGGTTCCCGCCCTTGCCACCGATGAAGGTCTGGAAGCTGTGGGCGATCAGCGACTCACCACGCGCCGGCAGGCGGGGCGCGCGGACTACGAGGTCCATCATGAGCGAGCCGACGACGGCAATCCTGACCATGGCCGGGAGTCTACCCCGGGCGAGCGGATCGCATATTCCCAGGCGGGTCTCTACGCTAGGCGAATGACGCGGATCCTCGGCATCAACGGCAGTATTCGTCCCCACAGCTCGGCGGATCGGGCGCTCCATTTCGCAATCCGTGCGCTGGAGGCCAACGGCGCCCAGTGCGAGACATTCGAGATTGGGGCACTTCCGCTCCTGGATGGACGGCCCGAAGACCAGTACCCGGCAACGGTGGGAGCGTGGCGGGCGGCCTGCTCGGCGGCCGATGGCTTCGTTATCGCCGTGCCCTCGTACCACGGGGCCATGCCCGGTGGACTGAAGAACGCGCTCGACTTCATCGATTTGCCGCATGCCGGAGGCAAGCCCTTTGCCATCATCGGGATTGCTGGCGGCGACGCGGAACCGCCGGTGACCGACATCGTGCGGGTCATGCGGCACATCGGGGCAGTGGCGGCTGTACCCGACGTGGTGATCTCGCGCGCCTCGGGCCATTGGGGGCCAGGGGATGAGCCGGCAAACGCGAGCGTGAAGATTGCCATCGCGAAGGTGGCGGAAGACCTGGTGGCGCTCGCAGCCCTGCGCGCCTCGGGTCAGCTGCCGCAGCCATGAGCGAGCCGGGGGCGGGATGGCGCGAACGGGCATCGCAGCGGCCGCGCGGCCAGTACTGCCCGGACTGTGGCGGGGCGCTCTTCTTCGATTACCGCGGGGGCGAGCAGCCACCGACCTGCCCGGCCTGCGGGTACGTCCGCGTGCGGTATCCGGGGGTTGGGGTGGCGGTCATCGTCCGAGACGCTGGAGGACGGGTGCTCATGGGGCGGCGCTCTCAGGGCGGCCACGCGGGACTGTGGTGCATCCCGTGCGGACGGCTGGAGTGGGATGAAGATGTCCGCGCGGCAGCCATCCGGGAGTTCCAGGAGGAGACTGGACTCGAGGTGGAACTCGGCGGCGTTGCGGCGGTCCACTCGAACTTCCACGACCGCGAGCGGCAGACCGTGGGTATCTGGTTCGCCGGACGAGTCGTTGGCGGCCACCTCCACCCGGCCGATGGCGAGCTTTCGGAGCTGGCCTACTTCGACCCCGCGACGCCTCCGGAACTGGCGTTCCCGACCGATGCCCTGGTGTTGCGGGAACTGGCGGGCGGCTGAGGCCGATGATGACGAAGCGGGCCGCAAATGGTTGCGGCAACCCGGTCTCGTCTGTAGCGTCCGCCGGTGAGACGGCGGGGGCCGCACCAGGGGAGGGCGCATGACAACGGCGCAGGTCTCAGGCAGCCGGGAGGCGCTGGCCCACCAGCCCGAGGCCAGGACGCATGAAGCGGCGCCGCCCCCGTTGTGGCGCGAGGCGCTCTTCGGCCTCGATTGGATGTCGCTCCGCGCATCGGGCGTGTACTGGGGCCTTGGGGTGCCCCATGGCCACGGGGAGCCGGTCGTGGTGGTACCCGGATTCCTGGCGACCGACGCGTCGCTGGTGGAGCTGTTCTGGTGGCTCTCGCGGATCGGCTACCGGCCGCGGTTCTCGAACATCGGCCGAAACGCGGACTGCCCGGATGTTGTCGCCTCGAGGCTGCTGGAGACTATCCAGGACGTGCACAAGGAGACGGGCCAGCGTGTACGCCTAATCGGGCACAGCCTGGGGGGCCTGCTCAGCCGCAGCATCGCACTGGGGTTCCCCGAACATGTTGCACTCGTGATCTCGATGGGGTCGCCGTTCCGGGAGGCGGGGACCGCGCATCCCGCGCTTGTCGCCGCGACGGAAGCACTTCGCGGTCCGGCCGGGAGGCACGTGGCCCGGAACCTTAAGCCCTCGTGCTTCAGTACGCACTGTCAGTGCACCTTCGCGCGGAGCATGGCGGCGCGCGGTGGGTACGGCGTCGCGCACTACGCGATTTACTCGAAGAGCGATGGCGTTGTGAAGTGGGAGGACTGCGCGGAGGAAGACCAGTCGCTGAACGACGAAGTAGGCTGCACGCACCTGGGGATGGCGTTCCACCCCGGAGTGTATCGCGCGCTCGCGCGGCGGCTCCGGCAGGCACCGGGGCACTGACGCCCCGGCCCGGCGCAACAAACGAAGGCCCGGACGTGCGTCCGGGCCTTTCGCGCAGGGGGCGGATTACCGCTTAGACGGCAGCCTTTTCGGCCTTCTTCTTGGTGTCCTTCGGGGGGTGCTGGAACGATTCGAAGCTCTTCTTCATGACATCGACCACAGGGTTCGCGGTGGCCCAGGTGCGGGCGACTTCGATGGCGGCCTGGGCCGTCTCCTTGTTCACTTCGACGAGCTTCTGGACCACCTCGCGGGCGTCGCCGCCCGCGGTGAGGGCTTCCTGGTAGGCGTTCTGGGTGAAGGCGAGCGCGCGGCCCTGGGCGGCGGTCGTGGCTTCGAGGACAGCGGCGTAGAGGTGGCCCAGGTCGGCGGGCTCGGTGGCGAGTTTGTGGCCGAGTTCGATTGCCTCGCGCTGGCCCTTCGCTACATCCGCGGCGAACTGCTTCGTCAAGTGGAAGCCTCGCTCGTTCGATTTCGCGATGGCATCGGCGAGGGTGTCGTAGCTGGCGAGGAGGGACGTGTAGTACTTCTGGACCTGGTCGTTGTTCGGCATCGAGGTGGGGTTTCCTTTTTGCGGCCACGCCGCGGTATCTATGTGCAAGTTACATATAGCTGCAGAACTTGTCAACAGGATGCTTCTAGCTGCATACTGCAGTTATCGCAGGAGAACGCCATGGCCACGCGCAAGACAGACGATGATGCACCCGAAGTCAAACCTCGCCTTCACGGCGAGATGCTGGCAACCAGCCTGCTGGCGTTCCTGAAAGGGTGGAACGCCTACGGCTACGAGCTGACACAACGCCTGGCCCAGGCCGGTCTGCCGGAATCGGACAGCGGGACGGTGTACCGCACGCTCCGCCAGCTCGAGAAGTCGGGGTTCGTGTCTTCGTTCTGGGACACGTCCGAATCGGGCCCGGCGCGGCGCATGTACAGTCTGACTGCGGCCGGGGAGTTGTTCCTCTCCGGGTGGATCGACGTGCTGCAGAACTACCAGGCGGTGCTGAAGAAGGCCGCGGAGGGGTTTGGAGCCGGACCGGACACGCGTCGCCGGGGCGGAAGCGCTTCCTGACGGACTACCCGCCTTGTGGCGGCCCGCCGCGCGCGATATCGTCAGAGGACCATGAAACGTGGCTGGCGGAGCGTCCGGTATGACCATCGAGAGTCCGCGCACCTATCCTGATACGCTCCGCATCGCGGGGCACGACATCACCCTGCGCCCGATGACGGCTGGCGACCGTGCGGCAGTCCTGGAATTTGCCCGGAAATTGCCCGAGCACGACCTGCTCTTCCTGAGGCGAGACCTCACCCAGGACGCGGCGGTGGACGACTGGATCCGGGAGATCGCCGTGGGCGAAATCTTCACGGTGCTCGCTGTCGAAGGTGACAGCCTCCTGGGCTGGGCGACCATCCACCGGAACCGCCTTCGCTGGACGGCGCACGTGGCCGAGCTGCGGGTGATGGTCGCCGAGGGCGCGCGTGGACTGGGCCTTGGCCGCATCCTGACGCAGGAAGCGTTTGCCAATGCGGTTGGGCTGGGGATCGAGAAGATGGTCGCGCAGATGACCATGGACCAAAAGGGAGCCATCGCGGTGTTCGAGGGTCTCGGGTTCAGGCCAGAGGCGCTGTTGCGGGACCAGGTGAAGGACCGGGCAGGCAAGAAGCATGACCTGCTGGTGTTGAGCCACGATGTCTCGAAGTTCGAGGGGAAGCGGACCGCATTTGGGATGGATCAGGCTTTCGGATTCTAGTTCCGGCCGGCGGCGTTGCGCCGCTAGCCGATCCGCTCGGCGAGGACGACCGTGCGAAACGCGTACTCGCCTTCGTTGGCAGGCCCGCTACAGGTCATGAGGGTGATGCTCTCTCGACCTTCCCGCCCATGCAGGAGGGCGCCCATGTCGATGGTCCCGAGGGCGTACTCGATGTTCGACGTCACTCGATAGCGATGCCGCGTGCCGTCACTGAGGGCCACCTCGACCTCGTCGCCGGCGACAAGGGCCGAAAGGCGGTTAAACACGCCGGGGCGGCCGGCGTATTCGAAGTGCGCTGCGAAGAACGTAGCCCCGCCACCTCCCGGGAGGTCGTTGTAGGCCGGGTTCCAGCCGACCGTTACGGCGTCCTGTGGGACATCGAGGCGCCCATACGCGTCAAGTCCGTAGCGCCCAATCGGCGCATCGCGGAGGCCGAGCCGCGCGATGGTGAGCGACTCGATGTCGACAGGGCCGGGTGAAGGCGGCGGTACAGGCTCCCCGGGGTCTTTGCCGTAGCGCTCAATGGACCGCTCGACTTCCGCGATGAAGCGGTCGTCGACCCGCGCGGGCATGCCGGTGAGGGGGTCGCGGCCGACGTACCGGAGCTCCGTCCCGAGCGCGACCGGGCCAGTAGGCGCGCTCCCCAGCACGCCGCGGGCTTGCCAGCTCCCGCCCAGGATGGCGATGAGCAAGAGGGGCACGAGCCAGCCTGTTGACCAACGAGTGGGCATGCGATGAGTGTAACGCCCCGGGGACCCCCACACGGGAAAAGCCAGCAGTAACCGAGACCAGCCGGCGGGCAACACCGGGAAGCGGGGCCGGGGAGCAGGACAGGCGCGTGTGTGTGAAGCGACTCACAGAACAGGGCTCCCTGAGAATTTCCTGGCGTTGACAGTTAACCTTCTCGCCGCTAGTGTCGTTACCAGTAACAACAGCGGCAACGCCGGAGGGAACGACATGATGAACGGCAAGCTTTTTGCGGCGACCGCGCGTGGGGACGCGTCGATTAGCTAGCTTCTGCCACCGGCAGAACGGCATCGATGCCGTACCGCCAGGCGGTACGGCTTTTTTCTTGTCTCAAAGATCCTGGATGTCCGAATAGCTGTCAGGCCTGCTGGCCGGGGTTTTCGATCTGCATCTTCGAGGCTACGCCCAATCTCTTCGCCACGGTAAGACAGCCTCGTAGAACTTGCGTTGATGCTGTTCAGGATTCGTGCGCCCGGTTTCCGGACCGGACCAGGAACGAAAGGTGTTATCCACGTGTTGAACCTCATCATGACGCACTCTCCTCGCATGGCTGCAATGACGAACAACAAGCGCTACGCCGAGGATGCCATGACAGACCCGCGGATCCTTCACCGGCTGGCACTCCGCAGTGCGCAGCAGGTTGCAGGGACGCAAGCACAGGCTAGCGGAACAGAGCATCTCCGCGAGCAGACGGCCTGATCAGTTCACAATGGAGGTGAACGAAATGTTTCGCATGTTGACGCAAGTGACACACGGACTGTCGATGACCTATGACGGCCGCCTGTACGCCCATGGCCAACCGGAGCCGGAATGGCTTCAGCACCGGTACCGGACCGCGCAGGCGCTGCGCGAGCTGCACCGGACGGAACGCCAGGAGAAGGCTGTGCGTGCCGGGTCTTCAAGGGGTGTGGTAGCGCGGCTCCGGACCGTGCTCCGCATCGCGTGATGGGCGGTCTTGGCGTCCACCCGACAGGAAGGGGCTCCCAATGGGAGCCCCTTCCTGTTGGCACGAGCTGCGACGCTTTGTCAGGACTCGAGGAGTTCCTTGAGTCGGCCGTTGAGGTTCTTGCGCTGGAAGGTCGCCTTCTCCAGGTCGGCGATGTAGTTCTGGACCTGGAGCTTGCGGAGGGCCTTCAACTTCACCTGGCCTTCGGCGACGCGATCCCTGCCGCCGCCGAGCATGATGGCGAGGGGCTCGTTGACCGCGGCATCGGTCCAATCGCGGACCATGCGGGATTCGGCCTTGTTCAGGTAGAGGTTCTGCTCCTGCCGGCGATCGGGGAGCTTGAACATCATGTGCTTCAGCCGCTCGATGTGGTAGTCCATCATGCGCTGGCGATCTTTGGCGACAAGCCGGTACATCTCACGTTCGAGCGGCGTCTGAGCGAACTGCGCCCCCTGGCTGAAGAGCGTATTCAGCATGCTGTCCTGGACGAAGAGGATCATGGCGAGTTCGGGGAAGCTGCGGGCTTCCTGGGCTGCGCGGGAGAAGTCGGTCGGCGCCTGCAGGCCGAGCCCGCCGCCATTGGCAAGGGCACGCTTGCGGAACGCCTCGGCGTGCCGGGCGAGGTCATAAATGACCGTGGAGAGGAAGAGCTTCAGTTCGAGGTAGCCGTAGCTGATCTCCGGCAGCCACCCCGACCAGAGGGCACCGGTGTAGTACGCGCGTTCGCTTTGCTCGGTGAGGAACTGGCAGACGGCCTTCTCCATCTCCGGGGAGATGGGCTTGAGGTTCGCCCAATCGAGGTCCGTGGCCGAGACCCAGCGGTCGCGAATGGCGTCTTCGTAGAGGGGGACGCAACAGTCGGCCCAGATGATGGCCTTGTCGAAAATGGTGTAGCCCATGTCCTCGACGACAGCCGCCGGGAAGGAGCCGCGGGCGATCTCGGAGCGGTTGAACCAGACATCGGGGATATCGCCGTAGGTCCCGACGTTGAGGTCGCCAATGGTGAGGCCCATTTCCGGGTCGCTGGCGCGGGCCTTGATGCCCCATTCAGTCGGGACCTGCATCCAGGAGAGGTCGCGCGGGACGGCGGCCTGGCCACCCTGGAGGAACTCTTTGGCGCGCTTGCCATCGACTTCCGCGCGAAGCGCCTGCCAGATGACCTGGAGGCTGTGGCCCTTGGAGAGCGCGACTTCGATGAGGCCGTCCTCCCAGCCGAGCTGGGCGGCCTTATCGCGGGCCTCCTGGGGGATTTCGACCTGGGTGGCCTGCGCGGCCTGGGCGAGAGCTTCTCCGGTGGACATGTGCTACCTCCGATGGGGTCGGGCGTGTTGGGAGAGCGCCCGGCGCATTGCCGGGCGCGTGGTGGTCGTTCGGAGAGCCGGCTCAGGCCGGATCGAGGAACTGGGCCATGAGGGGGCCAAGGCGCTGGCGGCGATCGCCGAGGCCGGCGACGGTGAGCCGGTGGACGTACTCGTTGATCTGGCGCTTGCGGAGAAGGAGGAACTTCTGGAGGCCCTCGTCGAACTTGTCGACGCCGCCACCGAGGAGGATGCAGAGCGATTCGAACACTGGCGGGAAGGTAACGTCGCCGGAGCCGCCGCCGGAAGCATCGCCTTCGGCCTTATCGAGGTAGTGGTGGATCTCTTCGCGGCGTTCCGGTTCGGTATCAAGCACGTACTTGAGGTGCATGACGCCGAAGGCGAGGTGGCGGGATTCGTCCTGGGCGCTCATGCGGAAGATGCGCTTATCGGCTTCGGTCTGGCCTATGAGCTCACCCATGCGGAACATCGACTGGACGAAGCCTTCGGCCTGGACGTGCATGAGGACGGACATCTCGGTGAAGTCGCGGGCCTCGATGAGGGTGCGGAGGCCGAGGCCGGCGCCCTGGGCGAGCAGGCCGCCGCCGTTGGCGAGGGCGCGCTTGCGGAAGACATCGGTGTGGCGCGCTTCATCCATGATCTGGGACATGAGGAAGAGGCCGGCTTCGAAGTCCTGGGCGCTGACGAAGGGCATCCACTGGCCGGGCACGTCGCCGGCGATGAACTCGACTTCGGTGAGCATGGTGCAGAGCTGGCACATGGCCCGCTCCATCTCGTCGGGGAGTTCTTCCAGAGTGTCCCACGGGATATCGCGGGCAGAGGACCACTGCCGCTGGGTGGCCTCTTCGTAGAGCATGATGCAGTTCTCGGACCAGACGTCGGACTTGGACATGTAGTTCGGTCCGAACCGCTGGGCGCCGGGGCGAGCAACTGCGCCGCGCATGCGGTACGTCATATCGCCGCCGCCGCGAGCGGCGTCAGCATAGCGTCCGAGATTGATTTCCTTGAGCGTCAGCCCCTTCTTCCCGGGGATAGCTGAGGTTGCGTCGTCGTAGAGGTTCAGCCACGAAAGGTCGAGGCCGGACTCGGTCGCGGGATTTGCGGCCATGGGGTGAACTCCTTCTGCTAGCGTCAATAGCCGCCATAGTCTACGTCGAATGCGAATCGGCTGGGAAGGGCGAATTACCGTCAGGTAAGTTTCCAGCGGGCTAAAGAAGTTAATTCGTGTAAAGAGCCCGCGGCCACCCCTCATCCACCGGGCGGCGGAGGTCGATACCTCTAGTAGCAACCGGGAGGTCACCGAAGTGTCACCCATCGAAGACGCTTGCCCCTTTGACGAGATGAGCCGAGCGCAGCGCTGCCGGGCCTGCTGCACTACCAGCAGCCCGGTGCCGCCGTGCGTCGCCGCCTACCTTGGCGGACGTGCGCATGTAGTTGCCGAAAACGTGATTCCGATCCGGCAGCCTGCCTCGCGCCGCAAGGCCGCCTAACATCCTGCGCAGGGTCGCCGGCCCGGGCAGGGAGCATGCTGCGAATGGCCGTGGGCGGCAGGACGTGGGATGATCGCGGCCATGCCGAAGCAGGTCTCGAACGTCGCGACCGACGACTATCTGACGGCGATCTACCGGTTGAGCCACGACGAAGGGCTCGACGTGATCGCGGTGCGATTGGCCGACCGGCTCGAGATCACGCCTCCCTCCGTCGCCGGGATGTTGAAGCGGTTGATCCGCGACGGCCTGGTGAGCCTTGATGCACGGAAGACCATCCACCTGACACCAGAGGGGCTGCGGCGGGCAGAGCAGATGGTCCGGCGGCACCGGCTGGCGGAGTGCCTGATCACGAATGTCCTGAAAGTGCCGTGGTGGCGCGCCTACGAAGAGGCGCACCTCCTTGAGCATGGCATCTCGGATATCACGGAGCCCCACCTGTTTGAGACGCTGGGGCGCCCGCAACGCAGCCCCTTCGGCTATCCCATTCCCGGGCACGGGCCCAATCGCAAACTTTCGATGACGACGCTGGCGGACATCGCGGAGGGCCAGCGGGCCGTGATCGACCGGGTGTTCGAGGAAGACGAGCAACTGTTGCAGTTCTTCGATGAGGAAGGGATCCGGCCCGGCCAGGAGGTGCGTGTCGAGTCGGTTGCGCCCTACCGGGGGACGGTCACCGTGGACATTGGGGGACGCTCGGTGGTGATGGGCACGCAGGTGGCCGGGAGGATCTGGGTGGCCCCGGCAAAATAGGCAGGGGCTGGCGGTGGATTCACGGGAAACGTACTTCATATCGGCGCGCCGCAGCCGACAATCACCACGTGGAACCCCTGCCTCTGCACCGCGGGCGTGGACCGTTGCGTGTCCTGGTCATCGAAGACGACCCTGCCCTCGGACGTCTCATCCAACTTGTGCTGGGACAGCACACGACCGATATCACGGTCGCGCGTTCGGGGGCGAGCGCAATCCAGGCGATCGCTTCAGCGCCGTTCGACGCCATTGCGTCAGACATCAGCCTGCCTGACATGTCGGGGCTCGACGTGATTGCCAAGGCGCGGGAGCTCTCGCCGGCAAGCGGCATCGTCGCCATCACGGGATTCGTGGATGTCGACGTGGCTGTGCGATCGATGAAGGCCGGGGCGGATGACTTCCTCGGGAAGCCGTTCGACGCGGAGATCCTGTGGCATCTCCTCAACAAGGCGGTCGACAGCCGGGAGCGCCAGATCGCGGCCGAGCAGGCGGCGGTCTACCGGAAGCTTGCCTATACGGATGCGCTCACGGGGAGCCCGAACCGCCGGTTCATCGACGAGTTCATCATCGATGCGGTGACGAGCTCGCAGCGCCACAACCGGCCGCTCTCGGTGGCGTATGTGGATATCGACAACTTCAAGCTGCTGAACGACTTCGTGGGGCACGAAGAGGGCGACCAGGTACTCAAGCGGGTCACTTCGGCGCTGGCGCGGCACATCGAACCGCCGGCCCAGTTCGCGCGCTTCGGGGGTGACGAGTTTGTGGTGGTGTTCCCCGATACGACGGCGCCCCAGGCGCGGAAGGTGATGGAGCGGGTGCGGCGGGCGGTGGCGGACATCGAAGTCGTGAACGGGGCGCGCATCACCCTTCCGACGCGGATCAGCTGCGGCGTCGCCGCGTTTCGCGGCGTGGAATCGCCGCGCGACCTCATCGCGGAAGCGGAAGATCACATGTACCTCGACAAGGCGGTGGCGCCAACGGTCGCGCCCGCGCCCGGGGGCCCCGCATCGGCCGAATCGCTGCTCAAGGTCGGCAACCTGAAGGCGTTGCGGAACCTGGTGAAAGCGATCGACCGGAGAGACAGCTACACACGATTCCACAGCGACCACGCGACGCAGATGGCAATGACTCTGGCACGCGAACTGCACTTCGACGAAGACCAGCTCAATGCGATCGCCATCGGTGGGCCAATCCACGACCTTGGCAAGATCGTGGTACCGGACGAGATCCTGAGGAAGCCCGGGCAGCTGACTCCCAGCGAGCGCCGGAGCATGGAAGAGCACCCGGTGATGGGGGCGGCCATCACGGCGGCCGTGACGGATTACGACACCGTCGTGAACCTCGTGCGGCACCATCACGAACGATTCGATGGCAACGGCTACCCCGGCCATCTGAAGGGGACAGAGACCTCGTTGCCGACGCGGCTGTTCACGCTGGCAGATGCCTACAGCGCGATGACCACCGACCGGCCCTATCGCAAAGGGCTCACCTTCGAACGGGCGATCCAGGAGATCCTGGACGGGCGGGGGACGCAGTTCGACCCTGACCTGGGGCTGGCGTTCGTCGCCATGATCGAGCGGGAAGTCCGGGCAAAGGAAGCAGCGGCGTGAGGCCGCGCGCGTATTTCCTGTTTGAGCTTGTCGCCTGGCCCGCGGCAGCCTGGTGCGGCGCCGAACTGGTGCTGAGGGCGGCTACGGGCGAGACCGGCGGGATCGGCGGCGCGGGGCTCACCGGGATGTGCGCGGCGCTGACGATCGTCGCGGCACGGTGGCGCTCGCGCGAACTGGCTCTCGCCGGTGTCGACGAACGGAGCAACTGAGCGGGCAGCGCCCTACACGTAGAACAGTTGGGCGATGGACGTCGCGTACGCCATCACCTGTTCGGGCGCCAGGGCGTAGGCCGGGGGCATCAGCGAGGCCGAGTCGGCAACGTCCCAGATCTTCTCGACACGCTTCCGGACCTCGTCGGGGGTGCCGCACACGACGAACGTCTGCGCCATCTCGTCGGTCACGAGGTGCTTGACGCTGGTGTAGTCACCACGTTTGACGCCCTCCTGGAGCATCCGCGCTTCGGTGGCGAAGCCGTGGGCCGCGAAATACGGCTCGTACTGCTCGACGCCGGCATAGAAGGCGACGGTGGCTTTCGCGTCTTCAATGGCCTGCTTCCGGTCGGCGTTCGGGGCCACGAAGAGCCATGCGTTGAACTCCACATCCGAGCGCTGCCGGCCAGCCTTCGCAAGCCCCGCGTTGACGTCATCCATGACCTTCGTGGTCGCCCATTCAATCGACCAGATCGGGTGGCCGATGATGCCATCGGCGACTTCGGCCCCCATGCGAAGGATGGGCTGGCGAAGCCCGGCAACCCAGATGGGGATGTGGGTGCGCAGGGGCCGGCGCAGGGGCTGGAACTCGCTGAAGTCGAGCTGGTGGTACTTGCCGTCGTAGCGCGTGAGTTCGCCGGTATGGCTTTTCTCGACGACGAGGCGGACGATCTCGATGACTTCGCGGAGGTGCTCGACGGGCTTGCCGTAAGGCATGCCGAAAAAGCCCTCGCTCCAGGCGCGGACGCTGGACCCCAGTCCGAGCGTGAAGCGGCCGCCGCTAACCATGTCCATGTCCATGGCAGCGACCGCCGTCTCGAACGGACTGCGAGCGAAGGCGAGGGCGATACCGGTCGCGAGCCTCATTCGGCTGGTCGCGCCGGCGGCGACGGCGAGGGGAATGAAGGGAGGGCCGTAGACCTGTGGCGCGAAGACGCCTTCGAGGCCCATGGCTTCGAGCTGCTGGGCCTGCGCGGCGATCATCGGGGCGGGCATGGGGCTGACGGTCCCCCAGTACTTCGGTGTGTTCGCCATGGCTTCGTCCTCTCTTTGACTTGGCGGTTGGACGGTCTGGCCCTGGCAGCACCTGGGCGGGCGCTCAATCTAACTGGCCCCGGGGCTGGTGCGAGCCCGGAGGCGGGAGATTAGCGTCCACAGGAGAGTTTTTCAAGGAAATCAAACCGAACGACACCCCTCCAGGGGCGATTCAGGGGCTGCAGGCCGGGTGGACGACAGCGGTTCGCGGGTCTCGGTTACACTCGCGCAAACCTCACCGGAGACATGCGATGGCCCGCCTTCCGTTCGCCCAACGCTCGGACATACCGGAAGACCTGCAGTATGTGTGGGATAGGAACGCCACCAACGATGTGCTGCCGAACATTTTCCGGACGATGGCGAACAACCCGTCCGTGTGGCGGTCGTACCTTCGGCTCGGGAACGGTCTCTGGAGTGGGTGCGGGCTGGATGTGCCGACGCGCGAGCTGGTGATTCTGCGGACGGCGATCCTGCAGCACAGCGCATACGAATGGCACCAGCACGTGCGTATCGGGCGCCAGACGGGCCTTTCCGATGCGCGCATCGTGGGGCTGCATCACTGGCGAGCGAGCACGCTCTACTCAGCAGCCGAGCAGGCGATCCTCGCGTATGTGGATGCACTGGTGGCAAGCGACCACCCGCCGGCAGACGTGCATGATTCGCTCGCGGCACACTTCCCGGCGGCGACGGTCGTTGGGGTCAACTTGCTGGTGGGCTACTACGTGATGACAGCGAAATTCCTCGGCGCGATGGAGGTCGAGACCGAGGGCCCGTTCGTCGGATGGCAGCTGGGGGCCTGAGGGAACGGCGCCGGTGAAGGCCGGCCGCGGATGCTAGGATCCCGCGACGACCGCATCCGGAGGACCAGGTGACCGCAGCGAGCAGCGCCCCATCGACAGAGTGCATCGGCCCAGAGCGGCCCGGCGGACAGGGCCTGGACCACAACCAGGAAGAGTCGGGCAACCTGGCCATCCACAAGCTCCTGACCAGCGACGACGGCCGTGCGTGGACCGACTTCGTGGCCACGGCCAGGCAAGCGCAGGACGGCAGCTGGGCGTACGAGGCGTGGGCGCTTCGGGGAATGGTTCGCTGGGTTCGCCGGTACGCTGAGCATGGTTACACCTATGAGGTTGTGGAGGTCGTGGGGGAGAATCCACTCGAGGCCCAGGACCACCGCGCGCTCAGTACGCTTGAGGAAGAACTGGCGGCGGCGGGGGACCCGGTCGACATCCAGCGCGCGTTCGTCGAACCGGCCGCGCTAACGTACCCGTATGCCTACGAGCGGATTTCGCAGCTATTCGACAGCCCCAACGCGCCCGACCTGGTGGTGAACCCGAAGAGCTACACCTACGGGCGCCAGCCGGGCCAACACGGTGCGCTCGATGTGATCCAGTCGCGGTCGCCGCTGGTGTTCTCGGGACCGGGAGTGCGGAAAGGAGTGGTCGTGAGCGCCGAGGCGAGGCAAGTGGACATCGCGCCCACGATTGCCCGCCTGATGGGGTTCCCGCTGATCGACGGCAGGGACCAGACAGGACGGACGAGCAGCGAGCGGGGCCTGGCGCCGGATGTATATCTCCAGCGACAGGACGGGCGCGTATTGGAAGAGGTGATCGACCCGCCAGCAGTGAAGCCGGAGCGCGTGTACATCATGCTGCTTGACGGGCAATCGCACGCTGAACTCCTTTACCGCCTGGAGGAGGACTCGGGAGCCATCCCGAACCTGCGCCGGCTCATCGCGAACGGGACGATGCTGGAGCACGGGAGCATCACCAATTTCCCGAGCATCACCTGGCCGAGCCACAACGCGATCGGCACCGGGGCGTGGTGCGGCCACCACGACATCGTGAACCCAAGCTATTACCTGCGGGAAACGCGCGAGACCGTGTCGCCGCAGGGCCAGCAGTTCGACACGGCGCGCTTCCTCGGACCCGGCGTGGAGACGCTCTATGAGGCGTTTCACCGCGTATACGGCAGGTGGGACGGCGAGACCGGAGCATTCACTGCCTCGATCAACGAGCCATGCACGAGGGGTGCCGACCACGCTTCGCTGGAACGCCGGCTGGTTGGTGACCGGGGGGAATTGATCGTGCTCACGAAAGAGACCGAGCACGAGATCAGCCCGCGCTGGTACAACGAGCTGGAGGAGGACGGGCACAGGCTCCAGGGGCAGATCGACAACCGGGC
>WBZO01001948.1_pt1 | contig 29245 bp, 29 predicted proteins | sample 5204261 | NCBI WGS metagenome assembly WBZO01 (sample SAMN12412400, study PRJNA552823) | activated sludge metagenome | isolation source: activated sludge from anammox sidestream of wastewater treatment plant... | place: USA: North Carolina | collected 2017-09
GCAAATTCGACCACGGCACGCAGGCGGCGATCTAAATCGCTCAGATCGCTTGGGGCCAGCGCCCGCACCGCATCGAAGGCCTCGCTGCCGATGCCCTGCTCGGCGTAATAGCCGCGCAGGCGATCGAGGATGAAGTCATACAGTTCGCCGGCCAGCGCCTCTCGCCGTGCGCCTGCGTCCAGCGCGACCGGCTTGCCGTCCTTGCCCTTGGGCAAGCCGGCTGCCAGGGCGCTGTCGGGCAGCTGCGCCAGGGCTTCGTCGATCTGCGCACGCAGGTCGAGCGCCAGCGCGCCTTCGATCAAGGTGCGCGCCAGGCCCAGTGCGGCGCGACGCAGCGCAAACGGATCCTTGTTGCCGGAGGGTTTCATGCCCACCGCGAAGATGCCGGCCAGCGTGTCCAGGCGTTCGGCCACCGCCAGAACTTGCGCCACCTTGCCCGACGCGATGCCGTCGCCGGAAAAGCGCGGCGCATAGAACGCATCGAGGGCATCGGCGACTTCGGCGTGCTCGCCGTGCGCCGTTGCGTAGTAGCGGCCCATGACGCCCTGCAGCTCGGGAAATTCACCAACCATGCGCGTGAGCAGATCGCATTTGGCCAACGCCGCCGCACGCGTGGCGAGCGCGGCGTCCACGCCCAGGCGATTGGCGATGACACGCGCCAGCTCGGCCACGCGCACGCTCTTGTCCCACACACTGCCGAGCGCCTGCTGATAGGTGACCTGCTTGAGCGCCTCCATGTGCGCGGCCAGCGGAGTCTTGAGGTCTTCGTCGAAGAAGAACTTGGCGTCGGCGAAGCGCGGGCGAATCACCCGCTCGTAGCCCTTGCGGATCTCGGCCGGATCCTTCGAGGCAATGTTGGCGACACCGACGAAATGCTCGCTGAGCTGGGCATTGGCATCAAAGCAGGGCACGAATTTCTGGTTGGTTTCCATCGTCGTGACCAGCGCTTCCTGCGGTACGGCGAGAAATTCGCGGTCGAATGCACAGGCGATGCCGACCGGCCATTCGACCAGGTTGGCGATTTCGTCGCACAGCGCGTCGGACAGCCGTGGCGTGCTGCCCGCCGGCGCGACGCGGGCGACCTCTTCGCGCACCCGCGCACGACGCTCGGCCGGATCGGCCAGCACCTGCGCCGCACGCAGCGCATCGAGCCAGGAATCGGCATCGACCACGTGGATCGGCTGCGGATGGTGATAGCGATGACCGCGCGACATGCGTCCGGCGCGCAGGCCGAGTATTTCACCATCGACGACCTGGCCACCGTGCAGCATCACCAGCCAGTGCGCGGGGCGCACGAAGCTGTAGTCGTGACTCCCCCAGCGCATCGGCTTGGGAATCGGCAGCGCCTTGAGGGCTTCGGCGACGATCTCGGGCAGCAGGACCGCCGTTGGCTGGCCGGGCTTTTCGCTGCGCGCGACGAAGCGCTCGCCCTTGGCATCGGTGATGCGCTGCAAAGCCTCGACCGCAACGCCGTTCTTGGCGGCAAAGCCGGCAAGCGCGGGAGTCGGCGCGCCGTTCGCATCGAGGCCGATGTTGAGATAAGGCCCCAGCACTTCGGATTTCTGCACCGGCTGCTGCGCGGCCACCGCCGGCACCCGTACCGCCAGGCGGCGCGGCGTGCAGTAAACCGCCGCATGCCCGGCATCGGCAGCGATGCCGCGCCGGGCCAGGCCATCGACGATGCCCTGCGCGAATGCGGCGGCCAGCTCATCGAGCGCCTTCGGCGGCAGCTCCTCGGTGCCCAGTTCGATCAGTAGCGATGCGCGGTCTTGGGTCATGCGGAAATTCTCTGGATCTTCGTGATCGCGGCGCGACGGCGCAACACCGCCGCTCAGGCTGCAGCGGACGTCTGGCGCAAACCCGGAAAGCCGAGTTTTTCGCGCTGCGCAAAATAGGCCTGCGCCACGGCACGCGCGATGGTGCGCACGCGCAGGATGTAGCGCTGGCGTTCGGTCACGCTGATCGCGCGACGTGCGTCGAGCAGGTTGAAGGTGTGGCTGGCCTTCATCACCTGCTCATAAGCCGGCAGTGGCAGGCCGTGCTCGACCAGTCGCTGTGCTTCGGCTTCGCAGGTGTCGAACCAGGCCAGCAGCTTGTCGACATTGGCGTATTCGAAGTTGTAGGTCGACTGCTCCACTTCGTTCTGGTGGAACACATCGCCATAGGTCACCACGCCATGCGGGGCACGTGTCCACACCAAGTCGTAGACGTTGTCGACGTTCTGCAGGTACATCGCCAGCCGTTCCAGACCATAGGTGATCTCGCCGGTGACCGGACGGCACTCGATGCCACCCGCCTGCTGGAAGTAGGTGAACTGGGTGACTTCCATGCCGTTGAGCCAGACTTCCCAGCCCAATCCCCAGGCGCCGAGCGTGGGCGATTCCCAGTTGTCCTCGACGAAGCGCAGGTCATGCACCAGCGGATCGACGCCCAGTTCCTTGAGCGAGCCGATGTACAGGTCGAGGATGTTGTCGGGATTGGGCTTCATCACCACCTGATACTGGTAGTAATGCTGCAGGCGGTTGGGATTGTCGCCATAGCGGCCATCGGTGGGACGGCGCGATGGCTGCACATAGGCGGCGGCCCATGGCTCCGGGCCGATCGAGCGCAGGAATGTGGCGGGATGGAACGTGCCGGCGCCGACTTCGGTATCGAGTGGCTGGATCAATACGCAACCCTGCTCGCCCCAATAGCGGTTGAGCGTCTGGATGATTTCCTGAAACGTCGGTGCGGCCATGCCGTGGCTCGTGAAGTCGCGGATGAAAAGCGCGCTAGTATACCGGCGATCCCCCTGAAGGACCGACCGCTATGGCTGGCGCCAACCCGCTTGCGACCCCTCCGGCACCCGGCGCCTCCACGCTGGGCTTGCGCGAGCGCCTGGACCTGGACGAAACCCTGGCCGCGCTGATTGCCGACGGCGTGCTCACCGAAGCCGACGCGCGACGCGTGCGCGGCGACGTGCGCACCGCGCGCGGCCGCACCGAACTGCATCCGCTGGTGCTGGTGGCCAATCTCAAGCTCCCCGACCTGCGCCAGCCGGACAAGCCGCTGAGCCTGGAAGTACTCACCCAGTGGCTGGCCGACAAGGCCGGGCTGAGCTACCTGAAAATCGATCCGATGAAGATCGACGTGGCGGCGGTGACCCAGGTGGTCAGCCATGCCTACGCACAGCGCTACCGCATCCTGCCGGTTGCGGTAACTGCCTCGCAGGTGGTGTTTGCCAGCAGCGAACCGTTCGACACCCGCTGGGTAGCCGACCTGGGCCACATCCTGCGCAAGGACATCCAGCGCGTCGTTTCCAGCCCGATCGACATCAATCGCTATCTGGCCGAGTGGTGGAGCGTGCAGCGCTCGATCCAGCGCGCCAAGGACGCCAAGGACAACCAGGTCGGCAGCGCCATCCTCAATTTCGAGCAGCTGGTGGAGCTGGGCAAGACCGGCGACGTCGGCGTCGACGACCGCCATGTCGTGCATATCGTCGACTGGCTGCTGCAGTACGCCTTCGAGCAGCGCGCGTCCGACATCCATCTCGAGCCACGGCGCGACACCAGCAACATCCGCTTCCGCATCGACGGCGTCATGCACAAGGTGTTCGAGCTGCCGACACCGGTGATGACCGCGGTGACTTCGCGCATCAAGATCCTCGGCCGCATGGACGTGGCCGAAAAGCGCCGACCGCAGGATGGCCGCATCAAGACCCGCTCGCAGGGCGGGCGCGAAGTGGAGCTGCGCCTGTCGAGCATGCCGACGGCGTTCGGCGAAAAGATCGTCATGCGCATCTTCGACCCCGACATCGTGGTCAAGGAATTTCGCCAGCTCGGCTTTTCCGAAAGCGAGGAAAGAACCTGGCGCGAATTCGTCACCCGGCCGCACGGCATCGTGCTGGTCACCGGCCCGACCGGCTCGGGCAAGACCACCACGCTGTATTCCACGCTCAAGGTGCTGGCCACGCCCGACCTCAACGTGTGCACGGTCGAAGATCCGATCGAAATGGTCAGCCCCGAATTCAACCAGATGCAGGTGCACCACGCGATCGATCTGGATTTCGCCGCCGGCGTGCGCACGCTGATGCGTCAGGACCCCGACATCATCATGGTCGGCGAAATCCGCGACCTTGAAACCGCGCAGATGGCCGTGCAAGCCTCGCTCACCGGCCATCTCGTGCTGTCCACCCTGCATACCAACGACGCTCCCAGCGCCCTCACCCGCCTGCTCGATCTGGGCGTGCCCAACTACCTCCTGCAATCGACCCTGACCGGCATCGTGGCGCAGCGTCTGGTGCGCACGCTGTGCCCGCACTGCAAGGTCGAAAGCAAGCTCGACGTGCAGGCCTGGGCTGCACTCACGCACGGCCTGCGCCTGGCCGTGCCGGCCAAGGTGTATGGCCCCAAGGGCTGCCTGGAGTGCCGCAAGACCGGCTATCTGGGGCGTACCGGCATCTACGAGATGCTGCGCATCTCGCCCGCGGTACGTGCCCTGATCCAGTCGAACATGGATCTGGCCAAGGTCACACACACCGGCCTGGAAGAAGGCATGCGGCCATTGCGCGCCTCGGCCGCCGCGCAGATCGCCCGCGGCGTGACCACCCTGGCCGAGGTGGCCGAAGTGCTGCCACCCACGGAATGAGCGAACGCGTCTTGCGCCATCGCTCCGCACCGCGCTTTCTCATCGTGCAGACCGGCCGCACGCTGCCGGCGATACGCGCGCGCCACGGCGATTTTCCCGAATGGTTCCGCCGCGGCCTGGGTTTGCGGCGCGATGCCATCGACCTCGTCATCGCCGACACCGACCAGGCTCTGCCCGAAGCCGGCCGGCATGCCGGCATCATCGTGACCGGCTCTCCGGCCATGGTCACCGATCGCCAGCCGTGGAGCGAACGCACCGCGCGCTGGCTGGTCGACTGCATCGATGCAGGCAGCGCCGTGCTGGGAGTGTGCTACGGGCACCAGCTGCTCGCACACGCGCTCGGCGGGCGCGTCGACGACCATCCACATGGCCGCGAACTCGGCACGGTGACCATTCAATGCCTGCCCGGCGCGCGCGACGACGCGCTGCTGAGCCAATCGCCCGCCAGCTTTCCTGCGCACGCCTCGCATCAACAGAGCGTGCTCGAACTGCCTCCCGGCGCCCAGTCGCTCGCCTGCTCGGCGCACGATCCGCATCATGCCGTGCGCTACGCGCCACGTGTCTGGGGTTTGCAGTTCCATCCCGAATTCAGCGCGGAGATCATGCGCGGCTATCTCGATGCGCGCCGCCCATCGCGCTACGGCAACTGTCTGCAAGCCTGCTGTGCCGCGCGCGACAGTCGTGCGGCGCCGGCGGCGCGGCGCCTGCTGCGCCGCTTTCGCCTGCTCGCCGAATCGGCAGCGCGCTAACGCGTGCGCGGCCGTCCGGCCTTGCGGATCGCCGTCAGCGGATCATCGATGCGCAACCGGGCGAGATAGTCGCTGATGGCTTCGTTGGTGACGTCGTAGAGCGGCCGCCCCATGATGGCCGCCGCCGCCTTGAGATTGTCCCGAACCCGCTTGGAAACCCGCAGACTGGCGTCGCGGGATTCCTCGTTGTGCCTGGGCGTGGTTTTCATTGGAGTCTCCGGACGCACGCCTGCGCTGCGTCCCTGCAAGTCAAAGACTCCATTTGAACGCGAAATCGCGGGCCGGATCGCCCGCAGCGCCTCCAGCATTGTGACGTTTTGTGAAAACGCACCGCATCCGGCGCGCAGGCTCACGTCGTCGATGGCTGCTGCGGCGCATGCATCAGGAAGCGCGCACCGAAGATGCCCACCTCGTAGAGCAGGATCATCGGCACCGCCAGCATGATCTGCGACAACACGTCGGGCGGAGTGAGTACGGCGGCCACGGCAAACGCGACGACGATCATGTAGCGCCGACTGCTGCGCAACTGCTCGATCGTGACCATGCGCATCGCCACCAGCAGCACCAGCACCACCGGCACCTCGAAGCACAGGCCGAAGGCGAGGAACAGGCCGAGCACGAAACTCAGGTAATGCGAAATGTCCGGCATGACCGCAACTCCCGCCGGAGCGATCTTGGTCATGAACGTGAACAGGGCCGGCAACACGAAGAAATAGGCAAACGCACAGCCGATGTAGAACAGGATCACCGACGAGGCGAGGATCGGCAGCGCGAGCCGCCGCTCATGGCGATACAGCCCCGGCGCGACAAACGCCCACAGCTGATACAGCACCACCGGGATGGCCAGGAACAACGCCACGAAGAATGCCAGCTTGAGCGGCGCAAAGAACGGTGAGGCCACTTCGGTGGCGATCATCGAACCACCCTGCGGCAGATGGCTGACCAGCGGCAGCGCCAGCCAGCCATACAGCTTGTTGGCGAACGGCAGCAGCACAACCAGCACCACGAGTACCGCAGCCACCGCCTTGAGCAGGCGCGAGCGCAATTCGACCAGATGCGAAATCAGCGATTGCTGACCGTCGTCCTCACTCTCGACCGAATCGTTGCCGCTCATGACTGCTCGCCGCTCTTGCCGGGCTCCGGCGATGCCGCGGTCACGGCGCTGGCCGTGCTGCGCAGCGATTCCTCGACACTGCCGGCGGCGCTGCGGATTTCGTTGCTCACGTCGACTTCACGCCGGATGTCCTGCATCGACTTCTTCAGGTCTTCGGTGGCCAGCTCGCGCTCGATTTCGTCGCGCATGCTCTGCCAACTCGCACGCGCGCGACGCACCAGCGCGCCCGCCGTGCGCGCGACCCGTGGCAGACGCTCGGGGCCGAGCACGAGCAGGGCAACGACGCCAACGAGGGCGATTTCGCTGAATCCGATGTCGAACATGACGGCGCGATCGGCGCAGCCTTACTCCACGCGCTCGGACTTGGTCGAGCCAGCCTGCGCCGGATCGGCCGGCGGATCAGCCTTCAGACGTGCCTGTCCGTCGCTCTCGCCATCCTGCATGCCTTTCTTGAAGCTCTTGATCGCGGCGCCGAGATCTTCACCGACGTTGCGCAGCTTCTTGGTGCCAAACACCAAGGCAACGATGACCAGTACGACGATCCAATGCCAAAGACTGAAAGCCATGACAAACACCAATTCTCGATGGGCACCAAGGCCCGGTTACTGTGCAGTGTACTCTTCCAGCAGGTCGCGGAAATCCACCACGGCGTTCGGCACTTGCGAAACCCCGCCTTCGAACACGCGACGCGCGGTCACACCCTGACCGTAAACCGCCTGATTGGCTTCGTTGTCGATGCGGATCGCGGTGCCGTCGAGCGCGGCGCCGGCAAACAAGCCGCGCGCACGCGAGTACGAATAGATTTCGGCTTTGAGCTGGGCATCGGTCGAAGCCTGGGCAGAGCGCCCCACCGGACCCGCCGCCGCCGAAGCATCGGCCCCCAGCGTGAACTTGCCGTGCACGATCGATTCCACGCCGCGCTGGGTGCGGAACACCAGAATGACGTCGGTCGAGGACACGCCAGCCTGAAAGCCGAGGCTGCCGCCCGTCATGCTCACGAACGAAGGATTGGACCACGTTCCATCGCGCGTCTTGACCGCGATCAGTCCATTGCCGTGTCGACCGCCAATCACCAGACCGGCCTTGATCACGTCGGGCACGACGGCAATGGCATGCGCCTCACGCAGCAGATCGCGTGGAATCGCCTTGTCCGGTGCCTGCATCACTTCCTTGAGCACGCGCACGGCATTTTCGGCACGCTTGTCCTCTTCCTCACCCGCCCGGGCGGAGCCGATGGTGGTTGCAACGCACAGCAGGGACAGCACGGCAAGCAGAAATGGGCGCATCGTCGACTCCGGGGCAATGGGCGCCACCTTAGCAGGCGGCGATGAGCAAACGATGAAGCAGGATTTCAGGCGCGCTGCCGGCGCGCCGCCACGACCGTCAGACCGAGTGCGAGCAGGCCCAGCGCCCACCAGGAATCGACCGGTGCCGATGCCGGCGGCCCGCCGAGCAGACAAGGTGCCGGGCCGACCGTGAATCCCTTCATGCCGACCTGACGCAGTGACTCGGGACCGGTGATCGGGCCGATCTTGTGCAGCTGACCCGTGGTCGGGTTGATCGTGGCCAGATCGCTCCAGTCGGCCAGCGGTACATTCTCGCCCTGTGGCGGAATGTAGTTGAGCACCGCCCACAACACCCCGCCGTCATCCACGCTCAGCGAAACCGAATTGATCCACTGCGAGGCTTCGGCGCCATATTCGCCGATCACCGTGGTGGCGGCAGTCTGCGGGTCGATGCGGTAAAGCCGGTTGTCGCCTTTGGCACCGGCGCCCAGCAACACGCCACCGCGATCGGCCAACCCGCTGATGGCGACACCGGTGTCGCCCACCCGGGTTGCCGCGCCGGTATCCGGATCGACGGTGTACAGGGTGTGCAGCGCCGCCGAGCTCAGATACAGCGTGCCGCGGCAGCTTGCCGTCATGTTGAGATCGAGCGCCTCGAACTGCCCGCTGCCCCCCTGGATGCCGAGCGTGCCGATCGGTGTGGCCACGCCGCTGCCGGGATCGATGCGCACCAGTGCCTTGAGCGAACCGGAAATGGCCATCAACCTGCCGTCGGGCAGGGTGGTCAAGCCGCTCAGGCTGGCAATGGGCTGGCCGGCATAGCGGCCGGCGACGCCGAGTTCGGACGCCTCATGCTGGGCCAGATCGATGCGATACAGGGTATCGAAGGCCGCACCGTAGACGTACGAAGCCGCCCGCGCCGGCGAAAGGGCGGCGACGGCCAGCAGTCCTGCCGCGATGTAGCAGGTCGGTGCGCGCATGATGGCGTGTTATTGTTATGAGTAATCGTCCGCTCCGCGGTGGGCCGCGGTAGCAGGGCCAGTCTAGCAGCAAATTCTCGACGTTTCCGATACTTGGCGGTCGATGGTGCCCACGGTCGATCTCCGTTCCCCCTGACCTCGCGTTTTTTCCGAAGATGCCGCGTTTTTTCTCCCAGCCCGGCTTCCGCCACGGCGAACCGGCCATGGCGGCCGTGGTGCTGATCAATCTGGGCACCCCGGCTGCGCCGACGCCGCGCGCCGTGCGCCGCTATCTGGCGCAGTTTCTGGCCGACCCCCGCATTGTCGAGTGGCCGCGCTGGGCGTGGCGGCTCGTCCTGCACGGCATCGTGCTGCGCCTGCGTCCGGCGCGCTCGGCCGAGCTGTACCGCAAGATCTGGACGCCGCAGGGCTCGCCGCTGGCCGTCGGCATGCAGGCGCTGGCCGAACGCCTGCAGACCAGCCTGCGCACACAACGCCCCGGGCCGATCCTGGTGCGTCACGCGATGCGTTATGGCCAGCCGGCGATTGCCGAGGTGCTGCGCGAGCTGGCGCAGGCCGGCGCGCGGCGCATCCTCGTACTGCCGGTATTTCCGCAATATTCGGGAACCACCACCGCGTCCGCGTTCGATGCGCTGGCCGCCGAACTGGCCACCTGGCGCTGGCTACCCGAGTTGCGCTTCGTCAACGACTATCACGCCGCGCCGCGCTACATCGAGGCCCTTGCGCGCAGTGTCGAAGCGCATTGGCAACGTCACGGCCGCGCGCAGAAGCTCGTGCTGTCGTTTCACGGCACACCGGCCAGCTACCTGCGCGCAGGCGACCCCTACTTCTGCCAGTGCCAGGCCACGGCGCGACGACTGCGCGAACGCCTGGGGCTGGGCGAGGACGCCATGCTGGTCACCTTTCAGTCGCGCGTGGGCCGAGCGCGCTGGCTGGAGCCGTATACCGACACCACGCTGACCGAGCTGCCGCATGCCGGCGTGCGGCATGTGCAGGTGCTGTGTCCCGGCTTTGCCGTCGATTGCCTGGAAACGCTCGAAGAAATCGCGCTGACCAATCACGCCCGCTTCCTGCACGCCGGCGGCGAACGCCTCGAATACATTCCGGCGCTCAACGACAGCGCCGAGCATGTCGCCGCACTTGCCGACCTGGTACTGCGCCACACCGTGGGCTGGCCCGAGTTCGCGTCCGACTGGGATCCCGCCGCGGCACAGGCACAGGCCATTGCCGCCAAGGCCCGCCACGAGCGCCTGCGCGATGCACCGCGCTGAGGAACTCCGTCTCGACCTTGGTTGCGGCAGCCTCGCCGGCAAGCGCTGGGGCGCGCCTTCGCTGCCTCCCCTGCTCGCGCTGCATGGCTGGCTCGACAATGCCGGCAGCTTCGATGCCCTGGCGCCACTGTTGGCCGATCGCTGGCATGTCGTTGCGATCGATCTGCGCGGCCATGGCCAGTCCAGCCACATCGCGCCCGGCGCCTGGTATCACTACGTCGACTATTTCGACGATCTGCGCGCCGCACTCGATGCGCTGGGCTGGCAGCGCGCCAGCCTGCTCGGCCACTCCCTCGGCGCCACCCTGGCCAGCCTGTTTGCGGCGATCTATCCCGAACGCGTCGAGCGCCTGCTGCTGGTGGAAGGCCTGGGCCCGCTCACGCACACCCTCGACGATGCCCTGCCGCGCCTGCGCACCGCGCTTGACCAGCATGCCGCATTCGCCGCGCGCCGCCCGCTGCGCGTATACGCGACGATCGACGAAGCAGTGGCCGCGCGCCGCATGGCCAACGACCTGTCCGATGCCGCGGCACGCGCCATCGTTACGCGTGGCGTGCGCAAGGTGGAAGGCGGTTTCGTGTGGTCGAGCGACCCACGCCTGACCCTGGCCAGTCCGCAACGCTACAGCGAAGACGAAGTGCTCACGATGCTCGCGGGCATCCGCGCGCCGACGCGACTGGTACTGGCCGAGCCATCGACGAGCTACCTGCCGCCGGCGATGATGCAGGCACGCGCCGCATGCGTGCCGCAGATGCAGCTCACATGCCTGCCGGGCAACCACCACCTGCACCTGGAGCATGCCGCCGCGGTTGCGACGGCACTGCGCGCGCCCTCGCAAGCCTGATCGACTTGCGCGAGTACCGCGCGTTACGCGGGACGCGACCGGAAGTACACCTTCTGGATGACCACGTCTTTGAGGCGATGATCGACAAACACGTAGGTGACCATGATCTCGCCGTGGCCCTTGTCATCCGAAAACGGTGCCGTTTCGCGGACAGTCCCGGCACCACCCATGGGTGGAATCGGTACCGATTTCGCGCTGGCGTCGCCTTTGGCAACACTGCGCTTGGCGGTATCGGATCCCTGCGAGGGAGATTGAGCGGTCAGCGGACCGACTGTCGCCCCCGCGCCAAGATCCAGCGGCACGAGCTTGAAGACGCGGCCAGTCTCAGGATCGCGGACTTGCAGGAACAACTGCGACTGAGTGCGAAGCAGATCAATGCAACTTCCGTTGCAAGCAGCAGATTGCAGCGCCGACTCAACGGCCATGCAGTCACTCGTGGCCCGCACATGGCTCGATCCAAACAATCCCAGCGACATTGCGACAACAGCAACCGTGGCCGCGATGGGGGTTGTCTTGAGCGTCATCATGAGATCTCGCTCCTTGCGTGATGTACATGCGGGACATCCCATCGTGAGCCTATCCCCCCCCCCCGCGATGCAAGGACAAGGCAATGCGCGCTGGTCATCGGGCAGACTGGCCGGTGATTCACCATGAAATTCGGGTTCGCTCGTGGAACCATTGATGCCAGTCACAGGGCGATCTGGTGGGATCGGAAAAAACTCCCGCGCTCTCAGTCAGCGCCCCAGTGCAGCAGCAGATACCAGCCGCCAAACGCCTGCACCAGGAGCCAGATCCAGCCCGCGATGCCGACCTCGATCCGACGCCGCACATTGGAATGGCTGCTGCTTGAGAACCAGATCGCAACGTTCGCCGCAACCAACGTCAGACCGAGAAACAACAGGCCACCACGGGGCGTGAGCAGGGTCCAGCGCGGATCAACGCGCATCAGCCCGAAGTACGACCACAACGTGGCCACCGACACCACGATTGCGAGCAATCGGATCACCGCGCCTCACCCGCCGGTTCGACTACGCATGCCATCGAACCTGGATTCGTGCCCATCACTACGTCGGCATCCAAGGCCGGGCAAACCTCGGCAGCCCAGCCTCAGGCCTGGATCAGGCGGTTCAGTTCGGCCTTGAGCGCCTGGCCGTTGAGGCGCAACCAGTCGCGCTGTTCGCGCCAGTCGGGCATGAGACTTTCGACCAGCGCCCAGAAACGCGGCGAATGGCTGCGGATGCGCAGATGGCAGAGTTCGTGCACCACCACGTACTTGAGCGCCGCCGGCGGTGCCAATGCGAGCGCGAGGTCGAGGGTGACCCGGTCGCGTGTGTCGAGACTGCCCCACAGGCTCTTGAGCGGACGCAGCTTGACGCCAGTCGGCGCGCGGCCGAGTTCGGCGCAGTAGCGCGCGAGATGGCGGCTCACATCGCGGCGGATCTGCACTTCGAGGAAGGAACGCAGCAGTGCGCGGGCCGCCGGCAGGGTCGTCTTGCCGTGCGGCGCGGGCAAGGTGAGTACGAGACGGTCATCCCCCTGCTCGATGCGCGGATACGCCCCATCGCGCCACGACAAGCGGATGGTTTCGCCGCGCAGCGGCATCACGGTCGCCGCCCCGGGCTTGAGGGGTGGCGGGGCCGAACTCAGGCTCAGCTCGTCGAGTTTGCGTTCGAGCCACTGCCCGTGCTTGCGCAGAAACGCGACGATCTGCGCCGGATGCGTTCCTTCGGGATAGGTGACGCGCGCGCCACCCGGTGTCACGGTCAGGCGCAGGCGACGCGCCTGCGGATGACTTTTGCGCAGCACCTTGATCGTCTCGCCATCGGCGGTATCGAGTTCGAGGTAGTCCTGCGCGATGTTCACGAAATCTCTCCAGCTTGCCTGCCGGATCGCTAGTCGTGCTCACCGGGGCGGGGAATGCCAAACCATTGTTGCAGATGTCCGAGCAGGTTTCTCAGCTCCAGCGTCATCAAGGCAAAGCTCGAAGCGAGCTCAGCCTCGGCCGATTCGGGGCTATCTTCGGCCAACGTGTCGAGAACTGCGTCCAAAAAGCGCAATCTTCGGATAACGAGATCTTCGCCCAGGACAAAACTCATGCGCTCTTCGAAGACCAGGCCCAGCTGGAACACCTGCTTGCCCGATTTGAGATGCTCCCGCACCTCGTCGGTTTCAAGATCCTGGCGGCGGCAGCGCACGATGGCGCCCGCCTCGGCCGGATCGCGCAGCTCCACCTCGTCGCCCAGCGCCAGGCCTTGTGGCAACTGGCCATCGACCAGCCAGCTCGTCATCAGGCTGCGCGGCACTTCTTCCGAGGCCATCGGCGTGGCTGGAAACCGGCCCAGGGCTTCGCGCACCTGACTGACCGCCTCTTCGGCCGCCTTGCGGCTGGCGCTGTCGATGACAAACCAGCCTTCCTGCGTATCAAGGTAGGCAAACAGCCGCGACGGACGCACGAAGGCGCGCGGCAGCAATTCGGAGATCACCTCGTCCTTGAGCCGCTTGCGCTCCTTGGCACCGGGTCGACGCCCCTGCTTGGCCTGGATGTCGTCGATGCGCGTGGCCAGCTCCTCGGCGATCACCACGCTCGGCAACAACCGCTCCTCGCTGCCGATCGCCAGCAGCGAGCAAGCCCCGCTGTCGTGACTGAGAACCTCGCTGGAGCGCCCGTAGGGCGAGACGAATCCACGCGTGGCCAGCTCCAGCGGGCCGCATTCGCGCAGACGATGCGCCTCCAGCTCCTGCGACAGGTCCTGAAGATTCCTGACGACACTTTCCGGAAAGCGGAACAGGGTGAGATTGCGAAAGAACATGCGGATGCCGTGTTGAAAGTAGGAAATGATGCGGGATTGCGGAGTGCGCCACGACCGCAATGCCGCGGTCGATGACCCACGATGGCAGGCGCGTGTCGCAGCCGATCAGACGCGCGCCAGCGCGGCCGTTGCGGCGACACGCATGCCGTCAGCCGGCGGCGCCTTCGTCTTCGCGCAGCGGCTCGCCGGCCAGCCATGCATGCGCGTCGACACGCGGTGCCTGCGTGGCGGCACCCAGGCCGGCAAAGTCGAACAGGCTGCGATCTGCCAGCTGCGACGGCGCGATGTTGCCGATGGCGCGGAAGATCGTTTCGATGCGGCCAGGGAATTTCCTGTCCCACTCGGCCAGCATCGCCTTGATCTGCTTGCGCTGCATGTTCTCCTGCGAGCCGCACAGATTGCACGGCATGATCGGAAATCCCTGCAGGCGTGCGTATTCGGCGATGTCGCTTTCCGCACAATAGGCGAGCGGGCGGATCAGCACGTTGCGGCCGTCGTCCGAGCGCAGCTTGGGCGGCATCGCCTTGAGCGTGGCCTGATGGAACAGGTTGAGGAACAGCGTCTCGACGATGTCGTCGCGGTGATGGCCCAGCGCGATCTTGGTGTATCCCGCCTCGGCCGCATAGGTGTACAGCGAGCCGCGGCGCAGACGCGAGCACAGGCTGCACATCGTCTTGCCTTCGGGGATGACGCGCTTGACCACGCTGTAGGTGTCCTGTTCGAGCACCTGAAACGGCACGCCCAGGCCACGCAGGTAGCTGGGCAGGATGTCGGGGTCATAGCCCGGCTGCTTCTGATCCAGATGCACCGCCGCCAACTCGAAGCGCACCGGCGCCTTGGCCTGCAGCCGGCGCAGGATGTCGAGCAGGGTGTAGCTGTCCTTGCCGCCGGACAGGCACACCATGACGCGATCACCCTCTTCGATCATGTTGAAGTCGGCGATCGCCTGTCCCACCTGATGGCGCAGGCGCTTGGCGAGTTTGCTGGCCTCGTGGGCCTGTTTGCGGTCGATGACGGCGTTCATGGGCCGCGCATTGTAGTGGCGATGCGCGCCACTGCCGAATTCGCCTTTCGCCGCACGCCGCAATGCGGCAAAATTCGCGCCGTCGCGGCGATTCGGCCCGCGACGCTTCCCCACTTTTTCGCGCATGGCCTGCCCGCCGCAGGTTGCGCCCTACGGAGTGCGCCATGAGTCCCGCCTCGACCCCCGATCCGACCCGCATGGCCCATGCGATCCGCTTCCTGTCCGCGGATGCGGTGGAACAGGCCAAATCCGGCCATCCGGGCATGCCGATGGGCATGGCCGAGATCGCCGTCGCGCTGTGGACGCGGCACCTGCGCCACAACCCGGCCAATCCGAACTGGCCGGGACGCGACCGCTTCGTGCTGTCCAACGGCCACGGCTCGATGCTGCTGTATTCGCTGCTGCACCTGAGCGGCTACGACCTGCCGATCGAGGAGCTGCGCAATTTCCGCCAGCTGCATTCCAGGACACCCGGCCATCCCGAAGTCGGCATCACGCCCGGGGTGGAAACGACTACCGGCCCGCTCGGCCAGGGACTCGCCAACGCCGTCGGCATGGCGCTGGCCGAAAAGCTGCTCGGTGCGGAATTCAACCGCGACGGCGCTCCGCTGGTCGACCACCACACTTATGTGTTTCTCGGCGATGGCTGCCTGATGGAAGGCATTTCGCACGAAGCCTGCGCGCTGGCCGGCACCTGGCAGCTGGGCAAGTTGATTGCGCTGTATGACGACAACGGCATCTCCATCGACGGTGACGTCAAGGGCTGGTTCACCGACGACACCGCCGCACGCTTCCGCGCCTATGGCTGGCAGGTGATCGGGCCGGTCGATGGGCACGATGTCGATGCCGTCGATGCCGCCATCTCCCAGGCCAAGGCGCATGCCACGCAGCCGAGCCTGATCATTTGCCGCACCACGATTGGCCAGGGCGCTCCCACGCGCGCCGGCACGGCCAAGGCGCATGGCGAGGCGCTGGGCGCCGACGAACTGGCCGCCACCCGCAAGGCACTGGGCTGGAACCATGCGCCATTTGAGATTCCAGCCGATCTCTACGCCGCCTGGGATGCCCGTCCGGCCGGTGCCGCCGCCGAAGCACAGTGGAATGCCCGCCTGGATGCTTATCGGCAAAACCACCGCGAAGCCGCCGCCGAATTCGAGCGGCGCATCGCCGGCAAGCTGCCTGGCCACTTCGCCGCCCTGGCTGCCCAACTCATCGCCGATGCCAACGCCAAGGCCGAAACAGTGGCCTCGCGCAAGGCCAGCCAGTACGCCATCGAGGCCTTCGCGCCAGCCCTTCCCGAGCTGCTCGGCGGCTCGGCCGACCTGACGCACTCCAACCTCACCGTGTGGAAAGGCGCGCCGGCGCTGGTGGGTGCCGGCACGGGTCGTCACATCAGCTATGGCGTGCGCGAATTCGGCATGGCGGCGATCATGAATGGCATCGCCCTGCACGGCGGCTATCTGCCGTTCGGCGGCACCTTCCTCACCTTCAGCGATTACAGCCGCAATGCCATCCGCATGGCGGCGCTGATGAACCAGCGCGTGATCCACGTGTTCACCCACGATTCGATCGGCCTGGGCGAAGACGGCCCGACGCATCAATCGGTGGAGCACGTGTCCTCGCTGCGCCTGATTCCCAATCTCGACGTCTGGCGCCCCTGCGACACCGTCGAGACCGCGGTGGCGTGGAAGCTCGCCCTTGAGCGCGAAACGGCCCCCACCGCCCTGGCGCTGTCGCGGCAGAACCTGCCCTTCGTGCCGCGCAACGATGCGCAGATCGCCGCCATCGAGCGCGGCGGCTACGTGCTTGCCGAGGCCGCGGGCGGCCAGCCGCAGCGCATTCTCATCGCCACCGGCTCGGAAGTCGGCCTGGCCCTGGCCGCCAAGCAGCTTCTCGACGATGCCGGCCTGGCCACGCGCGTGGTGTCGATGCCCTCCACCGAGGCCTTCGACCGTCAGGATGCGGCGTACCGTGCGCAAGTGCTGCCCGGCGGCGTGCGCAAAGTCGCCATCGAAGCCGGCAGCACCGCGCTGTGGTGGAAATATGTCGGCAGCGATGGCGCCGTGGTCGGCGTGGATCGCTTTGGCGAGTCGGCGCCGGCTGCCAAGCTGTTCGCATTCTTCGGCCTCACCCCCGAACGGGTGGCCGAAGTGGCCAAGGGCTGAAGTTCGCAAACCGGCGTGTCTTGCTAGACTGCACGGCACGCCATGTTTTCCGACGACCCCGCCGCCCTTGTGCGCCGCCTGACCGAGCTGAAGATCGAGCATCGAGATCTCGATGACGCGATCGCGCGCATGCTTGCCGATCCGCACTGCGATGAGTTGCAGCTCACGCGGATGAAGAAGCGCAAGCTCAAGCTCAAGGACATGATCGCCTGGCTCGACAGCAAGCTGATTCCCGACCTGGACGCCTGACGGATCCGCTGGTTGGGCGGTTATCATCGGGCTCTGAACGGGAGCCCGATGGACGTCATCCACCACACCTATTGGCAATTCGCCGCCGCCGCGCTGCTGGTGCTGGCCGGCATTGCTTCGAGCATTGCCGCACGACGCTTCGGCGCGCCCTTGCTTCTGGTTTTTCTCGGCCTGGGCATGCTCGCCGGCGCCGACGGCCCTGGCGGCATCGTCTTTGACGATGTCGGCACGACTTATCGCATTGGCGCCTTCGCACTGGCCTTGATCCTGTTCGACGGTGGCCTGCGCACCCACCGCGAGAGTTTCCGCGGCGTGTTTGCGCCCACCATGCTGCTGGCGACCTTCGGCGTCTTCGTCACTGCGGCACTGACTGGCATCGCCGCGCACTATCTGCTGCAGCTCGATCCCGTGCGTGCACTGCTGGTCGGCGCGGTGGTCGCCTCGACCGATGCGGCGGCGGTGTTCTTTCTGCTGCGCGCGGGCGGTTTGCAGCTGCGCTCGCGCGTGGGCACCACGCTGGAGATCGAATCCAGCGCCAACGATCCCGTGGCGGTGGTGCTGACCACCTTGCTCGTGCAGTACCTGGCCGTGTCACACGGCGCAGGTGCGAGCGAAATCGTGCTGCAGCTGCTCCGCGAGTTCGGCATCGGCGCCCTCGGTGGCGCGGTCGGTGGCTTCGTCATTGCCACCTTGATGCGCAAGCTGCCGCTGTCGGGCGGACTGGCGGCGCTGTTCCTGATTGCCGCGGCGGTGTTCGTGTTCGGCGTGGTCGGCTCGCTGCACGGCAGCGCCTTCCTGGCCGTGTACATCGCCGGCGTGATTGCCGGCAATCGGGATCTGCCGGGCTTTCCGCGCCTGCTGCAGACCCTCGATGCCATGACCTGGCTGTGCCAGATCGTCATGTTCCTGGTGCTGGGTTTGCTGGTCACGCCGCATACGATGGCCGATTCGATACTGCCGGCTCTGGGCGTGGCGGTTTTTCTGATGTTCGTCGGCCGACCGGCGGCAGTTGCGTTGTGCCTGGCACCTTTTGGCTACGGCAAGCGCGAAATCGCCTTCGTCGCCTGGGTTGGACTGCGTGGCGCGGTCGGCATCTTCCTGGCCTCTATTCCGCTGCTGATGCGCCTGCCCAATGCGACGCTGATCTTCAATGTCGCCTTCATCGTCGTGCTGGTCTCGCTGCTGGTGCAGGGCTGGACGCTCGGCCCGGCGGCACGATTGTTCGATGTCGCCCTGCCGCATCGAGACCGCGCCACCGAGCGCGTCGAACTCGACCTGCCCGGCTCGCTCGAACGCGAAATGGTCGGTTATCCGGTTGCTGCCGATGCGGTCGTCCTGGCCGGTGCCGCACTGCCGGCATGGGCGCAACTGGCCATGATCGTGCGCGACGGGCGCATCGTCGTCGCCAACGACACGCACACCCTGCGTGCCGGGGACTACGCCTATCTGCTTGCGCCGCCAGGACGCGTGCATCGCCTCGACTGGTGGTTTGCCCCCGCCGACGAAGCATCGGCCGCCGAGCGCGAGATGTTCGGCGAATTCACCCTCGATGCCGATGTGCCGCTGGGCGAGGTTGCCGAATTCTACGGCCTCGTCATCCGCCCGCGCGATGCTCCCCTGACCCTGGCCGAGCATTTCGCACGGCGCTTCGAGCACACCATCGAAGTCGGCGATCGCGTGCGCCTGGGTGCCGTGACACTGATTGCACGCGAGTTGCGTGACGAAGGCGTATGCAAGGTCGGGCTCAAGGTGGAACGACTGGGCAGCGTGCTGGCACGACGGCATTGGCTGTCACGGATTTTTTCGCGTGCTTAGCAACCGCGATGGCTTTAGACCAAGGTCGCACATACGACAATAATTGACGTAAAGACGTCTTTTGCGATGTGACCATGCGTGTCCAAAGTGCACATGCCTGCGCGGCATATGGAAAGTTGAGCCTGCCCGTTCCGAATGTCTGGAAATGGCGACGCGGCGCCATTTGATGCGTTTTCCGTGGCGCACCACCGAGTTGGCCTGCTTCTTGCTTGGTATTTCCGTGTCAGCCTATTCCGCCAGAGCGCCACGCGCCTGCCCGGATTTCGCCGGCATCGGAACGTCAGGTTTGCGACATACTCCCCAGCGGTTGCAAATCCCTCTCTCCCCGTTCCGATGCCGGTGGGCTGCACCCCATCCTCCGCCGCCTCAGATCGCCGGGCTCTGCCATACCGCGCCCAACGGATCGAGTTCCACTTCCCTGCGTTGCGCGGCACGGATACCGAAACCGCAGACCGCCAGCGGCCCTTCCTCAAGTGGATCCAGACCCAACGCCTGCTCGATGTCGACTTCGTTGATCGCAGCGGTGATGAAGGCCGCCAGACCCAGTTCGGTGGCCGACAAGTAGATCGTGTGCGACAGATAGCCGATGTCGAGCATGAGTGCGCGATAGGCCTTGGCATGCGCGCGGTATTTCCAGAACGTGCGCCGAAACCGGCTTGCCGCCACCACCATGACATGGGCTTGCGCAAAATAGTCCTGTCCGGCAACGAACAGCCGGGCCATGGTGGCGGCCTGGGCCTCGTCGAGCTCGCGCAGCGGTTCGAGCGCATGCTCGATCGGATGATAGTGATGCAGCCCGGGCGCGAGGCCTTCGACGCGCTGCACCAGCAGATAGGCACCCGTTGGGTGCAAGCCTCCGGCCGAGGGCACGCCCTTCTTGAGAATGTGCACGCCCGGTGCGGTCTCCACCACCGCACGCGCGGCAAAGGTGCGGTACAGCACCGCTGCGAATTCGTCCAGACCCAGGGCGCGTGTCGTGTCGTAATTGCGGCAGGTCACGCGGCGCAGCAGCAGCTCATCGAACGGGGTTGAGGGTACCGGCGGCAATGCTCGGCGCTGCGCCGTCGGCACATGCTCGCGCACGGGCGGTGGCGGCGGGCCAAGATGATCGAGAATCGGCTTGTCCGAATTCGCGGCGAACTCGCGGGCCAGCTGCTTGGAATCCACGCCCTGCCAGCGTGAACTGGCATGCAATACTGCCGCTGCCGGGCGCCAGTAGGTATCGCGCAGCAAGGCATCGCGCGCATCATCGGCCGTCCCCTGCGCAATCAGCAGGCGCTTTTCGCCCAGCGCCGCGAGCGTCTCACGCGGATGGCGTACAGCCAGTGTTTCGAAGGCCTGCCAATCCGATGGCGACAGGGTTCCGAGAACCTGCATCTGATCCGCATCGAGCACGACCTCCTCACCCAGATGCGGCGCAATGGCAATCCACTCGATCAAGGTGTGCAGACCGCTACCGCCCTCGGCGAGCAGGGCAAAATCGAACACCGTGCGTTCGCGCGGTTCGATCGTGACAATGGCGCAGCGACGTACCAGCACGTGCCTTCCTCGATTCCGGGTGGGTGCAGCAGTATGCGGCATGGGCGTCCATGACCACACAACCCGGATGCATCCGCGTCGGATCCGCGCGGACAGGCCTGTGTCGTGCTGCTAGACTCGGTCGGTTGCGCATGCGCGCAACCGGTACCGCAGAGTCATTCCATTCGAAAAGGGGAATTCCGTGGCAAAGACTACTCTGACACCCGAACACACCCGCGCGCTCGTCCATCAGCTTGCCACCAATGACGAGTTCCGCAGTCTGTTCGAATCCAACCCTGCCGCCGCGCTGACCAAGCTCGGGGTTCCCGAGGCGACGATCCATGGCCTCGACGACAAGTGCATGATGCCCAAGAAGCTGGGCAGCAAGGCGGTGTTCCAGGCCGCGAATGCGAATCTCGACGCGGCTACTGCCCAGCTCTACTCGGCCTTTATGGTGCCGGCCGTCAGTCTCGATCCATCCAAATAACCGCGTCCCGCCCTTCCAGGGAGCCCGTGGACGGGGTTATTTGAGGCGGCTTTCCAATTCGGCGAGCCGCTGTGCCAGAAGAGTCTCCTGCCTGGCCTGAGGCCATGCGCGCAGGAACGCTGCGTGCGCCGTGCGCGCAGCGTCAATGTCTCCCAGCGCCAGTGACAGTTCCGCGTCGCGCAGCAGGGCCAGATTGGTCTGCACGACGTTGTACGGCCTTGCTGCCAGATCGCCGTTGTATTACCGCGATGACTGGTCAGCCAGCGCGCCTGTTCACGGGCAGCCTTGAAATCATGCCGATCGGCGTAGGCGTCCATCAGCGCAATATGGGTGAGCACCAGCTCGCTGTCGTCCATTGGCTGCTCATGCAGCACCTGAATGGCTTCGTCCGGCTTGCCCTTGACGCGGGCAATCTCCGCGCGCGCGACTGCGCGCATGCGCGACAGCACCGGATATTCGTTCCATGGCGCATTGGGCTTGACCCGCGCCACGGTATCTTCGGCAAACTTGGTCTCGCCCTGTCTGGCCAACAGATAGGCAGCCAGCAGCTCGCGGAAATACCGTTGGTCTCGGGCAACCTCCGTTTGCGTATCCGGGGCAGCCCACTCGCTCTTGATGAACGATTGCAGTGCGGCGCTGTTTGCTTCGGCGCCTGTCAGTGCGCGCAGGCTGAGCCTGACGATCTCCAGCTTGGAATGCGCATTCTTACGGTCGCCCGCCGCCAGCGATTTCAGCTCATGATCCAGCAGCGACCAGACTTCGCTCCATTGCCCCTGATCGGCAAGCAAGGCCGTTCGCGTGTTCTGGAGGGTGATTTGCTGATCGTCGTTCTCGTTCGGCTCCTGCTTGAGCCAAGCCGCATCGATCTTGCCAAACTGCCGCCGCGCCGCGTAGACCGAAGCATGCACTTCCTTGGAATCCAGCCCCAGACGGCTGGCTGCCTCGAAATGCCGGTCTGCCTGATCAAACTGTTCGCTGCCCAGATACAACGTGGCCAGCATCATTTCGTGCCAGCCACGATGCGGCGTAGCGGGCGAAAGCGAGTCTTTGAGCGTGCGCAGCGCCAGTGCATAGTAATTCTGCTGCCACGAATAGTAGGCTAGGGAGCCACTGGCCAGCGGGAAATCCGGATACAGCTCGGCCAGGGCCTTCCATTTGGTAATGGCGGGCATCGGTGGGCCGAACTGCGCCTGCCAGGCATCCACGTACAATGCATCGCGCGCCGACAGCCGATCGCGTGCCGCAGCTGCACGATCGATTTCCTGCTTGGCTCGCACGTAATCGCCATTGCCGTAGTAGATCGCCGCCACGGTGGTTCGCGCCAGGGCAAATTCCGGATCAAGCGCCAGCGCCTGCTGCATCAGGGCTAGCGCTTCCTTCCGCTTGTTTGCGTTGTAGGCGCGGCTGCCCAGCGAATACGCACGCAGCGCATCGATGTTCTTGGTGGCAGCCTTCTCCAGCGGCTTGGATTCGCTCGATACCGAGGCCAATGCCTCGCCCAGCCGCACGCGCAGCTGACGATTGACCTTGTCGAGGGAAGGCAGGACGGACTCCTCGCCCACACCATCGGCCGACTCGGAGTACACCGTGGCCTGGGTTTTGGGATCGACCACTTCAACGGTCACGCGCACGCGCCCGCCGATTTCGGCCACGGTCGGCAGAATCAGGGCGCGAGCGCTGTCGCGCAATGCAATTTCGGCCCCGATGGCGCGGTCGATGGGCGTCTTGTCGGGATCGCGCTGCATGAGCTTGAGCGTCTCGCGCGCCTTCAGGCCGGACACCACGTTGACATAGCGCGATTGCGACAAACCGATGCGGAATGCCGCTTCCAGGGAATCGTTGAACTTGGCTTCGCCCGTGAGATTCTTGAGGTCACCGACCACAACCCAGTCGCGGTTGGCAAACGCAATGGCAGGGCTAGGCCTGAGCAGATAGACGCCGGTAACCACGACGACGAGCGCAACCAGTGCGAGTTCGACTCCCAGCATCGCTGGACGTCGCCAGAACGGCACTTCCCGGTGCGCCTTGCTCGACCACGGCGGCGGGCGCAGCGGCGCAATGCCTTCGTCCCCGACCTCGAATACCGGTACCGGATCAGGCACGCCCTTGAAGCGATAGCGGCCATGCGCCAGCCAGCGCACGTTACGCAGATCGGCGCCCAGCTCGCCCTGGGCACGATGGGCGATTTCATAGGCGGTTCCCGACAGCAGAATCTGCCCAGGCAAGGCCAGCGCAGCCAGGCGTGCCGTCACGGGTTTGACCAAACCCTCGATCTCGGTGGGCTTGGCCCCTCGCTCGACATCGTCGCGCGCGTTCTCCCACATGACGACATCGCCCACGTGGACGCCCACGCGTGCGCTGAGCGGCAGATTTTCCTCCTGCGCCAGCTGCGCCAGCTTGCGCTGATAGGCCAAGCTGAATGCCACGGCCTGGATCGGCCGTTCAAACACGAGCAGGAAACCGTCGGTCTTGTCGATCTCGCGGCCGGCATGTTCCTGCAGCAGGCCACGCACAAGCCGGTCATGTCGCCGGAACAGCTCGGCTGCCTGATGGTCGCCGAGACGTTCGGTCAACGCCGTGGAATCGCTCAAGTCGCAGAGCACGAGCGTGCGCAGCATCGCCGTTGGTACGGCGGCAGCGTTGACTGCCTGCGTCAGTGCCGTCATGGCGGGCGTCCTCCCCGGCGGGCCACTTTGCATTCTGCTATGCCTGCGTCGCGTTTTCCAGCACCCACGCGCAAGGCCACCGGGTTGGCGTCAGAGGTTTTTGCTGCGTCGCAATGGCGTCAGGCGCGGTTGCGCTGCGCCGCGTGCTCCACATAAACGCCGGCGACGCTGCAGCCATCCCCGCCGTGACCCTTGGCCTCGTACAGTGCGGCATCGGCATCGCTGTACCAACTCGCCCAGCCACCGCTGGCCGAGCACAGGCTGCCACCGACACTGACCGTCGGCCTGATTTCGCCGTGCACCGAAGAAAACCGCAGGGCGCGCACCGCCTGCACGATCTGTGTGGCACGCGCCACCAGTTCATCCTCGCCCGTGACCTGCATGAGCAGGGCAAATTCATCGCCGCCAAGGCGACAGGGCAGATCGACGGTCGACGCGGCCGCTTGCACTTCCTCGGCGATCGCACGCAGCACCTGATCGCCGGCCACGTGGCCGTAGCGGTCATTGATCTGCTTGAAGCGATCCAGGTCGACCAGCAGCAACGCAAGCACCGTGCCGGGCAGGCGGTTGTCCTCGAGCTTTTCGAGGTAACCGTACAAACCACGCCGATTGCACAAGCCCGACAGCTCGTCGGTGCGTACCAGCTGCTGCGCTACCGACAGCTGGGTGCGCGCATGCTGCAGCGAATCGAGGGTGACCATGAGGTCTTCGTTGCGGCGCTTGAGACTCTGGATCAGCACCTGCTCGCTGGCCACCAGATAGGAGAACGATCGACGCATGAACTGTGCGAGCAGCGGCGCGTCGCTGGCGACGAGCTTGTCGAATGCATCCTGATCGACGATGCGCAGACTGGCCTGCGTCACCGCCACGGCATTGGCCACGCGCGTATGACTGCCGATGAACAACACCAGCTCGCCGAAGAATTCGCGCGCACCGATGATCTTGTCGGGTAGTCCGTCACCGAATTCGAGACGCACCTGACCTTCCTCGACCACGAACATGGCCCGGCCAAGCTCGCCGCGGCGGAAAATGACGTCTCCCGGACGCACTTCGCGCGCGCTGCCCACATGCACGAACAAGGCATTTTCGGCATCGGACAGATGGCGCGGCAGACGCTTGCGTTCGGGAGCTGGCGATTCCGTATCAACCTTTGGCACGCGCAATTTCCGCTGTTTCGGCGCCCCGATGCTACTCCAACTACAGGGTTCCTGCTGTTTTTCTGCAAAGCCGCAGGTGCGTTGCAACATCCACGCGCCCAACAGCCACGGGCCTGACCACCAAAGCGCGGCTTTCCGACCGGCACCGGCCAGCCGGCGCACTCAAGCCGCGGTCCGACCCGCCAGACGCCGAAACAGGCGCATCAGTCCGCGCAGGAGCTTGGGCACGAGCCACCCCAGCAGCAGCAGGAACAGCGCCAGCGCCACCAGAAAAACCGCTGGGTGTGCCAATGCCAGCCACAGACCGGCGAGCACCAAGCCATCCTCGCTGGCACTGGCCGTCCAGTTCGAGAACGGTTCGGGCGATGTGTTGATGGCCACCCGACTGCCTGCCTTGGCCAGATGCGTGCCGCCGCTGATCAGCCCTCCCACCAGCGCTGCGGCCATCTGCGCCGCCGGCGTGGCATCCCCCAGCGCGCCCCAGGCGAGGAACGCACCTGCAGGAATGCGGATGAAGGTGTGCACGGCGTCCCACACCGAGTCGAATGCCGGCACCTTGTCGGCCAGAAATTCGCCCACCGTCATCACCGCTGCCGCGATCAGCACCCAAGGATGTTGCAGCACGGCCAAGGCAGGGGGCAGATCGAGATAGCCGTAGCGGCCCAGCAGGCCGACGATGAGCACGGTCGCATACAGGCGCAAACCGCTGCCCCAGGCCAGGCCGCCAGCCAATGCAAGTTCGGGTAATCCGTTCATGTCCTTCCGTTCGATCGTGGGTGGCGGTGCAGCCGGCAGCACCTCGCCGATCGACGGCGCTGCGCCGAACACCCTGTTTCTGTTAGCGTTATGGATGGATTTTTCAATCGTGGGTGAAGCATGCTGCGCTGGATTCTGCTCGGCTTGACCATACTCTGCTCGGTGGTCATTTTCACAACCAAGAGTGCGTTGGCACTTGGTTTGGCCTTGCTGGCTGGCACCGTTTGCGGCATCGGATTTGTGCTGGTGCTGATTGCCGATCGCGTTTCTTCGGTTTCCCGGCCCGATACCGCGATGGCCTCGGTCGAACAATTGGCCGCCCTGCGGCCTCGCACGCCTGCTGCGCCCCGGCCATCCCAGCCCACAAACGGGCAGACCATGGCTCCCAGGGTCGAGTCCTGAGTTCTGACGCAGCCCTTCGCGCCACGTTGGCATCGTCGCATGGCTGCCCTTGGCGTGCCGGATTTCGAGCTCCTTCACGACACACCGCCGCTGGCCGACGATGACATTCATCTGTGGCATGTGCGCGCCGCCGATGCTTCGCCTGCACAGCTACGCGCACTGGCGCGCACGCAGCTGCTGCGCAGGCTGGCCGACTACGCCCCCGCCTGCGCTCTCGATCTCCAGTTCGGTGAGCACGGCAAGCCTTGCGCACCCGATGCGGACGGCATCGAATTCAACCTGAGTCATTGCGCGGGCAGCATCGTCCTGGCGTTTGCCCGCGCGCAGCCGCTCGGCGTCGACATCGAGCGCGGCGATCGGCGCGCGGTTTCGCTCGACATCGCACGGCGTTTTTTTCAGGCGCAAGAAGCCGCGAAACTTTCAAGCCTGCCAGTGACACTGCAGCAACGCGCTTTTCTGAATCTGTGGACGCACAAGGAGGCCGTGCTCAAGGCTCTCGGCGTCGGATTGTCGTTTGGCTTGTCGCGGCTGGCGTTTTCCCTGGGCAAAGACGGCGAGGTGCTTGGCCTGCATGAAATCGCCGCCGAGGCCGGAACGGCCGATGCCTGGCACCTGCAGGCGTTCTCACCCGCTGACGCGCTTTTCGGCTGTCTGGCGTGGCGTGGCCCGCCGCGTCGCGTGCGCGCCTTCACTGCTCCCGCATGACCGTGCCGCGACGGTTTTCCGCACAGCCACGTCTTTCCGTCATCATGGCAGACGGCAGCACTTTGCACGTGCAACCCCACACCTCCGCTGCGGGCTTTGCACAGGTTCTCGACGAACTCACGCTGCAGCGGGCGCGTCGCGGGGATTCCGCGGCGTTTGCGGCCATCTACGACCGCTACGGCAGCGCTTGCTACAACCTGGCGCTGCGCATCCTCGGCGAACCCAGTGCCGCCGAGGACATCGTGCATGACGTGTTCGTGCGCCTGTTTTCCGGTCTGCGCGGGTTTCGCGGCGATGCGCCATTCGGCGCCTGGCTCAAGCGCATGGTCAGCAATGCCACCATCGATGCCTTGCGCAGCCGGCAGCGATTCTCGGATGTCGAGGACGACGCGCTCGATGCCTTTGCGGCGCACCCGGATACCGCCGAAGATCGCATCGATGCTTGGACGCTGCTCATGCGCCTGCCCGCGCGAGCACGTGCGGTCGTCGTGCTGCACGAAGTCGAAGGCTACACCCACAAGGAATTGGCGCAGTGGTTTGGACAAAGCGAGAGTTATTCCAAGTCGATCCTGTCGCGCGCACTGAATCTGCTGCAATCGAACCTGCGCGAACGTCTCGGAGATCACCATGACGAACCATGACTTCACCCCGGATTCGCCGCTGGACGTGCGCAGTCTGCCGGAGTTCTCCCCTCCGCCTGCGTTGCGCGAACGCATCCTGGCTGCGCATGCGCAGCAACGGCGACGGCAGCAGCGGCGTGGCTGGCTGGGTGGTGGCGCGCTGGCTGCCAGCTTCGCCTTGGTGGGCCTCCTGGCATTGCGCCAAACGCCTGCCCCCGTCCTTGCGCCTCTTTCGGCACAGCAGCAATCGCATGCGCTCGAGCATGACTGGCAGCGCACCTTTGGTTCGCGCTCCGCTCACGTGTCCACGCCTCGCCTGCGCGCCATCGATGCCGAGCTGCAAGCGGCTTACGACCGCGGTGCCACGGCCGACGAGCTGTCGAGCCTGTGGGCCCGTCGCAATCTGGCCCTGCGCCAATTGATCGACACCGCACGCCAAGGCACTGCCGCGGATCAGGGCCATGCCCTGACGCGGATCTGAGCCGATTTTTCACGGAGTTTCTCATGCAAGTCCGCTTCTGTCGTTTTTCCCGCGCTACCCAGCGCCTGACTTTGAGCCTGCTGCTGGGCGGCTGCGCCGTGGCCATCGGCGCACAGCCGGCATCCGAACCTGCTCCCGACACCGCAGCACTGCAGCAGCGCATTGCCGCCGAACTGCGCGCCACGGTGACTGCCTTGGCCGAGAGCGGTGCCTTCGGCAACACGCCTGTCGATCAAGCACAGCTGGATCTGCGCTTGCCCGCGCAGCGCGTCAATGATTTGGGTTTGCTGGTCGACAGCAGCAGCCCACGCCGGGATGGCGTACTGGTGCTCGGTGTGACGCCGGGCGAACAGGCGGAAGCCATCGGCGTGCGCAGCGGCGACCTCATCACCGAGGTCAATGGCCATTCGCTGACGCAGCACGACCGCGCCGCGGCGCAGCTCAGGCAGCTCATCGATGCCATGCCTGATCGCGGCGAATTGTCGCTGACCGTTCTGCGCGAGGGGCAGCCGCGGACGCTGCGCGGTACGTTGAACAGTGTGCATTTGCCGCCGATACGTCTGGTTCTCGGCTCCGCTGCGCTGTCTGCGACCGCTGATCCGCCGGTTGCCACGGCCACCGCTGCCGACGGCTGTGGCCGCATCAGCGATTTCGATGTCGCACCACGCCAGCAGCACTTGCATGCCGCTCGCGTGCTCAGCATTGACGGTCAGCTGCCCGGGCCGACCAATTCACATGTCTTTCGAGTCAAGGCGGGTCCTCATACGCTGGAGGTTTCCGAACAGATCCAGCCGCGCTACCTGCCTTTCAGCGATCGTTTTCGGCGCGCCGGTGCCGGCTTCAAGGGCAGCAAGACGCTCAAGGTCGACGTCCCGGTCGACACCACCCTGCAGATCGCCGCGCGCCTCAATCCGGAGCAATTGCACGATTGGCGCAACGCGGCGTATTGGGATCCCGTGGTGTGGCATCGCGTCAATGAGGCTTGCCGCTGAGCGCCGCGCGGGTCTCGCGGACGGGTTGTGTGACGTGCGCACCTTGCCTGCGGATCATCGACAGACCTGAAGGCTTGCGCGATCATGCGGCGATGACGGTTCTGAGTGTCAATGTCAACAAGATCGCCGTGCTGCGCAATTCGCGCGGACATGGCCTGCCTGATCCGGTGCTTGCTGCACGCGCGGCGATTGCTGCGGGCTGTCACGGCATCACCGTGCATCCGCGCCCCGATCAGCGCCACATTCGACGCGACGATGTGCTGCACATCGCAGCCGAACTGGCCTCGCACAATCGCGTCGCGGCCGTACCGGTCGAATTCAACATCGAGGGCAATCCATTTGCTCCACCACGCGAAGGCTATCCCGGTTTTGTCGAACTGGTGCGTTTGACGCGGCCTGCACAGGCCACCTTGGTACCCGATGGCGACGCACAGCTGACCTCGGATCATGGCTTTGAGCTTGCCGTAGTCCGTCGGGCCGTCCTGCAGGACCGAGATGCCCTCCTTTGCGGAAAACTTGTCGGCCCAT
>WBZO01001950.1_pt1 | contig 29229 bp, 18 predicted proteins | sample 5204261 | NCBI WGS metagenome assembly WBZO01 (sample SAMN12412400, study PRJNA552823) | activated sludge metagenome | isolation source: activated sludge from anammox sidestream of wastewater treatment plant... | place: USA: North Carolina | collected 2017-09
CGCTGACTGTGTTAGTGAAATAGTTACGTAGCTAAGGCTATGCGCCTATTTCACTGCCTTGCCAGCCCCCAAAATACACTCGCCGAAATACCCAACTTATTTCCGGCACGTTCCTAAGGAATTTTACAGCTATTAAATCCATTTTACCATGAAAAAATTAGAAAGTGAAAGTTATCTGGAAAAAGGGAGGGCATTGCTGAGTTTTGCTTCTTCTGAATTGGAGTGCTCCGAAGCAGACGTGGTCAATTACGTTGTTTGCCATAACACCCGCAAAGCTATTTCCAATTTGTTGAGGAGCTTCCTGAGAACACAGGGCCTGCCTGGTGAGGATCTGCCGGTCAAGGTGCTCATGGAACAGTGCCGGGCGATTGACGGACGGTTTGTCAGCCTTGACATTTCAGCACTTGAATGCAAAGCCTACACCGTGGGGCAAAATGACTGCTTTTGCTTCGACCTGAGCCAGGCCCGGCAATGCGTGGAGCTGGCTTGGAAAATCGAAGGCTTCGTCAGCAAGCTGGAGGGGGGCTTGTCAACGGCAGATGCTAATCGGCAAACCGGATTACGTTCGCCGCAGGCAGATGCGATTCTATGACGTGCCGCGCCAGGCAAAACCATTGCTGCACCGCATCAATGACTTTCCCATCTGAGCTGGCGACGATGCCTTGATTGCCTGCCAGGGCTTTGTCGGGGTTCATCCTGAGTGAAACCTCCCAAGGTCATGCGTTGCGCTGTGCCAGGTCGAAAATCAAACGGCGCAGGCGGCCGCTGTTGGAGATGGGTTGGTCGAGAAACCAGTCGGCTTTTTCGATTTCAAGCTCTAATTGCAAGGGGAGGAGGAAAAAATTTTATTTTTTCCTCCTCCCCTTGCCCCCTTTTAAGTAGTTACATTTTTTAATTCAAAAGGAGCACCTATTCAGTGACATTCCGGGATAAAATGCGTCTGAAGCCACGTGAATTAACTACCTTTCCGGCGATTTTTTTAAACTTTAAATAATTAACATTATGAGCAAATTAGATGATTTGATGGAGAACTACCAAAGTGCTTTGAAGGGTGTTTCGAAAGATGCCATTGATGGTGATCTGCTGAAAAACGTAGCAAAGTCTCTAGGACCTTCCATTTACTTAAAGGATGCCTCTCTTGTCGCATGCTCTGACCAGGCCGAGTTGGACCGCGTGAAGAACAACTTCCTCATAAAAAAACTCGGCATGGCTGACGGCCCTGCTCTCGATCAAGCCATTAAAGCCGTGTGTGAGCAGTACGATTCCCGCCAAAAGTACAGGGTGGTATTTTACTACCTGCTGGCCAAGAAATTGGGAAAGACACTTTAAGAAACGGTTTGGATTTGGCTACCGGAGAGAAAAAGACGACTTTTTGTCCCGGCAAGCTCAATTTAAACAGTTTCAAGCAACAAGCTCTAAAGAAAGACAGACTTAGAGGTGCCTGCCCGCGAGCCTGTCTTTTTTTGTGCTGCCTTGTCGGCAGCGCAGATGGGAGCGGCGGTACCATGTACGAGCTGCCCGAAGGCTTCCCGGCTCAACATGCAGCAGCACCGTGCTGTTTTTCAAAACCTGATAATCTTCAGGCCATTTGGTTCGGCGAGGAATCTGTGCAAGATGCGGGCTACTTCGGGATTGTGTACACCGGGTGAAATGACATCTCGCAGCTCTTCCAGATGGCCGCTCATCTCGTGGAGGCTGGCAAAGCCAAACCCTCGGAACAGCCCATTTTCTACCAGGACGACTGCCTGCTCCTCGGGTGTTCTACCCTTGTCTATGATAAAAAAATTGGGATCTGGGAAGTGCTCATCCAAGACTTCCATTGCAGCGGATGCCCGTTCGTTGTAAGCTTCGGGGCTTTCTTGCCCGATACAGGCTCCGTGGCATTGGTGCAGGTGGTAGTCAAAGCAGGGACCATTGCGGTCTTCCAGGTGGCAATGGCGCAGGCAGAGTTCAAATTTCTTCTGGATGATTTTCAACCAGCTCTTTGCGTGGGCGAGCTTGGAGTAGGTAGCCACGAGGTGGAGAGTTCTGCGGGTGCGAAGCGTCGTCTTTGCTACGTCGAAGCACAGATAGCCCTGCTGGTTGTAAAACGAGTGAATGGCAAAGGGGAACTCCCGGATCTTTTGCGCCCGATTGATGGAAGGCCGCAGCCGCTTGATTTCCCTGGATTCCAGCAGCAGGGCAACCAGCTCGCTGCCGGTGATTTCCCAGGACACGTCCGAAACATATTGTTGCAACTTGGCAGCTTTCTCCGTTTTTACCGAAAAATGCTCGGCTACTCGTTTTTTGATATTCAGACTTTTGCCGACGTACACCACCTGCCCTTCTTCATTGTGGAAGTAATAAACCCCGCATTCCTCCGGCAGGCTGTGGAGCTTTTCCAGGGAAAAATTTTTGGGCAGAAGCGATTCTTTGACGCTGAGGTTGATCATTTGTCGGGCATCGCTCTCCGACTTCTCCAGCGCCATGATGCGCTCGAACAGGTCAATGGTAGCCAGCACATCGCCCATGGCCCGGTGGCGATCGCCACCTTTCAGCCCCATCTTCGGGATGAGATGGCTCAGACTGTAGGAGGGAAAACCGGGGAATGCCTTCCTTGCCAGCCGGACGGTACACAGTTGACGCCGGGTGTAGCTGAAGCCCAGCCTCCTGAACTCTTCCTGGATGAAGCTGTAGTCAAAGCGGACGTTGTGCGCTACGAAAACAGCCCCTTCAGTCATCTCTACGATTTTCCGTGCCACTTCGTAAAACCGAGGTGCTTCTGCCACCATCTCGTTGGTGATGCCCGTCAGCTCGGTGATGCCATAAGGAATGGGCATTTCGGGATTGATGAGCGTCTCAAAACTGTCGAGTACCCGCTGTCCGTCGTGGAGTACAATGGCGATTTCCGTAATTTTATCCTTGGCAGCCCGTCCACCCGTGGTTTCGACATCTATAATTGCATAGGTTTTATCCATAACTTTCCGGTCTGGAAAAATTAAAACAGATGGTTGTAAAGTTAAAAATTCTTGTTGTATTGCTGCTACTGCTTCCGAGGCTGATTTTTTCATGCAGTGTAAAAAATACGACGCCTACTGCACCAATTACAACACTGACCGGAGAGCAGACTCTGCCGCCGCAGGAGGCTGCCTCCCCTCAGCCTGCGGCAGAGCGCATCGAATTGTACCTTTCAAAATTGCAGGGCAAGCGCATTGCAGCCGTGGTGAACCACACTTCGGTAGTTGGGAAAACACACTTGATTGACACCTTGTTGAATCTGGGAATTGAAGTGGAGAAAATCTTCGCACCTGAGCATGGGTTCCGAGGAACGGCAGATGCGGGCGAGCAGGTCAAAGACGGGAAAGATACGGCCACCGGTATTGCGCTTGTTTCCCTGTATGGCAGCCGGAAAAAACCAACCCCGGCAGATTTGAAGGACATTGACCTCGTCCTGTTCGATATCCAGGATGTGGGGGCGAGGTTTTATACCTACATTTCAACTCTGAGCTACGTCATGGAGGCTTGTGCAGAAAATGGAATCCGGCTGCTGCTACTCGACCGCCCCAACCCCAATGGTCACTATGTTGACGGGCCTGTTTTGGATAAAAAATACAGCTCCTTCGTCGGGCTGCACGAAGTGCCAGTGGTACATGGTATGACAGTGGGGGAGTATGCCCGCATGGTCAATGGGGAGGGCTGGTTAGCCGGTGGGGTGCGTTGCGATTTAGAAGTGATTCCCTGCGCCGGGTACGACCACCAGACCTTTTACGAGCTACCGCTGAAGCCATCGCCCAACCTGCCTAACATGCGGGCGGTGTACCTCTATCCGTCGCTTTGCTTTTTTGAAGGAACCATCGTGAGCGTAGGCCGGGGAACGGACAAACAGTTTCAGGTGGTGGGGGCGCCAGGCTTTCAGTTGGGTGACTTCAGCTTCACTCCCGTTTCGATGGAGGGAGCAAAAAACCCACCCCAGGAGGGAAAACGCTGCCGAGGCTTCGACCTGTCCAACCTGAAACTCAGCGAATTGCGAGGACGCAAGGCGCTGGACCTGAGCTACCTGATTGAGTTTTATCGCCATGCACCCGACAGAAGCAGCTTTTTTCTGAAAAATAATTTTATCGAGAAATTAGCGGGCGGACCTGATTTGAAAAGGCAGATTGTCGAAGGCAAAACCGAAGCCGAAATTCGCCAAAGCTGGCAGCCCGGCCTGGAGTGGTTCAGGGCACTGCGAAAGAGGTATTTGCTATACCCCGATAATTAGAGCTTGTTTGCGTTTTTGACCAAGTGACTAAATCGCAAACAAGCTCTTAGAGCCTGTTGGAAGGTGATGCCTGCGTTTTTAGAAGCTGTTTGGATTTGGTTGCCGAAGGGAAAAAGGCGCCTTTTTAGTCTGGTAAGCTCGATTCAAACAGCTTCTAAGTAGTCAGTCAAATGACAGGTGAGATGAAGCCGCTTTAAGGCTTGTTTGTGATTTGGCTACTTACACCCTGAGGTGTATCAAAAGTCAACTGGAGGTGGCCGCCCCCGAATAACCTTTCAGAGTGGGGCGTTCTTTAAAAAACGCCTTTGAAAATTAAAAAAAACCTCTTTGAAGAATCTTAGTTGCCGCTAAAGGCGGCGATTTGACTTGTGAAGCAGCCTCAACTTGTCATTTGTTGTTTGACTACCCACTTTGGAACGTGCCGGAAATAATGTACATATTTGGACGGTATCTTTTGAGCGTTGACCGTGTTAGTTAAACAGTTACGCAGTGAAGGTCATGTGCCTGATTCACTGCTTTACCAGCCCTCAAAATGCCCTCGTTGAGGGCATACAATTTATTTACGGCACGTTCCTTATTTAAAAAACGGCATCTGATTCACTTTTCTGCCTATCTGAATGCCGTGTCTGAGGCCTTCCTCCGCCCCCATGCGGTAACTCACGCCGAGCAGGATACGGGAGTAGGCGTTTTCCTGTGCCATTTCATAAAAAGAAGAAAAGGTGCGGGGCTTCCCAAAGAAATCGGTACGTCCCTCGTGGGTGCGGTCAACCATTGAGTAGCTATAACCGAAAACAGAAGAGAGCACTTCGGCAGCGGCAGCCCCGATGGTGGCATGGTCTGAGGGGTAGGCGGGGAAGTCGGGCATGGAGCTGAGGTAGTAGGTATTCCAGTTTGGGTCAATGACCCGGCGGATGTAACTGACGGGGTATTCGGTGTTGTAGGTGTATTTTGAATTCCAGCAGGCCACGGTGGCATCGCTGAGGGCAATAGACAGCTTGGCGTAGGTGAAGAGCGCCAGCTCCAAGCTGGCCTGTTCTTTTTCGATGGCCTGGTTGGCAATGGAAACCCAGTGGGAAGCGTTGCTCATCCTCAGGCCAGGTTCGTCGTCGCTCCAGAACTGGGCGATCCATTTTTTTGTAAAATCAAGATGCTGTACCGTGTTTTTAACTTCAATGGCCTGGGCATAAAGCGGGGAGCCAGCACTTTCGCTGAAGGCGAGCGGCTGCTTGGAAATTTTGTCGTCTATTTGGAGGGCGAAAGTGCGCACACGCCCCCAAAATGGAAACAGAGCGCGGCGGTAGTCGGGCGCAGAAGCCTGCCACAAACCTGGCCCTTGCGGTGGCGTATAGCCGAGAGGGCGGGGATTCAGGTACGCTTCATGGCCAAACTTGTCGGTTTTTGACCAGTCGAATACCGCATTGGCAACTTCCTTTCCGTATTCCACCGATCGGTCGAAGACAACTCCGTCCAGTTTTGCCTCAAACTCGTCGTTGAACTGCTGTTCCAGTGTCAGTATTTTGAACTGTAGATCAAGTTGTTGTTCATTGACCAGGATGTTGCTCGGAATAAATTTCTTGAACAAACTGGCATAAACGGTATTCACCACGGTTGGCCAGTGGTAATCACCGGCTTTGCCCGGGGGCGGCAGGTGCAGACCATAGAGCATGCCCTGGACTGACTGATAGTCGGGCATCCCTGCGATTGCTGCCTGATATGCTGCAATATTTATATAGGCCAAAGTCCTCGAAACAGGAGCTGGTCGGAAGTTGATGGCATAGCGATCTATTTCTGTGTAGAGTTGCATCCACTTGAGGGAAACGCTGCCATCTTGGAATTTTGCCAGGTTTTTTTCGGCCGGGCTACCGACTTCGTCATCAGCGCAGGAGGCGAACAACAAAACTCCTGAGAGGGCGAGCAGGAAAACAACGCGTGGGGAAATAGCCGTATGTTTCATGGAGATGGGTATTGCAATTTGGTTCAAAAATATTTTTAGGCCACAAAGTAAGCGAAAAAGAAGATTATTGGCGGTACTGGAAAAAGCCTGTTTTTACTCCGCAGAAGTATTTCGTCGAGGGAACAACGACACAAGAATGCAGGAAGGTGCTGTGTTTCGGCATTGGAAAGCAGAGGTGGAAAAGTTTTAGCCTGTGCCGGCGGCTTTTAAATGTCAACAACCGTTTGAGGACTGGAGCCCACCTGCTGCAAGGAAGAGCAAATGCTGGCTGGAGTGCCTGTTAACTAAAAAAGTGCTGCGCCGTCAACACGTTTCTGCCGTCACTGGCCCTTCGAAAATTGAGGTAAATGTGCGGTCAGCACAAGGAATAGAAGCCGCAGCCCCGCACATTTGCGTTTGTGCATTTCCGATATGAAAGATTCTTAAAGAGTTTGTTTGCGTTTTGGTGCTTGAGTTGACAGGCTGTTTTAATTGAGCTTGCCAGGCTAAAAAGCCGCCTTTTTCGTCTTTTTCCTCTCCGGCAGTCCCATCCAAACAACATCTGAAAACGAGCAATTTTTTGTCAGGCTTTTAGCTTTTTGAAGCGGCGTAACAACACTGCGGATGTGAAAAAAAAGCGGAAAACAGGATGGGAAAGGGCCATTTTTGACCAAGTGGCCCAATCGCAAACAAGCTCTAAGGAAAGAAAACTGATATTCAAAGGATGTGGCTGCTTTCGTTTTTTATTTACTTTTGCGCATCAACGAATTGTAATCCTGCCAAACATACTTTTTCAAAATACTTATTGCCCTATCACTTTAGGCACCTATTCCTGAAATTGCACTGGTATTAAGAAGCTGTTTGAATTGAGCTTACCGGGCTGAAAAGTTGTCTTTTTTCACCCCAAACAAAGCAAATTTTTCAGCAATAGCTTGGGCTATTCCTTCAAAATTTCCTTCGTTTTGGACGGAAAACCCATCCTTTTTCTCTTCGGCAGCCAAACCCAAACAGCTTCTAAGGAGCCTGTTGGAAATAGCTTATGCATTTAGGCGGCGTCTTTTGAACGTTGACGGGGTTAGTGAAACAGCTACGTAGCGATGGCTGCGTGTCTGGTTTGCTGCCTTGCCAGCCTCAAGATACCCATGCCGAAATACCCGGCTTATTCCCGGCACGTTCCTAAACAAACAGCATCTTACGAACATCCGGTATGGTTCGAATCTACTATCAAATTACAATCTTCTGGACTGCGCTGTTGCTTGGCCTGCCTTCAACAAAAGCGAATTTCAACCCGCAAACACCGCCCATTTTGAGCAACCCCTCGGGTTGCAACCTCGCCTTGCCTATCAACGATTTTAGCTGCGATGCGAGCCATGAATTTAAAATCAACGTCGTGACAGCTCCTGGTACTTCCATGGGCCAGGATGTTTTTCTGCGGGAAGTACGGCTCATTGTCAAACACGAATGGGATGCCGACCTGGATATGTACCTCATCTCCCCCGGTGGCGTAGAGGTCGAACTCTCCACAGACAACGGAAGTGGAAACGACAGCTACGGGGATCCCGACAATGGCCTGTGCGACCAGTTTACTTCGTTTGTTTCACATTCCTTGCCGGAGGCCTGCGGGCTTGCGTCCATCGTCAACGGGAATGCCCCCTTTATCGGAGAGTACCTGCCCGAGGAAAGCCTCGGCAAATTCAACGATTACTCCAGCCCGTTGGGTTTGTGGACCCTGAAAATCTGCGACGATGGCAAGGAGCACTACGGCACGCTGGAATTTGCAGAGCTGGTCTTCCAGGCGAGCACCTGCCTGCCACCAACACAGGTGCACATCGTGTCCGTGGACTCCACCTCCGTCGTGCTGGACTGGGTGCATGGGTCGAATTGCGACTCGACAATCATTGAATTTGGACCGGTGGGTTTTTCGCCAGGTACTGTCGGAGCCCCCGGAGGCGGGTTTGTCACCCCGGGCAGTTGTCCACCTTTTACCCTGACGGGTTTGCAGCCTTCAACAGATTATACATTTTTTATCCGGGAGAATTGTGGAACAGGTAATTTCTCGATCAATTCCTGCGCTGTAACGGCTACGACGCAATGCTCTCCACCTCCGGCTACCCTCATCGAAAATTTTGATGACCAGGCATTGTGTGAGCCTTTCTGCGGCGTAGTTTGCCCCCTGACAGGCCACTGGCGAAATGTGGGCAATGACCACTTCGACTGGCTGGTGAACAAGGGCCCTACCTCTACCTCGCTGACAGGTCCTGAAGACGATGTGCCAGGGGGGGGAAATTACTTGTACGTCGAAACGTCGGGTTCGCTGTGCCAGAATGGAAAAACAGCCTACCTGTTTTCTGACTGCATCGAAGTTCAGGCCGGAGATACGGGCTGCGACATGACTTTTAACTACAGCCTATACGGTGCAAACATCAACGAACTGGCCCTCGAAGTGACGACAAACGGAGGTCTTACCTGGCAGTCGCTTTGGCAGGCAGGCGGCAACCAGGGCAGCGAGTGGAAAAAAGCATTCATTGACCTCAGCGCCTTAGACAGCCTGACGGCCCAGTTCCGATTCGTTGGCAGAGGAGGCAACGGCGTCAGAGGCGATATTGCCATTGACAACATCATCTTTTACGGCTCTGAAATATTTACAGGAGAGGTTTACACGTATTACCGCGATGCAGATGGAGATGGATTTGGCGATGCCAACAGTTATATTGTCACTTGTGAGCAGCTCGACCCAGCCCCTGCAGGCTACGTCACTAATGGCGACGACTGCAATGATTCTGATGCGCAAAGCTACCCCGGTGCTATGGAGACGCCCTGCGATGGAATTGACAATAATTGCAATGGCGACGACGACGAGTATTTCCTGCTGCCGGTTTTAGTGCAGAGCGATACGGTTTGCAATGGAGAAACAGCTACTCTTTTTGCTCAGGGCTTTTTCGGAGGTGATATCCATTGGTACGATGCCGGGAGCGGAGGCAATCTCGTGTTCATAGGAAATGCCTTTCAGCCTGTTAACCAACCCGTTAATTCCACGCCAAACCCACTGGAACTGACGTTTTTTGTAGAAGAGATTACGGCAGATTCCTGTGTTTCCTACGAGCGGCAGGCAGCGAGCCTCGTCATTTTACCCAGCCCCCAATTGGCGACGGCCGATGTGCCTTCGGGGTGCCTTGGTGAGCCATTTGACCTCACCACCGTAGATGTCGTGGATGAACACGGTGTCAATGGCTTGCTGAGCTATCTGGATGAATCGGGGGCAGAGATTCCGTCAGTCGTTTACCCTGACACTACCTCGGACTACCTCATCACCTCAACGGCTGAAGGGGGGTGCAGGGATACCCTGGTGCTGAATTACGTGGTAAAACCTACCCCACAGGCGGTGATTGCCGGCGATACAACCTTGTGCCGCAACCAAGAGACTACACTTTCAGCTTCCGATACAGGAAGTGGCACCCTTCCCTTGAACTTTGAGTGGAATTACAACAGTCAGACCAACCCAACCATCCAGATTACAAACAATCTTCCCTTGGGGCAGTCCGCCACCTATTCCGTAAGAATAACGGGAAGCAATGGTTGTTCCAGCACCGCATCCGTGACGGTGGAGTCCGTGACGAGCATCAATGCCATCCAGGTTTTAACCGAGCCGGAAAGCTCGTGCAATGAAGGCGACGGTGAGATTTCCCTGACTCCGATGGGTGGCGTTGCTCCCTTTAACTACCAATGGCAGGGCGGCATCATAAGCGAGCTGCCAGCAGGGCTAAACCTGACGGGACTTTCGCAGGGAGCTTACGCATTTACCGTGACTGACAGCGGGCCGGAAGGCTGCAACTTTGTCATTCCGGTTGTGGTCGTAGATGGCCCGTCCATGGTTACGACGATAGAAGAGATAACGCCGGTCAGTTGTTATGGAGAAGCTGACGGCTGTATAGAAATCAGCGTGGTCGGCGCAAACCCCTCCATTTTATGGAGTACGGGCAGCACCAGCGAAATTGTCTGTGGCCTTGCAGCAGGAACCTACGAAGTGACTATCACCGATGGGGATTGTGAAAACGTGCTGACTATCCCTCTGCCACAGCCTGCGGAGCCGCTGTTTGCAAAGCAGGATGTCCGCAACATTAGTTGCTTTGGTAGAAATGACGGCGCCATTGAATTGACAGTATTCGGAGGGACACCACCTTACCAGTATCAGTGGAATAACGGACAAAATATGAAGAATATCAACAACCTGGTGGTGGGAGATTATTCCGTGACAGTCACGGATGCCCGGGGTTGTTCGGTTGTGCTGAGTGATTTGGCGGTAGCTCAGCCGCTTCCTGTTTCGCTCGATACGGTGTCGCTCAAGCCGCCTTCCTGCTTTGGAGGCACAGATGGTGAGCTGTCTATTCTACCGTGGGGCGGCTCCCTGCCGTATTCGCTTGCCTGGAGCAATGGAGGTGCTGGCTCTGCACTAACAAACCTGGCAAAAGGCACTTATTCCATCACCATTACGGACGTGAAAGGCTGCTCGTTCAGTCAGGCTATCCAGCTTGGAGAGCCACCCGCCCTCAGCATTTCTATAGATCAGGCTGTCGAACCTGCCTGCAACGGATTGAACAACGGGAGCCTTTCGATAATCGTAAGTGGCGGGAGTGGTAGCTATTCCTACCAGTGGAACAACGGAGCCATAACACCCGACCTCCAACATATCGGCTCGGGAAAATACCAAGTGACGGTGACTGACCAGAAAAACTGCACCGCAGTTTCGCCTTTGGTGGATCTGCCGGGACCAGAATTTATGCAGGTTGCCTTCAACATCGTACATCCGCCTTGTGTAGGGCGGGATGAAGGCGTCGCCTCCGTACAGGTACTCAGCGGCGGTATACCTCCATATCAATACTTCTGGAGTACGGATGACTCCGAGCCTATTCTGACGGGCTTGTCTGGTGGAGAATATGAGGTGACCATTGTGGACGGCAACGGATGCCAGTACGACACGACACTTGTGCTGGCAGCCATTCAGACGATTTCCATAGATATGGACACCTTCCACCTCTCTTGTTTTGAAAATAACTCGGGGAGACTCAAAATCTCCGCATTGACAGGTGTGGCTCCTTTTAATATAACGTGGAGTACAGGAGAGCAGGGCAACGAAATTTCAGGCTTGCAGTCGGGCAATTACCAGGCGACCATCACAGATAACCTGGGCTGTAAATTATTTACTGATCCCATTTTCCTTGAGCAACCGCCTGCCTTGCAACCAGTGCTGGATTATGCAGAGGGGAATGCCTGCTTCGGCGATATTGAAGGAAATATTCAGATTGACGTCACAGGAGGTACCTTGCCGTACAGTTACTTCTGGTCAAATAACGAACATGCAAAAAACATTTCCGGATTGGAGGAAGGCGACTACTCCCTAACGGTCACAGATGCCAATGGCTGTACTGCCTATCTGGGGCCTATCCACATCTCCACTCCCGATTTGCTGCAAATCTCCTTTTCTGCTCCTACGCCCGAAGATTGCTTACCCTTCCAGTTGGACTCTCTGTGCTTGAATACCTGGGGCGGCACGGCTCCTTACCGCTTCAAGTGGAGTACCGGCGACACCACCACCTGCTTGCACGATGTCATGTCAGGTGATTACCACATCACCGTGACAGACATGATGGGCTGCACCGCAGAGCTGATGTCCGTGAAGGTACTTGAGGAGTACTACCCTGTCCAGGCGACCCGGGTGCCAACTAACAAAGAAAAGATTTGCCCTGATGTAAATGACGGGGTGGTGGCTGTCGCAGTCAGGAACGGCTATCGCCCTTACCAATTCATCTGGAGCAATGGGCAAACAGGTGTTTCGGATCAGGATACAATCTACCTCGAAAACCTTCCCCCTGCAGCCTACAACGTCACCATTACTGACAACATCGGCTGCACCGCTGTATCACCCTGGACTGAAATCACGACGGACGGCTTCCTGTTGCTCTCTGCCCCGGGTTCGCAGGTTCAGCACGTGAAGTGCAAAAATGAGACAAGTGGTGCTATTGAGGTAAACGTTTCGGGTGGGAATGCTCCTTATTCACTCGTTTGGACGGATGAAGAAAATACCGTCTTGGGTGATTCGACATTTATCAGCAACTTGGGAGCGGGCGTTTACTACGTCTTGGCCATGGATCAAAATGGTTGCACGGGAAGCATGAGCATCCAGATATCTGAGCCTGCATCTGTGCTGGGCATCTCAGCTCCCGTGGTAGGACATATTTCCTGCTTTGGTGCTCACGACGGCACCATTAGCCTGTTGCCTGTAGGGGGGATTCCACCCTATACTTTTGAGTGGAGTAACGGAGCTGTAACCCGAGATCTGTCTAACCTCGGACCCGGTATTTATACCATAACCGTCACAGATTCAAATTTGTGTACCTTCGTATCTCCCGGTATCGAAGTGCTTTCGCCCGAAGCCCCACTTTCTCTGCAGGAGGTGCTCATTACGCCGGCGTCCTGCTTTGATGCGCACGACGGGGCGATTGACATCACTGTTTGGGGTGGAACGCCACCGTACTCCTATACCTGGGGCCTGCTGTCCAATGCAGAAGACCTGAATGGAATACCGGCCGGAACCTATCATCTCACCGTGGCTGACTCCAACCTGTTCTGCCTGATAGACACGGCGTTCGTCGTTCCACAGCCGGATTCTCTGCATTTATCTCTACAAATTACGCCGGCCGGGCTTGGCCTGCCAAACGGAGCAATTGTCGCTTTTGTCAGTGGAGGGGTGCCACCTTACCTGTACAACTGGGGCAACGGCCCCGTCTTGGGAGAGGACAGCCTGCTCGACATTTTTGCGGGGGATTACGTGCTGTCGGTGCTTGATTCTAATCAGTGCAGCAAAACAGTGTATATCACGGTACCCTTAGTCAACGAGACGCTGGAGCGTTGGAATATAACAGATATACGAGTTCACCCCAACCCCAGTTCTGGGCTGTTCTGGCTGGATATTGCTGCCATCTCCACCATTCAGCCCGAAGTGGAAGTGTTCAATGCCATTGGGCAAAGCGTTTTTTCAAAAAAAGAAGAAAAAATGAAAGGAGGCGCCTTGATGATAGACTTATCGGAACAACCACCCGGCTTGTACCTGACAGTTTTATGGATAGATGACCAACCAGCCTTCAGCTCGAAGGTGCTCGTCGTAAAATGAGTTTAGAAAGGTACCAGAAATAAGTTGAGTATTTCGGTGAGGGTGTTTTGAGAGCTGGCAAGGCTGGGAGCACATAGGCTGAGCTGCGCAACTATTTTGCCAACACAGCCAGTGCCCCAAAGGGGCTGTCCAAATCCCAACATGTTCTTATTCTGCCCTTTTCAACTCGTCCTGCTGCAAGGTCACCAAAAATGCTTCCTGGAATCCCCTTGCCCTGACTTTTCTCAATGCAATATTGGCGGAGGCTTTGCTGTCGTAGCCAGTGAGCAACACGATTGTCAGGTTTCCCTTAGGGAGAAAACTGAGGGTGCCCAGGTCGTCCAGCTGTTCCCGCTTCAGATTTTTGGTATCGCGCAGGGTTGCAAGGCGAATCATGTAGCCCGTTAGCTCCTGTTGTTGTGCAGGTGCTGCTGCTTTTGGTTGCGCTTCTTTAACCTGCTGTTGCGGTGGTGAGGTGTAGGCTGCCTGTTGTACAGGCACTTCCTGGCTGTCTTCGACGATGAATGTGCCGGAATAACCCACGGCTTTTAATTTCTGCTGGGCAGCGTCAGCAGCTTCCCGTGTGGCGAAGATGCCGACCCGTATCTTGGTCATTTTGCCTTCTCTTACACTGTAAACCATGCCTGCACTGCCCACCCTGGCCTGGTAGGGGGCCAAATCAATGGATGCTGCAGAGGAAGCTGTCAACTGAACGGCAAAGCCCTTGACCTGAGAATAGCTGGCTGGTACATTTTTGTCAGAGGTGGAGGGTAGGATGGGCTGCTTTGAAGTGATCGTTCCCGCGGTAGCCTGGGTAGCAGCTACGCCGACTGGCAATAGCTCAATGTCCTGGAGGGTTTTTGAGTCGGATTTCCCCGTTTTCAGGTTGAAGCTGAGGTCGCGGTAGCCCGCCTTTGAATAGCGCAACACATAAGTAGTGTTGGGCAGGAGGGCGATGGTATAGTCTCCCCGGACATCTGTCGTGGCTACGACCACTTCCTGGGTTGCCTGATTGGTGGCGATGACCCTGGCGTTGTCCAGTGCGTTACCCGTGCTGCCATTGAGGGTTCTGCCTTTGTAGGCATTTTGGATGCTTACCAGATTGACTTCCAGGCTGCGGCTTCCCCGGAGGCCGAGGGAGCTAATTTTTACGGACTTGCTCAGAAAGCCGCTTTTGCTCACGGTGGCGTTGCAGTCGAGATTGTCCAGGAGCTGGAAGTTGAAAATGCCATTAGCATTGGTCTGGAAATTTTTTTCACCACAGTCGGAAAAGTCGAGCGTAGCCCCTTCGATGCCGTTGCCGTTGATGGCATCCGTGACCTTGATGACAATGCTTTCCATTTCCTTTCGTATGCGGTAGATATCCTCATTTCCTTTGCCACCCGGGCGGTTAGAAACGAAATAGCCCAGGTTGCGGATAGCGTCAAAAATGAAACCGTAGTCGTCAACGGAGGAGTTTAGCCCCGGGCCTCCGTGAAACAGCGTAGCCCAGCGGCCATTGCTTTCCTCTGCCCTGAAGATATCAAAACCGCCATACCCCTTGTGATAATCGGAGGCAAAAAACAGAGAGTTGCCATCGTAAAAAGGTGTGATTTCATTGCCGATGGAGTTGACCGTGCTGCCCAGGTTTTCAGGAGCGGACCAGTTATTTCCAACTTTGTAGGAGACGTAGAGGTCGAACCCGCCGAATCCACCTATCCGGTCGCTGGCGAAGAACAGAGCTTTGCCGTCAGGTGAAAAGGAGGGGAAGCCTGTGGAGGCGCCGCTTGTGTTGTGTTGAAAAGGCGTGGTACTGGTCCAGTCGCCCTGTTCATTCACCTGGGCGAGGTGCAAAGTCAGCTCCATGCCACTCGAAGGGATCAGACGGTTGCCATCGGTGAAATTATTTTTGGTAATAGCTACCAAAGTGCCATCGGGGGAATATGCAATCGGGCCTTCGTTGGAGGTGTTGCTAAAGCCAGCATGTAAGGTGACGGGCACTTCAAGGAACCCGTTTTTATCCCGTTGGGTGATGAACAGCCGGTTGGAGCCTCCGGAGCTGCTCGGGGCGTTTCTGCTGTCTCGGTTGCGGATGTCAGTTCTGCCCGAAGCATAAGCCACTTGATCTTTGAAAAATGCGACCCCAAAATCAGAGAAAGCAGTGTTGACAAACTCGTTGGAGACCTTGTAGAGGGGCGTCTCACCCGAAGTTAGCGCAAAGCTGCATGCTTCTGCAAACTGTCTGGCCCTGGTGCGGAAGTCAGGGGCGGTGTCGGCTAAGCGGGTGAACACCTGCCGGGCGATGTCGTACCGGCCCAGTTCCTGGAGCGTCAGCCCGTATTGGAAAACGTATATCGGCTCAACACCAGCCTGTGCAGCGGCTGCCTGGTAATGCGGCAGGGCTTTGCTCTGTTGGTTCAGGTGGCGGTAGCAGTCTGCTATTTTGCTGTTGGCTTCCAGGTTGTCAGGGTCTTTTGCCAAAACCTCTTGATAAGACTTGATGGCCTGGCTGAATGTGGAAAGCTCGTATTGTTTGTTGGCTCGCCTCAATGCGGCCTGCGAAAAAGCAGAGGATAGAAAAATAAGGCTGAAAACCAAGGTGAAAAAAGAAGTCTTAGAAATCTTCATAGGTTTGAAAGTTTAAAAGAATAACCAGGGAAACAAATGCTGGCTCTGGAAAAACGAATTATTTACGGCTGTGGTATAGCAGCCTTTTTGTGAGCTTGCCTGGGATTGGGTCATCCGGCCCCAAGCGGCTCTTTCTCATTTTATAAGCCTGGGTGCCGAATCCTTGCAAACGCTTATTCCTTCTCTGGCAAGAATGCTTCCAGACTTGCCGGGCCATTGGGAGAAAAGGCTCTTTTTCTTCCTGTGCTCCTCTCTTTGTGAGCCGTCATTTGCAATGATTTAAGAGGCGGATCTTAGCTTGAAGTCACAAAGTTCGCACAAATTGAGTTGTCGTTGCTCATAAAACGACCCGCAAGTCCTTGAAACCCTCCCGCCAGGTTTCAATATCGGCAGGCATGTTTCTCCTTGAAGAAGGATCATTAGTGAAATAGCGGACGCATACCTCCGTGGTCACACTGTCGTAATCGAGGGTGGCGGCCCAAATCCTTCCCTGTTGGTCAAAAATAATGATTGCCTCGTTGGAGCCAAAAAAGCCGGGGGCATACCCCGTGACGGTGGTCTTCCCCGTTTTATCTATGGTGCGTTGAAAAGTGTGCATGTTGAAAGCAAACGTCTCGTACATGTCTTGCCCGACCAGCTCCTTGAAAGCATCGTGTATTCCCTGGGCAGGGAAAACGGCTTCGCTGCCTGTGCCGACTTTTAGCGTCGCTGTTTCCTTGTGCCGCTTGCGCTCGAAGTTTCCGCTGGCATAAGCCCTGGCGCCGAAGCCACATGCAAAATTGGAACTCGACTGCTTGATTTCCAGGTAGCTTCCCTGGTGGACAAACTCCAGGGCACAAGGCTCTTCTGCAAAATCTGCTTGCCGATAATACGCCTTGTCACCTTGCAGCGAAGCCTGCCCCTCGAGCATACCCGTATGGCCGCTCCGCATGAAGAACAGCGCAAAGTCAAACGAGTCCCTCGTTACGTTCCCAATCATCAAAGTTCCGCTATCCCAAATATCGTTGAGGAACCAGTTGCCGTCCCATTTGGATTTGAGGGTGTCAGGTGCCAGGGCGTGCAGTTCAAAGGGGAGCGATTTAGTCTTTGCCTGGTTGTGCCAGGTACCCACCAGCAGGAGAGGGTCGGCCAGAACCCCTGAGAACAGGCCTGTCTCTTTGCCCTGATGAGATTCGAAAATCTCAAAGGTATTGTCATCCTCAAGTTCGCCGCTCAATTGCAGGATTCCCTTTTTCCCCTCATACCAATAGCGCCCGCTGAGGTAGCCGTCTCCCCAGTTGATCAACACCATTTTAATGGGGAGATTCCCGCCCATATTCCCCTCGTAATTTTTGATGTAAAAAGGGTCGGGGACGTCCGGCGCAGCGAGGCTGTCAGTGGCTACGCTATCTGCACCGGAGATCGTGGTGTTGGTGGAAGAGCCAGAGTGGCACGATGCTGCACCCAAAAAGAGGCAACACAGTAAAAGCGGGGTAGTTTTCATGGTAGTACATTTTACCCGAATCAACTCAATTTTTAAAATTAGCGCAAAGTTTGATTTTATAAAAGTATTTTGCAACACAATGTTTTATACTTTTGGCCCCGAAAAAATCACCTGTCCGGTTTTATGTTCTGACCTGAAGAACGGGTTAACCCCCCGGTAATTTTTCAAAATCGAATTTTGGGGAGGTGAGTGCGTCCATCCACAGGATGGAGAAAACTGAGAAGCTGCTTGAATTTAGCTCGGTGTGCCAAATCCAAGCAGCTTCTGAGGAACGTGCCGGGCTAAAAAGGTGTCTTTTCCGCCCAAAGCCAAATAATTTTTTCAGCAATAGCTAAGAGCTTACGCACTTTTAACAGCGCCTTCTGAACGACGAGGGGTAGTGAAATGATGGAGCGCTGCTTCGTGCTTGTTCACTACCTTGTCTGCTCCCAGACTGCGCCCGCTGAATTGCCCGGCTTATTACCGACAAATTCCTGAAAGGCCAAGCTACCGCATGTTTTACCTTTTCTTGCAAATCCTGATTCTCCTTTTCATTCCTTATCTGCTCACGATGCTAACCAGGCGGATGAAAACGGAAAACTGGTTAAGCCCGGTTGTTTGCTGCTATATCGTCGGCATAGGCCTGCGCAACCTGACAAACTTTCCGCTGGACGACCGGGTGTCTATGCTCTTCATCCAGGGAACGATTCTGCTGGCCATCCCGCTGCTGTTGTATTCAACCGACTTTTTGGGCTGGCTCCGGCTCGCCCGTAGCACCATTTTTGCCTTCGCCCTGATGATAATCAGCGTGATGGTGGCAACCCTGATTGCTGCCTGGCTTTTCAAACACAAACTTCCCGTCATTGCGTACCTGAGTGGAATGATAACGGGTGTTTTCATTGGCGGTACGCCGAATTTGAACGCCATAGGGATAGCACTGGGTGTAGAACCGGAGACGATCATCATTTTAAATGCAGCTGAAATAGCCTGTGGAGGGCTGTATCTGGTCTTTTTGACTTCGCTGGCTCCCTGGTTTTTCGGCTTGTTCCTGCGAGATTTTCAGGGAGACAAACACACCAGACCGGATGACCACCTCGCCAAAGCCGGCTTTTCGTTCAAGGACCTGCTCAAAGTCTATGCACTCACTTTGGTGCTCGTCGCTGTTTCTGCGGGGCTGATAAAATGGCTGACCGGCAGCCTCGAAAAGGCAGGCCTGATCATCCTGCTGGTTTCGACCTTCAGCGTCGGTGCGTCCTTTTTTCCTAAGATCCGGGAGCTGCGCGGCAGCTATGAGTCTGGCGATTACCTGTTGCTGATTTTTTCCGTTGCTATCGGCATGACGGCTGATTTTAAAGAAATATTTTCCCAGGGCGGCACGATGATCGCCTTTGTCGGCGTCCTGCTCGTCCTGGCCATCACCTTTCACGTCGTTCTTTGCCGCATTTTCAGCATTGACAGGGACACGATGATCATCACCTCAACGGCTGGAGTTTACGGCCCGCCCTTTATCGGCCAGGTGGCAGCAGTGATCAAAAACAGGTCGTTGGTTTTCTCAGGTATCGCCACGGGCTTAGTCGGACTTGCTGTAGCCAATTTCCTTGGCATCGCCATTGCGCACTTCCTGTCCCGGTTTCTATAAAATTAGTGGCTGGGGCAAGACCTGCCGACCTGCCCGCCAAATCACAACCTGGTTTCTCCGGGTTGTCTCTGCTACTGCCGCATGATCTTCCCGCTGACTACGCCATCTGCTGTTTGGATTTTTAAAAAATACAAACCTGCGGGAACGGTGCTTAAATCAAGTTCCTTTTGAAAAATCAGAGCTGCCGTTTTTTCCTGCACCTGCCAGACTACTTGCCCTAATGCGTCAAAAAGGGCAAGGTCAACGCTGCCAGGTTGTTGTTTTTCAAAAGAAACTCCGACCCAGCCCGTGGTGGGATTGGGGAAAATGCGCAGCGAAGAGGCCAATGCATCTGGCTCTTCTGCGCTGGAAATTGCACAGTTGTAATTGGGATTAAAAGAGGCACCCAGGCTGAAATCATTGCTGCAGCCCGTCGTGTTGTCCGTGACCTGAAGTGTGAAGAGGTAAACCCCAGGCTCGGTGAAGCAGTAAGTTTCGCCAGTGGCACCGGGGATCAATTCGCCTTCCTGGTACCATTGCAGACTGTAGTCAGCCGGCAAGATGCTGGGATCGACCAGGGTCAATTCGTTGCCGATAGCATAAAAAGCAGGTGCCAAAGGCAAAGAGATTAACCCCACCACGACCGGCTCTGATTGCGATTTACACCCGTCGGGGCTGGTGTACTGAACCCAGTAGCCCCCAGGCTCCGACACGGACAGGCCGCTGCCCGTTTCGCCAAAGAGCAAAACCGTGTCGCGGTACCACTGGATGTTTTCAAAATAATTGCTCAGTTCAAGTTCCACCTCGCTACCCGTGCAGATGTTGACCTGCCCCTGGGGGCTGACAAGAGGCGGATCGGGCAGGGGAAAAACGATGACGCTGTCCGCAGATTCAATTGTCGTCACGGGATGAATGATGTCTGTGAACACCTGTAAGTCTCCGCTGATCAGCAGGTTTGTCGTGTTTTTGTTGAAATAAACGTAGCCGCAGCTTTCAGAGCCGAAGGAGTCTTCGTCCCTCACTTCGAGCTCGTAGATGCCTTCACCCAGCATGAGGTTGATGTTGAAAACGGCCGGATAGGTCGCATTGTCAATGACAGGCGTGGTGACAATCAAATTTCCATTAGGGTCTTTTATTTTAACGTACAGATCGGGGGATGTACTAAAGATGGGCGGGATGCCGAAGTCTGTGCAAGGTGAATTCATAACCCGGACAGTTGTCAGTTTGTAGCCAAAGGTATCAATGGTGGCTTTGAAATTTACGTCGTAAATGCCGGGAGTACTGTAAGTCTGCGCTCCCGGATTTTGCTCTGTCGAAGTGTGGCCGTTGCCAAAATCCCAGAAGTAGCTGTACCCGCTGTTTCCGTTGGCGGGCACATTGTTTTCGAAACTGACTGTCACTTCTCCGCAGCCCGTGTTGTTTTGCATAGCGAAGCCGTCGTTGTTGCTCGCTGCAGGTGCAATGTAGATCGGGAAAGAGAAAGACGTGGATTGTGTGACGAGTAGAACCTGCGCCGTTACGTAAACCTGTACTTCGTAAAGGCCGGGCTGGAGCGGTGTGCCGCAGAATTTGACGCAGCCGTCTGTTTGGCTTTGCGTGTCAAAACTGAATTTGCTCGGCTCCCAATCCAGGCCGGGTGGTACGTTTAGCAGCGAAACGATGGTCACGTTGTTGATGGTCAGTCCCGCAGGTGTGCTGGGATCCATCGCATTGACGGGTGTGGTCGTTCTGGGCATCCTGAAGCTGATGTCTCCGTCGTAGTACTGGCCTGCCACACCATCCGGGGCAGCGCCGAGATAAATCGTATCTGCAGGCAGGGGCGGCAGGCTGATGGTGCAGCCTGGGCACCCCGACTGCCCCGGAAGCAGTGTTGAAAATGAAAAAAATGCGAAACCGGTTAAAACCAAACAGCGTAGGTAAAGGCCTTTTTGCATAATAAATAATTTTTTAACTACTTAGAATCGAAGAAAAATAAAATGTACATTTTGTTTTTAAAAAGCCGTTTTTCCTGCAGACTTTTGACAATGAACGGTACAATTTATTAATGTCTTGGTTCTTAGGAGGATGAAGGTTGCATCATAAGTCCAATAGCGGCGACCGCTGCCAAGTAGCCTTCCAGAGGCTGTACAAAAATCAACTGGCGACAGCCTCCACCAAATAACCTTTGGGGGTGTTATTGGGGAAAAGTTTTCGATTTTCCCCCAATGACACCCCCAGCCAAGTGGTTACTAATTTTTAATCGTATAAAAGGGACATAAGAGCTTGTTTGCGATTGGGTCACTTGGTCAAAAACGGCCCATTTTCGTCCTTTTTTCACCTTTTTTCAGTTCCGTAGCGCTGCTATGCAACTTCAAGAAGCTAAAAGACTGACAAAAAATTGCTCGTTTTCAGATGCTGTTGGGGCTGGGCTGCCGGAGATAAAAAAGACACTTTTTTAGCCCGGTAAGCTCCATCCTAACAGCATCTCTGCTCAAGCACCAAAACACAAACAAGCTCTAAGAAGCCGACGGCGTAGCAGATACCGGCGGTACTATAAGGTAAGGTGCTGCGTGTGGTGTTGTTAGTGCAAATTTAAAAAGCTGTTTGGATTTAGCCGGCAGCCAAATCCAAACAGCTTCTAAGAGCCTGATATTTAATTTTTTCCACAAAAAAATAGAATCCACTACTCGCCCGCATTTAGAATTGATAAATGTATCCAACCAAGGGGATTCCAGTGAGCTCATCACCGTCCTGAAGAAGGGATATCCCAAAGTCCAACCGGTTTCTTTGATTGAAAAAGCTGGCCCCGATCACACTGTATGAAATTTGCTCTAATATTCGCACGTGCTCTGCAAACAGCCGCGACTTCTTGCCCGTGCGGAAGGAGCCTCCCAGGTTGAAGGAAGTGAAAGCGTTGGAATCCAGTTCGAGGTCCCCGCCTGAATTAATTCCGTAGCCCCTTCCAATCCCAATGTTGAGGTGGCGGTCTCTGATTCCAAAAGTCAAAGTTCCCATGCCCAGGACGACACCGGCTGCATCTTCAAGCAACAGAGACAGGCCGTAAGCCTGGCCGGCAATTCCCAGATTTACGTATTCACCCAATTCAAAACCAGCTTTGACCTTTAAAGCTGCAATGTTTATGGCCACGATGGGCATCAAGCTGGCGCCCACTGAGATTTGATCTGTGATGCCGTAGTCAATGCTGTTGTAAAAGACCATCAAATTTCGGTAGTAGATTTCGGTGCGCTTGGGCATAAAAGCCGTGTGATTGATAAACAACTTATCAGCAGCCGTACTCTCAAATTCTTTCTGTCCGGCCTCTTCAATGCCCACCTGTCGCGCTTCCAGGCGAATACTGGAAACATCCTGGGGTGAAAAGCTGAGGACTACTCCATTCTCCAGCATAAACTGGAAAGCTCCGCTTCCATAGCTTAATAACTGACCTGCGAATTGATCTCCACGCACTGTTTTGAGGAGGTGGAGTTCTTGGGGTTTCACATCCCCGTGGTTGATGGGCGGACTGATGAGTTCTATGGAATCAAGGTCGCGCCAACTAATGAGCAGGCCCGGGCCTTTGTTCTGGGCGACTTTGAGATTGCGGTTGTCGCAGCGGGTGATTCGCCCTGAAGTTTTGCGCCCGTCTGAGCGGCTGAGTAGGTAAAGAAAACCGGACTGCCCCTGCAGGGTATCGAATCTGGTCTGTTGAGCAGGCGAAGGGAGTGGCTGGTCTGCTTTTGCTTCAATACTCAAAATTTCGCTGAGCGGAAAAACCAACTTGCTTTGATTTTTGAACAAAAAAACTACTTCTTCGTTGTCAAAACCTATCACGCGGCCAATGAGACGATCGCCACTCTTGGTATTGAGGATGTGTACCTGGGTTGTATCGCCCAGTCGCATCTCGCCTTTGATAGTGACTTGAGCGAAGACAAAGTGGACGAGAAGCAGGAAAATGCAGGTAAAATAAAGCCGAAAAGTCATCGTGATTTTTTGTTCTTTAGGAACGTGCCGGAAATAAGTTGGGTATTTCGGCGAGTGTATTTTGGGGGCTGGCAAGGCAGTGAAATAGGCGCATAGCCTTAGCTACGTAACTATTTCACTAACACAGCCAGCGCCCATAAGACGCCGCCCAAATGCGTAAGTTATTTCCGACACGTTCCTTAGTGATAATATGCTTAGAGATAAACCCCATGAAATCGCCGTGTACTTGCAGACTTGTCAAAGCCCTGGCCCTCTGAGGTAAGAGGATGTCGCTCTTGCGGTAATAAAAGATTCCAATACCTGTTTTTAAAAAATGTAACTACTTAAAAGGGTACAGGAGGAGGAAGAAAAAATTCCATTTTTTCTTCCTCCTCCTGTAATTTGGTATGTTTTGAACCTGTCGCCTAAGTCAAACTGCTACCTGCGGAGGTGGAAAAAATGCCCCTCTTTGAAAGGTTATTGGGTGGTTGTCACTGCCAATGACCTTTTGGTACAGCCTCAAAACATTCCCTGCTAACTCGTTACAAAACCTGGAAAGATAGGGGTGCTAATTTGAGTAAAAACATTGGCCTCCGCTGCTTTTTTCCTCTTTTATTTTAAAATGAGCTGAAATCACCTGTAAAAATGAAAGGTTTTCTATCCGATAAATCTGCAATCTTGTTTACTGTTTTAGCCGGTTTTTTTGTCATAAATGCATTGTTGGCAGAATTTATCGGAGTGAAAATATTTGCCTTTGAGGAAACACTCGGCCTGCCCCCACTGAACTTGCAGTTGTTTGGCGAATCGTATTCGCTGATGCTGACGGCAGGGGTACTCGTCTGGCCCGTCGTCTTTGTAATGACGGATATTATCAACGAGTACTACGGCAAGCGCAACGTCCGCTTTTTATCCTACTTGACTGCCGCTCTGATTGCTTACGGCTTTTTCATCGTTTATATTTCTATTGAGCTGACCCCTCCCGACTGGTGGGTGAAAAGGTATGTGGACATGGGGGTGCCGGATATGCAGGCTGCCTATGCGGAGGTTTTCGGGCAAGGCCTATGGATCACCGTTGGCTCCATGACGGCTTTTCTGTTTGGGCAGATACTCGACGTGGCGATCTTCCACCGGCTGAGGCTGCTTACCGGAGACAGGCTGTTGTGGCTGCGGGCGACAGGCTCCACCCTGGTCTCCCAGCTCGTGGACACCTTTGTGGTGCTGTATATTGCCTTTGTGCTGGGTCCGCAAAAATGGGGCATGGAGCTTTTTATTGCAGTGGGCACGGTAAACTATATTTATAAATTCGTTGTGGCCATCGTCCTCACGCCGGTCATTTACCTGGCGCATCACGTCATTGACCGGTACCTCGGCCCCGAGCTTTCCCTGCGCATGCGGATGGAAGCACGCGGAGAGACTGAAGCCGGCTCCTGAGTTCTGCTTTGGTGGCTTTTGCCTTTGTGAAGGGTTTTTGAAAAAATAGCGGAGGCTGAGCAGCAGGGCAGCCTATCAGATTGACCTTGCGCTTGGTTGCGGCAGATTCATTTCCAGTTTTCCAAAAATCCGAGTACGTTGCGCTCAATCCTTTCCTCGATGCCTTGCGTCTCAGCCTTGTCAAACGGTTTCCCGGTCAGCGTTTCGTACAAACCGATGTAACGCTCGGACACTTCCTCTACAAACACGTCGGGCATGGAAGGCATGATGTCGTCGTGGCGACCCTGAAAGCCGTGATCCATCAGCCACTCACGGACAAATTCCTTGGACAATTGCTTTTGCCCAAGTCCCTTTGCTTGTCGCTCTGCGTAGCCTTCCAGATAGAAATACCGGGAGCTGTCGGGTGTGTGAATCTCATCAATGAGGTAGATGACATCGTCTTTTTTCCCAAATTCGTACTTCGTATCCACGAGAATCAAGCCCTGGTCGGCGGCCATTTGCGTGCCCCGTTCAAAAAGGGCGAGGCTGTATTTTTCAAGCAGGGCATAGTCGGCTGCACCGACTATGCCCTGCTTGACGATATCTTCCCCCGATATATCTTCGTCGTGGCCTTCCTCTGCTTTTGTAGCAGGTGTGATGAGGGGGGAGGGGAAGCGGTCGTGCTCCTTCATGCCTTGGGGCAGCGGTAGGCCACATAGCTCCCTGCTGCCCGATTTATAGGTGCGCCAGGCATGGCCAGTAAGGTAGCCCCGGACGACCATCTCAACTCTGAACGGCTCGCAGCGGTAGCCGACTGAAACATTGGGGTCGGGTGTAGCGATCAGCCAGTTGGGGCAGATGTCTCTGGTCGCCGACAAAAAATGGGCGGCGATCTGATTTAGCACCTGCCCCTTGTATGGAACAGGCCGGGGCAGAATGTGGTCAAATGCAGAAATACGGTCGCTGGCTACCATGACCAGCAGCTCGCCGATGGTGTAAACGTCGCGAACCTTGCCGTGATAGACATGGGTCTGATTGGGGAAACTGTATTCGGTGCGGACAATGCTTCTTTTTTCTATGGAGACCATCTGAATTGTGATTTGTAGCAAATGTAAAATCCTTGCAACTACTTAACAGGAAGTATTTTTGGAGAAAAATTGAAAGTTTTTTTCAAAAATGCCGCAAAAGCTTATGGGGTGGCAGCCGCCCCTGCTGGCCTTTTGAAACAGCCCCGCATGTGAGAAAAGATTTCGTCTTTTCTCTCTCCTCCTACCCCCTCCAACGTATTGCGAAAAAACAAAAGCCCGCATTTGAAGGCTGCGGGCTTTTGCTTTCCGGTATGGGAGCCGGCTTACAAATCCTTTACCGAATTGCGGTCGGTGATGATGTCTTTCAGCTCTTTCAGCATTTCGTATTGGTGCGGAGCCACCCGCTTGATGGCTTCTTTCAAGGCGACAAAAGTACCTTTTTCCATCATGTCTGCGCCCATTTGCCTGATCTGATCTTTGACAAACTGAACGTCCTCCAGGAGCAGGGACTTCAGGGTGGGGATGTCGTGCCAGTCGCCTTCTACGGCGATACCTTCTTCCACCTTTCCATCTTCCTGGTGAACGGGGTCCAGTGCGATAAATTTATCTTCTTCCTGCAGACTTATCGTCTTCGCATGAGCGGTATTGCGCGCCGGCAGTTGCCATTTTCCGCCGTCTTTGTCGTTGTTCAACATGAAGACTTCGAGACCTTTTTCCCGGATGCGGTAGATGATGAGGCTTGCGGTTTTTGATATTTCCATGATTAAAAGATTGCTTGATTGGAATGACAAACAGCGCAAAAGTAGTGAGGTTTTTGAACTTGCCAAGAAAAACAATTCACACCGCTGGTTAGCGCCCCAATTCTTTAGCACGCTCGAATGCAGCCGTTGCTCCGCTGATGATGTCCTGAAAGACAGAAGTCTGAGAATAGGAGCGCAGTGCGGCTTCGGTAGTCCCCCCCTTGGAAGCAACTTTCCCGATCCATTCTTCGCAGGAGAAATCAGATTGGTGGAACAATCCGATGGCGCCCTGAAAGGTCTGGCTGACGAGCAACTCGGCTTCCGATGCCTGAAAACCCAGCTCTTTGGCGGCTTGGATCAGCGCCAACATAAAAAACCAGACGTAAGCCGGCCCGCTACCTGAAATAGCGGTGGCGGCGTCCAGGAGGTTTTCATCCTGGGCATAGATGCTCTTGCCAGTGGTGTTAATCACGTTTTGCACCATGACCAGCTCAATGCGGGTGACGTCGTCCGAAGGGGTGAAAACGGTCATGCCCCTACCAATTTGGGCGGGCAGGTTAGGCATGGCCCGAATCACTTTTGTAATGCCCAGACCCTTGCAGATTGTTTCGATTTTTACCCCCGCCATGATGCTCAGAAAAACCTGTTGCGGATCCACCAGTGGGCGTATTTTTTCAAAAAGCGCTGCAGAGTCCTGTGGCTTGACGGCCAGGATGACTAAGTCGGCTTTTGCGATGCACTCTTCGGGATCCATGCAGACGGTGCCGATGCCCTCTTTTTCCAGTTCAGGGCATTTTTCCTTTGATCTCATGAGGATCATCAGGTCCTCTTTGGTGGTGATGTGAGAGCGCAGAAAAGCCTGGGCGTAAGTCTTGCCCATGTTGCCGCCTCCAATGATGAGAATTTTCATTGCGGATATCAGGTTTTGGCGATGATGTGTTTTCGGCGGTCGGGGCTGCTTGGGAGCGCATGGATAATAAATTGGATGCGCCGTTGGTCGCATTTTAGAGCTGGCAAGGAGGTCAAACGGGTGTATAACACCCCCCCACAAGTATTTCACAAACAAGCTCTAAAAGACACTGCCCCCAATGCCTAATTATTACCGACACTTTCCTTAAATTCATGCCAACCCACGCAACTCTGCGTTGCTTTTGAAAAAGTAAAGATTAAAGAAAAAATAAAGTGTACATTTTATTTTAAAAAACCCATTTCTCATCCGGGCTTCTGGAAAGGATGGGTGTTATTTATTGGTATCTTGTTTCTAAGAGCTTGTTGGGGGAGCACTTGGCTAAAAACGGCACTTTCCCGCCTGCTTTTTATCTTTTTTCAACTCCGTAGTGACACTACGAGCTTAAAACAGGCTCTTAGCTCAAGCACCAAATCCCCAGTAAGCTCTAAAGATGGAACGGGAGGAGTTATTGCGGAAAAATCTTGCATTTCCGACGGGGAAAAGTGCTGGCCTTTGGCATTCCGTTTTGCAGTTGCAAAAAAAAACAGCGGCTTTGCACAGTTGCAAAGCCGCTGTTTTTTTTAAAGGAAAAAGCAATTACTTAGGAACGTGTCGGAAATAACTTACGCATTTGGGCGGCGTCTTTTGGGCGCTGGCTGTGTTAGTGAAATAGGTACGTAGCGAAGGCTATGCGCCTATTTCACTGCCTTGCCAGCCCCCAAAATACACTCGCCGAAATATCCAACTTATTTCCGGCACGTTCCTTAGCAGAAGTGTTTTGGGAGAATATTTTCAATTTTTCCTCAAAAACACCCCTGCTTTGAGAGGATATTTGGCGGCAGCTACCGCCATTGAGCTAATAGTACCGTCTCTCAATTGGACTTGCTGTATTGATCCCAGGTTGTGGTGCTATAGTGATTTTCAGCAACAAATTTTAATTCTTTCTGCAAATCGGCTGCGGGCTTGTAGCCCGGAGAGATGAGGATGCGCTCGTATTTTGGTGTCATGTAGGCATAACTGGGGTAGCCGAGGCGGCCGTTGAGAATCTCAAAGGCTAATTCGTGGTAACCCCTGCCGCCGCTTGAACGGAATTTAAACGTCTTGCCCTGGAAGACGACATCTCCCTTTTGTTCGGCGTTAAACTTGATGGGATAGAAATTCTTGTTGATATAAGCTATAACGGCAGGATCGGTGAAAGTGGTGGCATCCATGCGCTTGCACCAGCCACACCAATCGGTGTAAAAATCAATGAAGAACTTTTTCGGTGCTTTTTCATTGGCTTTAATGGCTTCATCCCAGGAGAGCCACTTAATCCCATCGGCAGACTGCTCTGCATTTACGCCATTTTCAATAGCGGATTTTTCGGTATTGGGCGTGATGAATGCGTAAATCAGCCCGGCGGCTGCGATGGCAAACGTAAATAACAAAATTCTTTTCATTTACTCTGATTTTGTGTGTTCAAGGAATTAGGCAGGGAAGCAATCTTGCTTCTTAATACCTGGTTCAAACTTTAAAGAGCAACGAAAGTACCAATTCCTGTGGGGCTGGAAAATATGGGAGGTTTAGTTTAATTAAAAATTAACGCAGAAAGCTGTCTGCAAGGCTGCAATCCCTTGGTGATGCAGGAGGCTCTCCCCATTTTGGGCGAAAAATCCATCCTTTTTATTTCTGGCAGCCCAATCCAAACAGGCTCTTAGATCCTAACTATTTAGCAGGGGGTGCTTTTTGAGGAAAATTGAAAAATATTCCCCAAAGTACCCTCTCTGGAGTAGTTACGAAAAAGATAACTTTGACGCCCCGTTTGCTTTGGATGCTAGAGCTTGTTTGCGTTTTGATGTGATGATCGCTTAGCTCCGCTCGATGGGGTGGACTGGCAGCATCGCTATCGGTGCAGGCGGTCTTGCATTTAGATTTATTCAGTGCAGGAAGGTGGAGGAAAAGGAGTACCCAAAGGCTTTGGCGGGCTACTGATCTGCCAAAGCCCTTGCGCAATTCTCAACATGCTTTACGCTACACGTTCCTAAAGAACGTGCCCGAAATAAGTTGGGTATTTGGGCGAGTGTATTTTGGGGGCTGGCAAGGCAGTGAAATAGGCGCATAGCCTTAGCTACGTAACTATTTCACTAACACAGCCAGCGCCCAAAAGACGCCGCCCAAAT
>WBZO01001952.1_pt1 | contig 29216 bp, 19 predicted proteins | sample 5204261 | NCBI WGS metagenome assembly WBZO01 (sample SAMN12412400, study PRJNA552823) | activated sludge metagenome | isolation source: activated sludge from anammox sidestream of wastewater treatment plant... | place: USA: North Carolina | collected 2017-09
GTTGCCGAACGGCGTGCCCGCTGTGTAGTAGAAGTACCAGCGCGGCCCATTGGGACCGTCCAGCAGGTAGAACTCCGGCGCCCACATATTGCAGCAGCGAGAGGGATCCGTCTCGAAGTAGATGCGCACCGGCTCGGCTTCCTTCAGCCCGGCCAGCGTCGGCGACCGGCGCATCGTCCACTCAGAGGACCAGGTTGTGGCCGCCAGATAGTAGTTACCATCGTAGTAGGTCAGCCAGGGGTCAGCCCCCGTATAATTCAGCGGGTTGCGGAGTGTGCCTCCGCCATCCTGGCCGTGCGCGACGCCCGCGATCAGGACCAGGATAAGCGCCGCGAAAGAAATGCCGATCCACGACTTTGCCCGAATACCTTTGTTCATGAGTGTCTCCGGCCAGTCTCTATTACCTGCACAGGGGAGGGGTGATCCGGCAAGCCGGTGAGGGATTCCGCAGGGGAGCGGGCTGGCCCCGCCCCCCGAAAGATATGGAAAAACCTACAGAGCGACCTCAAGCGCGGTGAACGACAGCGGCGGCACGACCAGCGAGGTGGTGTTGCCGCTGGTTGCTGGCTCGGCGATCTTGACGGCGACGACCTGGTTGGGGTTGGCGAAGCTGTTGGCCGCTTTGGGATCGGTGCCGCTCAACTGGTGGGCGGCGCGGATGCTCTTCGGCGCGCGGTCCTGCCAGACCAGTTCCACCGGCAGGCTCTCCGTCTGGCTGCGGTTGACGATGAAGACGGCGCTGGCGCCGGTGGCTTCATCATAGGAGGCCGAGACATCCAGCAGCGGCATCTCGCCGTACTTCGTCGTCTGGTACAGGGGCGCTTTGACGGCCACATCCAGCGCGGCGCCTGAGGCCAGCCGGCTGAACAGCATGAACGGGTAGTAAATCGACTGCTTGAGGAGCGCATCGCGCGTGGTCAGAATCGGGGCGATCACGTTCACGACCTGGGCCAGGCAGGCGATCTTCAGCACGTCCGATTTGCGCAGGAACACGTTCATCCACTGGGCGACGACGAGAGCATCTTCCAGATTGTAGACTTCCTCGATCAGATGCGGCGCTTCGGTCCAGCCGCCCTGCATATCGGAATGGGCGCGGGCCTTGTACCACACGTTCCATTCGTCCCAGGAGAGATACACGTCGTGGTTGGAGCGCTGCCTGGCCTTCACATAGCGCAGGACGCCCGTCAGCGTATCCAGGTAGCTCTCAAATGCGGCGCTGCTGGCCAGGTAGCTGGGTGTGTCGTCCTCGACGTTTTCGGCGTAATAGTGCAGGGAGTGATAGTCCACCACATCCCAGCACCGCTCCAGCGCCACCCGGTCCCACTTGGGGAAGGTCGGCATATTGATGGAAGAAGAGCCGCACAGGACCAGCTTGATCGACTGATCGTGCCAGCGCATCATCTTGGCCGCTTCGCGCGCCTTGGCTCCGTAGGCGTCCGCTTCCAGATGGCCGATCTGCCACGGCCCATCCATCTCGTTGCCGATGCACCAGTACTTGACTCCGTGCGGGGCCTGGTAGCCGTGCGCGGCGCGCAGGTCGGCGTACTGGGTCCCGACGGGCGCGTTGCAGTATTCGACCAGGTTGGCCGCATCCTGGATGGTCCCGGTGCCCATATTCACGGCCAGCATTGGCTCGGTGTTAACTTTTTTGCAGAATTCAATGAACTCGTTAGTGCCGAACTGGTTAGTTTCGATTGACTGCCAGGCCAGATCGCGGCGGCGGGGGCGCTGATCGCGCGGGCCGACGCCATCCAGCCAGCGGTAGCCGCTCAGGAAGTTGCCGCCGGGGTAGCGCATGGCGCGGAAGTTAAGCTCGCGCAGCGCAGCCAGCACATCCTTGCGCAGGCCGCTTTCGTCAGCGTGGGGCGACGCCGGCTCGTAGATGCCTTCGTAAATGGCGCGTCCCATGTGCTCGGCGAAGCCGCTGAACAGGAGCGGCGAAATCGGGCTGATGACACGGTTGGTGTCAAGATAGATACGGGCAGGAGCAGACATTGTCGTTTCTCACCTCACTGAGCAAACCCGGAACAGTCGACGCTTCGCCTGGGGGCAGCCAGCGCTGCCCTCCACCGAGCGTAAGGATAAACTGGTTGTAGCGAGCCTGTACGAAGATGGCGATTACAACTGCATGGTGCCCTGACCCTATCTTCCTCCCATTCCCGTCAGCGTGACGCCCTGGATAATCCGGCGCTGGAAGATGATGTAGACGATCAGCACCGGGAGCGTTGAGACGACCGCGCCCGCCAGAATCATCGGGCGATACTGGCCGGCATAAGATGACTGCATGATTGAGAGGCCCACCGGCAGGGTGCGCGTAGCCAGCGTGCTGGTGACGATGATCGGCCAGAATAGATCGTTGAAGTGGCCCAGAAAGACGAAGATGCCCAGCGCCGTAACCGCGTTGGTGGAAAGTGGCAGGATCACGTGCCAGAACCGCCCGAGGTAGCCGCAGCCGTCGAGGACCGCCGCCTCCTCCAGCTCGCGCGGGACCTGCATAAAGAACTGGCGCAGGAGGAAGACGCCGAACACGTTGGCCGCGCCGGGGAATATCAGCGCGTTGTACGAGTCCAGCCACTTCAGATCGCGCATCAGCATGTAGTTGGGGATCAGCGTCACCTGCCCCGGAATCATGATTGTCACCAGCAGGAGGGAAAACAGGATTTTATTGCCGGGGAACTGGAGCCGGGCGAAGGCATAGGCCGCGGGCGTGCAGATGACCAGCACGGCGGCGGTATGGCCGATCGTCGCGATCAGGCTGTTTCGTAGCCACAGGTCCAGCCGGATATCCTGCTGCGTGAACAGAGCGCGGTAGGACTCAATCGTAGGCTCAGTAGGGATGATCTTAGGCGGCCAGCGGTTGACTTCCTGATTGGTCATGAAGGACTGCGAGACGGCAATGGACAGCGGGAAGAGAACCAGAATCCCGATCGCGATCAGGAATATGTATGTACCCAGGTAGTTGGGGAGTGAGATTTTTCCGAGGCTCATCGCGTATCCCCTTTAGTACTCAACACGCCGGCTGATAACGAGGAACTGAAAGGCGGTGATGACTGCCATGATGATGGCAATGGTCATCGCTACGGCAGCGCCATACCCCATGCGGAAGGCGACCCAGGCCTGGTTGTACAGGTAGATGACGGCCGTCCATGACGATCGTCCCGGCCCGCCGCCTGAGATGAGGTACGGCTGCCCGAATACCTGAAAGTGGGCGATCACCCCGGTCACCATAATGAATAGAATGGTGGGGCGCAGCAGCGGGAGGGTGATATAGCGAAACGCTTGCCAGCCGTTTGCACCATCGATCTTGGCTGCTTCGTACAGATGCCCCGGGATACCCTGTAAGCCGGCGATGAAGATCAGCATCGGGAAGCCGAAGGTCCACCAGATCGTCGCCAGGCTGAGCGCAGGGATGACCAGATTGGGATCCCCCAGCCAGTTGACCGGGCGGATGCCTACAAAGCTCAGGACATAGTTGATGACGCCGAACTGACCGCTCAGCAGCCAGTTCCAGATCAGGCCCATGGCGCCTGCCGACAGAATCTGCGGGATGTACAGGAAGACGCGCATGAAGCCCGCGCCGCGAACCGGCCTGGTCACGGCCAGGGCCGCCGCCAGCCCCACGATGGTGGTCCCAAGCACGGTCATGATAGCGAAGTAGAACGTATGCCAGACCGAATCCCACCAGATATGATCGTTGAATAGCTCGGCGTAATTTTCGAGACCGATATAGGGGGTGGAGGGGCGTAGCGGGCGCCAGTCCAGAAAGCTGTAGCCGACCGATGCGATAGTGGCGCGGATGAAGAAGATCGTGAAGAAGATCAGGAAGGGCGACAGGAAGATATAGGCGGCGATGACTTCGCGGGTCTTCAGATCGGGTGAGAGAAGCCGGCGAAACCCTGTAGGCTTTGTACCTCGTTTCTGGGCGATACTGGCCATATGCTATGTCCTCCACACATGCGTCTCAAGAAAACGCGCGACAGTCTTTATCATATGAGGAAGGGTGTTAATCTGGCAAATCATTTCAGGGGGAGGCCACGCCATTCGCATGGCGGTATAAGGACAGGGGGTGGGTCAGTAGCTGACCCACCCCGCGTTTACTTTTTGAAGCCTACATCTGGGAACGATCCAGCGCTTCCTGCATCAACTCCGCAGCGTCGTTCAGCGCCGTCTCAGGGTCTTTGAGGCCGTTCAGCGCGTTCTGCAGCTCGGCGTCCAGATAACCGAGGATTTCCTGCGTTACGGTCGTCTTGGGGTCCTGCACGCCGTATTCGGAGAAGGACTGGCCCAGCAGGATGTTGGACGGGTAGTTCTCCGGGTCGAGAGCGGCCTGTGCGGACAGGCGAGCGGGCACCTGGCCGGAGGCGGCCCAGAGCACCTGATTGTTGCTGACCCATTCGATCATGCGGAAGATGGCGTCAAGTTTCTCCGGGTCTTCCAGGCCAGCGGGAACCATCCAGGTGTGGATGCCAATCCAGGTTGCCGGGTGGGGGCCCCACTGCACGTTGCGCCAGGCCCGGCTGTGGATATCGGTCTGCAGCAGGGACTGGTTGCGGTACCAGGTGCCGGTGGGGAGCACGGCGACCGTGCCGGCCCCGAAAGCCTGCCAGGTGTCGAAGCCGGCCGAGGGCGGGGAGACATGGTACTTGTAGACCAGATCGACGGTCTGCTGCAGCGCCGTGATACCGGCCTCAGAGTTAACAGTAACGGTCAGGCCGTCGTCGCTCAGGAATGACCCGCCATGCTGGTAAAGGGCGCCGATGAAGTTGACGTTCGGCCATTCGCCGACGGTATAACCCCACTGCACAACGTTTTCAGGATCGAAGTCGGGCGACAGGGCGTTGTTGCCGTTGGCGTCGAGCGTCAGCTTCTGGAACAGTTCCACCCAGCCTTCGTAGGTGGTCGGCGCGCTGTCGGGATCGGTGGAGATACCGGCCGCTTCGAACATATCTTCGTTGATCCACAGGCCACGGCCGTGGTTATCCAGCGGAATACCCCAGATTTCAGGGCCATCGCCCCACATCATACCGCTCATGGTGATGGCAGAAATGTCGTCATTGGGGAGCCAGCCGCCGCCAGAGGTGTACTGGTCGGTCAGATCGCGCAGGACGCCGTAGCTGGCGTACTGGGGGACTTCCGACGCATGGAGCATGAACACGTCCGGGTAGGTCCCGGCCACGAACGCTGTCTGGAGCTTCTGATAGAGCGGGCCCCAGGCGATCATTTCAACGATGACCTGGATGTCCGGGTTGTCTTCAGCAAATCCGTTCAGCATTTCGATCAGCGTGACGCCGTCAGAACCGGTCAGGCCGTTCCAGAAGGTGATCTGGGTGCCACCGGCGCCAACCACGGAGGGGGTCTCGGTAGGCGGTGTGTCTCCGCCATCCTGGGCCTGAACCGTGAGGGCGAATGACATCATCACCATCAGGACGACGACCAGGATTGCGGTCAAAGCGATAGACGAACGCTTGAACATTGATAGGCTCCTCATTCAAAAAGTAGATTCAGATCGATGGGTGAAACTTCTTACTGCCGAGGGGTTGAAACTTCTTAAAAGTTCTCTGCCGTGAAAAGACAGAGAAGGCGGACCGACCTGGCGCGCGCTTTGCCAGATATCCCAGTAGCTTCTGGCTATCTTCACCTCCTTTCCCGATAACACAGGGTATTCTGATGATTTCATGTGTAGGATTGGAGTCATGTTGTGACTCGACAGTTGCGGCAGACAAAAAGCGTGTATAATGAGTTTGATGCAATCGAAATCATGTATTCGTATGCACTACATCATTATACAACATAACTTTGCGGTTCTGTCAAGCATTTTGTTGAATTTATACACATAACACCGGTTTGATATGCTCAAGACAGTATAGAGGGCAAAGAAGCACCCGATGACCGCAGAAAAGACTCTGAAGCGGCTTAAACAGCCAACAATGTATGATGTAGCGAAGCTGGCAGGTGTCTCCCAGCCGACTGTTTCCCGTGTATTGAACCACAACAAGACAGCGGTGCAGATCAGCGCGGCAACACGGCAGCGTGTCCTGGACGCGGTTGCCGAGCTGGGCTACCATCCCAACGTCATTGCCCGCAGCCTGCGCACGCAGCGCACCGGGATGATCTCCTTGCTGGTGGCGGATATTACCAACAGCTTTTATCACGTGATAGCGCGCGCCGTGCAGGATGTGGCCCGCCAGCGCGACTATGAAGTTCTGATCTCCAACAGCGACCATATCTATAGCCGGGAAATGCACTTCGCCGAAGTCCTCTCAAAGCGGGTGGTGGATGGCGCTATCCTCGTCCCTATCCACCTGACCGATCAGGACCTGGACGGCTTTCTCTCCCTGGCCAACGCGCCGATCGTGGTTCTCGGGCAGCATATCCAGCACCCGAATATCGATGTCGTTTATGGCGATGATGAAGCGGCTATGTATGAAGCCGCCCGCTGGATGGTGAATGAGCGCGGCTACAGAGAATTTGGCTTTGTCGGCGTGCCGGAGGATCTGCCGCCCGGCCCGCGCCGCTGGCGGGGTTTCAAGCGCGCCCTCGATGAGCTGGGGCTGGGCATCGATCCGCGTTTCATGGTTATGGGCGACTTCACGATACCGGGCGGTGAGGAGGCCGCGCGCGCGCTGATCAGGGCCAGCAAAAGGCTGCCCCGGGCGTTATTCGTGCTCAATGACCTGATGGCTATCGGCGTCATCCTGACCCTGCAGGATGCCGGGTACCGGATACCGGATGACGTGGCTGTGATCGGCTTCGATAACATCCCCGAATCGACGATTGTCCGCCCGACGCTGACCACAATTGCGCAGGACTCGCACGACCTCGGAGTCAGACTGGCCGAGGTGTTGTTCGAGCGAATCGATAACCCGAACATTACAGGCCGGCGGCTTTTCAGGACTGCCTGCCAGATTATTCCGCGCCAGTCCGCCTGAAGGACCTCCGGGCCGGCCATTACCCCTGCCGGGGAGCCTGCAGGCGGCCCACCCGCTGATCCTGCAGATCAGCCTGGCAAGCCGCCCTGGCCGGGTCCGTGGTGGCACGATTCTTTGTGAAAAACTGCCCAGAGTGGTACAAATTAGCGTTAGCAAGCCGAACTGCCGCTGTTCCAGGCCTCTCCTCGATCAGGAACACCGGCAGCGCCCCGATTCTCAGGAGGACCTGCGTCTAGCATGGCTGGCAGCCCATGGTGATGAGCACTGTCAGAATCCATATCAGCACCCATCCTTATTTCGTTGGCGCCGACGAAGATGAACTCGCCTATATCACGGAACACAGCCGCCTCCGTGAATTTACCGCTGGCGAAATGATCTTTATGGAAGGCGGGCTGGCGGAGGGGTTGTGGATCGTCGAAAAGGGGCATGTCAAGATTTTCAAGCTCAACTCCAGCGGGATGGAGCATATCCTTCATCTCCGCGGGCCGGGCGACACTTTTGGGGATATTGGCGCCCTGGACGGGGGGGATAACCCCGCCAACGCGGCCGCCCTGAGTCCTGAGGTGCAGGTCTGGTTCGTGCCTTCCGACGTAATTGCTTATGTGATGGCCCGCAACCCCCGGGTGGCGTTCAATGCGGTGCGCCTGCTGGCTACGCGGGTCCGCGCGCTGGTCAGCCAGATTGAAGACCTGGCCCTGTACTCGGTAACCGTTCGCCTGGCTCGCTTCCTCCTCAAACAGGCCGAAGACCCCAGCCTGAGCGGGCCGGGCGTCACCCGCACCGCCATCGCCGCCCACCTGAACACCACGCCGCAGACCATCAGCGTTGCCCTGCGCGAGCTGGAAGCTGCGCGGGCGATTGAGTTCGATCGACACCGGATCGCGATCGTCCGCGAAGATATCCTGCGCTCTATTGCCCTCCTCTAAGCTGGCAGCTCTCCCTTCAATATCGCGATAATTCATATCTGATTACCCATATTTTAATCTGGCTTAAATGCAGATCTTCGCTGCCTCGTTATTCTCGGTTCAGGCTGGAAGTAAAGGCTGTTCGATGGTGTGTGAAGAATCCTGGTTCCCCCGCATAGATCGGCACCTGTGTACGGGCTGCGGCGACTGTATTACCCGCTGCCCTACTGAGGCGTTGAGGCTGGTAGCCGGCAAGGCCGCTCTGGCCTACCCGGAACTTTGTACTTATTGTGCCGCATGTGAGGAAGTCTGCCCGGCTGGCGCTATTGAACTGCCCTATTTGATTGTGAAAGTCCCACATTCGTAGAGAGGAACATATAATGAGCAGGTATTTCGGCCTTCGGGTTGTATCAGCCGCCTTCATTGGGCTTGCCGCCCTGGCGCTGGTGATGCTGCCTGTAGGAGGGCAATTGACTCTGCAGGGGGTCGCGGCGCAGGAGTCCGGCAGCGTGGTTGAATATACGTTGCGGACGCAGATCGGCGGCGATCCGGTGATGGCATTTGTAGGGGTTGGCGGGGCTATTGATGGCGTCGTGAATCCTGAGCTGACGGCCAATGTCGGCGACACGGTGCGTCTCACCGTTATCAATGGCGACCCGGTTCTTCACAACCTGGTTATTGATGAGTTTAATGTGTCCACCGGCGATCTGGTCACGGATGAGCAGACGGTCACAGTCGAATTTGTGGCGAGCCAACCCGGCAATTTCTTCTATTACTGCTCGATTCCCGGGCACCGACAGGTCGGCATGCAGGGAGTCCTGCGCATCATCGGGACTGTCGCTGTGGGCGATGAGAGCGCCCTGCAGGAATCGCAGACCGACAGCGGCTACGGCAGCAGCGCCGGAGCGCGAACCACGGATACGATGACGGCGGCGCCGGCGGCGGAGGATGCCGTATCGATCATCCGCAACCCGGCGGATGTGCCTCCGCCTGTTGGCGATCGCGGCCCGGAGACTATCCGGGTCGATCTGACGGCTGTGGAACTCAATGGCATTCTGGCTGATGGCACGACCTACCGGTATATGACCTTCGATGGCGAGGTCCCTGGCCCGATGCTCCGTATTCGCGTTGGGGATTCTGTGGAGCTGCATCTGCACAATGCGCCGGGGAACCAGCTTCCGCACTCCATTGACCTGCACGCGGTCACCGGGCCGGGCGGCGGCGCTGTTTACACTCAGACACTCTCAGGGTCGGAGACTCTCTTCAGCTTCCAGGCTCTTCAGCCCGGCCTGTATGTGTACCATTGTGCCACGCCCAGCATTGCCCATCACATTTCCAGCGGCATGTACGGCCTGATTCTGGTTGAACCTATAGGCGGCCTGCCTCCGGTTGATCGTGAATTCTACGTCATGCAGGGCGAGATGTACACGGCCCAGCCGTTCGGCATGCAGGGGCATCTGGATTTCAGCCACGAGAAGATGCTGGACGAAGACCCCGAATACTTCGTGTTCAACGGCGCGGCGAACGCGCTGACGGTCGATCCCTACATCCTGCACGCCCAGGTCGGGGAGACCGTGCGCATCTACTTCGGTGTTGGCGGGCCTAACGCCATTTCTTCGTTCCATGTGATTGGCGAGATCTTCGACCGGGTGTACAATCTGGCATCCCTGACCTCTCCGCCGATGACGAATGTCCAGACGACGCTCGTGCCGCCCGGCGGCGCGACTATGGTGGAGTTCAAAGTGGATGTCCCCGGACGCTATCTCCTGGTAGACCATGCCCTCAGCCGTACGGAGCGCGGGCTGGTGGGATATCTGGAGGTTGAAGGCGCGGAGAACCCGGCCATTTTCAGCGGGGGTGGCCTGCCGGAGCAATCCGGTCACTAGCAGAGAACATGAGCCGGTGATATCAGTCTTTCACCGGCTCTCTTTTTGCGGCTTCAGAAAGCAGAGATGGTGAATATGAAGGGTTTGAGGTTTCGTTGCGGTTTCGTGGCGTTGATCGCCTTGATGGTGCTGGTGGCTGGCGCGTCGGCGGTGAACGCGCAGGGCGACTCCCGGCCGCCGGTGCGGATTGCGGGAGCGTGGGCGCGACCTGGCGAGGATATGAGCGCCGCGTACATGCGCCTCACCAACGGTGGCACCGAGATGGAGCGGCTGGTGGCCGTGCGCTCGGAAGCCGGTATGGCCGAAATTCATGAGATGCAGATGGAAGGCGATATCATGCGGATGCGGCCGGTTGAGGGGATTGATATTCCCCCCGGGGAGACGGTCGCCTTACAGCCGGGCGGGCTGCATATCATGCTTATGGGGCTGCCGGAGCCGCTCGCCGCAGGCGACACCCTGCCGCTGACCCTGGTGTTCGCTTCTGGTCAGACGGTCGAAGTTACGGCCTGGGTGTCGAGCACGCCAATCCCGTTTGAGCTGGAGCCAGACGATCTGACTGAGCAATCGCTGGCCGCTGTAGACGCCGGCATATACGTCGGGCAGGTCGCCAACCCGCCCATACAGGTGCAGGACTTCGCCGTGCCCTCCAGCGATGCCACGGTCACCCGGCTGAGCGACCTGAATGGCACCTGGCGGGTGATCTTCTTCGGATACATGCACTGCCCGGACTTCTGCCCGCTCACGCTGGCCGACTATAAGCGGGTTAAGGCGCTCCTCAGGGACGCCGCGGAAGACGTGACCTTTGTTTACGTCAGCGTTGACGCGATCCGGGATACACCGGAAGCCATCCGGCGCTACCTCGCCAACTTCGATCCCGACTTTGTGGGGTTCTCAGCGGACGACGAGACGCTCAGCCGCATCCAGCCCGATTACGGGTTCTACTACCAGCGCCGCATGGACAGCGATTCGCTGGCTGTCTACACGATTGACCATTCAACTCGTTCTTACCTGGTAGATCCGGACGGCGTCCTGCGCGCCAGCTTTGCCTACCGTACCGATCCGCGCGCTATAGCCGACGCGCTGCGGTGGTATATGGATCGCTGGTAGGGCGCCCGGCCGCTCCTTGCCGGCCCGATAAGATACGTAAAACGGGGCGCACCCTGTAGATGTGCCCCGTTTCTTTCTGCCAGAAGCCTGCGGCTATATTTCTAAGCCGCCAGAAGCACGTAGCTGCCTCCCGGCGAACCCCGCACTTATTGGCGCGGGAACCATACCTCCATCTCACCCGGCTGACGGTGCGACCAGGCGTAATAGGGGATGGCGGCGAAAGCGCGCTGCCGGCCCTGCGTATCGCGGACCGTGCCCTCAATCGTCACCACGCCGCCCAGCAACTCCGGGCGCTCCTGTGTGGTGAGGGTTGCATCGTCCGGCAGCAGCAGGTCCAGGACCGAGCCGCCGTTATCGATCGCTTCTGCGGCGTAGACGACGGGGCCGCGCTCCAGGGCGACACGCCCGCGGTTATCCTCCACCAGCTCATGGGCAATCACCCGGCGTACCGGCATCCCGAGCGAAAGCTCGACGACATCGCCCTGCTGCCATGTCCGGTCGATGCGGAAGTAGCCGTCCTGCTCCTGCCCGGCGGCCTCCTGACCATTCACTTTAACGGAGACGGGCGCCGGCGCAGCATCGAGATAAGTGTACAGGTCGCTGGGGACGGGCCGCCCTTTCGCCCAGCCGGGGATGCGCAGGGCCAGCGTGAACCGGGTCGGGCGCTCCGGTGCGACGGTCAGCCGGACCGCACCATCCCAGGGGTACCGGGTGTGCTGCTCGATCTGAACATTCGCTCCGGCAATTCGGGTCTGAGCCTGGTTGCCCATATACAGATTGACATAGAGACGATCATCGCGGACGGCGTAGATATAGCCGGGCAGCGATGGCAGCAGCCGGACGACATTCGTGGGGCAGCACGAACAGGAGAACCACGGCTGGCGCGTGTAGGAATCGTCGCGGTTGAAGTGGAAGTGACCGTCCCATTCGAGCGGATTCACGTAGAAGAACGCGTTCCCTTCCATGGATACGCCAACCAGGAACCCGTTGTACAGGACGCGCTCCAGCACGTCGATGTATTGAGCCTGTCCGGTTAGCAGGAAGAGGCGGTGATTCCAGAAGATGTTGGCGATAGAGGCGCATGTCTCGTTGTAGGACGTGGGATTCGGCAGCTCATAGTTGGCGCCGAAGGACTCGCCATGATGTCGCGCGCCGACTCCGCCGTGCAGCGCCAGTTTTTTCTGGACGACATTCTCCCAGATGCGCTGGATAGCGTGTACGTATCCCTGATCGCCGGTCAGCGCCGCCACATCCGCCATCCCGGAGTACATATATGTCGCCCGCACGGCGTGGCCGACGGCCTCTGCCTGCTCCAGCACCGGCAGATGATCCTGCATGTAATCAGGCATATCCCAGATGTGCAGCAGCTCTCTGCCCCGCGCGTGTCCGCGCTCATCCAGGAAGAATCTGGCGAGCTGGAGGTATGCTTCGTTGCCGGTGACACGGTATAGTTTCACCAGCCCCAGCTCGACTTCCTGATGGCCGGGGACCCGGTGCAGCTTGTCCGGCCCGAAGGTCGCTACCAGCATGTCGGCGTTCTTGATCGCGATATCCAGGAAGGAGCGCTTGCCGGTCGCCTGGTAGTGCGCGACCGCTCCTTCATACATGTGCCCGACGTTATAAAGCTCGTGGCTCATGGTCAGGCTGGACCAGCGCGTCGGGCCGGCGTTAGGCGGGACATGATCCGGGTCGATGGTGCGCGCGGTGTAGATATAGCCATCCTCCTCTTGCGCCGCCGCGATCTTGGCGATCAGGCTATCGATGTAGGCGTCAAGCTCCGGATCGGGGTGGATTTGCAGGGAATAGGACGCGCCTTCGATGACCTTGAAGACGTCCGAGTCATTGAACTCATAATCGCCCTCAAAGGGGCCGTCCATCAGCCCGGCGGCCCGGTCGAAGTTGTCCACGCGCCCGGTTTCCTCACACTTCTGAAAGTCATAGGGGATAGTCACCGTGCGGTTGGTCTCGATGCGCGGCCCCCAGAATGCATCGTTAATCTGCACCTCTGTGAAAGGGATTGGTGTGTAAGGATAGTCGTTATGTGGCATGATCTCTCGTCCGTTCTATGTTCGAATTCGTATTTTGGCCTGGCATGACGGGTGAATCGCGCCTGTGGCCAACAGCGATGATTCGATTGCCTGTCGGATAGTAAATGATCTGAGGAATCCCTATCCCTTCAGCCCCGTCATGACAATGCCCCGGATAAAGTAGCGCTGAGAGAAGAAGAACAGCACAATGATCGGCAGGGTAACCGCCGTTGTTGCCGCCAACTGTAAATCCCAGCTCACATCTAGCGTGCTGCGGAAGGAGGACAGTCCGACGGCCACGGTGAAGTTGTTTGGCGAGCGGAGATAGATAATTGGGCCCAGCAGGTCATTCCATGCGTTCAAGAAGGTAAACAGGGCGACCGTGACCAACGCCGGTTTGGAGAGCGGCATAATGATGCGCCAGTAGATGCCGAACTCACTGCAACCGTCAATGCGCGCCGCATCAGATAATTCCTCCGGAATGGTGCGGAAGAACTGGCGCAGCAGGAAGATGTTGAATGCTCCACCGCCAAAGAACAGCGGGACCGTTAGTGGGGCGATGGAGTCTACCCAGCCCAACCGGGTGAAGATCATGAACGAGGGCACGATCAGGATAGCATAGGGCAGGAACAGAGTCGCCATGACAATGCCGAACCAGAAGTCGCGGCCAGGGAAGTTGAGACGAGCAAAACCGTAGGCGGCGAATGAAGAAGACAGCACGACGGCAACGACATTCAATATCACGATCTTCAGTGTATTGACGAGATAAAGCCCGAAGGGCTTGATCGTCAGTGCCCTGGTGTAGTTTTCAAAATGAAGCCGCTCGGGTATCCACACCGGTGGACTCTGGAAAATCTCTATTTGGGACTTGAGCGAACTGCTGACAAGCCAGAAGAACGGCGCCACCATGATGAACGCCATGATGACCAGAGCGATGTTGGAAGCCCACTTCCACACGCGATCGCGGCGAAAGTAGATCCGGGAAGAGTGTTTGCTCGCTGGCCATTTAAGTTGTGTACCGTTGGCTGATTGGTCGATTGTGCTCATGCTGGATCCTTGTTATTCAGCCTCATGCTCGTAGTAGACACGGCGACCGAGGTATCTGAAGACGATGCCCGACAGTATCATCAGGATGAAGAAAAGCACCCAGGAGACTGTGGCGGCGTAGCCCATGTTCATGTTGCGAAAGGCGGTTCGGTAGATGTAAAGCACGAGGAACAGTGTTGCATTCTCTGGCCCGCCCGTCCCGCTTGTGATCAGGTACACAATGGTAAAAGATTGGAACGCGCCGATCAGCCCCAACACCAGATTAAAGAAGATGATCGGTGACATCACAGGCAGCGTCACGTGGCGCAATTTTGCCCAGGGTCCTGCTCCATCTATTTCGGCAGCCTCGTAATAGATATCGGGAATGCCCTGTAGACCTGCCAGGAAGATGATCATGGAGCTTCCGGCGCCCCATAAGCTCAGAAGGACAAAAGCCGGAATAGCCCAGGTGGTGCTTTGCAACCAGGGAATCTTCGGTCCACCGAATGCCGTTATCAGGATGTTGACCAGCCCGAATTCGGTATTAAACATCCACGCCCAGAGCAGCGCTGTAGCAATAGCGGGGACGATGCTCGGGATATAGAAAAGCGTTCGAAAAATAGCGATACCGCGGAACGTTCGATTGATGAGAATCGCCAGAAAGAACCCCAGCGCCATATTCAGCGGGACGGAAAAGGCTGTAAACAGAATCGTGGCTTTCAGCGATTGGCCGAGGAGTGGATCGCTGAAGAGTCTCTCTATGTTGTCGAAACCGACAAATGTCGGCGGGCTGATAAGGTTCCACCGTTGAAAAGTGAGATAGACTGAAGCCAGGGCCGGGATGAGGAACCAGAATATGAAGCCCAGGATGAACGGCGAGATAAAGATGTAGCCAACAATAGTACGGCGCATTGTTGGAGTCAGCCGGATTTTGGAAGTTTTAGAGATGGAAGAAGTCGCCATAGGTTTTCACGCGCTATTTTCTACACTTCGGCCAGCTTGATTTATGAGTGTCTATAGAGGAAGGGGGCGAGATAGATTCTCGCCCCCTCCAACACAACGTCTAGTGTTGCATTGAGCTGATTATTTCATTTGCCTGTCTCACTGCCTCAGGCATGACCTCTTCCACGGGAGTGCCATTCACGATGGCCTGGATAGCCGGGGTGATGTAGTTGCTGTCGGCCTCGATGTAGCCGTCCGGGATGCGGGCCACGACACCGTGCTTGGGCAGATATTCGGTTACGAAATCGGCATAGTTGTCGGGGTGAATACCTGGCGTGAGCCATTCCTGCAGCCCCTCTTCGGTCACCTGAGACATCTGGCTGGGCAGCCACAGGCCGATCTTCATGAACGACAGGGTGTAGAATGGCGTCGCCAGGAAGCGGACCCATTCCCATGCCTCATCAGGGTGTGCCGTGCTGTTTATCACGGAGTGGAAATGGGCCTGCATGTAGTCCTTGGGTTCTTTCAGGTAAGGGATTGCGCCAGTCCCCAGGGTAGCATGGGTCACAGTAGATGGATTCATCCATGACAGCGCCCACGAGCCATCAATAGCCATCGCCAGGCGGCCGTTGTCAACCATCTGCGTGTTGGTCATGCCCAGGTCAGCCATTGCTGCAGTCCGGGGGGCGACATGATGTCGGTAGACCAGGTCCTGCAGTTTCTGCAAGGCTTCCATCGCTTCCGGGCTGTCGAGTGCAACCAGGCCATTCTCGTCGATCCATGTTCCGCCGTTGGAGTAGATTGCCCCCACGGGGAGAACAAAGTTGCCGAGCGGCCAGTCAACTGCCCACCGCTGGACGTTGTCCGGATCGAATCCGGAGTCGCTGGGATGACGTCCATTCACGTCGATTGTCAACTGATCAGCGTTCTCAAGGAAGGTATCCCAGTCCCACAACTCATCGTCCTTGAATCCGGGCGGTGTGATGCCGGCTTCGTCAAAGACGGCGAGATTATGGTAGGTTTGTGCCGCCACCCACGTGGAGCCGATACCGTGCCAACGCCCGTTATCATCAGCACACCGGACAGCCTCTTGAGGGAAGAAATAGCCTTCCTGGCCGAGCAGTTCATCGTTCATGATGCGGTCAGTGATATCCATCAACTGCCCGCCTTTAGCCAGAGTCTCGTAGGAATCGGATGTGATAAAACTCGTATCCGGCGCAGTTCCGGCCGCAAAGTTGGTCAGGAGCTGCTGCATGTAATCGGAAGCGAGGGGGGTATTCTGCCATTCAACTGCGATGTTAGGAAACTGCTTTTCGAACTCTACGATAGCCGCTTGAACGCCTTCGTCCTCGGCGGTTGCTCCCCAGCCACCGAAAACAATATTCGTGACGCCCTGAAGACGGAATGCTGCGCTCGCAGATCTACCCAGTGGAAGTCCGGAGGCAGCCAGAGCTGCTGCAGAAACGCCAGACATCTTCAAGAAGTTCCTGCGTGAAAATTTGCTGCTTTGCTTCATTTTGATTCCTCCGTCAAGTTTACTCGATAGTCTCTAGTGTACGAAGCAAAGAAACTGCAAGAAGCCCTCATTATCTCCTTTCCTGAATTTGTATGGATGTTGGTTCGCCGTCGGTATCTCACTTTCCTCCAGGAGAGAAATGATTTCATGCCGGACAGGTGCCGGCACCCGATCCTTTAACGGAAGCATTTCGTCAAATTTTCCGCCGCGCCTCAATAGCTGTAGCTTAATTCGTAATAATTAGCTATCCACCTTTAGGTCCTGCGTCCAGTGATAAAAAGGCCGTAACTTTTAGAAAGCCCGGTACAGATAGGCGGAATAATACGTAAAAACATGTAATTTCCACCTCAATCGGCATCATTCGAGGAATAGACAGCCATTCTATCCCTCGGCTTTATCCAGTTAATTTTTACGTAACAATTCTGTCAATTGCATTATATAATGGGTTTATAAGCCAAGTCAAGCAGCGCGGAACACCGATAACTCATGCATTTGCGTCGCGGCGGTGTCCCTTATATGCTCTCCGACGATTGACGTTTACCAGAAAGTGGCTACGTAGATGAGAGCGAATAAACGTGTTACACAGGAAGATGTTGCGCGACGGGCGGGTGTCTCACAGACAGCTGTCTCGCAGATTCTTGGCAGTATGGATAAAGGCAATCTCAACTTCCGGCCAGAGACGCAGCAGAAGGTCCTGCAGGCGGCCCAGGAACTGGGCTATGTCCCCAGTATCATGGCGCGGGCACTGCGGACTAACCGAACCATGACCATCGGCGTCGTTCTGGCTTTCCTCAACGATGAGTTGTCGGTGCGCATCACACGTGGTATCCACGAGGTGGCGACCGAACGTGGCTATGGACTGCTTATTGGGGACAGCGAGCAGGATGCCCGGCTGGAGCGACAGGTTATTGAGCAGTTTCGTCAGCATCATGTGGACGGCATTATCTTTGTGGATAGCTGGACTGATCCTGCCGTATACCTGGATGATGAGTCCTGTCCGCCGACGATCTTCGCCCAACTGCGGCAGTTGCCTGGCGAACGCAACTGCATCGGGGCAGACGATGTGCGCGGTGGATATGATGCGACGCGGCATCTTCTTGATCTGGGCTATCGCAAGGTAGGCTGTATCAGCGGGCCTGAACACTGGGCGTCGGCGGTTGAGCGCCTTAAGGGCTATAAGAAGGCCTGCGATGATTATGGACTCCCCCACGATCCTTCGCTGATTGAGTTCAGCGACTGGGAGATCTCCAGCGGCGTCAAGGCCACGCATCAGCTTCTCAATCGTCATCCTGAAATTGATGCTATCTTCGCCAGCAATGACCTGATGGCTGCTGGATGCATCCAGGCCGCTACCAGTCGTGGATTGCGTGTGCCGCAGGATCTGGCGCTGGTAGGTCACGATGATCGTGATCTTGCCGGGGCGCTCACGCCGCCGCTCACGTCATTCGCCTATCCGCTGAGCCAGATCGGGCAGAAAGCAGCTCATCTGCTGATTGATCGTCTGCTGCGCCGCAAGGCGCGATCGGTACCTTCCATGTCGGTCGTCGGACACCTGGTCGTCCGGACAAGTTGCGGGGCAGTGTCGCCTGCGGATACGAACGGCCATGGCTAGAACGCGAATTGCCTCCCCCCGCCTTATTGGGCAATAATCATGGGGGAGCCTGTCCTGACGAAAAGGAGATACCATGAATCGGATCGTGGTGAACGCTGATCTGGGCCGCCAGACCATCAGCCGGCATATTTACGGGCACTTCGCCGAGCATCTCGGGCGCTGCATCTACGATGGCCTATGGGTTGGTGAGGAATCGCCCATCCCCAATACGCGGGGTATCCGCACCGATGTTGTTGAAGCTCTGCGCGCCGTCAATATCCCCAACCTGCGCTGGCCGGGCGGCTGCTTCGCCGATGGCTACCACTGGCAGGAAGGGATCGGCCCCCGCGATAAACGCCCCCGCACGATCAACTTTCACTGGGGAAATGTCGTCGAGGATAACAGCTTTGGCACGCATGAGTTCATGGATCTCTGCGAGCAGCTCGGGTGTGAGCCTTATATCTGCGGCAATGTCGGCAGCGGCTCACCGCGTGAAATGGCCGCCTGGATTGAGTACCTCACCTTCGATGGCGACAGCGATATGGCTAACCTGCGCCGCGCCAATGGCCGTGAACAGCCCTGGCAGGTGAAGTGGTGGGGAATCGGCAACGAGAACTGGGGCTGCGGCGGCTTCATGCGCCCGGAGTATTACGCCGACCTGTACCGCCAGTTTCAGATCTATGTCCGCGACTATAGTGGCAACCAGATTACCAAGATCGCCAGCGGCATGGGCGGGCCGTACATTGAGGGCACCGAGGTCCTGATGCGCGATGTTTTCAAGCGCGGCGGGCCGGGCGTCATCGACGCGCTCTGTCTGCATTACTACGTTTATCTCCGCGAGATGGACTTTTCCGCCACTGAGTTCGGGGAAAAAGAATGGTTCGTCACGCTGCAGAAGGCGCTGGAGATGGAGGACAGCATCAAACAGCATGTCGCCATCATGGACTATTACGACCCCGGCCAGCATGTCGGCCTGATCGTCGATGAGTGGGGGACCTGGTACCCGCCAACGCCTGGCACGAATCCGGCTTTTCTCTACCAGCAGAACACCCTGCGCGACGCCCTTGTCGCCGGGCTGACCCTGCATATCTTCCATAACTACTGCGACCGCGTCCGGATGGCTAACCTGGCCCAGACAGTGAATGTCCTGCAGGCCATGATCCTGACCGAAGGCGAGAAGATGATCCTGACGCCCACCTACCACGTGTTCGAGATGTTCCGCGGACATCAGGATGCGACGCTTTTGCCGCTGGAGCTGAAGTGCGACGAATACGCCGTCGGCGACGCTGCCCTGCCCGCTGTGAGCGCCTCAGCCTCGCTCAGCAAAGAGGGCCGGGTCCTGCTGACGCTGTGCAATCTCAATCCGCGCGCCGCGCTTGACCTGACAGTTGAGCTGAGGGGGATGAACGCCGGGGCGGTGAACGGCCGCATCCTGACCGCCGATGATATGACCGCCCACAATACGACTGACCAGCCCGCGGCGGTGCGCCCTGTGCCGTTCCAGGGCGCCCGGATCACCCATGGCGGGCTCAGTGTTCAACTCCCCGCCAAATCCGTAGTCGCGCTGACTATCAATTAGGCCGCGCAGAATCAACAGCGGGGCCGGGCGCTTCTGATGCCCCCGGCCCCACTATGCTCAGCCCAGCGCCGTCATCTCGATGAAATAGGCGTCGGCGCCCTCGGCCGTCCAGCCGGCCAGATCGCCGTACTGAACCTGCCACCAGACAATGCTGTCGGCACAGACCGGCCCGCCTACGACGGAGAATTCCTCGCCGGGCGGAATCTGGCCGAGCACAGCCCCGGAAAGGGAGGGTATGTCCCGGACCCGGTTGGGGTTGCCGGGCAGCACGACCGCGGTCGAAGGGCTTGTGATGCGGGTCGGCAATGCGCCGGGGCACTGGAAAGCGACAGGCTCCAGCACGGCGTCCGCCGGGAAGCGCCAGGTCTGCGGTCCCCAGACCATACTCTGTATAAACATATCATCCGAGATATTGAGCGCCGTCTCACCGCCATCCCAGACGTTGATGTTCCCATAGACTCGCGTATCCTGGTTGTAAGGCCGGTAGGCGAGCTTCTCGCCGCCGGGCGCCAGCGCAACGCGGTAATCCTCGGTGAAGTCGGGGTAACCGAACTCATAGGGCGGCGCCAGCGGCGTGCCGTCCGCCGCCAGGAGTTGAGCGCTGAAAAAGCGGCTGGCCTGGCCGCCGAGCTGCTGACGGAACGTCTCCAGGCCGCGCAGAGCGACGCGCAGCGAGCCATCCGGGTTGGTCGTGCTGACCAGCTCCGGCCAGGTCGTGGTGCGGGAGGCCTCGCCAGTGACCAGGTCGATCAGCACCCAGGTGTTATCTGTCCTGTTCAGCGCCGCGTAATAGTCACGGCCTCCGTATCTGGCCAGGATGTCGATAGACGTATCTTCCAGCAAGTCTGCGTCCAGCGGGATCACCGCCGGACGATCCGCGCCGGGGGTGAAGCGATAGATCTCGGCCACGCCGTCGCCCAGCGTCTCATCATAGCGTATATAATATATTATCAATCCGGAGTCTACCCAGTCTACCTCTGGTGGGCCGGGGATGCCCCACTGCGGCGGCTGGGTGAAGATCGTCCGCTGCACGCCAGTTGCCAGATCGTAAAGGACCAGATAGGCGGTGTCTGTGCCAAGCATATACTCGTTCCAGGCGAACTGTGTGCCGTCCGGCGACCAGGCGACGCGCGATCGGGCCAGCACATTGTTCGGGTGGCCTTCCACACCGAGATAGGCGGGGCTCGGCTGGACTGCGATTGGACGCGTCTCGCCGGTGGCCAGATCCATCAGCCAGATGTCATCCGGCCAGGCGCCGCTGAAGCCGCCGAAAGTCTCCAGATACTCCTGCAGCACTGGCGGCCGCGCATTGTAGGCGAGCAGGCGCCCATCGGGCGACGGAGAGGGTGAGCTGAAGTATCCACTATCCGTTATCAGGGGGAGGAGCGAATTATCGGCGGCCTGCCAGACCCACAGTTTGCCGTCGGCCAGCACGATGAGCGGGCTGGACTCCGGTGTCTGGGCCAGGCCGGGGGTATGACCGACCAGCAAAATCATGATGATGAACAACCCTGTGATTACAACTGTGCGCGTCATTACTGTAATATCCTTTCTGAAACTGTATAGGTGTTGCGCCAACTGTGTTACCCAGTATATAGCCTGTAAATCGAAGAACCGAATAGTCAGAAAGTCAGTGTGCGGCGGTACTTCACCCAATCGTGAGAAACCCGGGGAGGGGAATCTTCTACTTTCCCGGGAACTATGTGTCCCCGGGAAAGCCACGGCCGCACACTGCTCCCTGCTCAGCCGCCAAGTGTGGCGACCATGATGGCTTTGATGGTGTGCATCCGATTCTCAGCCTGGTCGAAGACGATGGAGCGCTCCGATTCAAACACTTCTTCGGTCACTTCCAGACCGTCCATCCCGCTCTTCTGATAGATCTCCTCGCCGACTTTGGTCTCGCGGTTGTGGAAGGCGGGCAGGCAGTGCATGAACTTCACGCCGGGGTTGCCTGTCTTCTTCACCGCCTCCATGTTGACCTGGTAGGGCTTGAGCAGCGCGATGCGCTCGTCCCACACCTCTTTCGGCTCGCCCATGGAAACCCACACGTCGGTGTGAAGATAGTCTACGCCCTTGACACCCTCATCAACGTTCTCGGTCAGGGTCAGGCGGGCGCCGGTCCCGGCGGCGATCGTCCGGCAGGTCTCGATCAACTCCTGGGCCGGCCAGAGCTGCCTTGGTGCGCACAGACGCACATCCATGCCCAGCTTGCAGCCCATCACCATGAGCGAGTTGCCCATGTTGTAGCGGGCGTCGCCCATGTAGCAGTAGGCGATCTCGTTCAGGTGTTTGTCGCTGTGCTCCATCATGGTCAGGATATCGCACACCGCCTGCGTCGGGTGGAACTGATTGGTCAGGCCGTTCCACACCGGCACGCCGGCGTACTGCGCCAGAATTTCCACCGTTTCCTGGGCGAAGCCACGATACTCAATGCCGTCGTACATGCGGCCCAGCACGCGGGCGGTATCCTTCATCGATTCCTTATGCCCGATCTGCGTGCCTTCCGGCCCCAGATAGGTCACGTGCGCGCCCTGGTCGTAAGCGGCGACTTCAAAGGCGCAGCGAGTGCGGGTGGAGGCTTTTTCGAAGATGAGGGCGATATTCTTGCCCTTCAACCGCTGCTGCTCATAGCCGCCATATTTAGCTGCTTTCAGATCGATGGACAGCTTGAGCAGAAACTTAAGCTCTTCCGGGGTGAAGTCCAGCTCTTTGACAAAACTGCGGTTACGTAGATTGAACGCCATGTTCTTGTCTCCTGGCAGGTGGGTGGGGTCTTTCGCCCCGATAAACATACTTATAAAAAAGGGAGGGCCAGCCTCAATAAGCCGGGCAGGAGCATGAGTGGCATGCGGCGCGGGCCTGTTGGAGTTGGCGCGCTCCTTATACGCCAAAATGTTAACGCTTCATTTGCCACTTTGCCGCTCGAAACTGGCAAAAAGTTTTCCCGGTGCGCTATGTGATGGCTGTCAGAAAAGCGGAGCATCCTGGCGCGATCAGGCCCCGGAATCAACGCCGCCGGAGGCCCCCGGGCCTGCTGACTGTTGATCGGGCCGGGATTGCTCAGCGATCTATACCGGGCGTAGCGCGCTTCGTAGTGTGTCAGAGGGAAAAGAGCGATCCCGCCGCCTGCGCAGGCGACGGGATCGGACAGATAGAGGCAGCGCGAGGGATCTGCCGGCATCCGCAATCAGCGGGCCGGCAGAGGAGGGGGGACCTTCGCGCTGCCTGCATTAGCGAGGACAGCAGGACAACCCTGCGATTTCATTATATACCGATATTCCCCGGCTGTGTTGTTGAAGCTCAGCCGGAAAAGAGTGGGGATCGGTGCGCCGCTGCTCCCCGCTGGCTCAACAGGTCGAGCTTACTCTGACAGGGTGAGCGTCCGCTCCCGCACGCTTGCTTCATAGCGCTCCAGCGCCTCGCGCAGCCCTTCCGGGTCGAAGCCGGAATCGGCCCCCAGAGCGTGCTTGTTGGCGAGGATGCGCTGGCCGAGTTCTGCGCCCAGCTCCTGCATCCGCGCCATCGAGGCTTCGGAGGTGTCGTCCATGCCGAGATCTTCCTCCAGCAGCGTCTGAAAGCGCCGGAAGTCCATCCCCTGATTGACGAAATCGTGGATGATATCGAGGGACTGGGCGCGGGCGGCGTCGGCGAGCAGCAGCAGGATAGCGTTCATCGCCCAGTCCACGATCTTCCAGGAATCTGGCCGCCCCACCGAGCGTTCGAAAGCGTTGGCCTCAACCCAGCCGGTGCCGAAGCTCAGGACGCTGACTGTGTCCGGGGCGTAGCCCTGCCATTCCACCGCTTCCCGCGCGGCGACATAGCCGGGGTTGGCGTAGCTCCCCACGCCGCCGTCGGTGTAGTAGTGCATCTTGCCCTGTTCGCCAGCGCGCTGGAGGACGGGCAGCAGGGTCGGCGCAGCGGAGGAGGCCATCACCGCTTCCCAGAGCTTCCAGTCGCCGTCCCGGTCATCGTAGGTCTTCAGGAAGCGCGTGCGCCGCTCCAGAATATCGGCGGTGGTGATGATCAGGGCCTGGTCTTTGCGGAGCCGCTTTTTGAGGTCGCCGAGAGTAATATCCGGGTCGCCAGTTTTGGCTTCGAAGGTGTCGCGCAGCAGCTTCTTCAGGCTGTTGCTGGAGAAGATGGCCGGCTTGAAAAGCCCCAGAATCATCTTATAGGCGGACTGGAGCGGCGCGGGAACCCAGGCCGGCAGCAGGGGCGGGAATACGCTGCGCCCGGCGCTGAGGTAGAGATCGGTGATTTCTCTGGCGCTCATGTTCACGGCGATGGCGGCGGTGATGATTGCGCCGGTAGAGGTGCCGGCCAGCACCTGAAGCTGGGGAAGCTCAATCAGGGAGTTGACGCCGAGCGCTTCTTCCAGCGCGATCAACGCCTTAACGACAATCAGGCCCTTGATACCTCCGCCATCGATCGCAATGGCGGTGTGTTCTCGAAGCGGATCGAATGTCATGCGCGGCCTCCTGCGAAGGCTGTCAACTCTCATTCCGGACATTGGACGTATAAATTCATTGTATACCTGCCTGACAGCCCTGGGACAGACATCTTTCTGGCGGAGGATATTTCAGCGCAGGAAAGGCGAAAGAGGGTAGCCCCCGGACAGGAATTCTTGCATCTGTCCGGGGGCCACGTTTGAGAAACTCGTTGGGTGCCGCGCCAGCGTGAGGCAAACGCCGGCCTAGTCTCCGTAATGCATGTGCGCTGTGAGCGTACAACTGCTCGTGGCGATGAAGGTGATGTCGTTGTCTGTCCCCGATGCGCCGCAGCCGGACCAGTAGTTCACGTTGCATTTGGAATCGACAGCTACCGCGTGCGCCGCCATGACCGTCCCCGGCAGGTAGCGCCCGCCGGCGCAATTCGGGGCGACATCAAGCATCGCCGAGCCAGGGCCGTAACAGTCTCCCATATCGATTGTCACGTTGATCGTGTAGCAGTCACCGTCATCCTCCGGCGGAGGGCCGCCGGTGCAACTCGCCGGGTCCCACAGGCATATGCCTTCCGGCGAGGTGACGCATTCTTCGGCGGGATGCCCACAGGTGTCGCAGGAGCCGCACGGCAGCCATCCGGGCGGTCGGCGGGGTTCCGACTCTGGGATCAGAGGTGGCACCTCGCCCGGCGGCACCTCGTCGCAAGCGCCCTCCGCGATCACGTCATCTGCGGCTACCCACAGGCTGGTCACGACCTCGTGCCCGGGGAACAGCGTCTTGTCGATCTGCCACCACAGGCTGCCGTCTGCAGCAGTGGCAAACCCCAGGACCGGATAGGCGACCCCCGCCGTCAGCGAGGTGAAGATGGCGCGCATCATGCCCGGCCCGACGCGCGCGGCGACGCCCGCCCGGTCAGCGCGGACCTGGCAGGGGATTACCGGGATAAGCCTGCCTTCAAGTTCCAATCTGGCCTCGTCCGTGCAGACTGTCTCGTCGCCGATAACGGCCCGGAGCACAAACCGGAATTCGTCGTAGCCCTCCGGCAGCACCCAGGTGAAGGCGGCGGGATCGCCCGGCCGCCATTCAGCGTGAGTCAGGTAGGTCTCGATACCGCCGTGGGAGAGTCCGTAGACATATACCGCATAGCCTTCCGCGCCGGAGGATATATCCCAGGTTACGATAACTTCCGGAGGATCGTCCGCTATCTGCGTAACGATAAGGCCGAGGTCCGGGCATCCCCTGCCGGTGATCAGCTCCTCCGGGCCGGGACAGGGCAGGCACAGAGCATCTGGCCTGACAGGAATGCCGGGAATCGCTGGCCGGTCAGAGCAGCCGGGGTTGTCGCCGGCGCATGTCACCAGCAGCCGCAGAGAGCCGGCCAGCGCCGGGTCTGCCGCTGCCACCTCCACATCGTACTGCCCGCTGCGCGGCGCGACGGTCACCCAGTCTTCCAATTGCTCGCCACCGCGCAGGATGGCGACCATCTGTCCGCGCTGGTCGCGCACCTTGATCAGATAGGGGAAGGTGAAAGGCTGCCCCGCGCTGGGATTGCTGATCACCAGCGTGGTCGGGCAGGCTTCTGTTAAAAAGGTAAAGTGCTGCGGCGACGCGCCCGCCGGGAGCGTGACATCCACCGGCTGGCCGTAGTCCAGCGGCATGCTCGTCGGGGCGCTCTCCCCCAGCAGAATCAGCAGGAAGTCGCCGATGGTCCCGTTCTCGCCGCTCACCCGCGCCAGATACACTCCAGCCTCCGGCAGGTTCAGCGATAGATAAGCGCCCGCCGGATCGTTATCGCGCAGATTCTGGGTGCTGCGGCCCAGAATCGCCCCGGTGGGCGCGACTACGTCGATTTGTACCTCAAGCGTCCCCGTCCAGCTTTCCGCCAGGATGGCGACGCGGTCACCGGCGCTGCCGGGAAATCCATAGGCCACTACCGGCGCATCCTCCGCGATTGTGCCATAAGCCCGGGAGCCATAGCCGAGCGTGCCGCCATTTTGCGCCCCTGTGCCGCCGGCAAGGCTGAGCAGAACTGCCGCCACGATCGTTCCGAGCAGCGCCAGCCGTACCACCCTGCTACGTTTAGTGTTCATCGTAGCTCCTCCTTTGCCCGGAACGGCGCCGCCGGACTCCATTCCGTGGGCCTCGGCGCGAACTCGACATCGATGCCCCCATCGCACAGGTAGCCGGTGGGCATATCGCCAGAGTCGCCCCCGCCTTCCGGAGCCTCATAGGCAGCGACGCGCAGATGGAAGCGGTTGTAACCGGCCGGGAACAGGTCGCTGAGGTGGTAAGTGGTGATGGAACCGGGCACGTCCAGGATGCGAATAGCGATCAGGCCGCCGATGTCATAGGCGTATACGTGAATCAGATACACCCCCGCGCCGGGGGCGGCGCTCCAGCTCAGTGCGATCTGGCGATCATCGGCGGGGATCACATCTGCGTGGATATCGATCCCGCGGCAGGCGTCCGTAGTGGCCCCGGCGAGCGAGAACGGGACGCTGTCGGTGCAGCGCAGCCCTTCATCCATCGTCTCGCCTCCGGCCTGCACAAAAGCTGTGAACGGCCCCCGCTCCGCATCTTCAGGGCGGACGATATAGGTGTGGCTTGTCTCGTCCACCAGCATGATTGGCGAGTCGGCGAGGAGCGCGCCGGTCGCATCAATGATGCTGAAGATATACCACTGCGCGCCCTCCAGAGCCGGCCAGGTGAAGGTCATGACACCGCCGCCTTCCGGGGTGACGGTTACCTGGAAGTCCCCGCAAAGGCCGCTTTCATAGCACGATATCGGGTCACAAAGCCCGCCATTCGCACCGCCCGTAATGCACCCGGGAGCCTGATCCAGACAGGTGATCAGCAGGAATACAGCGCCTGTCGCCGCCGGGTCGTCGGAATCAAGGGCGACTTCGTAGCGCCCGCTTAGCGGCGCGAGGATGGCCCGATCTTCCAGCGCGTCACCGCCGCGCAGCAGCGCGATGGTATCCCCGCCCTCGTTGCGCAGGGTTACCATAAACGGGAAGGTGAACGGCTGCCCTTCGGCCAGGTTAGCTACAATGAAAGCGGTCGGGCAGTCTTCGGCCTCAAAAGCGTAATACTGCCGTTCCGGGTTGGCCGGAAGAGTCGCCGTCACGCCCTGCCCATACACCAGCGGCGTGGCATCTACGGCGCCCCGCCCCTGCAACTTGAGCATGTATTCGCCGATAGTCCCGCCTTCGGCGCTCACCAGCAGCATATAGATACCCGTCTGAGGGAGGAACAAAGACAGCGACGCCTCCAGGCTGTCTTCCGTCAGGAGGCTGGAGGCGGCCACATCCGCAATTTGCCCGTCTGGTCCGACCAGATCAAGGTGTGGGTTTAGAGTCCCGACCCAGTTGCGCGCTGTAGCCTGCACCAGATCGCCCGCATTGCCGGTGAAGCTATACATCACGATAGGTGAATCGGCTGAAATGCGGCCGAACACCTTTGATCCATAAGCCAGCGTCCCGCCGCCTTGCGCGTGCGCGACTCCAACTCTCGTCGGACTATCTGGCCCGAACAACCCGAGCGGTATGATCAGGCTGATCAGGATAGCCAGGCTAACCGGCTTGCTCAGCAGGGCCCGAATACGCTAGAGCATGGAGATCCCTCCTTTCTGCGGATGCCCTTCTCCTTTGTTGATTTGTGATTCGCTGCACAAACTCATCATAATCGAAAAGATAGTAGTAATTCAAGTGATCCCGGCGGCCGGCAGCCGGGGTGCTTGAAATGCCGGGGAGGGCGCTGATAGCGCGCGGGGGAACAAAAAGCCGGATCGTGCGATCCGGCTTGTTTTGCGAGAGAGGGTCGGGGGCTTAGCCTGGCCGGCCCTCCTGATTCCGGGCGGTTAGCTCCTGCGCCGCTTGAGTACGTTGTAGCCGGCGAGGAAGGAGACGACGACTCCGATAGCCCCCGTCACCAGACCAGGCCAGATCGGGAGCGCGGAGCGCCCGGTGTCCGGCGGCGGATATCCGGTGCTGGGCAGGTCACTGATGCCCGTTACGCGGGCCTGCGCGCTGCGTGTGACCGGGTCGTTGTTCGGCCCAACGCCGCTCAGGTTCGCCACATTCTCCACATCCAGCGGGCTGACCAGCACGATGGTGACGATGGTAGCCCGGACCGTCTGACCGGGGTTGAGGACAGGGATGGTGAAGGTGACAGTCTGGCCGGCAACGGCGGCGGTCCCGGTCTCAATCCAGACGCTGTCAATGCGCAGGGCAGAGGCGATAGTGTCGGTGATGACGACATTGGTGCCCGGGGCGGTCCCGATGTTGGTGATCGTGAACTCCCATGTCAGCCGTTCGCCGGGCAGCCCCACGCCGCCGCTTTGCAGGTAACCCACCTTGCTGATTGCCGGGTCAAACACCAGGATTCCTGGCGGTGGCGGCGGGCTTGTTGGCACGGGGGTCGGCTGCACGCCGGTGCCAACGGTGGTGTCCTCAGTGTCAGTATTGGTGCCGGGGTTGGGGTCGGGCGTGCTGGATGTGACCGACACGGTATTCGTGATGGTGCCGGTTGTGGCCGGGTCCACGGTCACGGTGACGGTGTAGGAGGCGGAGCTGCCCGCCGCGATCGTGCCCAGCGAGCAGGTCGGGACGCCGGCCGGATCTTCGGCGCAGCCGGCGGTGGAGACGAAGGTGACGCCGGCCGGGAGCGTGTCGGTCGCCACGACATCGTCCGCGTCAGCCGGCCCGGCGTTGGTGACGGTGATGGTGTAGGTCAGCGTGCCGCCGGGTTGGACCGGGTCGGGGTTATCCGACTTGGTGACTCTGAGTTCGGCGGTGCCTGGCGGGGCGACGGTGGTGTCCTCCGTATCGGTGTTGTTGCTGGTATCCGGGTCGGGCGTGTTGGATGTGACCGACGCAGTATTCGTGACCACACCGGACGTAGCCGCATCCGCGGTCACCGTGATAGTGTAGGAGGCGGAGCCGCCCGCCGCGATCGTGCCCAGCGAGCAGGTCGGGACGCCGGCCGGATCTTCGGCGCAGCCGGAGGTGGAGGCGAAGGTGACGCCCGCCGGGAGCGTATCGGTCACCACGACGTCGGTCGCGCTGGACGGTCCGGCGTTGTTGACGGTGACGGTGTAGGTCAGCGTGTCGCCGGGCAGGACCGGGTCAGGATTGTCTGACTTGGTGATGCTGAGATCGGCGGAGGTGCCAACGAAGGTGTCTTCAGTGTCGGTGTTGTTATTGGGATTGGGGTCGGGCGTGCTGGACGAGACCGACGCGGTATTCGTGATGGTACCGGCTGTGGC
>WBZO01001954.1_pt1 | contig 29205 bp, 26 predicted proteins | sample 5204261 | NCBI WGS metagenome assembly WBZO01 (sample SAMN12412400, study PRJNA552823) | activated sludge metagenome | isolation source: activated sludge from anammox sidestream of wastewater treatment plant... | place: USA: North Carolina | collected 2017-09
GCGCACCGAGTCGGGCGACAGGATCGGGTCGGCCTTGTTGCGCGTGAAGTAGCTCTGGAACTCGCGCGCGAGCTCCTGCACGTAGAACACGATCCGGTGCGGCTCGCGGAGCGCCGCGGCCTCCGCCAGGACCTCGGGGAACCGTGCGAGGTGCAGGCCGATGGCGAGCTCGTCCTTGCCGGAGAGCTTCGACCACGACGCCTCGCTCGGCGCGTTCCATGCGCCGTGCCCGATCGACTCGGCCTTCTTGAGGATCGACGACAGGCGCGCGTGCCCGTACTGGACGTAGAAGACGGGGTTGTCGAGCGAGCTCTTCTTCGCGAGATCGAGATCGAAGTCGACCGTCGTGTTCGCGCTGCGCGAGAGGAAGAAGAAGCGGAGCGCGTCCCGCCCGGCGCCTTTTCGGCCCGCGGCCTCGTCGATCTCGTCCATCACCTCGTCCGCGGTGACGACGTTGCCGGCGCGCTTGCTCGACTTCACGAGCTCACCGCCGCGGAGGATGTTGACGAGCTGGTAGATGACCACCTCGAACTTCTCGGCCGGCAGCCCGAGCGCGTCGATCACGTTCTTCATGCGCGGGATGTAGCCGTGGTGATCGGCGCCCCACACGTCGATGAGCCGGTCGTAGCCGCGCGAGAGCTTGTCCGCGTGGTAGGCGATGTCGCTCGCGAAGTACGTGTACGCGCCGTCGGTCTTCTTGACCACGCGCTCCTTGTCGGCGCCCGGCTTGCCCTCGTCCTCCTTCACCACGAACCACGTGGCCCCGTCCTTCTCGACGAGGAAGCCGCCGGCGCGGAGCTTCTGCAGGCCGACCTCGACGTTTCCCCAGCGGTGCAGTGACTCCTCGCTGAACCACACGTCGAAGTCGATCCCGAGATCGGACAGCGTGCGCCGAACGCCCGGCAGCGTCCTCGAGCCCGGCACGCCGTGCAGCATCGTCGTGATGCACGTGCGCGAGAGCGTGGCGTCGTCCTCTCCGAACGGATCGGGCGTGCGCGTCTCGAGATGGCGCGCGATCTCCTCGACGTACGCGCCCTGGTAATGATCCTCGCCGCGCGGCTTGCCCTCGTGCACCAGGCGCACGCTCTCGGTGAACTTCACGACCTGGTTACCGAAGTCGTTGATGTAGAACTCGCGCGTGACGCGGTTGCCGGTCACCTCGAGGAGGCGCGCGATCGTGTCGCCGAGGATGCCGTTGCGCGCGGCCGCGACGGTGATGGGGCCCGTGGGGTTCGCGCTCACGAACTCGACGTTCACGCGCTCGCCCGTCGCCGCCGGCGCACGGCCGAAGGCGCGTCCCGCCTCGGCGATCTCCTTCACCTGAGCCTGGATCACCGCCGGACGGACATGCAGGTTCACGAAGCCGGGACCCGCGACGTCCGCGCTCGCAATGACGTCGCTGCCGGAGAGCGCCTCCACCAGCGCCTCGGCCACGACCCGCGGCGGCTTGCCGACCTTCTTCGTCAGCACCATCGCCACGTTGGTCGCGAAGTCGCCGTGCTCCGCGCGCTTCGGCCGCTCCACCACCCACGACGCCGAAGCGTCCGCGACCGCGCGCGCGCCGCCGTCGCCGAACGCCCCCTCCCGCGCGAGACGCACGAGCGTCCCCTGGATGCCTGCACGGACGCGGAGGGCGACGTTCATCGGCTTCTCCTCCGGCTATCTCGCGCGCGGGACGGAGGCCAACTTTGCTGCGATTTCCAGCGGCTCGGTATGGTAAGCCCTTGGACGCCGATGAAGCCGCTCCGTACGGTCGCGCTCGTCGTCGCGTGGGTCCCGGCCCTCGCGTGCGCCGGTACGCCGGAAGCGACGATCGGCATCACGACCGGCGAGGAGACCGACGCCTTCTCGCGCGCTCCCGCGCCGACGAGCCTCCTCGTCGAGACGCTCGGGCTCGACCGATCGAAGAAGGAGCTCACGCGCGTCACGTTGCCAGCGGACAACGTGTCGCTCGGGGACCTGCCGCGGAGCGACGTGGGGGCGCTCGCCGTCACCGCGCTCGACGCGGACAACCGCCCGGTGCTCCGCGGCGAGTCGCTCTACGTGCAGTGGGGCGCGCTCGAGAACACGACGTTCGAGGTGTTCGTCCAGCGGGTCGGCGAGCTCGCGCGAGCCCCGCGCGGCCCGGGAGCGTTCGATGCGACGATCGCGACCACCGCGGTCGGACGGTACGTCCTCGCGACGAACGGCACGGCGACGCTCCTGTATGACCTCTTGAACCTGCGCACGGTCGACGCGCCGCCGACGTTCCCGAGGACGGCGCGCTCGCTCGCGACCTTCGGGACGACCGCCCTCCTCGTCGACGAGCAGGGCGCCACCGCGTTCGATCTCCAGACGCGACGGGAGGGTACGGTCGATGCCCCGGCCGGAGCGACCTTCGCCGAGGTCGCGGGAGGCGCCACGATCTCCGCGCCCGACGGAGCGCAGTACATCGTCGGCGCGACGCGCACGACCGGCGGCCCGACCTCGCGGGTCCTTCGCCTCGACGCCGAGGGCAAGCTCACCGCTCTCTCGCTCGTGACCGCGCGCGAAGGCGCCTGCGCGGCGTGGGTGGAGGGCCGCGGCCTCGTCGTCTACGGCGGGAGCCCCACCGCGCCCGGCGCGGAGATCGTCGCGCCCGGCGCGACGCAGGGCTCGAACCTCGCCTTCGCTCCCGATCCGATCCGGGCCTGCGGCGCGACGGCGCTCGACGGCTCGCACGTCCTCGTCGCGGGCACGGACGCGCGCGTGATCGATCTCGCCTGCGCGGCCGACTGCAAGCCGGCGGTCTGGCCGGGAACGCTCGGCCTCGTGCGCGCGCAGGCGTTCACTCTCGCGCCCGATGCGGCGCTCGTCGCAGGAGACGACGCGACCGGCGCGACGAAGGTCGTCCGTGCGAGCGCGGCGGGTCCCCGCGATGTGGCGCTCAAGACGGCTCGACGCGGCGCGCAGCTCGTCGCGCTCCCGCAGACCGGCTTCGCGGCGATCATCGGCGGCGCGCCGGGGATCGAGCAGTACGTCGAGTGATCACTTCTTGGGCCGGTAAGTCTCGACGACGGTGAACGCCCCTTCGGGCTCGCGCTCGCGGACCTCGAGCTCGATGCGGCAGGCTGCGTCCTCGTGCTGCGTCTTCGTCGATCGCTCGATGCTCTTCGCCTTGCCCAGCGCGCCCTCGATCTCCTTCGCGCGCGCGAGCGCCGCCGCTTCGTTCGCGACGGGACCGGACACCACGACCTGCACGAGACCAGCGTCGGCGAACGACGCGGTGCCCTCGCGCTCGCCCTTGGTGAAGACGACGGACTTCGCCGCGGCCTTCTTCGCGCAGTCCGGCGGCGCGTCCGGCATCGAGCACGGATCGACGCCGGCTGCGGTCGCCTTGACGACGTGCGCGCTCCACCCCGCGCCCGCGAGCCCCTGCTCCGCCGCCGCGGCGGCCATCCCCCACGTCAGCGGCGCGAAGCCGACCGCGCCGGCTCCGCCGTCGCGCACGTACTCCTCGCGCGTCGTCCACGCGCTGTCGCTCCCCGCGGCGACGAAGGTGACCGTCCCCGCGCCCGCCTTCTTCCAGCGCTCTTCGAGGCGCTCGGTCGTCCGCGCGGGCGCGCCGCCCCGCTCGCGCATCTTCGCGGTCACCGACGCGGCAGCCTCCTTCGAAAGACCGCTGCCGACGACGTCGATCTGGATCGGTTTGTTCGCCGCGAACGAGACGGTCCCTTCCCAGCCCCCGCCCTTCACCACGAGCGTCGCGCTCCGCGCGCGGGGCGTGGTGCCGGCCTTCGCGAACGCCTCCTCGATCTGCGCGCGCGTCATGTCCCAGCGGACGACGCTCCAGACCGCGCCGCCGGCCAGCGGAGGCAGCGGTTTGGCGTCCGAGGCGCCGTGCGCGATCGCCTCGCCCGCGTCCTCTTCGCTCGCATCGATCGCATCGGCAGCGATGGCCGCGTCGACGACCAAGGCCGCGGCGCTCGCCGGCGCGCTCGGCTCCGCCGCCGCCGCATCGACAGACGGCGACGGCGACGTCGCCTCCGCGGGGGGCACGGTCGCCTTGTAAGCGACCGCCCCGACGAACGCAGCGATGACGATCCCCAGCGCGATCGCCGGCTTCTTCTTCATCGGGGCGGAGCGTAGCCGACGACTCCCTCGGGGGTCACGATCGCGTCGACGATCGGCTCGCGGACGTGCGCGCCCGGCCACACGATGCAGCGGAGCGCCGGAGCATCGATCCGGGCGCCCTCGCCCACGATCGATCCGTCGATGGGTGCATTCTGCACGGAGCTGGCCGCGGCCCACGACGACAGGCCTCGCCGCGCGAGCCATGCGCGGTTCGCCGCGACGTACTCGGCGATCGAGCCGATGTCCGTGAACGGTGCGTTCGCGACGAACGACGCGATCCGCGCGCCCCGGGCGAGCGCGGGGATGTAGACGTCGCCGACGAGGCAGCCGCTCGGCGGCAACCCGCTCCGCAGCCCCGCCCCGAGCACGTGGATGCCGATGAAGTCCGCGCCGGACGCCTCTTCCCCGAACGACTGCTTGCGCAGCCGGACCACGCGGCCGTCGGCCGAGAGCCCGACGCTCCCATCCCCGCGTGCCCGCGGAACCACCGCGAGGGTGGCCTCGGCGGCGCTCGCGCCGTGCGCCTCGACCAGGGCCGCCGTCTCGAGCTCGCAGAGGATGTCGCCGTTCCACACGAGCACGTCGCCCTCGCCCAGGAGGTCCCGCGCGTGGGCGACGCCGCCGGCGGTGCCGAGGAGATCGATCTCGCGCGACACGGCGACGTCGTGCTCTCGCGCCCAGCGCTCGACGTCCTCGGGGCGGTGGTGGACGTTCACCACCCGCCTGCCGAAGCCGCCGAGCCGATCGAACACGTGCTCCACGGCGGGCCGGTCGCCCACCGGCACCATCGGCTTCGCCCGCCAGTCGGTCAGCGGGCGAAGACGCGTGCCGAGCCCGGCGCAGAGCACCATCGCGTTCATGCCAGGCGCTCGACCTCCGCGCGAACCGCGCTCTCGTCGCCGAGCCTCGCACCGTTGGCGAGCGCCGCGGCCTCGATCTGCCCGCGCGTGCGGCGGCCGCTCGCGAGGAGCCACGCGACGCCGAGGACGAGCTGCACGACGCGCGCGTCCTTCGGCGGCGACGAGGCGAAGCGCTCGAGCACCGCCTCGACCGCCTTCTTGATCTGGGCGCCGTGGATCGGATGTGCGCTGGTCAGCCCGAGCCGCAGGAGCGCGACGAGCGCCGCGGCGGTCGCCTCGATCGGATCTTTGCCGGGCTCCTCCCAGAGTCCGGACGCGGCCTGCCGGCCGAGGATGGCGAGCACCGGATCGCCGCCTCCGCCCTCGCCCTTCTCCTTCGCCTTCTCGAGCCGGAGCCCGTCGAACGCAGCGCCGCCGATCATCGCTCGCGGCGCCATCGTCGCCACGCTCTCGTCATCGGCCTCCTCCGCGAGCTCCATGGGCGCCATCGGCGCGCGGGCCATCGCCGGAGCGGGCGCGGGCGGAGGCGGAGGCGGAGGCGCGAAGCCGGCGGACATCGGCGGCATCGCGGCGGCAGGCCTGGGCGCCGAGCGAGCCGGCGGAGGCGGCGCGCCCGTCGGCATCATCGCGGCCATGCGCATCACGCCACCGCCGCGCGTGCGGCCCTGCTGGAACATCGACCAGCCCGCCGGCGCGCTCACCGGGACGACGCGCGTCTCCGGCATCGCGTTCTGGCGCCGGTCGCCGGTGCGCTTCTCGACGACGATGAACGAGGTGTACTTCGACGAGACGCGGTGCTGCTTCGCCAGATCGACGATGCGCTGCTTCATCGCGCCTTCGCGGCGTCCGGTGACGACCGCGCGCTCGAGATCGCGGATGCGCGCCTGCGCCCAGAGCTTCGCCACGACCGGGCGGTCCTCGTGCTCGGGCAGATCGATCGGCACCTCGAGATAGAAGCTCTCGCCGTCCTTCTTCCCCCGGATCTCGATCGCGCCGCGCCCCGACGCCTCGTAGGTACCGAAGAGCGAGAACGGCTCGCCGTCGACCAGCGCCTTCGGCTCGGCCGGCGCGGTCTCGCCGACGTCGACGCCGCGAAACGAGATCTTCAGATCGGTGACGCGAGGCGCGGTCGCGCGCGCGAACTGCGCCACGACCTTGTCGTCGACGCGCTCGCCCGGGTGGATGGACTCGACGGCCCCGCCCGTGCGATCGGCGAGGGCCTGGAGCAGCGCATCCGAGACGTTCGTGCCGATGCCGAACGAGTAGACGCGCGACGCGCCCCCGCCGCGGCGATCGAGGAAGCGCGCGAGGATCTCGTCCTCGTTGCCGACCTGACCGTCGGTGAGGAGGACCACCACGCCGTCGGGCGCGAGGCGCGCGGACTCGAGGAGCGGCTCGAGCAGCTCGGTGCCGCCGCGGGCATCGACGGTGGCGAGCCACGCGTCGGCCCGCTGCAGCGTCGCCTGGGTGAACGGTACGAGCTCCGGCGCAAAGCCCTCGATCTGGTCGTCGAACGCGAGGATGGCGAAGCGATCGCCCTCGCGGAGCTGGCGGAGGCAGAGCCGGAGGGCGGTGCGCGCCTCGTCCATCGACGAGCCGCCCATCGATCCCGAGCGATCGATCACGAAGACGACGTCGTTCCGTCCGCCGCGCTTCGTCTGCCCGTTGCCGAGATCGGGGACGATCGACAGCGCGAACGCCCCCTGCCCGCCCGCCGCGCGGTGCGCGACGACGCTGGCGATCGGCGTGACGGTCGAGACCGCGCTCGTCGGGTACGCGCTCAACACCACGTCGCGATCGAGCGGCGCCTCGCGCTGGGTGAAGCGGACGATGGTCTTGTTCCCCTCCCGGACCTTCACGATCGAGTGCGACGGGCTCTCGACGTCGACGGCGACGCCGAGATCGAAGGTCACCTCGATCGAGAGGCCGTAGGCCACGTTGCCGATCGGAGGCGAGATGCGGTCGGCGTCGGGCACGCGCGAGGTCGGATCGGCGGCGCCGTGACCGGTGCGGTCGCCCTGGGGATCGCCCGGCATGTAACGCGGCGCGACGACGGTCGGGATGCTCCAGCGCACCGCGCCCTCGTCGGCGGCGACCGGCTCGACGTACTCGAGCTCGATGATCGTCTCCTCGCCGGGGAGGAGGTTGCCGACGTTCGCGGTGAAGACGTTCGGGCGCTCCTGCTCGACGAGCGCGGCGCCGTGTCCGGCGGTGATGGCGTCGTCGTACTTCTTGAACGCCTCCTCGCGCTCGTGCACCTCGCCCTCGAGGCGACGGCCGCCGACCTCCATCACGAAGCCGGTGACCACCGCGCGGGACGGCAGGGGGAAGGTGTAGACCGCCTCGATCGCGCGCGCCTCGTCGTTGCGATAGCGCTGCCGCACCACGGCGCGCGCGTGACCCGCGAGCACCTCCGCCTTCACGTCGACGCCGAGGAGAGCAGCCGCCCCCACCCCACCCCTCAGACCCGCGCTCATCTCCATTGCTTACGCTCCTTCTTTCAGGCTCGAAATCAGTTTCAAGATCTTGTCCGCGAGCGCCCTCGACTCGGCTGGCGCATCGCCCGCCACGTGCAGCTCGAGGCCGCGCGCGAGGTCGTGGTGCTCCCAGGTGCTCGTCTTCGTCGGCGGCGCTCGATGCGCCGGAGGCTTCGTCGGTACGGGCGAAGCCCCCGGAACGTTCTTCGCCTCCGCCACGCGCTCGATCTGCTCGTTCGATTTCCCCTCGAGCTCGGCGGCGATCGCGTCGAGCGGCAGGTACGCGTCCTGCAGCCTCCGGATCGCCCGCAGCCGGACGAGATGCTCGTGCGAGTAGGCGCTGTCCTTCCCCCGGAAGACCGGCGGCGGCAGGAGCCCGCGCTGCACGTAGTAGCGAACCGTGCGCGGCGACGTCCCCGCCGCCTTCGCCAGCTCGTCGAGCTTGTACGAGGTCTCGCTCACCCCCTGAATCTGATACTCGACACCATCACTGTCAAGTAGACACCTTCAACTCTTCCTCGTCCGGGAGAGGCCGCCGGGATGCCCGTTTTTTGGCCGCGGCGGCCCGGGGGTAGTAGAGGAGGAGGCCATGCGGGCCTTCGCGCTCCTGGTGGCCACCGCCGCCCTCGCCGGTACGGTCGCCCTCGCGTGCGGGACCGACCCCGTCGGCGTCGAGAGCTGCCGCCGGATCGAGCAGGTCCGGTGCGAGAGCGCGCCGGCGTGCGGCATCGATCTCGGCCAGCCCGTCCACCGCGGCGACGATCCGACGAGCGCCGTCGCCGCCTGCATCCGCTACTACGACGACGCCTGCCTCCACGGCCTCGCGGCGCCCGAGGATCCGGGAAGCGTCAAGACGCAGGCGTGCGTCGACGCCATCGCGAACGGCAGCTGCGAGGTGGTCAAGGCGCCGGAGACGCACCCCGACTGCGCGTTCTTGATCCCGCCTCCCCCGCCTGCGCCCGCGCCGACGCCGGCCGTGGACGCCGCGCCGGCCGACGCCGCTACCGAGTGATCACTCGTCGGAGTCGGCGTCCACGCCGATCCTCGGCTCGCTCCCCATGTCGAACGCGCCCTCGATGAGCGCCTCGATCGGTGCCTCGGACGGATCCTCGTCCTGCTCGATCGCCTTCACCGGGACGCGCACGCGGTCGGCGAGCATGCGCGCGCCGAGCTCGACGCGCCAGTAGGATGGATCGTCGCCGCTCCGGCAGCCGAGCGTGAGCGAAGGCGACGCGAGGATCGTGAAGTTCGAGCCGGCCGGCTGTCGCTGCTCGCTCACGTGACGATGACCGTGGAGGACCGCGGTGACGCCGATCGCGTCGAAGCACTCGGCGACGCTCCGCGCGTCGTCGAGGCGCATGCCGATCTCGCTCGGCGCGCGCCTGCCGACGCCATGCGGGAGCGGGACCACGTGGTGGTGGATGCATACGAGGCGATGGCGCGCGCGCTTCCACTCGCTGCGCTTGCCGACCTCGCGCAGCCACGCGAGCTGCTGCGGGCCGACGGCGCCGTTGTGGCGGAAGAACCTCCGCTGCGGGCGCGCGCAGGTATCGAGGCCGACGACGATCGTGTCGGCGCCGGGCAGCTCCTTGACCCAGCCGCCGTGCTCGTGGAGCTCGAGGCCGATCCGCTCCGCGAACGCGCGCCACGATGCGCGCTTCGTCGCGTGCGTCGGCTTCGGGCGCCCGCTCCCGCGCATCGGGAAGAGATAGAGATCGTGGTTGCCGGGAATGGCGAGCAGCATCCCCTTGTCCTTCCACCGCGCGAAGGCCGCCTCGATGAGCTCGTAGCCGGCGCCGTCGTCGGTGAGGTCGCCGGTGATCACCACGGCGTCGGGCTTCGACTCCTCGATCGCCGCGACGGCGCGGAGCAGGCGGATGTTCGAGTTCCGCGGCGTCGCGTCGAAGAGCGTGCGCAGCGCGCCCGCGCCGGGCACGTGCCGCGACAGCACCGAGGCACGCCGCGCCTCGAGGCGGCAGGCCTTCGCCGCCGCGCGCTCGACCGGGTCGAGCATGCCGGACGCCTGCTTGATCGACGGGATCGGATGGGCGTAGCCCTCCGGATCGACGAGGCCGATCTTGCCGCGACGCTTGCCCTTCTCGTGGACCACGCGCCAGCCGGCCTCCTCCCACACGACCTCGAACCTGCCGGCGTCGATCGCCGCGACGTTCGCGCTGCGCTTCACCACGCGCAGGCGGTCGTGGAACGTGTCGCCGAACTCGGAGACGTGCAGATCGGAGACGTGCGCGAGGACGAAGCTCACATGCCTGCGAGGATCTTGAACGAGTCGCCCTCGGGAACGAGCTCGAGCCGGTTGTCCGCGACGGTGTGCTTCCACTCCTCGCCCTTGAGGCCGGGCATGCGGTAGCTCGCGGAGTAGCTGTACTCGACGAAGACCTTCTTGTTCTCCGCGAACGTGACCTTGCGGTAGCGGATCTCGTAGCGGATGGTCTGCGTCTTGACGAAGGTCGCCGTGAGGTAGTCCTTGAGCCCCTCGAAGTCGATGTCGTCCTCGGGGTTCGTGTTGCCGCCGTCCTCGAAGTAGCGGGGGCTCGCCATCTTCAGGAGGCGGCCGACGTCCTTGTCCTCGACCGCATGCCGGTAGTCCTCGCAGAACGCGATGACCTTGCGGTTCTCGCTCGAGTCCTCGACGTCGGTGTTCGGGATGTACGACTTCGAGCAGCCCGCCAGAGCGAGCGCGGCGAGCACGAGCGGGAGGTTACGCAGCTTCTTCATTTCGCTCTCGGGATCGGGAACAGGAGAGACCTCTAGCGCATTCCGCGAGGGGGCTGGGGGCGATTAGAGCCAGAACACGCGGGCCTTGGCAAATCCTCCCCACGGGAGATCCGCCCGGAGCTCCTGCTCCGTCCCGCTCGCAGGCTCGGCCGCGAGCGGAACCAGGGCGGCATGCGCGTGCATCGGGCCGCTGGGACGCGCCGACGGCGGGAGCGGCGTCGGGTCGAGCTGGATCCGGGCGTCCACGATCCGTCCGGCGAGCGGAGCACGACCGACGAGGAGCGCGACCGCACCGGAGGCGGTGCCCGGAGCGGTGACGGCAGAGGCGGGCCCCGACTCGTCCACGGCGACGACCACGATCCGCTCGGCCGCGCCGGCACGGACGAGGGTCGCGGCGGTCGCGAGCGCCTCGATACTTCCATGGGGGCCGCCGCCGACCGCGAACGCGGGCCCTGTGAGCCGGAAGGCGATCGCGGCCTCGCCGGCGCAGGCGTTCGGCGTGGTGTACGGGAACCGCCTCGGCTCCGCGCGCGCGGCGCCGGCGGCGCGCATGCGCGCGAGGTACGCCGCGTTCGTCTCGAGCGTCGCGAGCCCGTGCCCCACGACGATGCCCGCGCCCTCCAGCGATCCGAGACGGTCCTCGAGCGCAGCCACGGCGGCGATCGTGAGGCGCACGAGCCCGTCACCGCGCGCGATGCGGTCCTCCGGGTAGCCGGTGCGCTCGGCGAGCGCCCTCGCATCCGGCGCGCGCGCGCCGTCGACGTGCACCGCGCGCGACACGTGGACGTCGATCGAGCACCGGCCCGGCGGGGGCGCAGGCGCATCGCGCTCGATCACGAGCGCGGCGTTCGCCCCGCCGAACGCGGATGCGAGCTTCAGCGTCGTCCGGACGTCGCCGGCCACGGACCGGTCGAGGACGCGCAGCCCGCGCTCGATCTCCCCCTCCCCGTGCGACGCCGGGAGGAGCCGGCGCCTCGTCGCGTCGATCGCGGCGAGCACCTCGAGCGCACCGGCAGCGCCGAGCGTGTGCCCGACGGTCCCCTTGAACGCGTGAACGACCGGCTTCCTCGCGGCGTCCCCGAGGACCGCCTCGATGGCCAGCGACTCGGCGGCGTCGTTGAAGGAGGTCGCGGTGCCGTGTGCGCTCACGAGCTCGATCGCGTCCGCGCGCGTGCCCGACTCCGCGAGCGCCTGCCGCGCCGCGGCCGCGAGCCCGCCTCCGGTGCGCTCGGGGGCGGTGAGGTGCGTCGCGTCGCACGATGCGCCGAAGCCCGTGACCCACGCGCGCGCCGAGTCGCTCCCGCGCACCAGCGCGAGGACGGCGGCGCCCTCGCCGAGCGCGAGGCCGTCACGCCCGACGCGGAAGGGCCTCGGCCCCGGCGTCGCGGAGGTCGCACGCAGCACCTCGAACCCCGACGCGACGAACGCGCCGAGCGCGTCGAAGCCGCCGCACAGCGCGACGTCGCACGCGTCCTCGAGCAGCCATGCACGCGCGAGCCCGATCGCCACGGTGCTCGACGCGCATGCGCCGAGCACGAGCGCGAACGGGTCGAACCGGCACGGCCGGGCCGCGGCGAGCACCGGACCGAGGTACGTCGCCTCGATCGGGAGCGGATCGCCTGCGGGCGCCCGCTCGAACGTCCGCATCCCGCCGCTCGACGTCCCGGCAGCGAGGCCGATCCGCATGCCGCGCCAGCCCGGGAGCGCATCGTCGAGATCCCGAAGGCACGCGTGGAGCGCGCGCTCGAAGAGGACCGTCGCACGATCGCGGCCGTCCTGAACCGGGGCCGGGACGCGCCCGCAGTACGGGCGGAGGAGCCCGGCGGACGCGAGCTCCTCGTCGCGCGCGACGCGGGTGCTCGCGGGCGCGCCGACCTCGCCGCAGGCGAAGGCCGCATCGCCCTCGCCGAGCGCGCTCGCCGCGCCCCATGCGACGACCGCACACGCGCCGCCGCTCACAGCGCCGTCCCCTTCTGCTCTTCGTCGGGATCGGCGAACGCGGCGGGGTCGGGCTCCTCGGCCATGACCTCCTCGACGAGCACGTCGACGCGCAGCCCGTAGGCGCCGTCGACGTAACGGCCACGCGCCCCCGCGCGCGGCGCGATCCCCCGGCCGAGCCACTCGATGCCCTCGAGCGAGTCGCCTTCCTTGCGCACGGCGAGGAAGCGTCGGCCGTCGGTGCGGACGGTGACGGTCGCGTCCCCGTCGCGGAGGAGCCAAGCGGACTCTCGCGCGTTGGAACGCGCCGTGAGGAGGCGTCCACCGAGCGGATCGAGGAACCACCAGCGGAGCAGCCCGATCGGCAGCCCGCGCGCCTCCGCCGGATCGTGCCCACCGCGCTTCTCGAGCTGGATCGCGGGCACCGCGAAGCGGAAACGGTCCTTCGTCACCCAGACGTCGAGCGCCGTCGTCCCGCCCGGACCGACGAGCATCATGCGCGCGGCCCGATCCGGGCTCACCGCAACCGCGCCGCGTGCCTGGTACTGGCGGCCCGAGCGGGGATCACGGATCGCGAGGCGCACGCGCTCGACATACGGCCGCGACGGCTGCTCCGCGCGCACGTGGGCGAGGCGCTCGCGCGACAGCGTCCACTCTGCCTGCGTGATCTCCGCCGGAACGACGGCCGAACCGCGGGCGCCGGCGATCGTCGCGTACGACCCCTTGGGCCACACGCGAGGCCCGCATCCCGAGACTCCGAGCGCGAGCACGAGGACGACCGCGCGTCTCATGGCACGAGGACCCCGGCATAGCCCCAGCCACGATCGCTGCCGACGAACAACGCGGCCGGCGCCTCGTGCGCGGAGACGATGTCGACCGCGCGGACGATCGCGATCGCGCCCATCGCCTCGTGGGTGCCGAGCTGCTCCTCGACGACCAGGCGCGGGCACGCGCTCCACGGCGACGCTTCGATGGCCGCGACCGCGCGCGCGCTCGGGTTCGCGAGGACGACGACCGCGCCGTCCGGCGGCGCACCGATCTTCGCGAGCGGCTCGGGCTCGTCCGTCCAGGCGACGACCTCGGCGATGCGCGCGAGGACGGGTCGACCCGGAGCACGCGGCGCCTCCTCCGCCTCGAGGACGAGCGCCGCGGCGCCCTCCTTCCGCGACGTGCTGTCGTGCTCGGCGTTCTTGAAGACGACGCTCAGGACCGCGTCGACGATGGCGCTCTTCTCCTCGGCGGCGGCGACGCACGTGCGGTCGGCCTCCCCGCCTTCGACCAGCTCGAAGCCCTGCACGAAGGCACACTCGCCGGACGTGGAGAGATCCGCGACGACGAAGGCGGGCCCGCCGAAGCCGAGGTAGATCGAGGCGTGACCGGCGGGCGAGCTCGGCACGAGCGTCGGGAAGTCCGCGGGGCTGGCGAGGCGCGGGCCCTTCTCGCGCAGGCGGCGCATGAACGCGCTCGTCGCGTCGAGCGCACCGAACGCCGAGCCGAGCACGAGGCCCATGTCCTCGTCACGCGCATGCCGTCCCAGCGCGCGCTCGCATGCCACGACGGTCATGCGCGAAGCGCGATCGAGCCGGCGCGCACGGTCGGCGTCGAGCGCCCCCTCGGCGATGGTCACCGTCTCCGCGTTCTGATCCGGAAGGACGGCCGCGCGACCGGTGATCACCACGCTCCGTCGCGGCGGCCGCGGCGGCGCGGTGCGATCGGGCGCGCCGAGCACGAGCACCGTGTCCATGCCGCCGAAGCCGAACGAGCTCGTGACGGCCGCGCGGATCGTCCGCGGCTCGGCCTGCGTGACGTGCACGAGCGGACACGCGGGGTCCGGCTCCTCGAGCCCACCGGTCGGCGGAACGATCCCCCTCGCGATCGCGAGCGCGGTGATCACCGTCTCCACCGCCCCTGCGGCGGCGAGCGTGTGGCCGATCTGGCCCTTGGCGCTCGACACGGGGATTCGCTTCACCTCGTCGCCGAGCACGCGCGCCAGCGCCTTCGACTCCATCGGATCGTTGAGCGGGGTCCCGGTGCCGTGCGCGTTCACGTAGTCGACGTCCGCGGGGCCGAGCCCCGCTCGCTCGAGCGCCGCGAGCATCGCGCGCGCCGGGGCGGAGCCTGTCGGCTCGGGGTTCGTGATGTGGTGCGCCTCGGACCGCGCCGCCCAGCCGAGGAGCGTGCATACCGCACGCTTTCCCCGGCGCGCCGCGTCGGAGGCACGCTCGATCACGACGAACCCGGCGCCCTCGCCCAGCGTGAGCCCTCGCCGCCGCCTGTCGAATGGTCGCGCGCCCTCGGGGTCGATCGCGCCGAGCGCGTTGAACCCGGCGAGCGTGATCCGGCAGAGCGCGTCGGACGCCCCGCACACGACCGCGTCCACGAGCCCGAGCTCGATCCACGTCGCGCCGACCATGATCGCGTTCGCGCCGCTCGAGCACGCGCTCGACAGTGACCGCGCGCGCACGAACGGACCGAGCTCCCGTGCGAGCCGATCGGTCGCCGCGCTCAGCGGATGACTGAGCATGCGCGAGAGCGCCTTCTCACGCTGCTCCGGATCGACGCCCTCCGGACCGAGCAAGACGGAGAGGAGCGACTCGGTCTCGAGCATCCCGGCCGTCGTGCCTCCGACGACGAGCCCGATCCGCATGCCTTCCGGCGGAAGCTCCGCATCGGCGATCGCCTCGCGGGCGGCACGCAGCGCGAGCTCGCCGGTACGGGAGCGCGGCGTCCCCTCGCACGACGCGATGCCAGAGACCTCGGCGACGAGCTTGCTGCGATACCCCTCGGCGTCGAACAGCGTGAGCTCGCGGAACGCTCGCTCGCCGCGGACGAGGCGCTCCCACGTCGCCGGAGCGGTCGGGCCGAGCGCGGTGATCGCCCCCAGGCCGGTGACGGCGATCGTCACGAGCCGTCAGTCCTTCGCGGACTGCTCGCGCTCGACGAACGCCGCGAGCGAGCTCACGGACGCGAAGATCGGACGCGCCTCGTCGCCCTCGGGCACGCGCACGCCGAACTTCTCCTCCACGAGCATCGCGATCTGCAGGGCATCGAGGGAGTCGAGCCCGAGCCCGCCGGACCCGAAGAGCGGAGCGTCCTCGTCGATCCCGTCGGCGGTCTTGCCCGCGAGATTGAGCTCCGAGACCAGGAGAGCCTTGATTTGCCGTTTCAGGTCGGACGCTTGCATCGATGGCAGAACAAGCAAAAAGTCTGCCTCTCCGAGTACCACGGCCGAGCGCATTTCGCCAATCGCGACCGGATCCGGGCCCGCTTCCTCACGGGCCCGACCATGCGCTAGTACTGCGGCGCGGAGGTCAGAAAACAACCATGGGCACGCTCGTGAACTACATGACCGAGAAGGGCGTCGCGGTGCTGACGCTGAACGACCCGCCGGTCAACGCGTACACCTACGAGATGCTCAAGGAGCTCGACCAGTGCATCCTCGAGGCGCGCTTCGACAACGACGTGCACGTCCTCGTGATCACCGGTCACGGCGAGAAGTTCTTCAGCGCCGGCGCGAACATCAACATGCTCCGCGAGGCCGACGCCACGTTCAAATACTACTTCTGCCTCCACGCCAACGAGACGATCAACCGCCTCGAGCAGACGCCGAAGCTCGTCATCGCGGCGATCAACGGGCACTGCGTCGGCGGAGGCCTCGAGATCGCGCTCGCGGCGGACATCCGGATCGCGCGCGCGGGCGAGCACTCGCTCGGCCTGCCCGAGGTAGCGCTCGGCGTGCTGCCCGGCACGGGCGGGACGCAGCGACTCTCCCGCCTCGTCGGCAAGTCGCGCGCGATCGAGCTCATGGTCGAAGGCGCGAAGCTCTCCGTGGCGCGCGCCGCCGAGCTCGGGATCGTCAACAAGGTCTGGACGGCCGAGTCGAACGACGAGTTCTTGCGCAAGGTCGTCGACTACGCGCACGGCTTCTGCCCTCCGAACGGCGCGGCGATGGCGGTAGGCCGCATCAAGCGCGCGGTGCAGGGCGGCCTCGACATGGGCCAGGACCAGGGCCTCGCGCTCGAGCGCGAGCTGCAGGCCGAGCTCTTCGCCTCCAGCGACGCGAAGGAAGGCCTGAACGCCTACGTCGCGAAGAAGAAGCCGAGCTTCCGCGGCCGCTGATCACCCGGCCGTGGATCGCCTCGCCGGTCAGCCCGACCGCGCGAACAGCTTGGCGTAGTAGTCGCTGATCGCGTCGCCGCCGAGGCGCGTGAAGAACGTCGAGTACGCCATCCAGATGGCGAGCCCGTTGAGGTCGCGGAACATGGGCGGCAGGTACTGCGGCGGCTTCACGACGCCGTCGTTCACGCGACGCGCGAGCACCGGCACGTCCTCGTGCGCGACCTTCCCGCAGAAGAGGAACGGGATGAGATCGACGCGGTTGTGCTGGATGGCGCTGCGGATGAACGCGTAGTTGAGGACGATGCCCTTGCAGTAGCAGGCGTCCTTCGTGAACGGCGCGCCGCCCTCCACCACGCCGCCGCGGAAGATCCGGCGCGTGTTGTGGAAGCACTCCTCCTCGTCGTACCCCTCGGTGCGGAACCACTCGAAGACCTCGACGAAGCTCGCGCCGTCCTCGGCCTTGTCGACCGCGAGCACGCGATCGTTGAGGCGCCGTGCGCGCCGAGGGTACGTGCGGAACGTGAAGATCTCGACGAGCGCCGCGAGGCCCTCCTGCACCGTCGTCGTGCGCGGCGGCCCCTTCGCCAGCCACTTGGCGACCGGCTGCGCCTGACCGTTGAGCGACGTCGCGACGTGCACCCAGCCCTCGTGCACCTCGAGGATGTCGATGTCTCGCTGAGAGAACTTCGCGCCCGAGCGGACCTTGACGTAGTCGCTGCCGGCGGCGGCGTCCGAGAGGATCGTGTCGTCGACGTCGACGCGGACCGACGACTCGCCGAAGTAGCGGCTGAGACGCTGGTTCAGCTCGGCGGCGGCGTCGGCCGCGGGGATGTTGCGCTCGTACTGCTGGCCGAGCAGGCTCTCGTCGATGTTCGTCAGGATGTCGTAGAGGACGAACCCGAGGTCGCGGAGCGTCGTGACGCCATCGGGGAACTTGTCCTTCGGCGAGCCGTACAGCTTGCGCGAGTACGCGTAGAAGACCGGCGTGCCGCGCGCCGCGAGCATGCGCACGGTGTCCCGGTACTGGAGCGCCGTGCTCGCCAGGATCGCGCCGATGGCGTCCCCCTCCCCGAGCTCCCGGTCGACGTCCCGCGCGATCTCCTCGAACTCCGCGGCCTTCGAGCGCGGGTCGAAGCCGAGCTCCACCTTGTCGTAGTACTCGGGGTCGACCTTCGGCTGCTCGCGGTAGCGGGACTTCCTGAACTGCTCCTCGACCGAGTTGTCCCAGCGGATCGCCTGGAGGACACGGATGGGTCGCTGCGCCTCGACGATGCGCGTCGCGAGCCCGGCGACGATCTCCTTGTACGAGCGCCATGGTCCGGCGGCGGGCAGCGGAGGGATCGACGGATGCCGGTCCCGCGGCAGGTCGTCGTCGTTCCCCCGGGCCGCGGCGGGTTTCGCCGGCACGGCGCTCGCCCGCGCCGCTCCGCCGAGGTTCCGGGCGGACGAGGCCGGCGGCGGCGGCGGCGGCGGCGGCGGAATGCTCTTCCCGCTGCCGTTGCCGTTTCGCGCTTCACTCTTCTCGGGCTTCGGATCGTCGCCGTCCTTGCCCTTCTTGCGATCGCTCTCGCCCGCGGACGCGCGCTCGGCCATTCTCACCGGTATTTTTCCAGACGGCGTGTGTAATTTCCAGGAATTCGATCCGTTTCAGGCCGGGAGGGTCCCCTGCCGCCGGCTCGTCCGCGATCCGCGGACGCGCGCGCTGGGACCCTAGGGGCCACCGCGGCACGAGCGAGAGCGACGGAGGCTGCCCGTGAGGGCGTCGTGCTATGACCCGCGCGTGCGACTCGCGTCGATCCACGTCTACCCCGTGAAGGGCACGCGAGCGATCTCGCTCGAGCGGAGCGACGTCCTCCGGAGCGGTCTCCGCCACGATCGCCGCTTCATGGTGCTCGCGGAGGACGGCACGTTCCTCACGCAGCGTTCGCACCCGCGCCTTGCGCTCGTCGATGTCGGCTTCGTCGATCACGCGCTCACCATCGGAGGCGCGGTGAACGTCCCCCTGGACGACGAGGCGTACCGGCATCTCCCTCGACGTCGCGCGAAGGTCTGGGACGACGAGGTCGAAGCGGTCGAGGTCCCGGGCGACGCATCGACGTTCTTCTCCGATCACCTCGGCGAGCCGTGCACGCTCGTGTACATGCCCGATGACGTGGTTCGCCCCGTGGAGGCGCCCTACGGCAAGACCGGCGATCGCGTCCGCTTCGCCGATGCCTACCCCGTGCTCGTCGCCTCCCTCGCCTCGCTCGCCGATCTGAACGAGCGCCTCGTCGCCCGGGGCGAGCCCCCCGTCCCGATGGACCGCTTCCGCCCCAACCTCGTCGTCGAGCGCGGCGGCGCGTACGACGAGGAACGCTACGCCCGCGCCGAGGTGGGCGCGCTCGGGCTCCGCCTCGCCAAGCGGTGCGCGCGGTGCCAGGTGACCACCGTGGATCAGCGGACGGCGGAGGTCGGCAAGGAGCCGCTCAGGACCCTGGCCGCGTATCGCACAGAGGCCAACAAGGTGTACTTCGCGATGAATGCGATCCCGGAGGGAGAAGCGGCGATCACGGTCGGCGATCGGGTCCGCTGGGACACGCCGCTGTAGCGCCCCGCAACGATCGCACCGGCCCTTCGCGGGCGCGTGAATAGGCCCGCGCGGAGGAGCGTCGGTCGAGTCATGAAGAACTTGCTTGCTCGCGGCGCGCGCGTCGCGCTCGCGGTGTTGCTCGCGGCATGTGGCACGGTGGAAAACGATGCGCAGGAGGGCGGCGCCAACGCCAACGATCGCTCCGGAGGAGGCGAGGTCGGCGAGCGCCTCGAGACCGGAGCGATGGTCGTGTCGCCGAACGGCGCATGGATCGTCGCGCGACGCAACACGACCGCGCTCTTCGTCGACGTGAAGAACCAGCGCCTGCGCGAGGTGGACGGCAACCTCGGTCTCTCCGAGCGGTGGATCTTCTCTCCTGCGCGCGACGTGGTCTACGCGATGCTGCCCCAGCGCATGGGCATCGTCGCCGTCGATCTCGCCACCGGCGCCCAGCTCTGGTCGACGATGCCGGCCTTCGTCGCGACCAGCGGCGCGATCCATGCGAAGGTCACCTCCGACGACCGCACGCTCCTCGTGAGCGACTACGGCCGCGTGTTCGTCATCGACGCGAAGACCGGCGACGTCCGCGGGGTGGCGAAGGCGCCGGGCCTCGCGACCGACCTCGAGCTCCTCCCGGACGGCCGGCATGCCGTGGTCGTCGGCGAGACGAGCTGGGAGACCGGGAGCCCCCTCGCCGACGTCACGCTCGTCGACGTCGCGAAGGTGTCGTCGACCTCGATCGAGGTGCCGAACTGCGCGGCGCCGGTCGCGATCGTACCCGACGGTTCGCGCGCGCTGCTCTCGCCGACGTTCTGCACGCCGGGCTCGGCGCCGGTTCCGAAGAGCGGATGGAGGAACCCGGATCCGGTCAGCGTGATCGACGTCGACGCGCAGGCGGGCACGCTGCGCTTCGTGAAGAACCTGCCTGGCTTCGGCCCCGTCGCGCTCCTGCCGAACGGACGTGCGGTCGCGTACCTCGACACGAAGCGCATCGACCGAGCGATGTTCGACGATCCGTCGCAGATCCCCGGCGCGGACGCCCCCCAGTATCACCTCATGCTGATCGATCCGGCGACGATGAAGTTCGACGTGCACCCGATCGGCGCCGCCCTGCCCCGCTTCGCGCCGGCCACGGACGGACGCTCGCTGCTCGTCGACGCGACCTCCGCGGTGGTGCGCAGCGAGGCGACCGCGACCATCACGCTCGACGAGACCGGCTTCCGCGCCCAGCTCGGCGCGTTCGACGATCCGAGCGGCAGCCTCTTCGGGGTGTTCGACCTCGAGACGAACCGCTACGTGCCGTTCGCCGGCCCTCCCGCCGCCCTCGATCGATTCGTGCAGCTCGGCGACGGATCGCAGGTCTTCACGCTGAAGAACGACGGCCGCGGCGGCGCCCTCTTCGCCATCGACCTCTCCGCCCGCACGACGATCGATCTGAACCGGAGCCTCCGCGACATCGGCATCCTCCCGGACGGGCGCACGCTGGTGCTCCGGATCCGGCTCGAATCGACGGCCGACGGACGCCTGCGCGAGGAGTTCTGCTTCTCGCGCGACGCCCGCACCTGCGAGGGTCGCGTCGAGTACGTCGGGGCCGTGCCGCAGCACGATCCCTGAACGTCCCGTCAGGTGACGCTCGCGACCACCTTCTCCAGCACGTCGGTATCGCGCACGCCCTCGGCCTCGGCGCGATAGCTCATGACGAGACGGTGGCGGAGGACCGGGATGACGAGGGCGCGCACGTCCTCGACGTCCGCCGCCGCCTCGCCGCGCAGCGCCGCACGGGCCTTCGCCGCGAGGACGAGCGCCTGCGAGCCGCGCGGGCCGGCGCCGAAGCGGACGTACTCCTCGACCTCTTTCGGTGACCTCTTCCCGCCTGCGCGCGACGGACGCGTCGCCCGACCCAGCGCGACGGCGAACGAGATCGCCGCGTCGGTGACCGGGATCCGCGGCACGAGCGCCTGGAGCGCGCGGACGTCGTCGGTGCCGATGACCCGGGGCACGTCGCCGATCTCCGCGCTCGTGGTGCGCCGCGCGATCTCCCGCTCCTCGTCCTCCGACGGATACTCGACGTGGATCTCGAGGAGGAAGCGATCGAGCTGCGCCTCGGGGAGCGGGTACGTGCCCTCCTGCTCGATCGGATTGCGCGTCGCGAAGACCTGGAACGGGTCGGGGAGCTTGTGCGTGGTCGTCCCGACCGTCACCCGCCGCTCCTGCATCGCCTGGAGGAGCGCAGCCTGGGTCTTCGGCGGCGTCCGGTTGATCTCGTCCGCGAGGATCAGGTTGTGGAAGATCGGTCCGGGCAGGAAGCGCACCCGGCGATGCACGCCCCCCTGCGTATCCTCGTCCTCCTGCAGGACGTCGGTGCCGGTGATGTCGGCCGGCAGGAGATCGGGCGTGAACTGCACGCGCCCGAACGAGAGATCGAGGGCATCGGCCAGCGACGCGACGAGCAGCGTCTTGGCCAGCCCGGGGACGCCCACGAGCAGCGCGTGGCCGCGGGCGAGCAGCGCGACGAGCATCAGGTCGATGACCCCCTCCTGCCCGACGACGCGCGCGGCGACCGCCTGGTGCAGCGCCTTGCGGGCGGCGGCCGCTCGTTCGAGGAGCTCGGCGTCGTTCGCCGCGCTTCCCTTGGGAGGGGGCGGCGCGATGGAGGCCGTCGCGTTGCCGTGGGGGGACGTGCTCAAAGTCCACCGTACTTGTCACGACTACGCGCGTCGTGTCAAAGCCCGCCTTCCGTGGTACTCAGCCGTCGCCAATGCTCGGGATGAGGCAGCCCGGCCCTTCGGCCACACCGGCCCCGACCGCGACCGAAACGGTCTCGCGGCCGGAGTCCGGCCTGGCGCGGGGCAAGTGGGAAGCGCCGGCCTGGGCGTTCTGGGTCGCGCTCGCGGTCATCGTCGCGGGCGTGGGGCTGTACGTCGCCGGGCGGATGGGAATGCTCGGCCGGATCTTCAAGAAGGCGCCGCCGCCCGAGGCCGCGCCCGTGTCGAAGCGAGGCAAGAGGCCGTGAAGCTCAACCTGCGACGCATCCTCGTCGTCATGCTCGTCGGCGTGTGCGTCTACTTCGCCTTCGCCCTCTACAGCGGGCTCGGCAAGATCAAGACGTCGCTCGCCGCCTACCACGTCGAGACGTTCGTCTTCGCCTGCGCGCTCGCGTTCGGCAACTACTGCCTGCGCTTCCTCAAGTGGGAGTTCTACCTGGCGCGCCTCGGGATCACCGGGGTGAAGAAATGGGACAGCTTCCTCACCTTCTTCTCCGGTTTCGTCCTCACGGTCACGCCGGGCAAGGTCGGCGAGGTCTTCAAGTCGTACATCCTCGCGGAGACGCACGGCGTCCCGATGACGAAGACCGCGCCCATCGTCGTCGCCGAACGCGCCACCGACGTCATCGGGATCGTCGTCCTCATCGTGATCGGCTCGCTCGGGTTCTCCGGCGGACTCGTCTGGGCCGGCATCGGAGCCGCGCTCGTCCTCGCGCTGCTGGTGGTCGTCGCGAACCGACGCCTGTCGCTCGGCATGATCCGGCTCGTGGGACAGCTCCCCGGCCGCTTCGGCCAGATGCAGGGGAAGCTCGAGACCGCCTACGAGAGCCTCGCCGTGATGCTCGAGCCGAGGAACCTGTTCTTCCCGAGCGTCGTCTCCTGCCTCGCCTGGCTCTTCGAGTGCCTCTCGCTCTGGGTGATCCTCGGCGGCTTCGGCGAGAAGACGAGCATCCCGCTCTGCACGTTCTTCTATGCGACGAGCACGCTCGTGGGCGCGATCATCCCCTCGCCCGGCGGGCTCGGTGTCACCGAGAGCTCGCTCCTCGGTCAGATGACGCAGCTCGGACACGTCGAGGAAGGAAACGCGGCCGCCGCGATGATCCTCGTGCGGTTCGCGACGCTGTGGTTCGCGGTGCTGAACGGCTTCATCGCGCTCACGATCCTGAAGCGCCGCAACCCGGGGCTCCTCACGGCGAAGGGCGACGAGCCCGCCCTCGACAGGTCCGCCGCCGAGTAAGACGAGCCACTAAGGGATCGCACGCAGCGTCGTCAGCGCGACCTCGAAGTCGGCCGGCGGCGCCTGCTCGAAGCGGACGTGCTTGCCCGTCATCGGATGCACGAAGCCGAGGACGCGTGCATGCAGCGCGGGGCGCCGGATGCCGGCGGCGGCCTCGCGCACGACGGGATGCTTCGGCGTCTTCCCGTAGAGGTCGTCGCCGAGGATCGGCGTTCGGTTGTCCGAGAGGTGCACGCGGATTTGATGCGTGCGTCCGGTCTCGAGACGGCAGGACACGTAGGTGGCGTGCCCGCCGAACCGCTCGATCGGCCGCACGTGCGTGACCGCGCGCTTGCCGGTCTTCACCTTCGACGAGAAGCGGAGGCGGTCGGTCGGATGCCGTCCGTGCAGCGTCTCGAACGTCTTCTCGGTGACGTCGCCCACGCAGATCGCGACGTACTCGCGCTCGATCGAGTGCGCGGCGAACTGGGCCTTCAGGTGCTCGCGCGCGCGCGGATGCCGGGCGACGACCATCAGGCCGCTCGTCCCCTTGTCGAGCCGGTGGACGATGCCCGGGCGCGTCCGATCGAGATCCGGCACCGCGATCCCGCTCGTGCCGTTCTGCTGCCTGCTGCCCTTCCGCTCCGCCGGCGTGGGGACGCGGACGGAGAGGCTCGGCCGCTCGTCCATCTCCTCCTCGCCGTCGGGGGCGTCGAAGATGCCTCGGGCGAGCAGGCCGTTCACCAGCGTGCCCGAGCGGTGCCCGCGCGCCGGGTGCACCACGAGACCGGCGGGCTTGTCGATGACGAGCACCGCGTCGTCCATGTAGACGACGTCGAACTCGATGCCATCCTCGGCGAGCGCCTCCGTCGAAGGGGGCGGCTCCGGCTCGACGGCGATACGAGAGCCCTCGCGAAGCTTGTCGGAGGCCTTCTTGACGACGCCGTCGACCTTGACCCCGCCGTGCTCGATCCAGCGCTGGAGCTCGGATCGCGACGGTCCGTTCTCCATGGCCGAGAGCGTCGACGCGAGGAACCGGTCGAGCCGTGCGCCCGCCGCTTCACGCGGGACGACGAGCAGGATCGGTCGCACGTCGTCCCTTCCCCGGCTACCAGATCTTCGACTTGATGTGCCCCTTCGCCTTGATGAGGATGTCGACGAGGGCACGGTCGTAGAAGTTCTTCGGATAGAGCTCGGGAGCGACGCGCCGCTTGTACAGCGCACGCCCCTCCTCGATCTCCTCGGCGAGGGTCTCGAAGAGGTTGTCGTTCGTGATGCCGTTCACGATCTTCTCCTCGTTGTAGAGGCTCAGATCGCTCGCGATCGCACGGGCCAATCGGCGTGCAGCTTCTTCGGTCTCGATCAGCGGCATGCTGTCAGTATCGCGAACGCGTGGCTCCGATGTCAAAGCCGCTCCTCGCCCGGCGCCGGGTGAGCTAGAAAAGGGCCTCATGTCAGGCTCGCCTCGCGCCGCCCCCCCTTTTCCGAGCTTTCCCACGCTCGCCGCCGCGATCGAGGACGCGGCGAAGGCCGATCCGACGCTCGGATTCCGGTTCATCTCCGAGGCCGGCGTCCCCGGCTTCGGCGCCGGCGCCGCTTCGAGCGAGGCCTCGTTCTCGTACACCGCGCTCGAGCGGGCGAGCGCCCGGTACGGCGGCGCCCTGCAGGCGCTCGGGCTCAAGAAGGGCGACCGGGTCGCGCTCATCCTACCGACCAACGAGGACTTCGTCCTCTGCTTCTTCGGTGCCATCCGCGCGGGGATCGTGCCGGTTCCGATCTACCCGCCCGTCGGGCTCGGGCAGCTCCAGACCTATCTCGACAACACGCGGCACATCGTCGCGAAGAGCGGCGCACGGGCCCTCGTCACCTCGAACCAGATCAAGCGCCTCCTCGGGACGGTGCAGGCCTCGTCGCCGACGCTGGAACAAGTCGTCGCCGTCGAGGCCATCCGCGAGTCGCTCGAGCCGCTCAAGCCGGTCAAGCTCGGCCCCGACGACGTCGCCTTCCTCCAGTTCACCAGCGGATCGACGTCGCGTCCGAAGGGCGTGACGCTGACGCACGCGAACCTCATGGCGAACGTCCGTTGCATCGTCAGCGACGGCCTCCGCATGACGGCCGACGACGTGGGCGTCTCGTGGCTGCCGCTCTACCACGACATGGGGCTCATCGGCTTCGTGCTCGCGCCGGTGATCAACCGCACGCCGGTCGTGTTCCTCCCGCCGCTGCTCTTCCTCAAGCGCCCGATCGCCTGGTTCCAGGCGCTGACCCGACACAAGGGCACGATCTCCTTCGCGCCGAACTTCGCATTCGCGCTCTGCGTGAAGCGCATCCGCGAGCGCGAGCTCGAGGGCATCGATCTGTCGGCATGGCGGGTCGCCGGTTGCGGCGCCGAGCCCATCCGGCCCGAGACGCTCGAGGCGTTCGCCGAGTCCTTCACGAAGGTGGGCTTCCAGAGGAGCGCCCTCCTTCCCTCCTACGGCATGGCCGAGTCGTCGCTCGCGGTCTCCTTCACCGAGCTCGGCGAGGGCATGAAGACCCTCGCCGTCGACGGCGAGCTGCTCTGGGCGGAGAACGTCGCCAAGCTCGTGGCCGACGACGACGAGCGCGCGGTCCGCCTCGTCTCGTGCGGGCGCAGGTTCCCCGAGCACCAGATCGCCGTGTTCCCCGCCGACGACGAGACGGGCAACGGCGAGCCCTTGCCCCCGCTGCACGTCGGCGAGATCCGGCTGAAGGGCCCGAGCGTGATGCCCGGCTACTGGGAGGACGCCGAGCGCACGAAGCAGACGTTCGCGAACGGGTGGCTCCGCACCGGCGATCTCGGCTTCCTCCACGAGGACCGCCTGTACATCTGCGGCCGCTCGAAGGAGGTCATCATCGTCAACGGGCGCAACTACTACCCGCAGGACATCGAGTGGGCGGCGAGCCAGGTCCCGGGCGTCCGCAAGGGCAACGCGATCGCATTCGGCGCGAGCGACCGCGGCGAGCGCGATCGCGAGCGGGTGGTCGTCGCCTTCGAGTGCCAGGACGTCCCGAAGGGCGCCGATGCGCGCGAGCTCGCCAAGGAGAAGCAGCCTCTCAGCCAGGCGGTGCGCAAGGCGGTGCAAGAAGCGATGGCGCTCACGCTCGACGACGTCGTGCCCCTCCCGCCCGGCATCCTCCCGAAGACGTCGAGCGGGAAGCTCCAGCGTGCGAAGACCCGCGAGCTCTACGAGTCGGGCGAGCTCGTCGCGCGCAAGCCGATGCGCGACGCCGATCGCATCGATCTCCTGAAGGAAGCGGCGAAGAGCCAGCTCTCGTACTTCAAGCTCGCCGTCCTCGGTGGCCGCAAGAAGGACTGAGACGCCGCCCGGCCATTGCAGTTTGGAACGATTCTCATTAAGGTGCCGTCCCAATGGACGGACGGGCGGACGCCATGCTCGCCGAGCTGAAGCGCGCGGGGCTCAAGCTGACCCCACAGCGCATGGCGATCGTGCGCGAGCTCGCCGGTGACGAGACGCATCCGACGGCGCAGGACCTCTTCGAGCGGCTGCGCCCGGCCTTCCCGACGATGAGCTTCGCGACCGTCTACAACACGCTCGACGCGCTCGCGACGCACGGTCTGCTCCGCTCGATCCGACTCGGGACGGCGGTGCGCTTCGATCCGAACACGTCGTCGCACCACCACGCGGTCTGCGATGCGTGCGGGGTCATCGTCGACCTGCCCGCCGATCCCCCACCCGCTCGAGCTCACGGCTTCCGTGTTCGCACGGAGGAGCGCACGTATCGCGGTTTGTGCAGCCGCTGCTGTTGATCGGCTGCCGTTGATCGAGAAAGAGGAGAAATCATGGCCAAGTCCCTCAGCGGAACCAAGACGCATCAGAACCTCAAGGACGCCTTCGCGGGCGAGTCGCAGGCGAACCGCCGCTACCTCTACTTCGCACAGCAGGCGGACATCGAGGGCCTCCCCGAGATCGCGGGCAACTTCAAGGAGACCGCGGACGGTGAGACCGGCCACGCGCACGGCCACCTGAAGTACCTCGCGGCGGTCGGCGATCCGGCGACCGGGCTCCCGATCGGCACCTCCGAGAAGAACCTCAAGGCGGCGATCGCCGGCGAGACCCACGAGTACGAGACGATGTACCCGTCGATGGCGAAGTCCGCTCGCGAGGAGGGCTTCGACGACATCGCCGAGTGGTTCGAGACGCTCGCCAAGGCGGAGAAGAGCCACGCGGGTCGCTTCCAGAAGATGCTCGACACGCTCAAGTGACGACGTGAGGCGCGGGGGGATCGACGAACCAGAGAGCGCAGACGAGAGAGCGATCGATGGCGAAGATCAACCCCAAGCCTCGGCAGCCGCCGGCGACCGATCCGAACGACTGGCGGTACTGGGACGAGACAGATCTCGAGGGCGAGCTCCGGCGCGTCTTCGAGATCTGCCACTCGTGCCGGATGTGCGTGAACTTCTGCGGCAGCTTCCCCGATCTGTTCGCGCGCGTGGACCGCGACATCGAGACGAACGACGCGCACGGAGCGGAGCTGCTCGACGCGAAGGACTTCGCCTCCGTCGTCGACCTCTGCTGGCAGTGCAAGCTCTGTTACATCGAGTGCCCCTACACGCCCGACCAGGGGCACGCGTGGATGGTGGACTTCCCTCGCCTCGCGATGCGCGAGAAGGCGCAGCGGGCCAAGCGGAACGGCGTGAGCCTCCAGGACCGCGCGCTCGGGGAGCCCGGTCAGCTCGGCGCGCTCGCGTCCGGCATGATGGCGCCCGTCACGAACCTCGTGAACGCGAGCCGGCTGCTCCGCAAGGTGACCGAGAAGGTCCTCGGCATCTCGAGCGAGTTCCCGGTGCCGCCGTTCGCGCCGGTGCCGTTCGAGTCGTGGCTGAAGAAGCACGAGCCGCTCGAGACCGCGGGCAAGGCCGGCACGGTCGCGATCTTCGCGACGTGCACGGGCGACTACAACTTCCCCCGCATCGCCGCGGCGACGGTGATGGTGCTCGAGAAGAACGGCTTCGCCGTCGAGCGCCCCGCGCAGGAGTGCTGCGGGATGCCGAACCTCGACGGCGGCGACATCGACGGTGCGCGCGCGAAGGCGAAGCGCAACGTCGCGTCGCTCCTCCCCTACGTGGAGAAGGGTCAGCCGATCATCGTGCCCGGCCCGACGTGCTCGTACACCATCAAGAAGGAGTGGCCGGAGCTGCTCGGCAGCCCCGAGGCGAAGAAGGTCGCGGCCCACACCTTCGACGTCATGGAGTTCCTCGAGCGCCTCCGCCGCGAGAAGACGCTGGTGAAGGACTTCACCGTCGGGCTCGGCAAGGTCGCGTACCACGCGGCCTGTCACCTCCGAGCGCAGAAGATCGGCACCCCCGGCGCGCGCATCCTCGGGCTCGTCCCCGAGACCGAGGTCGAGGTCGTCGAGAAGTGCTCGGCCGTCGACGGCACGTGGGGGATGAAGGCGCAGCACTACGAGATGGGCCGCAAGTACGCCCAGAAGCTCGCGCGCGGCATCGAAGGTGCAGAGGCGGCAGTGGTCGTCACCGATTGCCCGCTCTCGGCGCAGCGCATCCTCAAGGAGAACGACGTCGCCGCGCTCCACCCCGCCGAGGCGCTCGCCCGCGCCTACGGCCTCAAGCTCGAGGTATCGCGATGAAGCCGATCGAACGTGGCGAGGTCCTCGGCCTCGCGGAGTACGAGACGATCCGAGATCGCTTCCGTGCGCGGATCATCGAGGAGAAGAAGCTGCGCCGGGTGAAGCTCGGCGAGCAGGCCTCGTGCGTCTTCGAGAACCGCGACACGGCGCTCCTGCAGATCCAGGAGATGCTGCGCACCGAGCGGATCACGCGCGAGGCGGCGGTCCTCCACGAGATCGAGACGTACAACCAGCTCGTCCCCGGCGACCACGAGCTCAGCGCGACGGTGCTCATCGAGATCGACGACAAGGCCGAGCGCGAGAGGTTCCTCTTCGAGGCGAAGGGGCTCGATCGGTCTTTCTCGCTCGTGGTCGACGGCGAGACGTGCGCGGGCAAGCACGACGTCGCGCGCGAGCACCCCGACCGGACGACGGCGGTGCACTACCTCAAGTTCTCGCTCACGCAAGCAGCCGAGCGCGCCCTCCGCGACGTGCTCGAGAAGAAGCGCGCCCCCGGCGACGTGAGCGTCGAGGTCGTGGCTCTGCATCCCCGCTACAGCGCGCGCGCGAAGCTCCCCCCGCAGGCGGTCGCGAGCATCGCCGAGGACCTCGCCTGAGATGTTCCTCCACGAGCGCGCCGTGCGCTTCGAGGAGGTCGACGCGGCGGGCATCGTGTTCTTCGGCCGCTTCCTCGAGTACTGCCACGACGCGATGGAGCGGTTCTTCGACGGCGTCCCCGGCGGCTACGTGGGGCTCATCGTGAAGCGCCGCATCGGCTTCCCTGCGGTCCACGTCGAGGCCGACTGGAAGTCGCCGCTCCGGT
>WBZO01001955.1_pt1 | contig 29200 bp, 29 predicted proteins | sample 5204261 | NCBI WGS metagenome assembly WBZO01 (sample SAMN12412400, study PRJNA552823) | activated sludge metagenome | isolation source: activated sludge from anammox sidestream of wastewater treatment plant... | place: USA: North Carolina | collected 2017-09
CCACATGACCACTTTTCGATAAGTTCAGGCGAAGCAAGCGATATCTTTATCGCTGCATAAGCTAAAGGGTCTTTTTGTTTGTCAAAAATTTTAAAATATTCGTCCAATGCTTGCCTCCTGCCCGCCGTAGGCGGTAGTTTTAAGTTCTAAGTTTATTTGTTTTAAATTAACCATTTAAAACTCGACACCTAACCACTTAGCACTCAATACTGTTTCTATTATTCTTCTTTTATAAGGTCTACATTTATGCACAAACTCTGTAGTTCCTTTATCAGTACATTAAATGATTCCGGAAGGTTAGGCTCAAGCACATCCTCTCCCTTCACAATAGCCTCATATGCACGTATTCTTCCGTTCACATCGTCTGATTTGATTGTGAGAAATTCCTGCAGAGAATAAGAAGCACCATAGGCTTCAAGCGCCCACACCTCCATCTCGCCAAGCCTCTGACCACCAAATTGTGCCTTGCCTCCAAGAGGTTGTTGGGTAACAAGTGAATATGGCCCTATAGATCTTGCATGAATTTTATCGTCGACAAGGTGATGCAGTTTAAGAAAATACATAGTGCCAATTGTAATCTTGTGGTGAAAACGTTCACCGGTTCTTCCATCAAAAAGTGTTGCCTGTCTGCTCTCACCCAGTCCTGCAAGTTTAAAAAGTTCATTTATCTCATCTTCTTTAGCACCGTCAAAAACAGGTACAGCAACATTGACACCATTCCTCATCTTTTCTGCAAGCTGTATCAATTCATCATCATTTAGGCGTTCTATCAGGTTGTCCAATTCGCCGTGGTCAAAAATCTTTTTTAGATAATCTTTAATTACATGCGGCTCGCAGGCCTTCTTGTAATAATTGTCGACTAATCTGCCTATCTTATTGCCAAGTTCCTTTGAAGCCCAACCAAGGTGCGTTTCAAGTATCTGCCCTGCGTTCATCCTCGATGGAACACCAAGGGGATTGAGAACAAGGTCAATCGGCGTGCCATCTTCCATAAAAGGCATATCCTCTTCAGGAAGTATTATAGATACAATACCCTTGTTCCCGTGTCTTCCGGAAATTTTATCACCAACTGCCACCTTTCTTTTCATCGCAACATAAACCTTTGCCGTTTTGATAACACCTGGTGCTAATTCATCACCCTTTTTTATCTTGTTAATCTTATCTTCATAATAAAGCTTAATAATCTCAATCTGATTTTCTTTACTGTCAAGTATCTTCGAGATCTTCCCTTCTATTTCCTCATCACCAAAATCAACATTTTGTAATTTATCAAGACTAATCAAACTCGCCTTTTCCTTCGTAAAGGCGTCGCCCTTCTTTATGATCGTTTTTCCTTTTTCATCTTTTATATCAGCGGGCACATTTATTCCAAAAAGTAGACTTCCAATTTTATCTTTCGTGCTCTCGAGTATAATCTTTATCTGATCTTCTTGATCTTTCAGGATATTCGATATTTCAATATCCTCTATAAGCCTGCTGCGATCGTCCTTGTCAATACCTCTTCTCGACAACACCTTTACATCTATCACGATACCCTCTATCCCGTGAGGTACCCGTAAGGATGTATCCTTTACATCTCCTGCCTTTTCACCGAATATCGCCCTTAGCAGCTTTTCTTCTGGGGTAGCTTGCGTTTCTCCCTTTGGAGTGACCTTTCCGACAAGGATGTCCCCTGGCTTTACAGTTGCACCTATCCTTATGATACCGCTCTCATCAAGGTCTTTAAGTGCCTCATCACCTACGCTCGGGATATCTCTTGTCACCTCCTCTTTGCCGAGCTTGGTATCCCTAACGACACATTCAAGCTCTTCTATATGGATAGAGGTCAAAACATTCTCCTTGACAAGCCTTTCGTTTACCAAAACAGAATCCTCGTAGTTATACCCTCTCCACGGCATGAAAGCGACCATGACATTTTTTCCAAGCGCAAGCTCACCCCTGTCCGTTGATGGGCCGTCAGCAAGGACATCGCCTTTTTTTACATAGTCCCCTTCATTTACAATAACCCTCTGGTTAATGCAGGTGTCCTGATTGGATCTTCTGAACTTTAACAGGTTATAAACATCTATTTTTGCGACTGGTTCTTCGGATTCATCCTTCTCTTCATATTTAACAATAATCCTGTTTGCATCGACACTCTTAACTACACCACTGTGTTTTGCTGTTATTGTAACCCTGGAATCCCTTCCTACAACCTTTTCCATGCCGGTTCCAATAAGCGGAGCTTCAGTAGTAATAAGAGGTACTGCCTGTCTCTGCATGTTCGAGCCCATTAATGCACGGTTTGCATCGTCATTTTCCAAAAATGGTATAAGAGACGCCGATACGCTGACAAGTTGTTTTGGTGAAACATCCATGTAATCTATCTGCCCTGGTGTAACCAAGTAAAAATTACCGGCCTTCTGTGCAGCAATCAATTCTTCTGTGAATTTACCGTCTTCATCAACCGGTGCGTTGGCCTGTGCTACATAAAAAGGTTCCTCATCAAGGGCGCTTAGATATTTAACCTTGTCGGTAACCCTGCCATTAACCACTTCTCTGTATGGTGTCTCAATGAAGCCATATTCATTTACTTTGGCATATGTTGAAAGGGATGCAATCAAACCGATGTTCGGCCCCTCTGGTGTTTCAACAGGGCAAATCCTTCCATAATGGGTTGGGTGAACGTCCCTCACCTCAAAACCAGCACGCTCCCTTGTTAGACCTCCAGGCCCAAGGGCGCTCAAACGCCTTTTATGAGTTATCTCGCTTAAGGGGTTCGTCTGATCCATAAACTGAGAGAGTTGACTGCTTGCAAAAAAGTCTTTGACAGCGCTTGCAACAGGTTTTGGGTTCACCAAATCATGCGGCATGAGCGTTTCCATCTCTGGGAAGGTCAGCCTCTCCTTGATAGCCCTTTCCATCCTCACAAGCCCCATCCTGAATTGATTTTCAAGCAGTTCACCAACCGTTCTAACCCTTCTGTTTCCCAGATGGTCTATATCATCGCTTACCCCTCTTGTGTCTTTAAGCTTAAGCAGATGTCTTATGACCTCAAGGACATCTTCTCTTCTCAAAATCGTGTCATCCAGTGGAACGTTCAACCCGAGGCGGTGATTTATCTTTAGCCTGCCTACCTTTGAAAGGTCATATCTTTCAGAGCTGAAAAACATGTTATTCAAAAGTGCCTCTGCAAATTCTATCGTCGGAGGGTCGCCCGGTCTTAACTTCCTGTATATCTCAATTAATGCCTCCTCTTTAACATTCGCCTTGTCTTCTGCGAGAGTCTTGCTTAAAGAGGGACTAACATTCATATTATCAATAAAAAGAATCTCGAATTCTGTAATCTTTCTTTCTATTGCCTTTTCGATATCCTCTTTTGTTATCTCTTTATTTATCGGAATTAATATCTCATTTGTCTGCAGATCAATGACATCATCAGAAGCGATTTTACCAACAATTTCTTCTTCTTTAACGGGTATCTCGTTTATATTTGCCGCCTCCATCTTTTTAATAACGGCCTTCGTTATCTTTTTATGCTCTTTGACTAAAACCTCATTAGTCTCCTCATTTATGATGTCGCCAGAAGCCTTTTGTCCAACAAGCAAAGCTGGCGGTGTACGTTTGAATAATTTATCCCCCTTTATGATAACCTTCTCTCTCTCGTAAAAATAATCAAGTATCTCTTTTTTTGTATATCCAAGTGCCTTTAGAAAGAGCGTGACATGTATCTTTTTTTTCTTGTCTATCCTAACATAAACAAGCTCTTTGTGGTCAAACTCAAAATCCAACCAGGAACCCCTGTATGGGATAATCCTTGCGGTATATGATAGGCCTCCTCCCAGAAGTGATTTTGTCTGATCAGAGTCAAAATAGACACCGGGCGATCTGTGAAGCTGACTGACAACTGCCCTTTCAGTACCGTTTATTATGAATGTTCCCCTTTCTGTCATAAGAGGAATCTCTCCGAAATACACGTCCTGTTCTTTAACTGCCCGTATGTCTTTTGCTTTGGTGTCAGGGTCAACATTCCAGACGACAAGACGTATCGTAACCCTCATTGGGGCTGCATACGTCAATCCCCTGAAAATGCACTCCTCTTCGGAATTTTTAGGATCTCCAATCTCATATTTGACAAATTCAAGTGTAGTTGTTTCATGAGAATCTTTAATAGGGAAGACGCTGTTAAATACGCCTTGAAGTCCCACATTTTCCCTTTTTTCAGTCGGTATGTTCTGCTGCAAAAATTTCTCGTATGAGTCAAGCTGAATTTCTATAAGATTTGGAATATCAAGAACTTCTTTAATCTTCCCGTAATTTTTTCTGAAAATCCTGTTATGAAAAGTTTCCCTCATGCTTTTTTCCACCTCATAATTTAGGGGTTCAAGGGTTCAAGGGTTCTTAGGTTCGAGCGATATTCGCTTGGCCCCTTGATCCTTTGAACCCCTGACACCTTTTTATTACTCTACTTTTACCTGTGCACTCACTTCTTCGAGTTGTTTTTTGATATTTGCCGCTTCGTCTTTGGAAATTCCTTCCTTGACCGGCTTTGGAACTCCTTCCACAAGATCTTTAGCTTCCTTGAGACCAAGACTTGTTATTGCCCTTACAACCTTAATAACCTGAATCTTCTTTTCAGCCTCATACCCTGTCAGGATTACATTAAATTCTGTCTTTTCCTCAACAGGCGCCGCCTCTTGGGCAGGACCTGCCTGACCAACTCCTGGACCTGCAGCCATCATGGGCATAGCCGCCTGAACACCAAATTTGTCTTCTAACGCCTTTATGAACTCAGAAAGTTCGAGCACTGTCATGTTTTCAATAAATTGGATCACTTCTTCTTTTGTAACACTCATTAATAATACCTCCTTCAGGCTTGTTCTTTTTGCATTTTAATTGCATTCAATGTCATCATAAGTTTGCTTACATTACCAGAAAGCACATACAGGAGTCTCTGGGGGGTACCCTGGAGTAAACCCATAAATTTTGCAATGAGTATCTCTCTTGAAGGCAAGGTAGCAAGTTTAAGTATTTCTTCTGAATTTAGAATCTGGGTTCCTAAGAAGCCTGCCTTGAGTTTAAGCATCGGTGCTTCCTTAACAAAACCTGCTATAATTTTCGCAGCACTGATAGGATCCTTATATGCGCAAACAATCGCATTTGGGCCTGTAAAATTGTCTTTCAGTGCTTCAGCCTTAGTGCCCTCAGACGCTATCTTCAATAGACTATTCTTTACAACAGTGAATTCAACGTCTGCGCCTCTTAATTCTTTTCTCAGCCTCGTAATCTGGGCTACACTCATACCTTTGTACTCGGCAAGAAACATCGAGTTCAAACGCTTGAGTTTTTCACCAAGTTCCGCAACTACCGTCTTTTTTTTCTCTCGTTCCAATGGTTTTCATCCCTCCTTTCTTGTGAAATATATGGAAAGCCAGGGAGACAAAGATTTTCTAAAGCCTCGGCAGGCCGTATTCGTTTAATGGTGCCCAGACACCACACCTGCTGTCTCTGACTTTTTCCCTATTTTGTTAAATTTCTCGCATAAATCGGATCAATTTTTATTCCGGGACTCATGGTTGTGCAAATGGCCATGCCTTTTATATAAGTGCCTTTGCTCGAAGATGGTTTTAATCTGATAACAGTTTCGAGGAGTGAATTTATATTTTCCAGTATTTTTTCCTTTCCAAAACTTATCTTACCAACCGGAACATGTAGATTTCCGGCCTTATCAACTCTGAATTCAACCCTGCCAGCCTTCATCTCTTTAACGGTTTTCGCAATGTCAAATGTTACAGTCCCAACCTTGGGGTTTGGCATAAGGCCCCTGGGACCAAGTATTTTACCAAGTTTACTCACAACCCCCATTATATCGGGCGTAGCAATGGTTTTGTCAAAATCGAGCCATCCCTTCTGTATCTTTTCAACAAAATCCTCCGCCCCAACATAATCGGCACCAGCTTCCTGTGCCTCTTTTTCTTTCTGCCCTTTTGCAAAAACAAGCACCTTCACCTGTTTGCCCAATCCATTGGGCAGGGCGACGCTTCCCCTTACCATCTGGTCTGCATGTCTCGGGTCAACCCCGAGTCTCAACGCCAATTCAACGGTTTCATCAAATTTTGCATATTTTATTTGAGGCAGAATACTTAGGGCTTCATCCATATCGTAACGTCTTTCTCTGTCTATCTTTTCTTTTGCCTCAGCATATTTTTTTGCTAACTTTGCCATCTTTGTTTCACCTCTATATTAAATTCAAGGGTTCGAGGGTTCAATTGAATCCTGAACGTTTTTATCCTTCCACTACTTCAATTCCCATACTTTTTGTGCTGCCTTCTATAATCTTTAAAGCACCTTCAATATCCTTTGCATTTAGGTCTTGCATTTTTAGTTGTGCAATTTCTCTAATCTGAGATTTTGTTATACTTCCAACAACCTCTTTCTTTGGATTATTCGAACCCTTTGCAAGCTTAGCCGACTTCTTGATCAAAAAGGTTGCAGGAGGTGTTTTTGTAACAAAGGTAAATGTTCTATCTGAAAATATAGTAATATGCGCTGGAATTACAGTACCTTCCTGGCCTTTTGTCCTTTCATTAAATGCCTTGCAAAACTCCATTATATTAACGCCATGCTGACCAAGCGCAGGCCCAACCGGAGGTGACGGTGTTGCTTGACCTGCCTGCAACTGTAATTTCACCATAGCCACAACTTTTTTTGCCATTTCCTCACTCCTTTACGTTTTCTCAATCTGAATAAAATCTAACTCAACCGGAGTTGTTCTTCCAAAAATGTTGAGAAGTACTTTAACCTTGCCCTTCTCGGGTTTAATTTCTTCTACACTACCTGTAAAATTGTTAAATGGACCATCTGTAACCTTTATGTTATCACCTTTATCGAAACGTATTTTCGGCTTAATCTTCCCTTTTCCCTCTTGAATGGCAAACAGAATCTCCTCCACTTCTTTATCAGGTAAAGGAGGAGGGTTCATTTTATCATAACCTACAAAACCTGTTACCTTAGGCGTATTTCTTACAAGGTACCAGGTATCATTATTCATCACCATATTGACTATTATGTAACCAGGGAAAACCGTTCTTTGCGACTTTTTCACCTGTCCTTTTACTCTTTCCATTATTATTTCAGAAGGAACTATAATGTCGCCAAAATAATCGTCCATCCTGCTGTTTTTAATGCTGTCCGCTAAGCTGTCTCTTACCTTCTGCTCATATCCAGAATATGTGTGGACCACATACCATTTTTTTTCCATTTCCATTCCCATTTGTTTATCCACGCAATATAACCTGAATAATTTTTGCTAAAGCAACATCCACAATGCCAAGAAATATTGTTGCAATCACAACTGTTATCAGGACTATGTAAGTCCCCTTTATCGCATCCTTTTTTGATGGCCAAGTAACCCTCTTTGTTTCCAAGAATACTTCGACAAAATATGCCTTGATATTATCTAATTTAGATTTGAAATCCATATTATCTCCACAATAAACAGGCCAGGAGGGATTCGAACCCCCAACACCCGGATTTGGAGTCCGGTGCTCTATCCGTTAGAGCTACTGGCCTTTCTTTACTTTGTTTCCCTGTGAGCGGTGTGTCTCCTGCAAGTTTTACAATACTTCTTCATTTCGAGACGATCTGGTGTTTTTTGTTTGTTTTTTGTAGTATTGTAGTTTCTGTTTTTACATTCTGTACAAGCAAGTATTACAAGTTGCCTCATCTTCTTCCCCTCTACTCTATTATCTCAGTCACAACGCCGGCACCCACAGTCTTGCCCCCTTCCCTGATGGCAAAACGGAGTTCCTTCTCCAGGGCGATGGGGGTGACGAGTTCCACGTTGAGGGTTACATTATCTCCTGGCATAACCATCTCCACACCCTCTGGGAGTTTGGCTATACCTGTTACGTCTGTTGTCCTCAGGTAGAACTGTGGACGATAGCCTGAGAAGAAGGGTGTATGACGTCCACCTTCCTCTTTTGTAAGGATATATACCTCTCCCTTAAACTTTGTATGGGGGGTAATGGAACCTGGTTTTGCGAGTACCTGGCCTCTTTCCACTTCATCCTTTTTGATACCACGCAACAAGACGCCTACGTTATCACCGGCGATACCCTGATCGAGTATCTTACGGAACATCTCTACGGAGGTGGCTACTGTCTTCGCAGTGGGTCTGAACCCTACGATCTCTACCTCTTCACCGGATTTGATGGCTCCTCTCTCTATACGACCTGTTACTACTGTACCACGACCTGATATGGAGAAGACATCTTCAACAGGCATAAGGAATGGCTTTTCTGTATCACGTACAGGCTGGGGGATGTATGCGTCACATGCATCCATAAGCTCGAATATGCTCTTGCAGTCGGGGCAGTTAGGGTCGCCACAGCCATGTTCCAATGCCTTAAGGGCTGAACCTTTGATGATAGGTATATCGTCTCCGGGGAATTCATAGAGTGTAAGAAGCTCACGGAGTTCCATCTCTACAAGCTCTATGAGTTCGGGGTCATCGACCATATCCACCTTGTTGAGATAAACCACTATATAGGGCACACCAACCTGACGGGCAAGTAGTATATGCTCACGTGTCTGGGGCATAGGACCGTCATTTGCACCTACAACGAGTATAGCACCATCCATCTGGGCAGCACCTGTTATCATGTTCTTGATGTAGTCTGCGTGTCCGGGACAGTCCACATGGGCATAGTGTCTTTTATCACTTTCATATTCCACGTGTGATGTAGCTATGGTAACTCCTCTTTCCTTCTCTTCAGGGGCCTTGTCGATCTGGTCAAATGGTATCCAGTTGGCAAACCCTTTATTGGACAGACAGCGTGTAATCGCAGAGGTAAGGGTTGTTTTGCCATGGTCTATGTGTCCGATGGTTCCTATATTCACGTGGGGTTTGTTTCTTTCAAACTTTTTCTTAGCCATAGAGGACCTCCGTTACTGTTTTTTCTCTATTTTTTATTAAATTGTCATATATATATTTTGGTACAGGGGTATAATGGAAAAATTCCATGCTGAAATATCCCCTTCCTTGCGTTGCCGAACGTAAATGTGTCGTATAACCGAACATCTCTTCCAATGGTATATATGACACTATGCTCTTGAATTCGTTCCTCTCGCCGATATCTGCAATTCTGCCTCTTCTTGAAGATACATCGCCAATAACAGCACCAAGGCTTTCATTGGGAACACTAATGTCTACCTTCATAATCGGTTCAAGAATGACAGGGTTTGCCTTTTTAACAGCATCCTTGAGACCCATCGAGGCAGCAAGCTTGAACGCCATCTCAGATGAATCAACCTCATGATAAGAACCATCCAAAAGCTCTACTTTTACATTCACGAGAGGATATCCAAGAACAACACCCTTTTCCATCGTATCTCTTATCCCGGACTCAACGCTCGATATAAATTCCCTCGGGATCGCACCACCTACAATCTTGTTCTCAAAAACAAATTCTGTTCCCTCCACAGGCGAAACCCGAAGAACCACATGACCATACTGACCATGACCACCAGACTGCTTGATATATTTGCCGACACTTGTAACTGTTTTTGTAATAGTCTCTCTGTAAGCCACCTGGGGGGCTGAGGATATCATGTCAAGGTTATGTTCCCTTTTTGCCCTGTCCATGATAATTTCGAGATGCAGTTCGCCCATGCCGGATAAAATTACCTCACCGGTTTCATTGTCGAGTCTCACGTTTAACGATGGATCTTCTACAGTATATTTATTGAAAACCAACCACATCTTTTTAAGGTCATCTTTCCTTCTTGGCGCAATAGCACATGAAACAACAGGAGAAGGTATCTCTATCGCCTCAAATGCTATGTTCAAGTCTGGATTGCAGAGAGTATCTCCGGTTGAGACGCCCTTGAGACCTACAATAGCACAAATATCTCCCGCCTCGACCCTTTTTATCTCTTCTCTTTTATTCGCGTGGAGCAAAAGAATCCTGCCAATCCTTTCGTTTTTAGATTTGGAACAATTCAAAACAATGTCACCGGTCTTCAATTCACCGGAATACACGCGGATATAACTGAGATGACCTACATATGGATCGTTCATGATTTTAAACACAAGCCCACTGAAAGGTTCATCCTTTCTACCCTGAAAAAGACTCTCTTTACCCTCTTCTGTCCAGTACTTATATGGAGAAACATCAATGGGGGACGGAAGAAAATCAACAATTGCATCAAGCAAAGGTTGCACACATTTATTTTTAAATGCGCTTCCGCATAAAACCGGTAAAATTTTACCGTTTAAGGTCCCTTTCCGGATCACCCTCTTAATTTCTTTCTCCTCAATATCAATTCCTTCCAAATATGATTCCATGAAATCGTCATCAAGTTCCGCAAGCGATTCCATAATGCTGATTCTTGCATTATGAGCCTCTTTGGCGAGCTCCTCGGGGATTTCACCAACAGAATACTCAAGCCCATTTCTATCATTGTTAAAATATAGTGCCTTTGATTTTAAGACATCTACAACACCTACAAAATCTACGTTTATGAAAATAGGTATGTGAAGTTCCAACGGGTTTGCCTTCAGCATATCACGAATCATCTTTACACAATTGGATAGATTGGCACCTGGTCTGTCCATTTTATTTACAAACGCAATCCTCGGAACACCATATCTATCAGCCTGTCTCCACACCGTCTCGGACTGAGGTTCGACTCCTTCAACCGCCGAAAACAACGCAATTGCTCCATCCAAAACCCGAAGCGAACGGCCAACTTCAATAGTAAAGTCTATATGACCCGGTGTATCTATAATATTGATTCTATGTCCTTTCCAGGAACACGTAGTTGATGCAGCGGTTATGGTAATACCTCTTTCCTTTTCTTCCTCCATCCAATCCATAGTCGCGGCGCCATTATCAACCTCTCCTATTCTATTGTTAACGCCAGTATAGAACAGTATCCTTTCTGTCGTGGTCGTTTTACCAGCATCGATATGTGCCATTATTCCAACGTTTCTCAATAGACTATTCATTATTATTGATTCCTGTATTACCATCTGTAGTGCGCAAAAGCCTTGTTCGCTTCCGCCATCTTGTGGGTATCCTCTCTCTTCTTAACCGAACCGCCCTTGTTATTGTATGCATCAAGTATTTCGCCCGCAAGTTTGTCAAGCATGGTTCTTTCAGATCTACCCCTTGAATATTTGATCAGCCATCTGATACCCAATGATAGTTTTCTGTTCATCCTTACTTCAACCGGCACCTGATATGTGGCGCCTCCAACACGTCTTGCTTTTACCTCTATCTCCGGTTTAATGTTATCCATGGCCTTGTGAAATATCTTCAACGGGTCCTCTTTCATTTTACTTTCAATAAGATTAAAAGCACCGTAAACAATCCTTACGGCTATGCTTTTTTTGCCATCAAGCATAATACAGTTGATCAATCTCTGAACAACAAGGTCATTATATTTGGGATCAGGTAATTTTTCCCTTTTAGAAATATGTCCTTTCCTTGGCATTAAAAAACTCCTCGATTATTGTTTAGGCTTCTTTGCTCCGTACTTTGACCTGCTCTTCTTGCGATTAGCAACTCCACTCGCATCAAGTGAACCTCTGACTATATGATATCGGACACCTGGCAAATCCTTAACCCTTCCACCCCTTATCAAAACAACAGAGTGTTCCTGCAGGTTATGACCAATGCCCGGGATATATGTCGTGACCTCTATGCCATTAGTTAACCTTACACGGGCAACCTTCCTTAAAGCTGAGTTTGGCTTTTTAGGCGTTGTCGTATAAACCCTAACGCAAACCCCTCTTTTTTGTGGGCAATTTGTCAATGCTGGCGATGAGCTTTTCTTTTTGACAACTTCCCTACCAAGCCTTACTAATTGATTGATAGTAGGCATTCCTTCCTCCAAAAAAAAATAATCCCCTATATTTTTAAAGGGATGGCTGCTACAAGTAAAAAAACTTAGGTATATTAAACGATTTCATTGGTTTATGTCAAGACATTTTTCCTTTTAAGGGATACATAATCACACAATTTTAAACTAACAATGCCCTTGTGAATTATATAACAGAAAAAACTTGACAATATTAGATAGAGTATAATATTTTTCAGTCAACTCAAAGTTTTCCGATAAAAAAATCAGATTTGTGTTTAGTTCAATATTATTCAGGAGGTATATTTATGGCTCAGGATGAAAAGGTTTTTGGAATGTCTGCGAATGCAGGAAGGTGGATTTTTGTAATACTTGGCATGGTGGTAAATATGTGCCTCGGGGCAGTTTATGCATACAGCGTATTCAAAAAACCACTGGAAACAATGTTTAATGCGACCGCAACCCAAGGGAACCTTCCGTTTATGGCCTTTCTCGCAATGTTTGCACTTTTCACATTCTTTTCCGGTCGTTTTATAGACAAAATGGGCCCGCGTATTGTCATGATAGTCGGCGGTATAGTTGTTGGTGTTGGCTGGATTCTCACGTATTTTGCATCGAGCATGATGATGGTTGTAATCACGTATGGCATAATTGGCGGTGCTGGTGTTGGTATTGTTTATGGCGGACCTGTTTCGGTTGCTACAAAATGGTTTCCAGATAAAAAAGGTCTTGCCGTTGGGCTTTCACTTCTTGGCTTTGGCGCTTCTGCCTTTGTAACTGCACCACTCGCCAAAAACCTCATTGCTGCCTATTCTAATAACCCACTTCCTGCCTTCGGCATCATGGGGGCGGGATTTCTAATTGTGACGGTTATCCTTTCCATTTTCATGAGATTTCCTGAAGCTGGCTGGAAACCGGCTGGATGGAATCCTCCCCAGGCAGCAGGAGGCCCGGTAAAAACATTTACAGCAGGACAGATGCTTAAAACATCAAGTTTCTATGGGCTGTGGCTTTGCTACATACTGGGGGCAACGGCAGGCCTCATGGCAATCGGTATATCAGCCACGGTTGGCAGAGAGGTAATAGGCCTTGACGTTGGTACTGCAACTTTGCTTGTATCAGTCTTTGCAATTTTCAACGGCATTGGTCGTCCCATATTCGGCGCCCTTTCAGACAAGATTACGCCTAAGGGTGCTGCAATATTGTCTTTCATTATTATAGCTGCTGCCTCTTTTATGATGCTATCCGCAGGAAAGGGTTCAACTGGTCTTTATGCGGTGGCATTCTGTGGCTTCTGGCTCTGCCTCGGCGGATGGCTCGCAATTGGCCCTGCGGCGACTGCAACATTCTTCGGTCTGGAAGGTTATGCACAGAAATACGGCGTGGTCTTTAGTGCTTACGGACTTGGTGCAATCATCGGCGGCATCATTTCAGGAAGCGCCAAAGATACCTTTGGCAGTTATATAGCGGCCTTCTATCCAACGGCTGGAATGGCAATAGCAGGTATTATCATTGCGTTATTACTACTTAAACCACCAAAGAAGGCATAATACGTCTACGCAAAATTAAAGGCGACCCGAGCGGGTCGCCTTTTTTATTCCTTCCACTCAAAAAACTGTTTGAACCTCTCTTTAAAACCCTTTTCAGTAACACCTATATCCTGATTAAACTCGTTTGCAAGTTCTTCCAATAAAGACCTCTGCCTTTCATTTAGATTCTCAGGAATGACTATGTTAAGGTGTATCACTTCGTCGCCCCTACCATAACCGTTCGACTTTGTAACACCAAGACCTTTAAGCCTAAAAACTTTATTTGGCTGCGTCCCCAGCGGAATATTCAGCTTTGTCTTCCCCTCAAGGGTCGGAACCATTATCTCACCGCCAAGGCATAAGAGGGGAAAAGTTACATCAATAAGAACAATTATATCATCCCCTTGCCTTTCAAATACAGGATGCTCCTTCACCTGCAAAACAACATAAAGATCTCCAGGGTGGGTATCTGCATAGCCCTGCATACCCTCTCCGCGCAATTTTAACCTTGCGCCGTTATCAACACCTGCCGGAATCTTAAGTTTTATTTTTTTCTTTGTTTTAACTTGACCCCTGCCTCTGCAAGATTTGCAAGGATTTTTTATGGTATAGCCTTCACCTCCACAATATTCACATGTGCGATTTATTGTGAAAAAACCGTGGCTTTGTCTGACCTGTCCCCTTCCTCCGCAATGGCTGCATGTCACGGGCTGATGTCCAGGTTCTATCCTCGAGCCTTTGCATGTAGGGCATTTCTCTTCCTTTGGAATCTCAATTTCCTTCTCAACTCCGAATATTGCCTCTTCGAATTCAATTTCGAGCCTAAACAATAAATCTTCACCCTTCCTTGACCTCTGCCTTTTTCTTTCCCCACCAAAAAAATCACTGAAGATGTCATTAAAAACATTGTCCAGGTTTCCATTAAATCCAAAATCAAAAAAAGAGCCTGTGTCATCAACAGACCCGAACCTGTCATATCTCATTCTCTTTTGCGGGTTACCCAGGACCTCATATGCCTCGTTTATCTCTTTAAACCTCTCCTCAGCATTCTTATTTCCAGGGTTTCTGTCAGGATGAAAATCCAGCGCAAGTTTTCTGTAAGCCTTTTTAAGTTCGTCCTCTGTTGCGTTCCTCGATACATTGAGTATTTCGTAATAGTCTTTTCCCACCGATTGATACCTTTTTTATTTTTCTGGATGTTTTGATATGGATACCAGTGAGGGCCTGATAAGTCTCCCGTTTAACACATATCCTTTTAGATGCTCACTTACGATGATCTCTGGTTCAACATCTTTTCTTTCTTCCTGAAAAAATGCCTCGTGAAAGTTTGGATCAAATTTTTGACCAAGCGCCTCTACTGGTTGAACCCCTGCCTTTTCAAGCACCTTGAGAAATTCATTCAATACGATCTTAACCCCATCATGGATACTTTTGAAATCATCTGTTTTTGAGGCATGTTCAAGCGCCCTTTCAAGATTATCAACAACAGGCAGCAAATCTTTGATGAGCACTTCATTTCCAAATTTTAAAACATCCTGTTTTTCTTTGTTTTTAATCTTTTTAAAATTTTCAAAATCAGCCTGCATATAGAGCATCTTATCCTGCAGAGATTTGACGATCTCTTCTTTTTCGCTTAGCGTCTTTTTAAGCTCGTCAATGACTGCATCCTTTTTTGCATCGTCTTTTTTCTTCTTTTTCCTGTGTTCGTCACCAGATATACCATCGTTTTGATCGGTCTTGTCTGTTATTTTCTCCTCTTTCTGCCTTTTTTCTTCCATCTTTTACCTCTTACATAATCCTTAATATATCGCTTACAGTCCGGGCTGTGTAATCGACAATAGGAATAATACGCGAATAATCCATCCTCATGGGCCCCATTACCCCGAGCACTCCAAAGCTCTTATCGCTTATTCGATATGTGGATGTAATAATACTGATATCCCTCATTTCTTTGATATCGCTTTCATCCCCGATTATAATATGCATGCCTTCTTCTTTGAGGCATTTGTCAAGAAGCCTCAATAGTTTTTCCTTTTTCTCAAGCGTCATGAATATATCCCTGAGTCTTTTCACATCAGAAAATTCCGGAAAATCGATCATCTTGGATGTGCCTTCTATATATACATCCCTTTTGTCTTCGCTTTCAATAATGGTTTCAATGGTTTCCCTTATCCTCGTAAGTAGTTGCGTAAATATCGTTTTATCTATTTCGATATCTCCCATTATTTCTTGCCTGAGTATATAAAAAGGTGTTCCCTCAAAACGCTCGTTCATATACCTTTTCATACCCTTCAGGGTTTCACTATCAAGTCTCTCATCGGTTTCTACAAGCCGTGTGTGCACCATGCCGGATGATGTGATAAAAACAATCAGAACAGTACGCTCAGAAAGTTTTACAAATTCAACCTCTTTGAAAAGCATGGTGTTGATTCTCGGCTCAACTACAATACTTGTGTATTTTGAAATCGCTGCAAGTATTCTCGATGCGTCCGCCATAATCTCACCAACATAATAATAACGTGGTCTAAGCAGATTATTAAGCGCCTGCAAGGCCTTTTTGCCCGGATAAGATGATATGTCAAGATTGTTTATATAATGTCGGAAAGCCTTTGAAGTAGGTATTCGTCCTGCAACCGCATGTGGTTTGTAAAGATAACCAAGCTCTTCTAAATCAGACATGATATTTCTAATAGTTGCTGAACTCCATCTGTTTGTTGATGCCTTTGATATGGTTCTTGAACCAACAGGTTCAGCAGATGCTATGTAGTTTTCCACAATCAAATCAAGAACATATTTTTCTCTTTCGTTCAATGTTTCCATATTGTTAAACCGATGATAAATAACTTAATTATTACTTCCATCTTTGTCAAGAAATGAAAACAAACCCTTGGCAGAAAGGTTCTTTTTAATGCCTCGCCTAAAAACACATTAATTTAACAGCACCAAATGATAATGTTTATAATGATAATTATTAAGACACAATATCAAGATGTTATGCTTACAGTGCAATTTTAAATAAATTTAAGAGACCGTAAGGCAAGATGCCCATATATAAAACAATCAGCATTATTATATAGCACATAACCTTTTCGGATACTGAAAGATTGATTGGTTCGTTTGATTCTGATTCTTTAGAATAGCTCATTCGAACTAAATTAAGATAATAAAATATAGATATTACAGTATTTACGGCTCCAATTATGACAATTACCAAATGTCCCGACCTGAATGCGCTCGTAAGTAAAAACAACTTACCGGCAAAGCCTCCTGTGGGTGGGATACCGGCGAGTGAAAATGCACCTACCGCCATCAAAAGAGCAAGCAGCGGAGATCTTTTAGATAAACCGGCAAGGTCTTCAATCTTTACGTTTTCACCTTTTTTGGAGATAAGTACAATTACATAGAAACATGCAAGATTCATAAACAGATATATTGTTATATAGAACATAGAAGACGCAAATCCCTCTTTGTTCATCGACAGAATACCGAGCATCAGATAGCCTGCATGAGCAATACCAGAGTATGCAAGCAACCTCTTTATATCCTTCTGTACAAGACCGACAAGGTTTCCAATCGTCATGGAGAATGCTGCCAAAACCATCATAATGTTAACAAGCTGAACAGGCCCTGGTAGCGCAAGCGTTGATATACGAATCAATAGGGCTGCGGCTGCGATCTTCGGAATCGTCGCAATAAATGTAGTTGTATTGTTTGACGCGCCCTCATAGATATCAGGCGCCCAGAAGTGAAACGGGAAAAGCGAAAGTTTAAAGAAAAAACCAGTCAGCGTAAGCACAATGGCTAATATGCCTATCGGTTTGTCTAAAAATTGAACCAGGGCTGGTATTATATCTACAAGAAAAGTCGAATGAGCAATGCCATAAATGTAGCTCATGCCAAATATCATAATCCCTGAAGAGATCGCACCAAAAAACAGGTACTTGAAAGATGCCTCCAGTTGAATTCTTGTTTGACTCTTTCTCAAGGGCACAATTGCATAAAGGCTATAAGATGATATCTCGAGGGATATTACGATAGAAATCAGCTCTGCTGAACTTATCAGCATCATTAAACCAAGGGTTGACAAGCCTAAAAACATGAAATACTCTGGCAGATATTCATCATCGATTTCCTTGTTTTTACCGATCATCAAAACAACTATGCACAACCCAAAGCTGATTATAATCTTAAACGTTTGAGAGAATTGATCTATTTTATATGCGCCCGAAAATATTTCACCGTTACTTCCAAAGCTAACAACAGTTAAAATAAACACGGCCAGAGACATTAGCATTGCTAACGGCGTTATACCACTTTTCTTTCTGCTTATTGAAAAGAAAAGGCAAATAACAGCATAGAAAAAGATGCTTAATTCAGGCAATAACAACATTATCATGTCTCCTCAATGCAAAATTGTTTGCAGTTGATTGAAAAGGTGCGTCAATGTTTTTTCCATAACACCTACATATGGTTTTGGAAAAAGACCAATCCACAAAACAAACAGCACAAGCGGTATCAGATAAACAATCTCTCTTGTATTCATGTCTTTTATAAGTTCCTGATCTTCTCTTCCCCATACAATCTGTTTTAAAAGTCTTAGCATATATGCTGCTGCAATAATCGCACCAACTACAGCAAGAAAACCGGCCAGTTTCATATGAGCGAATGTTCCGATCAGAACATAGATCTCACCTACAAAATTGTTCGTTCCAGGGAAAGCAAATGCTGATATCGAGAAGAATCCAAAAAAACCTGCATATATCGGCATGATCTTTCCGATACCTGCGTTATCCATGATCTCACGTGTATGTGTCCTCTCGTAGATAATCCCCACACATAGAAAGAGTGCACCCGTTGTTACTCCATGGTTTAACATCTGTAGTAATGCGCCATGAAAACCGAACAACGTAAAAGAGAATATGCCGAGCGTCACAAATCCCATATGCGCGACACTTGAATATGCGATCAGTTTTTTCATATCTGTCTGACTCAAGCATACCAACCCACCATAGATAATCCCGATAACCGACAGCGTAATCATTAAAGGTGCAAAATATGCGCTCGCATTTGGCGTAATCGGAAGACAAAACCTCATAAAACCATATGTACCCATCTTGAGTAATACGCTTGCAAGGAATACACTCCCAGCAGTCGGTGCCTCGGTATGTGCTGCCGGCAACCATGTATGGAACGGAAACATCGGTACCTTGATTGCGAAGGCAATTGCAAATGCAAGAAATACCCATATCTGAAATGTAAAACTATACCCCTTAAACATTGCCTCAGGTATATTGAAAGTACCGTTGGTAAGATACAGGGCGATGATTGCAACGAGAAGGAAAACACTGCCGAACAACGTGTATATAAAGAATTTTATAGATGCATAATCCTTTCTTGGGCCACCCCATATTGCAATAAGCAGATACATCGGGATAAGCATCGCCTCCCAAAATATGTAGAACAGGATAAAATCAAGTGCACAAAAAACACCTATCATAGCTGTTTCCATAACAAGCAGACAGATGACAAATTCCTTCATCCTCTCCTTGATTGCAGTCCATGAACATAGAACGCATATAGGAGTTAGTATGGTTGTCAGTAAGATCAAAAAGATCGTGATACCATCTATCCCAAGTAGATAATTGACATTATATGCAGGTATCCATGGGATATGTTCACCAAGCTGAAAAAGATGGGTATCGGATCTGAAATTGCTAAATAGATACAAGGATAAAGCAAACGTGATAATCCCTGCGAAAAAGGCAGTTGTCTTAATCGCCTTTTCATTGCTCATAAACATTATGATAATCGCACCAATCAGTGGAAGAAATATCGTTGTAGAGAGTATTGGAAAATCAAGATGATTCATCAAAATATATTGTTCCATAGACATACTTAACCCTTTACATTCCTCTTATTAAAAGCCAGACGATCAGCACGATAAACAAAACTGCAAAACCCATATATGCCTGAATCCTTCCAGTCTGAAGTTTTTTTATTATCCCGCCAAAACCCCTTACGCCAAGGGCGCTTCCATCGACAACGCCATCGATTACCTTTCTATCAAAACCATAGGAAATATCAGCGTTTTTAAAAAGTATTTTAAGACCCAATATTCTGTAAAGCTCACCCCAAAAACCATCGATAACGCTTATTATATAGTTGTCAATCCACATAAACACCCTGCCGCCCATTCTATAGAATATATCAAGGTCTAGGTTCAATTTGTCTTCAGGTGCAAGCTTTTTCACGAGCAGGAAGAACACAAGACCTGTAAAAGACAATATCTGTAGCATCTCCGAAAGGTGCATCAATGTATATGGATGATACTCAACCGGATATGGAAGCAGGACATACAGTGAATCAGGGTAAACACCTATAATGAAACATAACGCAGAAGTAAGACCCATCGCCCATAGCATATTTTTCGGTGGTTCCTTCGCCTTAATAGGCGCTTCTTTTCCAAAGAATGCAAAATATGTTACCTTCAATCCAACCGAGAGAAACGTACCTATGCCCGCAAGGTTCATAAATGTCAGAAGCATAAGCCTTCCCTTTTCATGTGCAGATGCCACTATCATGGATTTGCTGACAAATCCGCTAAAAAGTGGAAACCCTGAGATTGAAATAGCACCAACAATATAGAAAATCATGGTCAGCGGCATATATTTATAAAGACCACCGAGTCTTGATAGTTTCGCAGTGCCTGTCATATACAGGATCGCACCAGCTCCCATAAACAACAACGCCTTATAAAGGATATGTGCAAATGCATGCGCGCATGCACCGTTTATGGCAAGTTCTGTTCCAATCCCGACACCGGCAACCATATAACCAACCTGGCTGACAATGTGGTATGCAAGCACCCTTCTGATATTGTTCTCGATAACGGCATAAAATACACCGTATACTGTCATTGCAGTCCCAAGGATAGCGAGTATCTCGAATCCTGAAAACCCCCTCGCAAGCACATATACGGCGGTTTTCGTCGTAAATGCACACATGAAAACTGCGCCTTCAACAGTAGCCTCCGGGTATGCATCGGGAAGCCATGCGTGGAGAGGAATTACAGCAGCATTGAGGGCGAAACCTGCCAAAATCAGATATTCAGGTATACCTGCCCCGCTTTGTCCAATGCTGTCAAAAACAAAACTACCTGTTTTGTAGGCATACAGCATCATGCCAGTAAAAAGGCAAAGACCGCCGAAAACATGGACTAGCAGATACCTGTAACCCGCCTCAATAGACCTTTTCTCTTTTCTGTACCATACAAGAAACACAGAGGAAAATGCCATGATTTCCCAGAATATAAAAAGTGTCAGATAATCACCTGCAAAGATCGCCCCGAGGGAACCGCCTACATAAAAATTACCAGCCGCATGATGACCATCTTCCTTGACATGCAGTGCATACAGGGAACCAAGAAATGCCATGATGGTAAACACCCACGCAAATACCATACTCAGCTTATCAACCCTGCCAAATACAACGGTTGTTCCGATAAAGTTGAAGCTCCCATACACACCTTCACGCATCAACGCCACATCAATGATTGATAGAACAGGTATAAGCAGTATTATGAATTTCTTCGCATTACCTTTTATAAAAGGCAACAATAGACTGCCAAGAAAGAAGAAAAATGCGGGGTGTATCCAACTATCCATAAAAATCCTCGTCTTTTGAAAGAAATAAATGTGCTATTCCTTTACCAACTTTGATCAGAAGAAAACATCCAATAAATCCAAAAATCGTCCAGTAGCCAGGTATATTGTCAATGGAATAATGGCCGTGATGACCGATATGTATGATGACATCAAAAACAACGAGAATTACAAGATAAGCAATGAGCACACTCCTCAGCGCCTTTATATTGTTCCTCAATGATTCTATGTACTTTAATATATTCATTCAAAGCACTCCATAATGCGCACCTTTTGTGCCTTTGCTAAAAATGTCACCAAGGAAACATCCTCCATACAAGACCCATGAAAAATTGCGGAAACAATCCCAAAGCAACAGATATTGTAGCCGCAAGAACAATAGGGATTACCATGGTTATCGGTGCTTCCTTGATATTTTCCCTGCTCCAACCCGAATGATTCCCCTGAAAAAACGCCCTTATGGTGATAGGGGCAAAGTATCCTGCATTAAGTATGGTGCTTCCCATCAGTACAATCAAAATCGGTATATTATGAATTTCCATAGCACCGTTTAACAGATACCATTTCGATACAAAACCAGCCACAGGCGGAACTCCGATCATACTCAATGAAGCAATCGCAAAAGCACCCATTGTAAAAGGCATAGCATAACCTATACCTGACATGTCGCTTATCTTCTTCTTGTGTGTGGCAACATATATAGCGCCTGCACAGAAAAATAGCGTAATCTTGCTAAAACCATGATTTGCAATATGGATTATACCGCCTGTAATTCCGGAAACATCAAGCAACGCAACTCCAAGCACTACATATGAAAGCTGACTTACGGTCGAATATGCAAGCCTTGCCTTCAGGTCGTCTTTTGTAAGGGCTATAATCGATGCAACGAGTATGGTGAACGATACGATATATGCCGTATATAAACCGAGTTGCGAGTATTGTAAGAGTCCAACGCCGAAGGTTGAAAGCATTACCCTGCATATACAGAATACGCCTGCCTTCACAACTGCCACGGCATGCAGAAGTGCGCTTACCGGGGTAGGTGCAACCATTGCAGAGGGCAGCCAGTTATGCAACGGCATAATCGCCGCCTTAGCAAAACCGAATATAAAAAGCCAATAGGTGACCGCAATCCAAACGCTATCAGCGCCTTTATCAAATACACCTGTTATGATATTATCAGAGAAATCAAGCGTACCTGACATCACATAGGTAAGGATTACTGCGGGCAAAAGCAATCCTTTTGATGTACCCATCAGATATACGATATATTTTTTTGCCCCTGCGTACCCTTCAGTATCCTGATGATGAGCCACAAGGGGATACGTAAAGATGGTTATAATTTCATAAAAAAGATATAGCGAAAAAAGACTTCCTGAAAATGCAACACCCTGAGCACCGAGGATTGCAATTGCAAAACACGTATAATAGCGTGTCTGGGCATGTTCATCAAGCGTTCTCATGTAACCGATATTGTAAAACGTTGCAAATATCCAAAGAAATGACGATATAATACCAAACACAAGGGAAAGTCCATCGACCCTGAAATTAAGGGAAATTCCCGGTGCAATGCTCGAAAGGGTATAGACGATCTTAAATCCGCACCAGATATCTGGCACCATGCATGCGACTGAAGCAAAGGTCAGCACCGACCCAGCAATCGACCAGAATTCTCTCACATTGGGTTTCTTTTTAGATAGAGAGATTAGAATGGTTGTAATTAGAACAATAAGGATTGGGATGAGTGGCCTTGCGCTTTCGATAATCATATGCTAATCCTTCATCTCCTTTATATCCCGGCCTTCAATATGTCTGTATCTTTTGAATATCAAGATGATGATGCCCAAAGCTATAGCCGCTTCTGCTGCTGCTATCCCCATGATAAAAATCGTAAAAGCCAAACCATATGCATTATCCGGAGATGCAAATCTGTTGAAAGCAACAAAATTGAGACCAGCGCCGTTCATAATAAGCTCAATCGATATAAGCATTCCGATAAGTGTTCTTCTGTACAAAAGTCCAAGAATACCGCAGGCCAGCAAGAATAATCCAACAAACAGAAAGAGATAGAGGTTGTTGTATATAGGGGTTGCCATTATTTCTCCCCCTTTGCAATAAGTGCAAGCATTATCGACCCTATGATACTCACAACGATGAGAAGAGATATCAATTCAAATGGAAGCATCAGTTTGTCAAAAAGCACCCTTCCGATGTTTTCCGTCGTAATCGTAAACGCCTTTGCCTTTGTTTGCATCCATTGAGCATTCATTATTACCTTAAACAAAACAACAAATGAGATCAGTGAAACAATCAATGAGACAACGAATTTTACAGGCGTAGTCCATTCCTTTGGCCTTTTATAATGAGGACCTGAAAGCATAATCGCAAATGCGATAAGAATGGTTATTGCACCGACGTATATGAGAATCTGCATCATCGCTATAAACGGTGCATTGAGATATATATAAAGCCCTGCAATACCAAACATCGTCGTTACGAGGCCAATCATTGCATATATAATCGAGCCAGACAAAACAGTGATAAGCGCACCTATCATCGTCACAAACATAACAAGGAGGAAAACTATCTCGGGTAAACTCATCATAGCCTCATAAAATCCTTATTCCTCATAATTTTTGTCTTCTCTTCTCAAATTCCTTAACGAGATCATAGTGGAAATCTTCTCTTTTATATCCTACCGGGTTGTAATCTGCTGAAAATTCGAGGGCGTCAACAGGACATGTCTCAACGCAAATCCCACACTGACTGCATGTCGTAAAATCGAGAATGTATTGCGTTGCAGTCTTTTTCTTTTCGCCTTCAAGTTTTTCACCCGTTATCTTCTTGATTGACTTTGAGGGACAGTTTCTTTCACACATACCGCAGACGATACATTTTGTCCTCTCAGGTCTTTCGCTATCAGCAACAAGCTTTGTATGCCCCCTGAAACGCGGTGTTATGTTGATTGTTTTTCTCGGATACTGGACTGTTACGACCGGACTGAAAAAGGCTTTGATGGTTACGCCCATTCCCACAATCAGAGAAACAAATCCCTTAACGATCTCCACAACAGAGGTCATGAGACACCCCTTGTGCAATTATCAATACCCAACACATCTTCCCCAAACATAAAACCGAAATTTGAAATGTTACCTTTTTTCATAATTTCAGTATCCCCCCTGTAACAATAAGATTAACAAGCGCTACAGGTATAAGAATCTTCCACGATAGATTGAGCAACTGGTCGAATCTGACTCTGGGGAATGTCCATCTCATCCAGAGGATCACAAACACGAGAAAATATGTCTTTATAAAAAACCAAATGATGCCGGGTAAAATCGGTCCATTGTATCCACCAAGAAAGAACGTGGTTGCAATAGCGCTGACAATAAAAATATTTGTGTACTCTGCAAGGAAAAACAGCGCAAATCTCATGCCGGAATATTCTGTATGAAATCCAGCAACCAACTCACTCTCAGCTTCGGGCAAATCAAACGGTGTCCTGTTTGTCTCGGCTACACTCGCCGTAAAAAAGATCAGGAAAGCAAACGGTTGATATACAACAAACCACAGTCCCTTCTGTGCCTCAACAATATCCCTCAATGAAAATGACTGCGCAATAATTATAATTGGAAGCAGCGAAAGCAAAAGTGGGATTTCATATGCAATGTTTTGGGCAACACTACGTATTGAACCAATAAGGGAATATTTGTTGTTTGAACCCCATCCTGCGATCAGTATTGAAAGCACCGAGAGAGACGAAAAGGCAAGGATAACGAGGATTCCAACGTTTATATCCTTAACCTGAAGATACGCATCAAACGGTATCACTACAAAAGAAACAAGTACTGGCAAGAATATAAGGGTTGGGGCAAGATAAAACAGGGGACGTTCCACATGATGAGGGGTTATGAGTTCCTTACAAAGTAGTTTAAGACTGTCCGCAATAGGCTGAATAAGTCCAAATGGACCAACCTCTTTGGCTGCAATCCTTCGCTGCATATGTCCGGCAACCTTACGTTCCGCCCATGTAAGAATCAGTGCATTCACAACAACAAGTATCATGACCCCTACAAGACCGATAACCGCCCTCGTGGTTTCTTCACCAATAATACTGATTATGCATTTCAATTCGTTCATATGCGCTATTCTTTTTTTTATACAGGCTAAAACCTGCTTCTATCTCCCTGTTTTATTTCCTCAATCTCAGCCTTATTATCTATCTATCTCCGGTATAACAAGGTCAAAACTACCCATAGTGGCGATTGCATCGGCGATAAGCGACCCCTTCGCAAGCGCAGGGAAGGTCATCAGGTTGGAAAATGAAGGCACCCTCCATCTCATCCTATAAGGCTTATCGCTCTCATCACTCACTATATAAACACCGGTCTCACCGCGTGTCGATTCAACAGCATGATATATATCACCTTTCGGTGGTTTCAGTTTCTTTGGCACCTTCTCCGCATTTATGGGTCCAGACGGCAGTTTCGCAATAGCCTTCTCAATTATATCGAGGCATATTGCCATCTCACTCAAACGCACCGTATATCGATCCATGTTATCGCCGACAGTACCTGTAGGAATCTCAAAATCTATCTTGTCGTATGCAGCATACGGCTCATGCGTTCTCATATCAAAGGGTATGCCCGTGCTTCTTATTGTTGGTCCCGAACATCCGTACTTGGGCACCATATCCTGTTTGATCGTACCTATACCCTTGACCCTGTTTATGAATATAACGTTCTTAGTTATGAGCTTGTCATACATGATCAATCGTTCGCGCATCCTTTTCACAAACTTTTTTGTCTCACTGACAAAATTATCATCTACATCGTTGTAAAGACCACCAAAACGAAAATAACAATAGGTCAACCTTGAACCTGTAACCGCCTCCAGGATATCAAGTATATTTTCCCTGTCATCGAAGGCGTACAGAAAAGGCGTCAATCCTCCGAGGTCTGCCAGGAAGGCGCCTATCCAGAGAAGATGGCTTGCCACCCTGTTCAGTTCGCATGTGATCGTCCTTATATATTGAGCCCTTTCAGGCACTTCTATGCCGCAGAGTTTTTCAACCGCAGCAACATGGGCAAGGTTGAACATAAGGGCACCCGGATAATCCATCCTTGCGGGGTTCGGCAGAAACTGTTGGTATGTTCTGTTTTCAGCCATCTTTTCGTGCATCCTGTGAAGATAGCCAAGCACAGGATCTGCGCTGATAACATATTCGCCGTCCATCTTGATCACCACCCGCAAAACACCATGTGTGCTGGGGTGCTGGGGACCAAGGTTTACAAAGAAGGTATCCTCTTCCTCTCTCGGTTTAAAGGAATTGAGTAATTTCAAGTCTTCGGCAGGCACTGATACACGTTGTTTTCTCAAGGGATAAAAATCTATCCCATCATGGAGGAACAGATAAATAAGCTTGTCGTGACCTTCGAAGTAGACACCAAAAAATTCGTGTATCTCCCTTTCGTACCAATGCGCCATTGTATAGATATGAGAAATTGTCGGAGCTACAGGCCTTTCGGGATCAACCTTCAGGGAAACCTTAATCCGACATAGACTGCTATGATTGTTAAACAGATAGACAATCTCGAGGTACTCAACATAATCGACACAGCACATATCAGCGATATAAAAGCGTTTCTTATCCAAAAGACCTATAATATTCAAGAGATTACCCTTGGTGGCCTCAACGGCTAAATGATAACCCCTTTCAGCATAAGAAACCTCATTGATTTCTATACCTTTTATGCTGTTTTTTATGTCTTCAAAAATTGTCTTTACCATTTCTGTTCCGGTGTCGGAAATCGTCTTGAACCCGTAATCTTTTCTTCAAGTTTCATCAGTCCTTCAAGAAGCCCTTCAGGTCTCGGAGGGCACCCTGGCACATAAACATCGACTGGCACAAGAAGGTCAACGCCCTCCACAAGGTTGTACTGGCCTTCAAATGCAAAGGGCCCGCCCGAAATAGCACAGTTGCCCATCGCTATTACCCATTTCGGTCCAGGCATTTGTTCATAAAGCGTTACAAGTAGAGGCGCCATCTTCTTTGTCACAGTACCTGACACGATCATAAGGTCTGATTGTCTCGGGGTGGCCCTGAAAATCCCTGCGCCAAAACGGTCAATGTCAAAACGCGCCATAGCGGTCGACATCATCTCGATGGCACAACAGGCAAGGCCAAAGGTCATAGGCCAAAGGGAGTTGGCTTTTGCAAGATTCAGAATCTTATCGAGTACAGCAAATTTGATTATGGGATCCTTCGTTTCCAGGTGAAAACCCCCTTTCCCCATGCGTAAATAATAGCAAGTACAAGTAACGACACAAAAACGAGGAGTGAATAAAACTCAAACATCCTGCTTCCCTTTGTATAGCTTAAGGCTATCGGGAACAGATAGAGCACATCAACATCAAATGCAATAAAAATCAGCGCATAAATATAATATGCAACACTGTATCGTATCCACGCGCCACCAAAAGGCTCAATCCCACACTCGTATGTCGTATTTGTCTTATCCCCCAGAGAACGCGGCGACAAAAGGTATGCCACAACGATCGGGACTATCGTAAACAAGACGGCTACGATCAAAAAAATCAAAACATGATAAAATTCGTTAAGCGTATTCATGATTATGTTTAATACATATTCTATATTTGTCTAATGCTTGTCAACATAAAAAAGCATAGTTTGTAATTTTTTTCACGATTAGCTTTAACATACTTGTAATCATTGACCATTTTGTGTGCCCAACATACGCTTTCAAGGTATATTTTATTGCATTTTAGCGGCCATTATTTCATGAAAAACATATAGATTGTTCAATTTTTCACTACTGTATGGTTATATATTGATAATTTTTCAGCCTTTTGAGGAATATCTCCCTCTTTTCCATTGGTACGTTTATACTGTACACCCCTTTTGGAAGCCTGTATCTTCTGATATGAAGATTGTAATCACGGAATGCTTTGTATGAAAGTTCCATACACTTTGCAATAACAGAGGTATGAATCTCCCTGTCAGTTTCCAGCACAACTTCATATATATTGACTGGTTTATAAAGGTCTTTTTCGCTCAGATTTAACCCATACCGTTCTCTGTTAACAATAATCTCTTTTAGCGCCAGCACCCTGAATATGTACCTCTCGGTCTCTTCCGGGAGAAAAAGCTCAAAAAAATCCCTTGTATCCTGGTGTTCTATTGCCTCCCTCAGTCTCCCCGCCCCGGCGTTATATGCTGCCATCGCAATAAGCCAGTCGTTAAACTCCCCATAAAGCCTTTTTAAGTGTGTCAGCGCAGACCTTGTCGCCTTTTTCATATTATATCGCTCATCTATGGTGTCACTTATGTACAATCCCTCCCGCTTACCAGTCTCCTTGATAAACTGCCACATACCGGCTGCATTTGCCCTCGAAAGCGCCCTCGGGTTCAGATAACTCTCAGCAACTACGAGATATATAAAATCAGACGGAACCCCCATTCTTTTCGTTTCTTCGTTTATCATATTTAAATATTTGAAATACCGCTTGATCAAAATCATCATTAATCCTTTGTTCTCAAGAAACTGGAAGAATTCCCGCTCGAACCTCTCTTTAATATCATGCCTTGTAATGGGTACCTTTTTATCGCAGATCAAAAGAACATCAGGTAATCCGTCCAGATTAAAAATCTCTGTTGCGGTCTTGAGTCTGGCAACCTCCGCCTCCAAATCCGAGACCCTCTTTTCGACAGTCACGCCTTTTTTTTGCGAAATCTGTGTCTGTGCCTGCACCTGAGTCTGCATGACAAGAAAAACCAACACAATCAGCAAAACAAAAAACATTAAATGTTCGAGAATTAGCTGAGATCCACGGCTCTGTTTCATCCGCCTGTAATAAAAATCAATCCTCATGTCTTTTCCTTTGCCATTCGGCTCACCATTGCGATCCTGTTGTTCATCCGCTCTATAAGGTTTTTTATATCTATCTGCATCGAACTTAAATTTTCATATCTTTTTTTGTATATCATATCGAATTCATTTTTCCAGTACTCGACTATCTCTGCCTCCCTTTTATTCATCTCAATCTCAAATTTTCTTTTGAGTTCCCTTACAACCTTTTCGCTAATCTCCATAAATGTTCTCCTTATCGTTTATTATCAATAAGACCTTCCCTTTTTTCGTTCGT
>WBZO01001958.1_pt1 | contig 29154 bp, 26 predicted proteins | sample 5204261 | NCBI WGS metagenome assembly WBZO01 (sample SAMN12412400, study PRJNA552823) | activated sludge metagenome | isolation source: activated sludge from anammox sidestream of wastewater treatment plant... | place: USA: North Carolina | collected 2017-09
GAGGGCATCAATGAGTTGAGCCAGTATGTGGACTCGCTGATCACCATCCCGAACGAGAAGCTGCTGTCGGTGCTCGGCAAGTCGGTGACGCTGCTGGACGCGTTCAAGGCCGCGAACAACGTGCTGCTCGGCGCCGTGCAGGGCATCGCGGAACTGATCACCCGCCCCGGCCTGATCAATGTCGACTTCGCCGACGTGCGCACGGTGATGTCCGAGATGGGCATGGCCATGATGGGTTCGGGCAGCCACCGCGGCGAGAACCGCGCCCGCGAGGCGGCGGAGGCGGCGATCGCGAGCCCCTTGCTGGAAGATATTGATCTGCAGGGTGCGCGCGGCATCCTGGTGAACGTCACTGCCGGGCTGGACATGTCGATCGGCGAGTTCGAGGAGGTCGGCAATACCATCAAGTCCTTCGCGTCCGAGAACGCGACCGTGGTGGTGGGGACGGTGATCGACCCCGAGATGGGCGACGAGCTGCGGGTGACCGTCGTGGCGACGGGGCTGGGCCTGCCCCAGGAGCGGGTGCAGAAGCCGGAGGAGATCCAGCTCAAGGTGGTGGAAAAGGTGGCGGAGCCGATGCGCAAGGCGAGCGGCGATGTCGATTACGCCCCGCTGGAGCGGCCGGCGTTTACCCGCAACCGGACCCTCGACGAGGCGGCCGTGCTCAAGGACGGCACCACCAATATGGACTACCTGGATATCCCGGCCTTTCTGCGCCGGCAGGCCGACTGATGGGGGCCGGCCGCTGAATAAATCGGGTGTCGACGGGGCGGGAAAGACGGAGCGGGAAATGAAATCCCGTCGTCATTACAGGATGGGCCGGCGCGGCCGATAACCATTGCGGTTATTTCTAGGCAGGCGTATGGTGCTGTGCTATATTCGCCGAAAATTTTTGCGGGTAAGGCGCCCGCGGTGCGATCAGGGACAAGGATTGATGCTGAGACAGCGTACGCTCAAAAACGTCATACGGGCGACAGGAGTCGGTTTACATACCGGGAAAAAGATCTTTCTCACGCTGCGCCCCGCCGCCGCGGACTCCGGCATCATCTTTCGCCGGGTGGATCTCGATGAGCCCGTCGAGATTCCGGCGCGCGAGGAGAACGTCGGGGAAACGACCCTCTCCACCACCCTGGTGAAGGGCGAGGTGCGCATCTCCACGGTGGAGCACCTCCTGTCCGCCTTCGCCGGTCTCGGCATCGACAATGCCTATGTCGATCTCAGCGCGCCCGAGGTGCCGATCATGGACGGCAGCGCGGGTCCCTTCGTGTTCCTGATCCAGTCCGCGGGCATCGAGGAACAGAATGCCCCCAAGCGCTTCATCCGGATCAAGCGCACCGTCCAGGTGGAGGACGGCGACAAATGGGCGCGCTTCGACCCCTTCGAGGGGTTCAAGGTTTCCTTCGCCATCGATTTCAATCATCCCGCCTTCCGCGGCCGGACCAAGGAAGCCTGCATCGATTTCTCGACCACCTCTTTCGTCAAGGAGATCAGTCGCGCGCGCACCTTCGGTTTCATGCGCGACTACGAGCGCCTGCGCGAGATGAATCTCGTGCTGGGCGGCAGCCTGAACAATGCCGTGGTGGTCGACGATTACCGGATCCTGAACGAGGACGGACTGCGCTACGAGGACGAATTCGTCAAGCACAAGGTGCTCGACGCGATCGGTGACCTCTATCTGCTCGGTCACAGCCTGATCGGTGCCTTCAGCGGCTACAAATCGGGGCATGCCCTCAATAATATGCTCCTGCGTGGACTGATGGCCGATCGGGAGGCCTGGGAGCTGGTCACGTTCCAGGGGGATCAGCCGGCGCCCATTTCGTACATGCAGCCGGTGTCCGCGAACTGAGCGGTTCACCCGCGCGAACCCGCGCGGAAGCTTTAACTTATTGGTTCTTAACTAGGAATCGGTTTTTTCCCGAGTCGCCAGGCGAAGCAGCGCCTCCCTGAGCGGTGCGTTCGGGGTCGCGGCGGCCACCTCCCGCAGCAGGCGCGCGGCCGTCGGCGGCAATGAGCGCCGGGGTGCCTGACGTGGTTGGCGTGATGTTTGCACGACCTCGGGCGGCACCACCTTGATGCGGATATCGTTCAATTGTCCGAAATCCGGCTGCTGACACAGATCCGCGGGTAAGCGCGGGCAATAATAACGCAGCTTGGACGCCCATGCCGGAGAGTCCGCATGCAGGACCAGGGTCTGCCGTACGATGCCGGCGACCCGGCAGTGGGGTGCGAAAGAGGGGGGGAGCCGGTCCAGCAGCAGGCGGGACATGCGTTCCAGCCGTTTGCAGTGTTCTATAAGGTATCCGAACTCTCCGGCGCCGCCGCTCAGCAGGGCGCCGCAGGACTTGCCCGGGTCCGGGCGGCCGGAGGGCGTGGTTTTCATGACGAAGTCTCGATAATCCCCGCGCGGCGGGCCCGTTGATCGGATCGCATACGGAATGAATATTATCGTATTTACCAAGCGTGCGGGAAAACCGGCCAATATCCAGTTGGAAGGCTGGAGGATGGCGGCGACCCTGGTCGGCCTGCTGGTGCTGGTCCCGATCATGGCGATCCTCACCGGCCTCTATCTGGGCAAATCCCGGGCGCATGACGCCCTGATCCCCGGCGAATGGGCGCAGGAGCTGGTGCAATACCGGGCGGAGATCAATCGGGCCTCGGAGCAGGCGCGGGAAGAGGTGAGCGCACTGGCGACCCGTCTGGGCCACCTGCAGGCGCAGGCCGTCCGCATCAACGCCCTGGGGCAGCGTCTGGTCGAGGTGGCCAAGCTCGACAAGGCCGAATTCAACTTCGCCGAGCCCCCGGCGCAGGGCGGCCCGCAGCCCGATATCGAACTGGCGCAGGAGACCGATGCGCCCGGCTTCATGAAATCCCTGGATCTGCTGGCGGAGCAGATGGACAGCCGCGAACAGCAGCTGCGCGTGCTGGAATCCTTTTTCATGAATCGCAGTCTCGATGCCCAGGTGCTGCCGACCGGACGCCCGATCGAGGGGGGCTGGATTTCATCCTACTTCGGCATGCGGACCGACCCCTTCACCGGGCGGCGCGAGTACCACAAGGGGCTCGATTTCGCCGGGAAGGACGGCATGGAGATCCACGCCGTCGCCTCCGGTCTGGTGACCTGGGCGGCGGAGCGTTACGGCTACGGCATGATGGTGGAAATCAACCACGGCAACGGTTATATTACGCGCTACGCCCACAACCGGGAGAATCTGGTCAAGGTCGGGGACGTGGTCGCGAAGGGACAGAGCATCGCATTGATGGGATCGACCGGACGCTCGACCGGACCTCATGTCCACCTTGAAGTTCTCAAGAACGGCCGTGTGGTAGACCCCGCGAAATTCGTCTACGCGGCCAAATAGGCCGCCGCGCCCCGGGCGGTGGTTCGCCTCATCAATTTCCCGTCACCGCTAAATGGTCAGCAAGTTTCTCAGCAAAATCTTTGGTAGCCGCAACGAACGCCTGCTGAGGCGGCTGCGTTCCATCGTCGAGAAGATCAACGCGCTGGAGCCGGACTATACCGCGCTGTCGGACGACGGGCTGCGCGCCAAGACCGAGGAGTTCCGGCGCCGCATCGCCGACGGGGCGACCGTCGATGATCTGCTGCCGGAGGCCTTCGCCGCGGTGCGCGAGGCCTCGAAGCGCACGCTCGAGATGCGCCATTTCGACGTACAGCTCATCGGCGGCATGGTGCTCAACTCCGGCAAGATCGCCGAAATGCGCACCGGCGAGGGCAAGACTCTGGTCGCGACCCTCCCCGCCTATCTGAACGCCCTGCCCGGCAAGGGCGTGCATGTGGTGACGGTCAACGATTACCTGGCGCGCCGCGACTCGGCCTGGATGAGCCGGGTATACGGTTTCCTCGGCCTGACCACGGGCGTGATCCATGCCGGACAGTCGTCGCAGGAGAAGCGCGCGGCCTATGCCGCCGACATCACCTATGGCACCAATAACGAATTCGGTTTCGATTATCTGCGCGACAACATGGCCTTCCGTCCCGCGGACAAGGTCCAGCGCGATCTCGCCTATGCGATCGTCGACGAAGTCGACTCGATCCTCATCGACGAGGCGCGCACGCCGCTGATCATCTCGGGTCCGGTGGATGAGAGCTCGAATCTCTATTCCGAGATCAACAAGCTGATTCCGCGCCTGCAGCGCCAGGCCGAGGAGAACGGGCCGGGCGATTTCTCCGTCGACGAGAAGGCGAAACAGGTCCACCTCACCGAAGCGGGGCATGAGAAGGTCGAGGAGCTGATGCTCAAGAGCGGGCTGCTGAAGGAAGGCGACAGCCTCTACAGCGCGGGCAATATCCGCCTGATGCACCACCTCACCGCCGCCCTGCGCGCCCACATCCTGTACCATCGCGACGTGGAATACATCGTCAAGGACGGTACGATTGTCATCGTCGACGAGTTCACCGGACGCACCATGCCGGGCAGGCGCTGGTCCGAGGGCCTGCATCAGGCCATCGAGGCGAAGGAAGGCGTGCCGATTCAGAACGAGAACCAGACGCTCGCCTCGATCACCTTCCAGAACTACTTCCGCATGTACAAGAAGCTGTCCGGCATGACCGGTACGGCCGATACCGAGGCCTACGAGTTCCAGCAGATCTACGGGCTGGAGGTCGTGGTGATCCCGACCCACCGGCCGATGCTCCGCAAGGACATGGGAGATCTGGTCTATCTGACCGGCACCGAGAAATACGACGCCATCATCAAGGACATCGTCGACTGCCACACGCGCGGGCAGCCGGTGCTCGTCGGGACCACCTCGATCGAGACCTCGGAGTATCTGTCCAAGCTGTTGCGCAAGGACGGCGTCAGGCACGAGGTCCTGAACGCGAAACAGCATGAGCGCGAAGCGGAGATCGTCGCCCAGGCCGGCCGGCCCGGCGCGGTCACCATCGCCACCAACATGGCGGGCCGCGGCACCGACATCGTGCTGGGCGGATCACTGGAGGCGGAGCTGGCGGCGTTGCCGGAAGACACCAGCGACGCGGACAGGCAGCGCGCGCGCGAGGAGTGGCGGCAGCGTCACGACCAGGCCCTCGCCGCCGGCGGCCTGCACATCATCGGTACGGAACGCCACGAGTCGCGTCGCATCGATAACCAGTTGCGCGGCCGTTCCGGCCGGCAGGGGGATCCCGGATCCAGCCGTTTCTACCTGTCGTTGCAGGATAACCTGATGCGCATCTTCGCCTCGGAGCGCGTCGCTGCCCTGATGCAGAAGCTCGGCATGCAGGAGGGCGAGGCCATCGAGCATCCATGGGTGACCAAGGCGATCGAGGGTGCCCAGCGCAAGGTCGAGGGCCACAACTTCGACATCCGCAAGCAGTTGCTCGAATACGACGACGTCGCCAACGATCAGCGCCGAGTGATCTACGAGCAGCGTAACGAGCTGATGGAGGTGGCGGATATCTCCGAGACCATCCATACGCTGCGCCACGACATCGTCAATGGATTCATCGATACCTACATCCCGCCGCAGAGCCTCGACGAGCAGTGGGACGTGCCGGGGCTGGAGAAGGCGCTGGAGCAGGAATACGGGTTGCAGCTCCCGATCGCCGCCTGGCTGGAGCAGGACGACAGTCTGCACGAGGAAACCCTGCGCACGCGCATCCTCGGCGAACTGGAGCGCGCCTACGGGGAGAAGGAGCAACTGGCGGGCGCGAAGGTCATGCGCGAATTCGAAAAGGCGGTCATGCTGCAGGTGCTGGACAGCAACTGGAAGGATCATCTCGCCAACATGGATCACCTGCGCCAGGGCATTCACCTGCGCGGATATGCCCAGCGCAACCCCAAGCAGGAATACAAGCGCGAGGCCTTCGAGTTGTTCAGCTCCATGCTGGAGCGTCTCAAGCAGGAGGTGGTGACCATCCTGTCGCGCGTCCAGGTGCGCGCCGAGGAGGACGTCCAGGCGGTGGAGGAACAGCGCCGTTCCCATGCCCGGATGCAGTATCAGCATGCCGAGGCGAGCGCGCTCGCCGCCGCCGGCGATGGCGGTGTGCCGGGCCCGGCGGAAGACGATGCCGCGGCCGCGGTGCAGCCCTTCGTGCGCCAGAGCCCCAAGCTCGGACGCAACGACCCCTGTCCATGCGGGTCGGGGAAGAAATACAAGCAGTGCCACGGCCGACTCGAGTGACGCGAGGCGGCCGCCCGCCCCGCGTCCCGGCTTGAATATCCGCCCCGCTTTCTCTATCGTCTATGCGTTTCCCGCGTTCGAGGTCGTTCCGGTGATGCGATCATGGCCGTAGGTCTGCCCGATGTGCTGCCGCCGCTGCATGCGGTGGCGGGCGTTCGCCTCGGAACCACGGCGGCGGGCATTCGCAAGCCGGGCCGGCCCGATCTCGTGGTCATCGAACTCGCCCCCGGGAGCGACTGCGCCGCGGTATTCACGCGCAACGCCTTCTGCGCCGCGCCGGTGACGGTCGCGCGCCGCAATCTGGCCGCGCGCATGCCGCGCTACCTGCTGATCAATACCGGCAACGCCAACGCGGGTACCGGCGCGCCGGGCCTGCGCGGCGCCGAGGAGTGCTGCGCCGCCCTGGCCGCGCAGACCGGCTGCGATCCGTCCGAGGTGCTGCCGTTTTCCACCGGCGTGATCGGCGAACCGCTGCCGGTCGATCGGATCGTGCGCGGTCTCCCGCCGGCGCGCGCGGCCTTGCGGGCGGATGGCTGGGCCGATGCCGCCACCGGCATCATGACCACCGATACCGTGCCCAAGGGCGTAACGCGCGGTCTACGGCTCGGCGGGCACACCGTGACGGTCACCGGGATCGCCAAGGGCTCCGGCATGATCCACCCCGATATGGCCACCATGCTGGCCTTCGTCGCCACCGACGCCCGCGTCCGGCCCGACCTGCTCCAGCGCTGCCTGCAGGAGACGATCGACGACTCCTTCAACTGCATCACGGTCGACGGCGACACCTCGACCAACGACGCCTGCGTCCTGATCGCCACGGGCGCCGCGTCGGCGCCGCCGCTGCTCTCGGAGCAGGACGAGCGTTATCCGGCGCTGCGCGAGGCCATCGCGGGGGTGTGCATGGAACTCGCGCAGGCGATCGTGCGCGATGCGGAGGGGGTGACCAAGTTCATCACCGTCGATACGGTCCAGGGCCGGGACCGGGACGAATGCCGCGCCGTCGGCTACGCCGTGGCGCTCTCCCCGCTGGTGAAGACCGCGTTTTTCGCCAGCGACCCCAACTGGGGGCGTATCCTCGCCGCCGTGGGGCGCAGCGGCCTGTCCGGGTTCGACGTCGACGCGGTTTCCGTCTACCTCGACGAGGTCTGCATCGTGCGCGGCGGCGGGCGGGCGCCGGACTATACCGAGGAACGGGGGCGCGAGGTCATGCAGCGCAGCGAGATCACGATCCGGATCGAACTCGCGCGCGGCCACGCGCGGGCGCGGATCTGGACCAGCGATTTTTCCTACGATTACGTGCGCATCAATGCAGAGTACCGCACCTGAGGGCCGGATGCGCCCGGTCTCCTTCAGGGGCCGGCGGGTGAAAGGGCGTCTCCCCGCCCCTATAATGCAGGAAGGTGGCGGGCGGGCCTTCCCGGCGATGCCCCTCTCCACGATCACCCGAGGCAGGAGGCTCGTTTCGACATGATGAACGGCATCACCGGTTTCTCGCTCGGGCAGTCCCTGCTGGCGGCGCTGGCGCTGACCCACGTCACGATCGCGGCGGTCACCGTCTATCTGCACCGGCACCAGGCCCACCGGGCGCTCGACCTGCATCCGGCGGTCGGTCATTTCTTCCGTTTCTGGCTCTGGCTGACGACCGGCATGGTGACGAAGGAATGGGTGGCCGTTCATCGCAAGCACCACGCCCGGTGCGAGACCGAGGAGGACCCGCATAGCCCGCAGGTGCGCGGCATCAGGAAGGTGCTGCTGGAAGGGTCCGAGCTGTACAAGGCCGCGGCGGCCGATCGCGCGCTGCTGGAAAAGTACGGGCACGGGACCCCGGACGACTGGATCGAGCGCAGGCTCTACACCCCGCACAACGTGCTCGGCATCACCTCGATGCTGCTGCTGGATCTGTTCCTGTTCGGCATCGCGGGCGTGGCGGTGTGGGGCATCCAGATGCTGTGGATCCCCGTCTTCGCAGCCGGCGTCATCAACGGCCTCGGTCACTGGTGGGGTTACCGCAATTACGAGGTGCCCGACGCCTCGACCAACATCGTGCCCTGGGGCATCCTGATCGGCGGCGAGGAACTGCACAACAATCACCATACCTTCGCCTCCTCGGCCAAACTGTCCTCCAAGTGGTGGGAGTTCGACATCGGCTGGCTGTACATCCGCCTGCTCGGCCTGTTCCGCCTCGCGCGGGTGCGCAGGGTCGCCGCCCGGCCGCGGCTCGATCCGGGCAAGTCCGCCGTGGACATGGATACCCTGACTGCGATCATCGGCAACCGGTTCCAGGTCATGTCCCGCTATGGGCGCGACGTGCTGCGGCGCGTGCAGCGCGACGAGATGCGCCGTGCCGCCGGCGCCGCCCGGCCGCTGCTGCGCAAGGCGCATCGCCTGCTGATGCGCGACGAATCGCTCATCGATGAACGGGATCAGCGCCGGCTGGAATCGATCCTCAGCGACAGCCAGACACTGGAGACGGTATATCGTTTCAAGCAGCGCCTACAGGCCCTGTGGCGCCGCTCGGCGGATTCCAACGAGCACTTGTTGCACGCGCTGCAGGAGTGGTGCCGCCAGGCCGAGGCCTCGGGCATCCATGCCCTGCAGGATTTCGTCCGCGTCCTGCGCAGCTATTCGATGCAGCCCGTGCCGGCGTGAGCGGATCCTCGGGGACGGATTTGAAATCCGTCCCCGGACGGCCAGCGAAAAACAAAAAACCCGCCAAAGGCGGGTTTTTTCTGCCACTGAAGCCCGACCGGAGGCCTACTTCAGCTTGGTTTCCTTGTAGACGACGTGCTTGCGCACGACCGGATCGAATTTCTTGATCTCCATCTTGTCCGGCATGGTGCGCTTGTTCTTGGTCGTGGTGTAGAAATGCCCCGTACCGGCGGAGGAGGCGAGCTTGATCTTTTCACGCATGGTCGTGCCCCTTAAACCTTGACGCCGCGGCCGCGGATGTCGGCGAGGACGTTATCGATGCCCTGTTTGTCGATGATGCGCATGCCCTGGGTGCTGACGCGCAGCTTGATCCAGCGCTTCTCGTTCTCGACCCAGAAGCGGTGCGTCTGCAGATTGGGCAGAAAGCGGCGCCTGGTCTTGTTATTGGCATGAGAAACGTTGTTGCCGACGATCGGCCGTTTCCCGGTAACCTGACAAACCCTGGACATGACATCATCTCCCGATGAAAGACGGAAACGGAGCTTTATATCAAATCGCGCCGCCCGCGACAAGTGTGTCGGCCCGGGAATTTTGGATTCCCTTTCCATATCAATATCTTGTGGTTTTTTCCCATGGACTGTTTCAGAGCAGGCCCAGCTCCGCGAAGGAGGCGGTCTGGCCGTCCCCGATCACGATGTGGTCGATCACCCGGATGTCCACCAGCCGGAGGGCGTCGCGCAGGCGCTGGGTCAGGTGTCGGTCGGCCTGGCTCGGTTCGGCCACCCCGGAGGGGTGATTGTGGGCCAGGATGAGCGCGGCGGCGTTGTGCGCCAGGGCGCGTTTCACGACCTCGCGCGGGTGGACGCTCGCCCCGTCGATGGTGCCGCGGAAGAGCTCCTCGAAGGCGATCACGCGGTGGCGGGTGTCGAGGAACAGGCAGGAGAAGATCTCGTGGGGCCGGTCGCGCAGTTGCGCCGTCAGGTAGTCCTTGGTGGCGTCCGGACTGCTCAGCGCATCGCCGCGCGCCAGGGTCTCGCGCAGATGGCGCCGGCCGAGCTCCAGCGCGGCCTGCAACTGGACGTATTTGGCGGGGCCGAGGCCGGCGCCGCGGCAGAACCGCGCGCGATCCGCCTCGAACAGCGCGCGCAGGCCGCCGTATTCGCGCAGCAGTTCGCGCGCGATGTCCACCGCCGTCCAGCCGCGCACGCCCGTGCGCAGGAATATCGCCAGCAGCTCCGCATCGGACAGGCTGGTCGGGCCGCGCAGGCACAGTTTTTCGCGCGGCCGTTCCGCCGCGGGCCAATGGGGGATCGCCATGATCGACACTCCTTGTCGTTCTGGTGGATGACCGGCCGCCGCATCCCGCGACGGGGTGCCCGCGCGCCCGTATCGATAAAATGCTATCTTATGGGGCCCCGGGCGCGCGAGTACCCGGACCGGAATCCAAGCTTAGCGGTACGGTATGCGTCTGGCAAACAAAAAGATCCTGCTCGGGGTCAGCGGCAGCATCGCCGCCTACAAGGCCCCCGATCTCGTGCGCCGGCTGCGCGCCGAGGGCGCCGAGGTGGAAGTGGTCCTGACCCGGGCCGGCGCCGAGTTCATCACCGCGCTGACGCTGCAGGCGGTGTCCGGACGCCGCGTGCATGCGCGTCACCTCGACCCCGAGGACGAGACGGTCATGGGGCATATCGAACTGGCGCGCTGGGCGGACCTCGTCCTGATCGCCCCGGCCTCCGCCCACTTGATCGCCAAGCTCGCTGCGGGCCTCGCCGACGATCTGCTGTCGACCCTGTGTCTGGCCAGCACGGCGCCGCTGGCGCTGGCGCCGGCGATGAACCGCGCGATGTGGGAGCATCCCGCCACGCGCGTCAACGTGGCGACCCTCGAGCGGCGCGGCGTGCGGCTGTTCGGTCCCGGCATCGGCGACCAGGCCTGTGGCGAGACCGGCGCGGGGCGCATGCTGGAACCGGAGGAACTGACCGCGCTGACGGCGGGGCTGTTCGCGGCCGGACCCCTGCGGGGGGTGTCGGTGGTGGTGACGGCCGGCCCGACGCGCGAGCCGATCGATCCGGTGCGTTTCGTGTCCAACCGCAGCTCGGGCAAGATGGGCTACGCCCTGGCCGATGCGGCCGCGGCGGCGGGCGCGCGCGTGACCCTGATCAGCGGGCCGGTCGCGCAGCCGCTGGCGGCGGGGGTGCGGCGTATCGAGGTCGCCACGGCCGAGGAGATGCGCCGCTGCGCGCTGGAGCAGGCCGGCTGCGACATCTTCATCGCGGCGGCGGCGGTGGCGGATCATCGCCCGCGCTACCCCGCCCCGCGCAAGCTCAAGAAGGACGCAGTCCCGGCGGCGCTGGAACTGGAGCGGACGCCGGACATCGTGGGTGAGGTCGCGGCCCTGCCCGCCGCGCCGTTCATGGTGGGCTTCGCCGCCGAGACGGACGACCTCGCACGCAACGCCATGGCGAAACTGCGGGCCAAGGGGCTGGATATGGTGGTCGCCAACCTGGTCGGCCGGGAAGGCACCGGCTTCGAGAGCGACGACAACGAAGTGACCCTGTTCTGGGACGGCGGGAAGGCGGAGTTGCCGCGCGCCCCGAAGCGCGAACTGGGGCGCGACATCATCGGATACATCGCGGAGAGATACCATGCACAAGGTGCGGCTCAAGATCCTTGATCCCCGGCTCGGCTCGGAATTTCCCCTGCCGGAGTACATGACCGCGGGCGCGGCGGGCATGGATCTGCGCGCCTGTCTCGACGCGCCGCTGGAGATCCGCCCCGGGGAGACGCACCTGATCCCGACCGGACTCGCGATCCACATCGGCGACGCCGGCGTCGCGGCGGTGCTGTTGCCGCGCTCCGGACTGGGGCACAAGCATGGCATCGTGCTGGGCAATCTGGTCGGCCTGATCGACTCCGATTACCAGGGGCAGGTGTTCGTGTCCTGCTGGAATCGCGGGCGCGAGCCGTTTTCCATCGCCGTCGGCGAGCGCATCGCGCAGATGATGTTCGTGCCGGTCGTGAAGGCGGATTTCGAGATCGTGGATGACTTCGAGCGCAGTGATCGCGGCGACGGCGGCTTCGGTCATTCCGGCCGTCATTGAATCCATCTCCTTGTTGAAGACATTCTGCATGGGTGCGGGGGCGCGCCTCCACCTGAGGGATAGGTGGCGTCGTGCCTGAATCGGGCCCCCGATCCGGTCCGCGGTTCGGTCTTGCCCGCTGCGGCGCGGGTCTGTTCCTCGCTTCCGCGCTCGCCGTGGGGGTGACGGCCTATGTCGCCGTCGACGGGGCGGGCCGCGCGCTGGCCGGGCAGCAGGCGCGTACCGCGGACGTCGAGACCGCGGCCCTGCGGCAACAGTTGATCTCCCGGTTGGAGGATCTGCGCCGGCAGGTCGGGGCCTTCGCCGCGGAGCCGGCGACGCTGCGGGTCGTGCGGGGCGGCGATGCGCTGGAGCTGCGCGCGCGCGAACAGGAGATCGCCCGTCTGATCCCGGGCGCCACCCGGGTCGGTCTGACCGTCGCCGGGCGGGAACCGCCGGTGGCGGGCGCGTTTCCCGCGCTCGGCTTCGCCGACCTCGAGCTGATCGGGCGCGCGGAGATCGAGGCCTCGCCGCCGCCGCTCGAGGTCCACCTGTTCCAGAGCCCGGAGCAGCACTTCGACGTCGTGGCGGCGGTGCGTCGCCCCGATGGGGATCGGGCGGTCGCGGGCGCGCTGCTGGTGTCCTTCGACGTCGATCGGATACAGGAGCCGCTGCGGACCCGGCGTCCGGTGGCGGGTTACGCGGAGTTGCAACAGGCACTGGGCGACGGCGGCATGCTGGTGCTCGCGCGCACGCCGGGGCAGCCGGCACCGCAGGCGGTGCCGCGGGAGATCGCGTTGGAGGGCACGCGCTGGCGTCTCAGCTACTGGCCGTCGCCCGCCGGACCGGCCGGGCGGTCGGCCCCGCTGGTCGCCGCCGGCGCGGCGCTCGCGCTGCTGGCCCTGGCGTTCTATGGCGGGTTCGGGTGGTTGGCGCGTGCGCTCGGGCGGGATCTGCGCACGCTCGAGCGCGCGGCGTATGATGTGTGGCGGCGCGGTGCCGCGCGGGACCGCTATGCGGTGAGCCTGCGCGAGTCGGGGCCGGTGATGGAACGGATCGCGGCGGGTCGTCCGCCGGAAGACAGCGAAGGTGGAGGAATAACGATGGGGCGGGAGGAAACGACGGGGGGAGGGGACGGCATCCAGGTGACCGAATTGCCGGCGTTGTCCGCCTCCATTTTCAAGGCCTATGACATTCGCGGCATCGTCGGGCGGACGCTCGACGACGATGTCGTATACGCCATCGGCCGGGCCATCGGCAGCGAGGCGCACGACCGTGGCCTGCCCGCTGTCGTGGTGGCGCGCGACGGCCGCCTGTCCGGTCCCGGCTTTCTCGCCGCGCTCGCCCGCGGCATCCGCGCCACCGGCACCGACGTGATCGACATCGGGCTGGCGCCGACCCCGCTGCTGTATTACGCCACACACGCGCTCGGGACCGGTACCGGCGTGATGGTGACGGGCAGCCACAACCCGCCCGAGTACAACGGGTTCAAGATCATGATCGGCGGCGAGACCCTGGCGGGCGAAGGCATCCAGCGCCTGCGCCGACGCATCGAAACGGGCGACCTGGTCACCGGGGCGCAGCCGGGGGCTTACCGCACGCAGGCCATCGGCGAGGACTATATCCGGCGCGTCGCCGGCGACGTTCGCCTCGCGCGGCCGTTGAAACTGGTGGTGGACTGCGGCAACGGGGTGGCCGGCGCCATCGCGCCGGATCTGCTGCGCGCCCTCGGCTGCCGGCCGATCGAGCTGTTCTGCGAGGTCGACGGCAATTTTCCGCATCATCATCCCGATCCGAGCCAGCCGGAGAACCTCGAGGACCTGATCCGCGCAGTGAAGGAACACCAGGCCGATCTCGGTCTGGCCTTCGACGGGGACGGCGACCGCCTCGGCGTGATCGACGCCACCGGCCGCGTGATCTGGCCCGACCGGCAGATGATGCTGTACGCGATCGACGTGCTCGGCCGTAATCCGGGCGCCGAGATCCTCTTCGACGTCAAATGCTCGCGCCACCTCGCGCGCGTGATCGAGGAGCACGGCGGCCGCCCGCTCATGTGGCGCACCGGGCACTCGCTCGTCAAGGCCAAGATGAAAGAGACCGGCGCACCGCTCGCCGGCGAGATGAGCGGGCACATCTTCTTCAAGGAGCGCTGGTACGGTTTCGACGACGCGCTGTATACCATGGCGCGTCTGCTCGAGATCCTGGCCGGCCAGCCGCGTTCCGCCACCGAGGTCTTCGCCGGGCTGCCCGACGCCCTGTCGACACCGGAGCTGCGGGCCGATTTCGCCGAAGGGATGCATCACGCCTTCATGGAGAAATTCCTTGCCGCGACCCGTTTCCCGGACGCGAAGGTGTCGACCATCGACGGGCTGCGCGCGGATTTCGCCGATGGCTGGGGGCTGGTGCGCGCGTCGAATACGACGCCGTGCCTGATCATCCGCTTCGAGGCCGACGACGCCGCCGCGCTGAAGCGCGTACAGGAGGCCTTCCGGCGCGCCCTGCTGGCGATCGATCCGGCGCTGGTACTGCCGTTCTGAGCGTCGTCTTTTGCGTGCGCCGTGCCTTGGTTTAATATCTGATTCAGACGCGCCGCCTGACCGTATAGCCGAGATATGCCGCCATGACACTGACCGCCGATTCCGCCATGAACATCGCCCGGGTGCTGACCGAGGCCCTGCCGTATATCCGTCGCTTCGCCGGCAAGACCATCGTCATCAAGTACGGTGGCAACGCCATGGTGGACGACGCGCTCAAGAGCGGCTTCGCGCGCGATGTCGTGCTGATGAAGCTGGTCGGCATGAATCCGGTGGTGGTGCACGGCGGCGGACCGCAGATCGGCCGCGTGCTGGAACGCATCGGCAAGCAGAGCGAGTTCGTCAACGGCATGCGCGTGACCGACAGCGAGACCATGGACGTGGTCGAGATGGTGCTGGGCGGGCTGGTCAACAAGGAGATCGTCGCCCTGATCAACCGCCATGGCGGCACGGCGGTGGGCCTGACCGGCAAGGACGGCTCCTTGATCAACGCGCGCAAGCTGACCTTCACGCGCCAGGCGCCCGAGATGAACGCGCCGGAGATCATCGACATCGGCCACGTCGGTGAGGTGGCGAGCATCAACGCCAACGTCATCGACATGCTGGTCAAGAGCGATTTCATCCCGGTGATCGCCCCGGTCGGACTGGGCGAGGACGGGCTCTCCTACAATATCAACGCCGACCTGGTGGCGGGCAAGGTGGCCGAGGTGCTGAAGGCGGAGAAGCTGATCCTGCTCACCAACACGCGCGGCGTACTCGACCGGAACGAGGAGCTGATCTCGCGCGTCAATGCCCAGGACGTCGACCGCCTGATCGCCGAGGGCGCCATCTACGGCGGCATGCTGCCCAAGGTGCGCTGTGCCCTGGAGGCGGTGCAGGGCGGCGCGCACACCGCGCACATCATCGACGGCCGCGTCGAGCACGCGGTGCTGCTGGAGGTGTTCACCGACGAGGGCGTGGGGACCCTGATCCGACGCTGAGGTCCGCGGGACGATACCCGCGCTTCAGGGCGCCAGGTCCCGGTCCGCCTCGAGCCGCTCGGCCTGCAGTTGCTCGAAGCGCGCGATGTCCCGCGCGGCCGCCTCCTCGAACTCCAGACGCTCGCGGCGGCGCTCCTCGATATAGCGGCGCTGATGTTCCCTCTGCTGGTCGAGGTCGCCGATCTCCTGTTCGAGTTTCTGCGTCTGTTCTCCCCCGCGTTCGTGCTCGGCGGCATTGCGGGCGAGCGCGTCGCGCCGGGCGGTCAGTTTTTCCAGCACCGAGACGGCGAGCGTGATCGAGGAGTCGATGCTGGCGAGCCTGGCGTCGTAATCCGCCTTGACCTGTTCCCGGTCCTGATAGGTTTCGATCAGATACTGGTCGCGGATCGCGTGCCGGCGGGCCTCTTCCCGCTCCGCCGCCTGCTGCTGTTCGCGCCGGCGCTGTTCCGCGCGCTGCTCCGGGCTCGGCGCGGCGTCGATCCGCCTGTCGATCAGGCCCCGCTTGTCCAGTTGCTCGTAGGAGCGGTGGATCTCCGCCGGGGGAATGGTATCGCCGTAATGGACACGGCCCTGTTCGTCGACCCATTTATAGGCGGCACCGTGAACGTCCGCCGCCGCCAGGCACAGCCAGAACAGGATCGGCGCCACGGGCGGGCGCCGGGGTATACTCGGGGCCGGCCGCCCGGAAAGGCCGGGGCGGGACGGCCCTGTAGCGAGCGGACGACGCGATGATTTCATGTGAGTACGTGCCGTGGACTGGCTGAGCCAGTGGATCCTGTTTGCCATATCACTCCTGGCGAACATGTTTTCGGCCCTGTCCGGGGGAGGGGCCGGGCTGATCCAGCTGCCGGTGCTGATCCTGCTGGGACTGCCCTTCGGGACGGCGCTGGCGACGCACAAGATAGCGACCGTCGCCTTGGGTATCGGCGCGACGCTGCGTTATCTGAAGGCCGGCGGGGTCGAGCGGCGCTTCGCCCTCTTCATGCTGGCGACCGGCCTGCCCGGCGTACTGCTGGGCGCGCGCCTGATCCTGCAGATCCCGGACCGGGTGGCCCAGGTGACGCTCGGCCTGCTCACCCTGGGCCTGGGGGTCTATTCCTGGCTCAGGCCGGACCTCGGTCAGGAGCACCGGCCGCGACACCGCGACGGACGCGGCTATCTGATCGGAGGGGCGGGCCTGTTCGTGGTCGGCATCGTCAACGGCTCGCTGTCCTCCGGCACGGGGCTGTTCGCGACCCTGTGGCTGGTGCGCTGGTTCGGCCTGGATTACAAGCGCGCCGTCGCCTATACCCTGATCCTGGTCGGCCTGTTCTGGAACGGCGCCGGCGCGCTCGTCCTGGGCCTGCAGGCGCCGGTCCGCTGGGACTGGCTGCCCGCGCTGCTGCTCGGTTCGCTCGTCGGCGGCTACCTCGGGGCCCATATCGCCATCGCCCGGGGCAACCGGCTGATCAAGCGCGCCTTCGAGATCGTGACGCTGCTGGTGGGGATCAAGCTGGTGATCGGGTGAGTGCGCGAATATGGAAGACGGTGGGTGACGTGTTCCGGGGGAGCCTGTATTTTGGAGGGACGAGATGGGTCAAGTGCAAGGGCAGTGCTATTATACTGCTTAAGTCGGCATCATGTGGACAAAGATGACTAAAGCAAAAGATGCCTACAACCGCATGCACGCGGACAGCAAAAAGCGGCGCTCTTCGTTTCTCGTCGCCCTGCTTTTTGTTGCCGGTGATGCGACACGTTAGATAGAGCAAGGAGTTATATCCATGCTTTGTTCAGGTTGTGGAGAAGATATCCCGATCGCAGGAGAGGTTTGTCCCTACTGCCAGCGAAACAAGTCAAGAGACAAGGCGTTCACACTATCATCCTATGTGGGCGTGTTTGTTGGTGGTTTATTCGGATATTTCATCTTTGGGTTATGGGGCGCTGTATTTGGCGCAATTGCCGGTGGCATCGGGGCTGCGGTAGTGGCGCAGCGTGGCAAAACAGAACCGCCACAAGTGGAGATTGTGAGTAATTCTACACAACCTCAGAAAAATGATTCTGTTAGCGATAAGCTGTTACAACTAAAGGATCTTCACGATAAAGGGTTGCTTAACGATGAAGAATTCGCTTCCAAAAAATCTGAGCTTCTAAAAAAGCTCTAACAAGCGCCATTAATTCGCTCCCTTTGGTCGCCGTGCGTTCACAAACTCGCGCCGTTGTGGCAGGTGTTGAGCTTCATTTCATGCGACACGACCGATGGCGAGGATGCAGAGTGACGTAGCCCGGATGGAGCACGGCGGAATCCGGGGATAGTCTGAGAAGATTTCCCCGGATTCCGGCGCCTTGCGCCTTCATCCGGGTTACATTAGATTTTTTCAGGCTGTGCCTTTTGCACCGTATTCCTTCCGATAGGCCTCGATACGTTCCAGCACCGGGCCGAGATCGGCGCGGGTCGAAAGATACCGGATCAGTGTCTCCAGGCTGGCGATGCTGACCACCTTGATGCCGTATGCGGTCTCGACCTCCTGGATCGCGGACTGCGTGTTCTGGCCGCGCTCCTGGCGGTCGAGCGAGATGGCGACGCCGGCGACGGTCGCGCCGGCGCGGCGGATGATGTCCACCGATTCGCGCACCGAGGTGCCGGCCGAGATCACGTCGTCGATGATGAGCACCCGTCCCGTGAGCGCGCGGCCGACGATGATGCCGCCCTCGCCGTGGTCCTTGGCCTCCTTGCGGTTGAAGGCGTAGGGGACGTTCACGCCGTGACGGTCGTTGAGCGCGATGGCGGTGGCGACGACCAGCGGGATGCCCTTGTAGGCGGGGCCGTACACCATATCGAAGGCCAGGCCGGAGGCGCGGATGGCCGCCGCGTAGTAGCGCCCGAGCCCGGCGATGGCGTCGCCGTCGTCGAACATCCCGCTGTTGAAGAAGTACGGACTCAACCGGCCCGATTTGAGGGTGAATTCGCCGAAGCGCAGCACACCGCGTGCGATGGCGAAGTCGAGAAAGTCCTGCTGATAGTCCTGCATCGAGCGCTCCTGTATCGCGTGTCCGCGCTATTCTAGCCGGCCGGCGCCGGTGGGGGAATTGCGGATCCCGCGCGCCGGCGGCGGGCCCTTGCCCGGTCCGGGGGCGCCGCGCATGACCCCGCGCGCGTGCTCCGGTATCATCGGCGTCTTCGACACACCACCAACGGGTCCGGGCAATGCGCATCATCACCCTCAACGCCAACGGGATACGCTCGGCGGCCCGCAAGGGCTTTTTTCCCTGGTTGGCCCGGCAGGGCGCCGATGTGGTCTGCCTGCAGGAGACCAAGGCGCAGGAACATCAACTGGACGACGAATTGCTGCGCCCCGCCGGCTATTTCGCCTATTACCACGATGCGGAAAAGAAGGGTTACAGCGGGGTGGCGCTCTACTGCCGGCGCGAGCCCGACCGGGTCACGCCGGGGATCGGATGGCCGGACATGGATCGCGAGGGGCGCTTCATCCAGGCGGATTTCGGCCCGCTCAGCGTGATTTCGCTGTATCTCCCCTCCGGCTCCAGCGGCGAGGAACGCCAGGCGGTGAAGTTCGATTTCCTGGAGCGCTTCATTCCGGTGCTCGAGGGGTTTCGCCGCCGGAAACGCGACTACGTCATCTGCGGCGACTGGAACATCGCGCACACCAAGCTGGACATCAAGAACTGGCGCGGCAACCAGAAGAATTCCGGCTTTCTCCCCGAGGAGCGCGCCTGGATGGATCGACTGTTCGGGCCGCTCGGTTTCGTCGACGCCTTCCGCGTCGTCAACCAGGAGGCGGACCAGTACACCTGGTGGTCCAATCGCGGCCAGGCCTGGGCCAAGAACGTCGGCTGGCGCATCGACTACCAGGTCGTCACGCCCGGGCTGAAGGACCGGGTGAAGGCGGTGTCCATCTACAAGGACGAGCGCTTCTCGGACCACGCGCCCCTCATTCTCGATTACGACTACGAGTTGGGGACTAAAGTGCAGGACTAAGGACTAAGGACGGAGTGAAAAGCGAAAATCCGCTGGTCTTCTCCGGCTCCTGACCTTGCATACGGGCGGAGGGGAAAGGCCCGCGGTCCGGATTGAAGAGGGGACGGATTTTGAAATCCGTCCCCGGCGGCGGATGCGCCGCGCGCCTCAGCGTGTCTCGGCGCTGCCGCCGCCGCGTGGATCGCTCGCGGCGCTGACGCGGTCGCGCGCGCGATCCCACAGGATCGCCTGCATGTTGCCATAGGGTCGTGCGCGTTCCTCGAGCCGGTGCCCGAGCACGGTCAGGGCGGCCGCCTCGTCTGCGTCGAAGGCGCCCGGTTCGTAGCCGACGACGTCGGGCAGATACTGGTGGTGATAGCGTTTCAGGCCGACCCATTCCTCCGGAGAACCGCCCCGCTGGAAGTCGAGCGCGGCCAGCAGCACCATGGTGATGATGCGGCTGCCCCCCGGCGTGCCCAGGATGGCGACCCGGCGGCCGTCGTCGAGGAAGGTCGGCGTCATGCTGGAGAGCGGGCGCTTGCCCGCGGCGATGGCGTTGGGCTGCGCGCCGATCAGGCCGTAGGCGTTGCCGACCCCCGGCTTGACGGAGAAGTCGTCCATCTCGTCGTTGAGCAACACCCCGGTGCCGGGCGGTACGAAGGCGGCCCCGAAGGGCAGGTTGATCGACAACGTCGCCGCCACGCGATTGCCGGCGCGGTCCAGGATGGAGAAGTGGGTGGTGTCCGCGCCGGCCGGGTCGGCCTCGATGCCGGGGAGCAGGGCGCTCGGCGTGGCGCGATCGGGGCGGATGGCGTTGCGCAGACCGGCCGCGTAGTCCGGCGACAGCAGCATTCCGGCCGGGACCTCCACGAAGTCCGGGTCGCCGAGGTAGACGGCGCGGTCGCGATAGGCGCGGCGCATGGCCTCGATGACGAGGTGGTCGCGCACGGGCGCGGCGAGCCCGTCGAGCGGATAGCCTGCGAGGATGTTCAACATGGTGACCAGCGCGATACCGCCGGAGGACGGGGGCGCGGCCGTGGTGATGCGCGTGCCGCGGTATTCGCCGCGCACCGGTTCACGTTCGATCACGCGGTATCCGGCGAGGTCTTCCGGGCTCCAGAGACCCCCCGCCGCGCGCACCCCCTCGACCAGGTCCCGGGCCACCGGGCCCTCGTAGAAACCCGCGCGGCCCTGCCCGGCGATCGCCTCGAGCACGCGCGCCAGATCGGGTTGCCGCAGCACGAAGCCCTCCGCCGGGACGTCGCCCCGGTCGAGGAAGACGGCCGCGGCGGCGGGTGAGCGGCGCAGCGCCTCCAGACGGAAGCGCGCCAGTCGCAGATAATGCGCGTCGACGGGGAGTCCCTCGCGGGCGGTCCGGATGGCGGGGGCGAGGCTGCGCGTCAGCGGCAGGCGTCCGTAGCGCTCGGCCAGGTAGGCCAGGGCGGCCGGGGTGCCGGGGATGGCCGCCGCCAGAGCGCCGTCGATCGATGCGGCGGGGATCGCCGCGCCGTCGGCGTCCAGGTACATCTCCGCGTGCGCGGCGAGCGGCGCGCGTTCGCGGCCGTCGAGCATGATCTCATGGCCGTCGGAGGCGCGATGCAGCAGCCAGAAGCCGCCGCCGCCTAGCCCGGAGCCGGTCGGCTCCACCACCGCCAGCATGGCGCCGACGGCCACCGCGGCATCGAAGGCGTTGCCGCCCGCTTGCAGGATGTCGTGTCCCGCCCGGGTGGCGAGCGGGTGGGCGGAGGCAATCGCGGCCGCCGGCGGGAGGGCGTCCTCGCCGGCCCGCGCGGGCGCCCCCTGCGCGCCGGGCGAGAGGAGCCAGAGCAGGATCGCGATGAGGGTCGCGCCGGCGCGCCATCCCCCCTGTCCGTCGTCACGGGGCCGGGACGGAGACACGGCGCGGGTCTTCATGCCGGGGTCAGGCGGGCTTTCCGGTCAGCGCGAGATATTTCTCGTAGAGCTGATCGTGGGTTTCCTCGCGGTCCGGATCCTTGGGGATGCAGTCGACCGGGCAGACCTGGACGCACTGCGGCTGGTCGAAGTGGCCGACGCATTCGGTGCACAGGGCGGGATCGATGACATAGATCTCGGGGCCCTGCGAGATGGCGCCGTTGGGGCATTCCGGTTCGCACACGTCGCAGTTGATGCATTGATCGGTGATGATTAATGACATGGTACTGCAACCTCATGAGGGTGGGCGGTGGGGCGCACGGGCAAAGCTTAACGCATCTTCCTGGACAGCGCAGCCATGACGCCTGCGTGCACGAAGGCGGAGACGTCGCCGCCGAGGGAGGCGATCTCCTTGACCAGACTGGACGAGATAAAGGCGTACTGTTCGGCGGGCATCAGATACAGGGTCTCGATGCCCGGGTCCAGCTTGCGGTTCATGCCGGCGAGTTGAAACTCGTATTCGAAGTCCGACACCACGCGCAGGCCGCGCAGGATGATCGACGCCCCGCGCTCGCGCGCGAATTCCACCAGCAGGCGGTCGAAGCCGCACACCTCGACGCCGGTGAGCCCGGCGAGCGCGGCCGCGGCCATGCCGATCCGCTCCTCGAGGGGGAAGGTCGGCTTCTTGACCGGGTTGGCTGCGACGGCGACGATGACGCGGTCGAATACCCGGGTCGCGCGTTCGACGAGATCGGTATGGCCGTGGGTGATCGGATCGAATGTGCCCGGATAGATGGCGGTCTGTTTCATCACTCCTCGGCCGGTCTGCGGTGGGTGTCCGCCAGTGTAGCAGCAAATACACGCGCCCGGGTGGGGGCCTAGCGGCCGTCTGGGGCGTCGCGCCGGGCGAGCCGGTAGGCGACCTGGCCGGCCGATTTTTCGTGCAGCCATCGCCAGTGGGCGGCCAGCTCGGGCGCGGCCCGGCCCTGATCCGTTTCCAGATAGATCCAGCACGGGGCGGACAGGAGCCGGCGCTGTTCCAGCCGCCGGCAGGCCTCCCCGATCACGTCGTCGCGGAACGGCGGGTCGAGGAAGACCACATCGAAGGCGTCGTCTCCGCGCTGCGCCAGAAACTCCAGCGCCTCCGACCAGACAATTTCCGCGTCCTCCCGCGCGCCGAGCCGTTCGGCATTGGCCTGCAATTGCTGCACGACGCGGACGTCCTGATCGACGAAGACGACGCTGCGCGCGCCGCGCGAGAGCGCCTCGAAGCCGAGCGCACCGCTGCCCGCGTAGAGGTCGAGGCAGCGCGCGCCGGGGATCACGTCCCGCAGCCAGTTGAACAAGGTCTCGCGGATGCGGTCGGCAGTGGGACGGACGCCCGCGGCGGCGGCGAATTCGATGCGACGGCTGCGCCAGCGGCCGCCGATGATGCGCAGCCGCCCGCCGTCCCGCGCCTCCGCCGGTTTACGGCGCTGCGGTGCCAACCGTCACCGTCACCATCTGGTCGGGGTGCACGCGGCGCCGGAAGGCGTCCCGGATCCGGTCGGCCGTGACGGCCTCGACCTGTGCGTTGAACCGGTCGAGGTAATCCAGCGGCAGATCGTAGAAGCCGATCATGGCCAGGTTGCCGGCGATGCTGCTGTTGCTGGCGATGCGCAGCGGGAATCCGCCGGTGATGTTCTTCTTCGAGGCGGTCAGCTCCGCGGCGGTGGGGCCGTGCTCGATGAAGTCGTTCAGCGTGCGATCCAGGATCTCCACCGCCTGCTGCGCCTGATCGCCGCGCGTCTGCAGGCCGAGGGTATAGGGCCCGGCCGCCCGCATGGGCGTGAAGTAGCTGTAGGCGCTGTAGGCCAGCCCGCGCTTCTCGCGGATCTCCGCGCTGATGCGCGATACGAGCCCGCCGCCGCCGAGCACGTGGTTGCCGACGTATAGGGGGAAGTAGTCGGGGTCGTCACGCGTCATCCCCGCCGCGCCGACCAGGATATGGGTTTGCGACGAGGGATATTCCACATGCTCGGTCTTCGCCTCCGCGAGCGGGGCGACCGGGGGCAGCGGCGCCGCGCGGTGGCCGGCGGGGAGCCCGTCGGCCAGACGCTGCGCGATGCGCTCGGCGTCGGCGCGATCCAGCGCGCCGACCAGGGCGATCACCGCGTTGCGCGCCACGTAATATTCGCGATAGAAGTCCCCGATGTCCTTGCGCCCGATCGCCCGCAGCGATTCCGGGGTACCGAGCGGGTCGGCGGCGTAGGGATGGTCGCCGTAGATCGCCTGGAAAAACGTCTTCTCCGCGATATCCTCCGGCGATTGCTCCTGCGACTGCAGTGCGATCAACAGGCGATTGCGCTCGCGCTCCAGCGCGTCGGCGGGAAAGGCCGGGGCGCGCAGGATCAGGGCGAGGAGATCGAGCGCCGGATCGAGATGCGCAGAGTCGCTCAGACTGCGCAGGGTGACGGAGCCCATGTCGCGCAGCGAACTCGCGCCGAACTGCGCGCCGAGGTTTTCGAATCCCGCGGCGATGGCGTCGGCATCGAGATCGCCCGCACCGTCATCGAGCAGGGCGCTGGTCAGCAGGGCGAGCCCCGGCGTGTCTCCGTTGCGGGCGCTGCCTGCGTCGAACACCAGTTGGATGTCGACCATCGGCAGCTCCATCGCCTGGACGAAGTAGACGCGGGCGCCGTTCGAGGTGTCCCAGCGCTGTATCTGGGGCGCGGCGACGGCGAGCGCCGCGCCGGCCATGCACGCGGTCAGCAGCGCGAGGGACGCGAGCCGGCGTGTCACGGCGGCGGGAAAGGGGGATTTCGCGGTATGGCCTGTCATGGTTGGCATTACTCCGGTTGTATAGCCGCCGGGATCCGGGCGCGGGCCCCGGGTCAGCGGAGGTCGTGGCCGCTGGCGCCCATGGCCGGCGCGGGCCGGGAGGGATCGATGGGCAGCGGGTCCAGCACCGCGACGGTCAGGCGGTCGGGGCTCAGGTATTTGCGCGCCGCGGCCTGCACCTGTTCCGCCGTGACGGCACGGACGCGCTCGACGTAGGCATCCGCCAGGCGCCAGTCCAGGCCCACGGTCTCGAGCGTACCGAGCCGCATCGCCTGGTAGAAGACCGAGTCGCGCTGGTAGACGTCCGCGGCGATGACCTGGGTCTTGATGCGGTCGAGTTCTTCCGCGGTGACCGGCTCGTCGCGGAGCCGCTGCACCTCGCCGCGCAGGGCCTGTTCGAGCTCGGCGACGTCGTGCCCCTGGGCGGGCGTGCCGTCCAGCACGAACAGATCGCCGAGGCGCGCGTAGGGGTTGTAGTCGGCGCCCGCGCTCGCGGCGATGCGTCGGTCCCGGATCAGGCGCGCCGAGATCCGCGCGCTGTCCCCGCCGTCCAGTATCCCGGCCAGCACCTCCAGCGCGTAAACCTCCGAGTCGTTTTCCGCGGTGCGCAGGACCGGGACCTTGTAGCCCATGACCACATAGGGAAGCTGGGCCGGCGCCTTGACCACGATGCGCCGCTCGCCGTTCTGCGCGATTTCCAGCCGCGGCTTCTGCGCCGGGATCCGGCTCGGCTTGAGCGCGCCGAAATACTTGCGCGCCAGCGTGTACACCGCGTCGGGATCGACATCGCCGGCGACGACCAGGGTGGCGTTGTTGGGCGCGTACCAGGTCCGGTACCAGGCGCGCAGATCGTCGACCTGCATGGCGTCGAGATCGTTCATCCAGCCGATGATCGGGTGATGATAGGGACTGCTGACGAAGGCGGCGGCCGTGAACTGTTCGTAGGTGAGCGCCTCGGGATTGTCTTCCGTGCGCAGGCGGCGTTCTTCCTGCACCACCCTCAATTCCTTGGCGAACTCGTCCGCCGGCAGGGTCAGGTTGCGCATGCGGTCGGCCTCCAGTTCGAAGCTGATCGCGAGCCGGCTCTTTTCCAGTTGCTGGAAGTACGTCGTGTAGTCGCGGCCGGTGAAGGCGTTTTCGCGCCCGCCGTTCTCGCTCACAATGCGCGAGAATTCACCGCCCGGGTGCTTGCGGGTGCCCTTGAACATCATGTGTTCGAGGGCATGCGAGACGCCCGTGATGCCGTCGTGCTCGTAGCTGCTGCCGACCTTGTACCAGACCTGCGAGACCACGACCGGCGCGCGGTGATCCTCCTTGACCAGCAGTTTCATGCCGTTGTCGAGGGCATATTCATGGACCACGGCCGCATCCGCGGCCGCCGGCTCCGGCGCGGCCTGCGCGCCGCCGGCGAGCAGGGCCGCGGCCAACAGCAGTGAGAGGGGTGCGAAGACGCCGGTTCGACGCCGGCCGGCGCGGGTTAGTTGCGCCATTTTCGATATGGTAGGATAGCTGCCTGATGTCACGCGTCACTCCTGCCGGAAAATAAGGCTGCGGTGAAAGTTTCCCGAATTGTACACGATTTGAACCCGATGATTGGATCGACAAATCCCGATAAAGTTTCCGGCAAGGGGCCGGGATTCTTCGGCCGCCTGAAGGAACGCCTGAGCCGCACGCGCGACGGTCTGGTCGAAGGGGTCGCGAACCTCGTGCTCGGCCGCAAAAAGATCGACGCGGATCTGCTGGAAGAGATCGAAACCCTGCTGCTGCGCGCCGATGCCGGCGTCGAGGCGACCCAAGCCATCGTCGACGATCTCGCGGCGCGCATCTCGCGCAAACAGCTCGATGACGCGCCGGCGCTGTTCGCGGCCCTGCGCGAGGATCTGCAGGCGATACTCGCGCCCTGCGCCCGCCCGCTGACGGTGTCCGCGGAGACGGGACCCTATGTCATCATGATGGTGGGGATCAACGGCGCGGGCAAGACCACGACCATCGGCAAGCTGGCCCGGCGCCTGCAGGACGAGGGCCGCAAGGTCATGCTCGCGGCCGGCGATACCTTCCGCGCCGCGGCCGTCGAGCAGTTGCAGGCCTGGGGCGAGCGCAACGGGATCCCGGTGATCGCGCAGGCGCGCAGCGCCGACCCCGCCTCCGTGGTATTCGACGCGATGCAGGCGGCGCGCGCGCGCGGCATGGACGTACTCATCGTCGATACCGCCGGGCGGTTGCACACACAGACCAATCTGATGGCGGAGCTGGCCAAGATCAAGCGCGTCATGGCCAAGGTCGATCCCGCCGCGCCCCACGAGGTCATGCTCGTGGTCGACGCAGGCACCGGACAGAACGCCGTCGCGCAGGCGCGCCAGTTCCATGAGGCCATCGGGTTGACCGGGATCACGCTGACCAAGCTGGACGGCACCGCCAAGGGCGGGGTGATCTTCGCCGTTGCCAAGAAGACGGGCATTCCCATCCGCTTCATCGGCGTGGGCGAGGGCATCGAGGATCTGCGTGTCTTCGACGCCGCGGAATTCGTCGGCGCCCTGTTCGAGGCTTGAGCCGTCCGGGCCCTATTCATGCGGGCGGCGAACTTTGCTAACCTGAGCCGCTGACACGCGGCGATCCCGAGGTCTATGCTCCAGTTCATCAACGTGGGCAAACGCTATCCCGGCGGGCAGGACGCCCTCAGCGGCGTCAATTTCCATCTGCGCGTCCAGGAGATGGCGTTTCTGACCGGCCACTCCGGCGCCGGCAAGAGCACCCTGCTCAAGCTGATCGCGCTGATCGAGCGCCCGAGTTACGGCCAGATCCTGTTCAACGGCAGCAGCTATGCGGGCGTCGGGCGCCGCCGCATCCCGTACCTGCGCCGCGAGATCGGCATCATCTTTCAGAATTTCAAGCTGCTGTACGATCGCACCGTGTTCGACAACGTCGCCCTGCCGCTGGTGATCGCGGGCCACGAGCACCGCGAGATACAGCGCCGCGTGCGCGCCGCCCTCGACAAGGTCGGTCTGCTCGACAAGGAAAAGCGCTATCCCATCATGCTGTCGGGCGGTGAGCAGCAGCGTGTCGGCATCGCGCGCGCCGTGGTCAACAAGCCGCCGCTGCTGCTGGCCGACGAGCCGACTGGCAATCTCGACCCGCAGTTGTCCGAGGAGATCATGCATCTCTTCGAGGAGTTCAACCGGGTGGGGGTGACGGTGCTGATCGCCAGTCACAATCTCGATCTCATCTCGCGCATGGGCTACCGCATCCTGACCCTGGAGAACGGACGCATGCGGGCGGACAGCGATCCGGTCGCGGCATGAGACGCGCGCGCGGGGAGGGGGACCTGTTCCCGGCCGGGACCGATGCCGGGGACGACGCCGGCGCGGACCCCGCGGGCGATCCGGCGCGCGCGCGCGCGGAGACCGCCCCGCGTCCGCGTACCGGGCTGCGCCGTCTGGGCCTGTTGCGACGCTGCAAGGCCTACGGCGAGCATCACCTGCAATCGTTGCTGGACAGCCTGGGCCGGCTGACGCGCAATCCGGTGGCCGGCGTGATGACGATCGCGGTGATCGGTATCGCGCTGGCGCTGCCGGCGGGCCTGCACGTGGTCCTCAAGAACGTACAGGCGCTCAGCGCCGGCTGGGAAAACGCCGCGCAGATCTCCCTGTTTCTGCGCAAGGACCTGCGGGAGGAGCGGCTGCGGAAGCTGGTCTCCGAACTGAAGGCGATGCCGGAGGTCGCGGTGGTGAGCTACGTGTCGCCGGACGAGGCGCTGGCGGAGTTTCAGCGCCTGTCGGGCTTCGGCGATGCGGTGAACGCCCTGCAGCAGAACCCCCTGCCCGGGGTGTTGATCGTGCAGCCCGCGCTGGCGGCGAGCGCCCCGGCCGCGGTCGAGGGCCTGCTCGAGCGCCTGCGCGGCCACCCCGACGTCGAGCTGGCCCAGCTCGACATGGAATGGGTCAAGCGGCTCTACGCGATGATGGAGATCGCCAGGCGCGGGGTGGCGGTGTTGGCTAGCGTGCTCGCGCTGGCCGTGTTGCTCATCGTCGGCAACACCATCCGGCTGGCGATCCAGAACCGGCGCGACGAGATCGAGGTGCAGAAGCTCATCGGCGCGACCGACGCCTTCATCCGCCGTCCCTTCCTCTACAGCGGGTTCTGGCATGGCCTGCTGGGCGCGGTGATTGCATGGTTGCTGGTCAATGTTTCGCTGTGGGCCTTGAGCGCCCCGGTCGCGCGCCTGTCCTCGCTGTACGACAGTCGCTTCGAGCTGGGCGGTCTCGGGTGGGGGACGACCCTCTATCTGATGCTGTTCGGGATCCTGCTGGGTTTCATCGGGGCCTGGTTGGCCGTCGACCGCCATCTGCGCACCATCGAGCCGAGCTAGGCGCTGTCCCCGGGGCTCATTGTAAGTCAATAATAAATATGGTTATTTGTTGTAATTGAGGACCATGCACGGGGGCGGCCCGGGAACTTTTCGGGGGTCCTGGCACTCATATTCCCTGAGTGCTAGTATTTTTCGTGGATCTTTTAGGGTGTCCAGGGGAGGGTCGGGAATGTCCAAGACGAAGGAGATGGGACTGACGCTGCGCAGCGGCAGTCTGGAGTCCTATGTGCAGAGCGTCGGCGCGATCCCCGTTCTCAGCGCCGAGGAAGAGCGTCGCCTCGCCCTGCGGTTCCGGCAGGAAGACGATCTGGGCGCCGCGCGCCAACTGGTCATGTCGAACCTGCGCTTCGTCGTGCACATCGCGCGCGGTTACAGCGGTTACGGCCTGTCGCAGGCGGACCTGATCCAGGAAGGCAACATCGGCCTGATGAAGGCCGTCAAGCGCTTCGATCCCGACATGAACGTGCGCCTGGTCTCCTACGCGGTACACTGGATCCGCGCCGAGATCCATGAATTCATCCTGCGTAACTGGCGCATCGTCAAGGTGGCCACCACCAAGGCGCAGCGCAAGCTGTTCTTCAATCTGCGCGGCGCGAAGAAGCGCCTGGCGTGGTTCGGACGCGAGGAGGTCGATGCGGTCGCGCAGGATCTCGGCGTACGCCCCGAGGACGTGCTGGAGATGGAGGCGCGCATCAGCGGCTACGATACCTCCTTCGATCCCTACGGGGACCGCGACGAG
>WBZO01001959.1_pt1 | contig 29091 bp, 22 predicted proteins | sample 5204261 | NCBI WGS metagenome assembly WBZO01 (sample SAMN12412400, study PRJNA552823) | activated sludge metagenome | isolation source: activated sludge from anammox sidestream of wastewater treatment plant... | place: USA: North Carolina | collected 2017-09
GCTCAGGGGGAGTGAGCGGGAGCGGGGGAGTGAGCGGGAGCGGGGGAGTGAGCGGGAGCGGAGGCGTGAGCGGGAGCGGGGGCGTGAGTGGGAGCGGGGGTGTGAGCGGGAGCGGGGGTGTGAGCGGGAGCGGGGGAGTGAGCGGGAGCGGGGGAGTGAGCGGGAGCGGGGGAGTGAGCGGGAGCGGGGGAGTGAGCGGGAGCGGGGGAGTGAGCGGCTCGGGTGGTAGCGCGAGCGATCCGTGTCAGGGCGTCCCCGTCAACGGCATCTGCGACAGCGCGTCGCTGGCGCGCTACTGCCTGGTGCCCACCAACCAAGGGCAGCCGCGCGTCGTGTCGGTGCCCTGCGCCAGCTACGAGCGCTGTCAGGTGGTGGAGGGCGTCGCGGGCTGCGTGCCGCTGCCAAACCGCTGCGTGCCCGGCAGCTCGGAGTGCACCGGCGCCGACACGGGGCGCGCCTGCGGCGAGGATGGCCAGTGGACCGAGGGGAGCTGCCCGAGCTGCAAGTCCTCCCCGCTCGGCGTGGTGTGCGACGGCGGCGCGGCCACGCGCGCCTACTCCGGGGTGCTGCAGTACGAGACCCACGGACCCAACGCGCAGTACACCGACTGGAGCGACACGCCCACGCAGGTGAAGGTGTCGAACGTGCTCGTCATCAGCTACGTGTACGACGCGGCCACGAGCAAGTACGAGTACCTGGACTCCGCCGTGACGGGCTCCGACGGGCAATTCACCCTGCAGGTGCCCAGCGCGCCCGGCCCGAACGATCTGCTCCGCTTCATCCCCGCGCTGCCGGACAGCAGCGGCACCTCCATCCTCTTGGCGGTGGCGGAGCCCGCCGTGACCGACGGCGAGGTGGACGTCAATGAGCCCATCGACGCCGAGGCCTCCACGTACTGGAGCTGGCAGTCCAGCGTCGGCTCGCTGAGCCCCGGCGGTGACGTGTTCACCATCAGCGAGGCGCTCGGTGGCGGCGTGCTGCGCGTGTACGACTACGCTCGCTACGTCTACTACCAGAGCGCGTCCATGGCGGGGGCCAGGGGAACGCCGCTCATCCTCTGGATGCGCCGCAACACGAGCTGGAGCTGCGGCGCCTGCCAGGCGGCGTGGCCGCTCCAGTTTGGCAGCACCGCCTTCGGCGCGCAGATCTGGATCCCCTACACCGCCCAAGACAGGAGCTACTTCGCCGATCCGGTCACCGCGCACGAGCTCGGCCACTGGGTCATGGGAGCCTTCGGGACGTCGCCCGGGGAGGGTGGCCCGCACTACCTGGGCTGCCCCACCTTCCCGGGGCAGGCGTGGTCGGAGGGCTTCGCCACCTGGTGGAGCTCCGCCGCGCGGGAGAGCGGCACTTACTACGACAAGCAGGGCGGCACCTTCTTCTGGCTCAGCCTGGACGACCGCCAGTACTCGAGCGGGAGCGCGTGGACGCGCGCCACCCCAGCGAGCGGCCTGCTCCAGCCCATGGATGAGAACGAGGTGGCAGCGCAGCTCTGGGCGCTGACGGCCTCACGGGACAGCGCGCCGCTCGGCGCGGCGGGCAACGCGGTCTTCATGAGCGCCCTGCGCAGCCCTGGCATGAACCGCACCCCCGGGCAGCGCTACGGACGCGGCTACAGCCGCCACACCTGGGAGGCCGTGCCCGGAAGCTGCAACAAGACCGACGTGCTCGATTACGGCATCCCCGCGCCGATGTTCGCGGACTACCTCGACGCCCTGCGCTGCGGCGGCAAGTCGGCGGCGCAGGTGGACGCCGTCACCCAGCCCTCCAGCCACTACCCGTACCCGGCCAGCGCGCCGCTCTGCCCCTGAGGTCCCGCGCATGAAGCTCTCGTCGTCGCTCATCACGCTCGCGGCCCTGGTCGAGCTGGCCTGTGGTCAGGTCGTGCCGGAGGGGACCGCTCAGTCCCAGGTGCCGCCCGGCGCCGCCGCGCTGCCGCCCGCCCCGCCGCGGCCCCCTCACGCGCCGCCGGCGGAGCCGGACGGACCGCGCGCCCCCTTCCTCGCCCGGCTGGAGGGCCCGGGTCGCGTGCAGGCGCCGGGCGCCCTCACCGTCACGCTGACGCTCCGCAGCCAGCAGCCCGCCGAGCAGCGACTCCGGATCGAGCTCGAGCTGCCGCCCGGCGCGCGGCTGCGCAGCGGGCTGCCCACCGAGGAGCTGACGCTCCAGGGGCAGGTCCTGCGCCGCTACGAGCTCGAGCTGACGGCGCTGCCCGAGGCGGACCTCATCGCGAAGGTCCGCAGCGTCACCGCGCCCGGTGAGCGCGCCGGCGCCGCGGCGACCCCCGCGTACCGCTTCGGCCGCCCCGAGCCCGCCCTAGCGCCGCTGCCGCGTGGCCCGGAGAGCGCGCTGCCCGGCGGCGGCCGGCTGCGCAGCGTGCCCCTGCCCCCCGGCGCCGTCCAGCCCCGCTGAGCGCGGCGCCGGCGCGGCCCTCCGCCCTCCGCTCTCGAGGCGGCCAGCGACGCACGGCTTGGGGGCGCGCGGCGCGCTTTGGTACCCTGACGCCATGCGCCCCCTCGCCTCACTGGTCCCGCTCGCTGCGCTCTTCGTCACCGCCCCAGCGTGGGCCGCCACGTATCATGTGGCGGTCACCGGCCATGACACCGCCGCAGGGACGGCGGCGGCGCCGTTTCGGACGCTCGACCGCGGGCTCGGCGCGCTCGGCGCCGGTGACACGCTGCTCTTGCACGCCGGGGAGTACGCCGAGGGCATCAGCAGCTACCGGCACGCGCTCAGCGGCGGCACCGCGGCCACGCCGCTGGTCATCGCGGCGGCGCCCGGGGAGCGGGTGGTGCTGCGCCCCCCGAGCGGGACCGACCGCGTCATCACGCTCACCCACGGGCGAGCGAGCCACATCGTGTTCCGCGGGCTCATCCTCGACGGCGTCAACGTGACCTACGACGCCGTGCGCATCACCTACCCCAATGATCCCGCCGACACCTCTCACCACATCCGCTTCGAGGACTGCGAGGTGATGAACGCGCCGCTGAGCGGCGTCCTCATCGGTGGGTACTCCAATGAGTTCGTGCGGCTGCGCGTCCATCACAACGGCCGGACGGACTTCGACCATGGTTTCTACGTGCGCTCGCCCGACAACCTGGTGGAAGACTGCGAGGTCTTCTCCAACGCGGGCTACGGCGTGCATGTGTACTGGGAGAACACCGGCCAGGCGCACCGCAACGTGGTGCGGCGCAACCACATCCACCACAACGCCGCGGTCGGTCCCCGCGGCTCCGGGGTCATCCTCTCCAGCGGGGAGGACAACGTGGCCTACGACAACGTCATCCACGACAACAACGGCGGGATCCAGGTCGATCACGGCGCCGTCCGCGCGCGGGTGTTCCACAACACCGTGGTCGCCAACAAGACCTACGGCGTGTACTTGGGTGCGGCCACGCAGCTCGCCGACGTGCGCAACAACATCGTCTTCCGCAACGGCGTCGACTTCGAGAACGACGCCTCGGACACGCGCTTGGCGGCGAACCTGACCACTGAGCCGCGCTTCGTGGACTACGCCGGGAGAGATCTGCACCTGAGCGCGACGAGCCCCGCCATCGACGCCGGAGAGCTCGTCGCCGAGGTGCTCGTGGACTTCGAGGGCAACCCGCGCGTCTCGGGCAGCGCGCCGGACCTCGGCGCCTATGAGTGGAGCTCGAGCCCGGACGGGGGCGTGGGTGGGAGCGGCGGCGGGAGCGGGAGCGGGGGGACGGGGGCCAGCGCCGGCGTGGGAGGGAGCGGCGGCGTGAGCGGGAGCGGGGGCGGGAGCGGCGGCGGGAGCGGCGGCGGGAGCGGCGGCGGGAGCGGGAGCGGGGGGACGGGGGCCAGCGCCGGCGTGGGAGGGAGCGGTGGCGTGAGCGGGAGCGGGGGCGTGAGCGGGAGCGGGGGCGTGAGCGGGAGCGGGGGCGGGAGTGGGGGCGGGAGCGGGGGAGCCGACGGAGGCGTGGAGCCGCGGGGCAGCGCCGGGGACGACGGCGGCTGCGGATGCCGGGTCACGCGCGGCCGCGAGGCGGGTGGGGCGCTCGGCCTCGGGCTCGCGCTGCTGATGCTTGGGACGGCGTGGCGGCGGGCGCAGCGCCGGCCGCGCTAGCGCGCTCCGGGGCGCCCTCGCCGCGCCTCAGCGCGCGCGCACGAGCGCCCAAGCGCGGCCCTGCGCAGCGTCGAGCGGGCGCTCGCCCTCCCAGACCACCTCGTAGCCGAGCACCCAGTAGCGGCCGCTGGCCGCGTCGAGCCGCGTCCACACGAGCGGCATCGCCGTCACCTCGCTGCGCTCGAGCCTGAAGACGAGCGCGTGCGTGTGCTGCACGCTGAGCGGCGCCTCGCGCCGGACGTAGCTGACCCCCACCGGCCCGCGCTCCACCCGCAGCCCCTGCACCAGGCTCGGATCCCCGCTGCCGGCGACGGCCACGAGCAGCCGCCGGCTCGCGTCGCGGAGCACCAGATCACACGCGCGCTCCCAGCCGCCCTTTCGGCAGTCCGCTCGTCCGAGCACGCGCTCGCCCTCGCGCAGCGGCGAACGGTCCGGAGGCGTGAGCAGCAGCTCGAAGCGGCGCCGCTCGAGCGGGCCGGGAGCCACCACCGTCCAGCGCTGCCAGCCAGCCTGGGCGAGCGGCTCCGGGGCGAGCAGCGCGCCGACCAGCTCGAGCGGCTGCCGTACCCCGAGCGGCACCTGCACCCGCGCCTCCCCGGGGCCCTCCGGGGGTGCGGCGGGCGCCGGCGCCGGCGGCGCCGCGCGGGGCGCCGGTGCCGGTGCGGGGCGCGGCGGCGCTGGCGGCGGTGCCACCAGGACGATCGCGGCCGCCGGCGGCGCGCCCGGGCCGGCGCAGCCCACCAGCGCCGCCGCGGCGAGCGCCGGCGCGCAGAGGCCACGCCGGCCTTGGAGCTTTCTCGCCATCAGCGGCTAGAGTAGCCGCCCCGCCGCCTGGCGCCCAAGACCGATGACGCACCCGACCGAAGCCCCCTCCGCTCCTGGCAATTTCATCCGCGAGCTCATCGCCGGCCACCTGGCGTCGGGCACGCACGGCGGCCGCGTGGTCACGCGCTTCCCGCCGGAGCCCAACGGCTACCTGCACGTCGGACACGCCAAGAGCATCTGCCTCAACTTCGGGCTCGCCGAGGAGTTCGGCGGTGAGTGTCACCTGCGCATGGACGACACCAACCCCACCAAGGAAGACGAGGAGTACGTGGCCTCCATCGCCGAGGACGTGCGCTGGCTCGGCTTTCGGTGGACCGGGCCGGTGCGCCACGCCTCGGACTACTTCCCGTGGCTCTACGAGTACGCCGAGCAGCTCATCGTGGCGGGCAAGGCCTACGTGTGCAGTCAGAGCGAGGAGCAGATGCGGGCCGACCGCGGCACCATCAGCGAGCCGGGGCGTCCGAGCCCGTACCGCGAGCGCAGCATCGAGGAGAACCTGCGGCTCTTCCGCGAGATGCGCGCCGGCAAATACGCCGACGGCGAGCACACGCTGCGGGGCAAGATCGACATGGCGGCCGACAACATGAAGCTGCGAGATCCGCCGCTCTACCGCATCCGCCGCGCGCGCCACCACCGCACCGGGGACGCGTGGTGCCTCTACCCGCTCTATGACTTCGCCCACTGCCTCTCGGACGCGGTGGAGGGCATCACGCACAGCGTTTGCACGCTGGAGTTCGAGAACAACCGCGCGCTCTACGACTGGGTGCTCGAGAGCCTCCCGGTACCGCCGCTGCCCGTGCCACCGCTGGAGCCGACGCTCGCCGCGGCGGCGCCGAGCCCTGGCCCGCTGCCCCCGCTGCCGACGCCGCGGCCACGCCAGTACGAGTTCGCGCGGTTGATGCTCACCTACACGGTGCTGAGCAAGCGCAAGCTGCTCGAGCTGGTCCGCTCCGGGCGGGTGAGCGGCTGGGACGATCCACGCATGCCCACCCTGAGCGGGATGCGCCGGCGCGGCGTCACGCCCGAGGGCTTGCGCGCGTTCTGCGAGAAGATCGGCGTCTCCAAGAACAACAGCGTGGTGGAGGTGGAGCTGCTCGAGGCCTGCCTCCGCGACGATCTGAACCAGACCTCGCCGCGCGCGCTCGGCGTGGTGGAGCCGCTGAAGCTGACGCTCACCAACGTGCCGGAGGACTTCGCGCGTGAGTTCGAGGCGCCCTACTTCCCCCCGGACGTCGGCCGCCCCGGCGCGCGCACGCTCGTCATGGGGCGGTCGCTCTACATCGACCGGGAGGACTTCACCGAGGCGCCGCCGAGCGGCTGGAAGCGGCTCGCGCCGGGCGCGGCCGTGCGGCTGCGCTACGCGCTGGCCGTGCGCTGCGAGGAGGTCGTCAAGGGGCCGGACGGCGAGCTGCTCGAGCTGCGCTGCGTGGCAGATCTGGACGACCGCTTCGACCCGAAGAGCGTCCGCGGCACGCTGCACTGGGTGGACGCGGCGCGCGCCGTCCCGGCCGAGCTGCGGCTCTACGGGCGGCTGTTCTCGCACCCCAGGCCAGACGCGGAGGAGGACTACCTGGCGCTGCTGGATCCGGCGTCGCTGACGGTGCGTCGAGGGCTGGTGGAGCCGTCCCTCGCCAGCGCCGCGCCGGGCTCGCGCTGGCAGCTCGAGCGCGTCGGGTTCTTCTGCGCGGACGCGAGGGACTCTCGGCCCGGCGCGCTGGTGCTCAACCGCACGGTGCCGCTCAAGGACTCTTGGGCCAAGCAGGCGCAGCCGCGCCCGGCCCCCACCCCCATGGCAGAGCCGCGGCCGCGGCCCGCCGCCGCGCCGGCCACGCTGCGGCTGAGCGAGGCGGCGGAGGCGCTCGCGGCCGCGCACGGCCTCTCCCCCGCCGACGCGCACGTGCTGGCGGACGACGGCCCGCTGAGGGCGCTGTTCATCGCCGCCGTGGCGGCGGGCGCGCCGCGCCAGCCGCTCGCCAAGCTCTTGGTCAACGAGCTGCGCAAGCCCTTGGAGGCCGGCGCGCGCTTCGAGGCCGCGGCCGTGGTGGAGCTGCTCGGCCTGCTCGGCGAGGGCGCGCTCAGCATGGCGCAGGGGCGTGAGCTCATCACGGAGCTGGCCGAGCGCGGCGGCTCGCCCCGGGCGCTCGCCCAGGCCAAGGGCTACGGCGCCGTGGACGACGCGGCGCTCACCGCCCAGCTCACGCAGGTGCTCGAGCAGCAGGCGGCGCTGGTGGCGCGCTACCGCGCCGGAGAGACGAAGCTCAAGGGCGCGCTGGTGGGCGCCGCCATGCGGCAGACGGGCGGCAAGCTGCCGGCGCCGGTCGTCACCGCGCGGCTCGAGGCGCTGCTGGACGCCACGTAGCGGGCGCCGCCGCGGCGGCGCCGGTGGGCCTCAGGGCGTCACGCAGACGCAGCACTGGTCCACGCAGCTTGGCCCTTGGCCGTAGACGGCGCAGGCGACCTCACACGAGGGGTCGTTGCCGGCGTCGTCCAGGTGGCAGGGGAAGAGGCAGACCCAGGCGTCGGCGTCGCTGCCGTCTCCCTCTGCGCCGCCGGCCTCCGCATCGCCGCTCTCCGCGTCGGCGGCCTGGCTGCCGCCCGTGCCCGCGCCGCCGCCCCCGTCACGGCCGGCGTCGAGGCCGCCCGCGCCAGCGCTGCTCGCGTCGCGGCTGGCGTCCAGGCCGTCTCCCGCGTCGCGCAGCTCATCCACCAGCGTGACCGAGCTGCACGCCGCGCCGCCGAGTAGCAGCAGCGCCAGGCCGGCGCCGCGCGGGGTGCGCCGCCGAGGCTGGAGCGCGGCGCGGGTCATCGGGAGATCCTCGTGGGTGCTACAGGCAGGTGCAGCAGCCGCCTTTGGGGGTGTTCCAGGGCACGCAGAGCCCTGGATTGTCGCCCGTGAGGCCGCAGAACACGAAGCAGGCCATCTGGTTGCCCGGCTGGCTGGGGTCGCAGGCAGCGCCGCAGGTGCCCGTGCCGCCGCCGCTGCCCCCCGTGCCGCCGCCGCTGCCCCCCGTGCCGGTGGGGACGCAGCTGGTGGCGGTCTTGGTGTGGCCGGGCAGGCAGTCGAAATCGCACGTGGTGCCGGCGCAGCGGGGGTTGGTCCCGCCGGGGCTGGGGGCGACGCAAGGATTGCAGTCTCCGTCTTGGAGGCCGCAGCCGTACGTCAGCCCGGGTGGCACGCAGAGGCCACCGCACTGCTTACAGCTCGGTCCGCTGCCGCCCGTGCCGCCAGAGCCCGCGGTGCCGCCGGAGCCCGCGGTGCCGCCGGAGCCGCCAGCACCCGCGGAGCCGCCAGCACCCGCGGAGCCGCCAGAGCCTGCGGAGCCGCCAGAGCCTGCGGAGCCGCCAGCGCCCGCGGAGCCGCCGGAGCCGCCAGCACCCGCGGAGCCGCCAGAGCCCGCAGTGCCGCCGGAGCCCGCGGTGCCGCCAGCGCCCGCGGCACCGCTCGCGCCGCTCGCGCCGGCGTCCGTCCCGCTCGCGCCGGCCTCGCCGGCCGCGCCCGCGGTGCCGCCCGCGCCCTCCTCCGCCAGATCATTGCCGACGGCGCAGGCCGCCAGCAGGGCGGCGAGCGAGAACCAAGACCAAGGACGCGTGCGCATGAGGAGCCTGGCGTCGGGGGCTAGACCGGCGCGAGCAGCAGCTTAGCAGATCCTCCGGGGTCTGGGGGTGACCCCCCTGGGGCATGCCCAGCCGCTCAGCGCGCGCGCTGGGCGCTCAGCCCGAGCACCGTCAGCGGCTCCGGGGAGAGGTGGAAGGTGATGTGGTCGCCCAGGTTGACCGGCGCCGTAGCGATGGGACCATCCAAGAACAGGCGGCCCTCCTGCATCTTGTTGATGACGCTGAGGCTGGTGCCGGGCAGCACCTCCAGACGCCGCAGGGCGTAGCGCTGCCCGTCCGGGGTGTACGGCTCGCGCACCACGAGCTGCAGCCGCGCGCTGGTGAGCGGCAACACGCGGCCGCCCGCCGAGCGCTGCGCCGCGGTGGAGCCGGCGGCCGGGCCGACGAACAGCCCGCTCGAGCGCTGCTCCTCGCTCTGCTCGCCGTAGCGCAGGATGTAGCGGGAGGTGGCGGCGGGTGAGGCGTGGCAAAACAGCGCCTCGTTGAGCACGCGGCGCCAGCGGGTGCGCCCGTTCACGCTCACCGCCATGCGCTGCAGCACCAGGGCCTTGGGGCGGCCGTACAGCGCCTCCTCCAGCGCCGCGGCCACGCCGCGCCAGTCGGTGGAGCTGAAGAAGCCCACGCTCGTGGAGGGGGAGCTGTTGACACCCAAGACGGGCACGCTGGCGCCCACCTGGTGCGAGGCGGCCAGCAGCGTGCCGTCGCCGCCCACCACCACGACGAGCCGCGCGTCGGCGGTGTCGAAGGCCGCGTGGGCGCGCTGCACCTTGAGCACGCGCGCGCCGAGGCGCTGCAGCGCCCGCTCGGTGGCGGCGAGCGTGCGGGCGTGCTCGCGGTGGCTGGCGCGCCAGCGCGCCACCGAGGGATCGCGCCGCGCCAGCAGCTCTCTAGCGCGCGGATCCCGCTCCTCTTCGACGAAGCGCGCGTAGCTCGAGCGCTTGGCGACCAGCACCACGCGCGGCGGTCCGCCGCCCTCAGGCATAGCGCTCCGCCAGCCGGCGCAGTCCCAGCTCGGTCTTGGCGTCCTCGAAGGCGCCGGCGCGGCAGAGCGCGAGCGCCGTGTCGAGCGGCACGCTGGCGACGAGCCCGCCCTGCTCCAGCGCGGAGCCGTCGAGGCTGGGCTGTCCGCGCGCTTCGGGGCGCACCTCCACGTGCAAGTAGTGGTGGCGCTCCCCGATGACGCCGGGGCTCGGGAAGGTGCTCACCCCGAGCGGCTGGAAGCGCTCCGCCTCGACGCGATACCCCAGCTCCTCCTCCAACTCGCGCGCCGCCGCCGCCGCCGCGCCGCCGGGGCCGCGCTCGTGCGGCTCGATGAGCCCGGCGGGCAGCTCCCAGAGCCGCCCCGTGTCCGCCTCGCCGGGCCGTGAGCCGCTCTCGGGCCGCCGCAGGCAGACCGGCGGGCGCAGCGCGCTGCGCAGGTGCACCCAGCGCCGCCCCTGGGCGTCGAGGTAGTGCACCGCCAGCACTACGGCGTCGAGCGCCTGACGGTCCACGTCGTCGTAGGTGAACGGCGCGCTGACGCTCCCGTCGGGGTAAGTGACGGACAGGCGATGGCGTCGCAGCCGCAGAAAGCCGGGCCCTTGCCGCGGTGAATGATCGGCGAGCACCTGGATGCCGAGCGCCGGCAGCGGCGGGAGCGCTTGCGCGAGCGCCGGCGCCAGGGGGCTGGTGGGGTCCGAGCCGTCGGGGCGAGTCACGTCGGGCGCAGCATACGTCGCCTCCCGGGCAATTGGCCCAGTGACTTGCCGCCTCCGGCGCCAGCGCGTAACCATCACCCCATGCAAGGATCTCTGGGGAAGCGTGCTGGGGGCGCGCTGGTGGTGGCGGCGCTCGCGCTGGTGGTGCCGGTGGCCGCGCTCGCCGCGCCTGCGAAGGCGCCCGCCGCGGGCAAGAAGGACAAGGGCGCCGGGGAGCTCGCCAAGCTCGACGCGGAGCTGCGCAGCGGCGAGCCCGAGCGCGTCGCGGCAGCGCTGGCGCCCCTCACCGAGCGCCCGGCGGCGTGGGTGAAGGCGGCGCCCATCGTCGAGCAGTGGCTCGCGGAGGGCGCGCCCGTCGCGCAGGTGCGGCTCGGCATCGCCGCGCTCGGCGCGCTCCGCCAGCCGAGCTCGAGCGGCGTGCTGGCGCGCTACGCCCGCTTCCGCCAGCTCGTCGTGCGCGAGGAGGCGGTCACTGCCTTGGGCAAGACGGGAGGGTCCGTCGCCGCGGAGGCGCTGCGGCTGGCGCTCCGCTCCAAGGACGACACCGTCCGGCGGCGCGCGGCCACGGCGCTGGGCGAGGCGGGCGTGGTCGAGGCCGCCCCGGAGCTGCTGCTCGCCCTCGACCGCGGCGTGGAGGAGGCGGCGCCCAGCCTCGGCCTGCTCTGCGCGGCGGAGACCTGCCCCCAGCTCGTCGAGCGGGTCGGCAAGCTGCCCTTCCCCACGGTGAGCCGCGGGCTGGAGGCGCTGTTCGGGCGCAGCGCGGCGCCCGCCGCGCCGGCCGTCTTGCTCCAAGCGGTGAGCGCCGTGGTGGAGCTCAAGACCCAGGCCGCCAAGGCGCTGCTCGAGCGGCTCTTGGAGGTCTTCCCCAAGGCGGGTGACGCCAAGGTGCGCGCCGCGCTCACGCAGGGTGTGGCGGCGCTCGGCGGGGAGCAGGGCTCGTGAGCGGGCACTGGTGCGGGCTGCTCGCCCTCGGCCTGGTGGCGTGTGGGGCGGCCGCGCCGCAGGCGCCGAGCGCACTGCTCGAGCAGCAGTGGACGAACGACGGCGGGCGCTCCATCGAGGCGGCGCAGCGGCGGCTCGCGGGGGTGACCCTGCCCGACAGCCCGGGCTACGTGCTCGGCCTCACGGCCAGCGGCGTCAGCGTCAAGAGCCTGGACCGGCAGCGGAGCTGGCAGAGCGTGCGCAGCTTCGTGGCCCGCCCCGTCATCGCGGGCAACGTGGTCGTGGGGCTCGAGCGCGGTGCGCTGCTCGCGCTCGACGCGCGCACGGGCCAGCCGCTCTGGTCGCTGCCCGTGGCGCAGCGCCACCTGCTCGGCGCCGGCGATGACGCCGCGCTCACCGCCGTCGGGCTCGCCGCCAGCGACGAGCACGAGGCAGAGCTGGTGGTCGTCGACCGCCAAGGGAAGGTCGCGCTGCGGCTCACGGCCCCTCCGGCCATGGGCGCGCCAGGGGTGCTGGGCGGGCTGGTGTTTCTGCCCTGGGGCAATCAGTACGTCAGCGTGCTGGACCCCAACGCCCAGCGGGAGGTCGGGCGCGCGCTGCTGCGGGTGCAGGTGAGCACGGTGCAGCCCTTCGGCGGGCGACTGTGGTTCGGCGAGCGCGCCATGGTGCGCTTCGACGACAAGATCGGTGGCGCCAGCCGCGGCGCCGCGACGCTCGCTCGGCTCCCCGAGGTCGACCTGCCGGGCAACCCCACCTGGTTCCCGGAGCGCGCGGCGCCCGCCCCGCTCGCTGCCACCGGGCGCGACGCCATCCGCATCTACGCGCGGCCCGGCGAGGAGGGCGGCTTCGACGCGGATCGCTACGCGGCCAGCTATCGGAGGCTCCTCCTGGGCGCGGACGCCGCCAGCGGGGAGCTGCGCTTCGTGCAGGTGCTGCCGGCGGTGGCGCTGGGCGGCGCCGCGGTGGAGGGGGGCTTCGTGCTCTGCGCCGAGGACGGCTCGGTGCACCTCCTGGAGTCGGCCGGGGGCACGGCCTCGGGCTTCTCCTTCGGCACCCCGCTGCAGGCCTGCGTGGTCAGCGCCGGTGACTTCGTGATGCCGCGCGGCGCCGCGAGCGCCAGCCTCCCCGAGCAGCTCGGCAAGGCCGTGGCGCTCGGCGACGCCGATCTGGTCCCCGCGCAGCGCTACCTCATGCGCGCGCTCGCCGCCTCGGCGGATCCCAAGGTGACGCAGGTCCTCATCGCGCTGGCGATGGACGGGCGCACCCCGCCGTCGCTCATCGACGAGACGCGCCGGCTCTTGTCCCAGCGCCGCAACGGCGCGGACGCCATGATCGCGGCGCTCTCACGCGAGGTGGACTTCCTCTCCGACGTGACCCGCCCGCCACCCGTGGGGCCCCTGGCCGACGCGCTGGCGGCGCTGGGTGATCCGCGCGCGGCCCCGCTCTTGGCGCGGCACCTGAACGACCCCGTCCACAGCACGGGAGATCTCGCGCGGGTGTCCCACGCGCTGTTCACCCTGGCCACCAGCGCGGAGTACGAGCCGCTGCGGACCTTCTTCGCGCTCTACCGAGCCACCGCGGAGGACGACAGCATGGTGGCCGCCGTCCTCGACGTGGCCCGCGCGCTGCAGCGCATCGGCGGTGCGCCCGCGGCGCAGCTCATCGCGCGCGCGCTGCAGGACCCGCTGACGGTGCCCGCCATCAAGAGCGGTCTCGAGCAGCTCCCCGCCACGCCGCCCGCGGCCGCCGTGCCGCCGGCGGCGCCAGCCGCGCCAGCCGACCAGGACGGCTGAGCGCCGTCAGCGCTCCGGCTCTTCCACGCGCGGGTCGCTGGCCTCGGGCTCAGCGCTCGACGGCGAGGGGGCGGGCTCGGCCGCGCTGGGGGGCACCCACGCGTGCGCGCCGCTGGCCTCGGCGCCGGGCGGCGCGCCGCTGGGCGCCGAGGCGCTGGGGGGCGGCGCGCTACGCCGAGCGGCGCGCGGGGCGACGAGATCGTCCACGCGGGCGGCGACGCGGCCCACCACGCCCAAGAGCTCCCGCCCGGCGTCCTCCACCGCCTGCTCCAGCCTGTCCGGTGAGAGGTTCTTCGCGGCGCGCCGGCTCAGCTCTTCCAGCCGCTTGGCGTCGAGCTGCTCCGCCGCCTTGCGGCTGAGGTCCGTCAGCTCGCTGATGGCCCGCTTGCCGAGCCGATCCACCCGCTCTGGCGCGACCTGCTGAGCGGCGCGCCGCCCGAGCTGCTCGATCCGGGCAGGATCCAGCGCCTTCTTGGCAGCTCGAAGCAGCAGGCCGAGGCCGGCGCCGATGTCGTCCGCCGCGCTGGGCTGCGCGTGGGGCGCCCGGCCGCTCCCGGCGGCCTCCGCCCCCTCCACCGGCGGCGCCCAGGCCGTGGCGCCGGGCGGGTCCGAAGCAGCCGCTGGGGAGTGACGCGCAGCCTCTGGGGCGGGGCCGCCGGCCTCCGAGCCCTCGCTCGACGCGGCGCTCGGCTCGTTCTCGGTCTCGACGCTCATCGTCTGACCAGCATGCGCACGCTCCGGCGCCAGCGCAAGACTGACCGCCGGAGCGCAACTGCGGTAAGCCCTGCGGCGGGCGACGCCCTCGCCCCGCGAGCCATCATGACCCAGCCACCACCCTCCTCCCTCCGTGACCTCGAGAGCGCCATCGACGCGGTGGTCGTCAGCTACGACGGCCCCGAGGAGATCAACAACCTGGAGAGCGCCGCGCTGCCGAACCGGCGCGCCGTCATCGACGCGCTCAACCACCTCAAGCCGGTGGTGTTCATGGGGTTTTTCAGCCACCGGCCGCTGACGCGGGGCAACCTGCGCCACGGCATCAGCGAGCACCTCTACCCTGCCTACGAGCTGCTCAGCGAGCAGATCCGGCGCGCCATCAGCTACGAGGAGCGCCGCGCGCCCGGGGATCCGGGCCGCACCGAGCGCTGGAGTGAGGAGGTGACGCTCGATCTGCTCCAGGCCATGCCGAAGATCCGGCGCCTGCTCAACGGGGACGTGCTGGCCGCGTACGAGGGAGATCCGGCGGCGCGCAGCATCGAGGAGGTGGTCTTCAGCTACCCGGCCATCGAGGCCATCCTCACGCACCGCATCGCGCACGAGCTGTGGGTGGCTGGGGTGCCGATGATCCCGCGCATCCTGTGCGAGTACGCCCACGGCCGCACCGGAATCGACATCCACGCCGGCGCCACCATCGGCGAGCGCTTCTTCATCGACCACGGCACGGGCGTGGTCATCGGGGAGACCACGGTGATCGGCAACAACGTGAAGATCTACCAAGGCGTGACGCTCGGCGCGCTGAGCACGCGGCGCCGCGCGGCGCCGGGCGGCGTGGTGGTGCAGCGCCACCCCACCATCGAAGACGACGTGACCATCTACGCCGGCGCCACCATCTTGGGTGGGGAGACCGTCATCGGTCGCGGCTCGGTCATCGGCGGCAACGAGTGGGTCACGCAGAGCGTGCCGCCGGGGACCAAGGTCTTGGGGCGCGCGCGGGACTGAGCCGCGCTCAGCGGAGGGACAGCGGATCGCGGTCGCGAGCGGACACCAGCACGCTCAGCTCCGGCAGCGCGCTGCGCAGGCGCTCGGCGAGCCGGGGTAGGTACCCGCGCTCGGTGTTCGAGTGCCCGGCGAGCACCACGCTCGAGCCCCGCGCGACGTGCGCCAGCACGTCGTGGTGGCGCATCTCCCCGGTGACGAGCAGGTCGGCGTCGTGGACGCCCTCGAGCAGCGCGCCTCCGGCCCCCGCGCAGACGGCGACCGTGCGCAGCGGCGCGCCCTGGTCGTGCGCGCGGGTGGCCGCGACCTGCACGTGCCCGACCCCGAGCCCCGCCTTGAGTCGGGGCAGCAGCTCGGCGAGCGGCGCTGGGGTGTCGAGCACGAGGCGCCGCCCTGGGCCGACCCCGGCGAGGGGCTCGGGCAGCAGCGGCACGAGATCCCAGGCTGGCTCCTCGTAGGGGTGCACGCGCCGCAGCGCGGCCGCCAGCCGGGGGAGCGCCGCCAGCGGCGCCACCAGCTCCAGGCGTAGCTCCGGCACGCGCTCGAGCGTCCCACGCTCGCCGAGTGTCGGGCTCGAGCCCTCGCCGCCGAGGAAGGTGCCGGTGCCGTGCGTAGCGAAGCTGCAGTGGGTGTAGGCGCCGATGACGCCCGCGCCTTCGGCGGCGAGCGCCTCGCGCAGCCGGTCGGCCGCGGCCTCGGGCGTGAACACCACGAGCTTGCAGCCGCTGCCCGGCGCGAGCTCGCTGCGGACGGTGAGGGGCGCGGTGGCACCGGGGCCGACCTGCGCCGCCAGCCAGTCGTTGACGCCGTCCGCCGCGGCGTCGAGCGCGGTGTGGGGCGAGTAGACCGCCAGGCCGCGCGTCAGGCAGCGCAGCAGCAGCCGCTGCCGGGGCGCCCCCCGCCCGAGGCGTCGCAGCGGCTCGAACCACGGCGGGTGGTAGGCGATGACGAGCTCCGCGGCGGCGCCGAGCGCCTCGTCGAGCACGTCCTCGGTGAGGTCGATGCAGAGCAGCGCGCGCGTCACCTCACGAGGCTCGGCGGGCTCCAGGAGCAGGCCCACGTTGTCCCAAGGTTCCGCGAAGCGTAGCGGGGCCAGCGCCTCGAGCGCCGCCGTCACCCGGTCGAGAGAGGCCATGGGCGCGAGCCTAGCGCAGCCGCGCCGCGGAGCTCACCGCAAGACGCTGGCGTCCCGGTGCGTTCTCAGCCATGCCACGCGGACCGTGCCGCTCTCGTTCTTTCAGCGCCTCGGGCTCGCCTGGTCGAGCTGGTGGCGGACCCTCACCGACCCGGACCACGCCGCGCGCCTGCTCGCGCTGGACGCGCCCCCGGCGCTGCCTCCGGCGCCCCCACCCGCCCCGCCCGCACCGCCGCCCGTCAGCCCGCCCGGCGCCGCGGGCGAGCGCGAGCGCTGGGCCACCGGCGGCGCGCTCGAGCTGCTCGGGCTGCTGCAGCGCGAGGCGCGGCTCGTGGACTTCTTGCAGCAGGACATCGCGTCCTTCGACGACGTGGACGTCGGGGTGGCCGCGCGCGTGGTCCACGCCGGAGGGCGGCGCGCGCTCGCGCAGCTCGGCCGCCTCGAGCCCGTTCGCCCCGAGCCGGAGGGCGCACCCCTGCGCGTGGACTGCGCGGGCCCGGAGCTCAAGCTGGTGGGCGCGGTGCACGGCGCTGGGCCGTACAGCGGTGTCCTGCGGCACGCCGGCTGGCGCTTTCGGAGCCTGACGCCCCTGCTGCCCGCCGAGGGTGAGGACGCCGCTGCGGCGCTCGTGGTGGCTCCCGCGGAGGTCGAGCTGTGAGCCGTTGGACGGTGGGCATCGATCTCGGCACCACCCACTCGGCCCTCGCGGAGTCGAACGGCGCCGAGCTCCGCGTGCTGCCGCTCCCGCAGCTCGTCGAGGCGCGCACGCAGGCGGCCCTGCCGCTGCTGCCCTCGTTCATCTACTTCCCGCCGCCCGGAGAGGGACCCTACGCGCTCCCCTGGGACTCGGCGCGTGAGTTCGCCGTCGGTCACTACGCGCGGGACCGCGGGGCGCACGCGCCCGGGCGCGTGCTGGCGAGCGCCAAGAGCTGGCTGTCCTCGGTCACGCTGGATCGGCGGGCACCCACGCTGCCGCTGGAGGCCGCCGAGGGGGTCGAGCCCATCTCCCCGGTGGAGGCCTCGTTCCGCTACCTCGAGCACCTGTCGGAGGCCTGGTCCGCGGCGCACCCGGGGGAGAGCCTCGGCGCGCAGGAGGTCGTCATCGCCGTGCCCGCGTCCTTCGACGCCGCCGCGCGGGAGCTGACGGTGGAGGCGGCCTACGCCGCTGGCTTCGAGGACATCACCCTGCTCGAGGAGCCGCAGGCTGCCGTCTACGCCTGGCTCCACCAGCGCGGCGCGCGCGCCCAGGAGGACCTACGGCCGGGGGACGTGCTGCTGGTGGTGGACATCGGCGGCGGCACCACGGATTTTTCGCTGCTCGCCGCCTCCGAGCTGGACGGCGCCCTGCAGCTCGAGCGGCTCGCCGTGGGTGATCACATCTTGCTCGGTGGCGACAACATGGATCTGGCGCTGGCCGCCCGCGTCGCGGCGCGCCTCGAGGAGCGCGGCGCGCCGCTCGAGCCGAGCGAGCGCGCCACGCTCGTGCACGCCTGCCGCGCGGCCAAGGAGCGCCTGCTGAGCGGCGCGGAGGACGTGACGCAGATCCCGGTGGCGATCGCCGGTCGCGGCGCGCAGCTCGTCGGCGGCGCGCGCCGCGACGCGCTGACGCTGTCCGAGGTGCTGGAGCTGGTGCTCGAGGGCTACTTCCCCAGCGTCCCGGCCAGCGCGCGACCGCAGCGCCGCCCACGCAGCGGGCTGCTCCAGCGCGGACTGTCGTACGCCGCGGACCCAGCGGTGACGCGGCACCTCGCGGAGTTCTTGGGGCGCCACGCCCAGCGCGCGGGCGCAGCAGCGCCGCTCTGGCCGACCTGCGTGCTGTTGAACGGCGGCGTGATGAAGGCGCCGCGGCTACGCGAGCGCCTGCTGCAGACGCTCAATGAGTGGCTCGCCGCCGCCGGCGCGCCTCCCGCGCGGCTGCTGCCGGGCGAGGAGCTGGATCTGGCCGTGGCGCGCGGCGCGGCGGTCTTCGGGCGCCTGCGCCACGGCGAGGGTTTTCGGATCCGCGGGGGCAGCGCGCGCGCCTACTACGTGGGCATCGAGGAGCCCACGCCCGCCGTGCCGGGGCTCGAGCCGCCGGTGCACGCGCTCTGCGTCGCGCCCTTCGGGATGGAAGAGGGGCGCCGCGTGGAGCTGCCGCCGCTCGGCCTCGCCGTGGTGGTGGGGGAGCCCGTGCGCTTTCGGTTCTACGGCTCCAGCGTCCGCCGACAGGACGCGGCCGGCACGCTCTTGCGCCGCTGGGCGCCCGAGGAGCTGGAGGAGCTGGCCCCGGTAGAGCTCAGCCTGCCCGCGCTGGGGCGCTCGGCGGGGGACGAGGTCGCCGTCACGCTGCACGCCAGCGTGACGGCGATCGGCACGCTGGCGCTCGAGGCCGTCCCGCTCGAGCCGCTCAGCGCCGACGAGCGCTTCAGCGTGGAGCTCTCGGTCAGGAGCTGAGGCGTGACGGAGCGCTACCTCGTCGGGCTGGATCTCGGCACCACCCACTGCGCGCTCGCCTACTGGGCGCCCGGCGCAGTGGCGCCGGAGGTGCTTCCGCTGCGGCAGCTCGTGGCAGAGCGCGCGGTCGCCGCGGCGCCGCTGCTGCCCTCGGCGCTCTACGCGCCGGTCGAGGGCGAGGTGGCGGCCGATCCCTACCCGGCGCCCCCCTTCGTCGTCGGGCGTCACGCCGAGCGGCGCGCGCGGGAGGTCCCGGGCAGGGGCGTCGTCTCCTCGAAGAGCTGGCTGGCGCACGCGGCCGTCGATCGCGAGGCGCCGCTGCTGCCCTGGGGGGTCGAGGGCGAGGGACCTCGGCTGTCGCCGGTGGACGCCGCCGCGCGGCTGCTCCACCACGTCCGCCGCTGCTGGGACGAGCGCTTCGAGCAGCACCCCTTGCGTGACCAGGAGCTGGTGCTCACCGTCCCGGCCTCGTTCGATCCCGTGGCGCGGGAGCTGACGCTCCGTGCCGCGCGCGCCGAGGGGCTCGTCCCGCGCCTGCTCGAGGAGCCGCAGGCGGCGTTCCACGCGTGGCTCGCGCAGGCCGAGCCCGCGGCGCTGGCGGCGCTCTTCGAGCAGCAGGAGCCGCGGCGCGTGCTCGTCTGCGACGTGGGTGGGGGCACCACCGATTTGTCCCTGCTCGAGCTGCGCGGGACGACGGTGCGGCCCGAGGTCGAGCGGATCGCGGTCGGGCGGCACCTGCTGCTCGGCGGGGACAACCTCGATCTTGCGCTGACGCAGCTCGCCGAGGGGCGCCTGACGCCCGCCGGAGCGCCCCTCGACGCGCCCCGCCTGGCCGCGCTGACGCTCGCCTGCCGCGAGGCCAAGGAGCGGCTGCTCGGCCCAGCGCCGCCCGCCGAGCTGCGCGTCACGGTGGCGGAGCCCGGCTCGCGCCTGGTGGCCCGCACCCGCTCGGCGCGCCTCGAGCAGCGCGAGGTGCGGGAGCTGCTGCTGGGGGCCTATTTCCCACTGGTGGACCGGGGCACGCCCCCTTCGGCGCGGCGCAGCGGGCTCGTGGGGCTCGGCCTCCCTTATGAGCGAGAGCCGGCCATCACCCGTCACGTCGTCGACTTCCTCTCGCGGCACCTGGGCGCCGAGCCCTGGCCCTCGGCGGTGCTGCTCAATGGGGGCACCTTCCATGCCGCGCCCTTCGCCGAGCGTCTGCTCGAGGTGGTGGCGCGGGGGCGGGGCGGTCCGGTGCTGCGGCTCGAGCAGGCCGAGCCGGATCTGTCGGTGGCGCGCGGCGCGGTCGCCTACGCGCGCGCGCTGCGCGGCGAGGGGCCGAAGATCGCCTCCGGGTCGGCCTTCGCGTACTACCTGGCGCTCGATGAGCGCCAGGTCGTGTGCCTGCTGCCGCGCGGCGCGCGAGAGGGCCAGCCGCACGCGCTGCGCGAGCACGTCTTCGCGCTGACGTTGGGGCGCCCGGCGCGCTTTCAGCTCTACGCCGCCGACGCCGGCGCCGACGCGGCCGGCCTGCTGCGGGCGCGCGACGCGGCCTGGACGCTCCTGCCGCCGCTGGTCGCCCAGCTCCCCGCGTCGCCGGCGCTCACGGAGGCTCGGGTGCGCCTCAGCGCGGAGCTGGACGCGCTCGGCATGCTGGAGCTGCGCTGCGTGGAGCTGGACGACGGTGGCGGGGAGGCGCGGCAGCATCGGCTCGGCTTCGCGCTGCGCGAGGACGCGGCGAGCCTGGAGGCGCAGCTCGTGCTCCCGGCGGAGGGTCAGCGACAGCGCCCGGCGTCGGCGCTGCGTGCGCCCGAGCCGCTGCTCGAGCAGGCGCGGCAGGCGCTCGTCACGGTCTTCGGCAAGGGGCGCCGGGACGTCTCGCCCCGCGCGGTGAAAGACCTCCTGCGTGAGCTCGAGAAGCTGCTGGGTGAGCGCGCCCAGTGGGGGCTCGGCACCTGCCGCGCCTTGTTCGACGCCCTGCTGCCGCTCGCGCCCGGCCGCCGTCGCAGCGCCGACCACGAGCGCGCCTTCTGGCTGCTGCTCGGCTACTGTGGGCGCCCGGGGCTGGGCCACCCGGACGACGAGCGGCGGTTGCGCGGCGCAGCGCCGCTCTTGCTCGAGCCGCTCGCCTTCCCCGCGGAGGCGCGCGGCTGGGAGCAGCTCTGGATCGCCGTGCGGCGGCTCGCGCCGGGGCTCCCCGAGGCCAGCCAGCAGGCGCTGCGCCAGCGCTTCGACCCGTTCCTGAGGCCCGCGAGCGAGCGTGGCGCCCTCCCCAAGGGCATCAAGCCGCTCGGCCTCGACGAGGCCTTGCAAGCGATGAGCTGGCTCGAGCGCGTCGGGCAGCGGCAGCGGATCGACCTCGGGCGCTGGATCCTCGAGAAGACCTACACGAGCCGCGACCCACGCCTGTGGTCGGCGCTCGCGCGGCTGGGCACGCGGGTGCCGGTCAGCGCCGGCGCGGAGGCCGTGCTGCCCCCGCAGGTCGTCGAGCGCTGGCTCGATGAGCTGCTGCGCGAGCGCTGGTCGGAGGTGCCCACCGCCGCCGCCGCCGCCGCTCGCCTCGCCCAGCGCACCGGTGACCGCGCGCTCGACGTGAGCGACGCGGTCCGCCGGGAGGTGGTGAAGGCGCTCGAGCGGGTGGGCGCGCCGCCGCCGCTCGTGCGGCAGGTGCTGGAGGTCGTGGTCCTCGACGCGGAGGAGCGCTCGGCCGCGCTCGGCGACGATCTACCGCTCGGCCTGCGCTTCCTGGACGGCGCGGCGCCGCCCGAGCCCGCCCCCTAGGCGCGCGAGGCGAGCGCGCCCTGGATGTCCGCGAGCAGGTCGCGCCAGTTCTCTACGCCGATGGAGAAGCGCACCATGCCCTCGGTGATGCCCACCGCGTCGAGCTGCTCCGGGCTCAGCTCGGAGTGCGTCGTGGTGCGCGGGTGGCACGCGAGGGACTCCACCCCGCCGAGGCTGACGGCGTTGTGCACGATGGTCAGCCGACGCAGGACGTCGAAGGCCGCCGCGCGCCCACCCTTGACCTCCAGCGTGACGACGCCCCCCGGGTGATCGCACTGAGCGTCACGGATCCGCTGCTGCTCCGGATCGTCGAACAAGCTGGGGTAGATGACGCGCTCGAGGGCAGGGTGCCCGTGTAGGCTCTCCGCGATGCGCTGCGCGTTCTTGGACTGGCGGTTCATGCGGAGCACGACGGTGGGCAGTCGCGTGTTGAGTAGCCAGCACTCGTCCGGCTGCAAGATGTTGCCCAGCACCGCGCGCGTCCCGCGGAGCTGCGTCAGCAGCTCCTCGTCCCGCGCGAGCACGATGCCCGCCAGCAGATCGGAGAAGCCGTTGAGGTACTTCGTGGCGGAGTAGAGGGAGAGATCCGCGCCGAGCTCCAGGGGATGCTGGAACGTGGGGCCGAGGAAGGTGTTGTCCACGGCCACGAGCGGCCGGTCGGGGTGAGCGCGGGCCGCCCTCACCGCGCCGGCGATGTCCGTCATGCGCAGCGTGGGGTTGGCGGGGGACTCGAGGAACACGAGCTTCAGGTTCTTGGCGCGGGCGATGGCCTCGGCCAGCGCTGCGCCGTTGCCCGCCGGGGCCGCCACCGGCGTGACCCCGAGGCCGGTGAGCAGCGAGTCCAGGAACAGCTGCGTCCCGCCGTAGAGCGGCGAGGTGTAGATCAAGGTGCTCCCGGGTGGGCAACAGGTGAGCAGCACCGTGGAGATGGCCGCCATACCGGAGTTGAAGGCGGCCGCGCCGGTCGCGCCAGGCTCCAAGGGGACGACCTGATCTTCCAAGATCTGAGCGTTGGGGTGGGACAGGCGCGCGTAGATGAGATCGACCGACTCCCCACGGGAGGCCCGCGAGCGCCCGAGGGCGATGTCGAAGGCCCGCGCGGCCGACTCCGGCGTGGAGAACACGTAGGTGCTGCTCCGAAAGACCGCGGGCCGTGCTGCCCCGACCGAGAGGGCCGGATCGAAGCCGCGGGTGAGGACGGCGGTCTCGGGGCGGACGACGTACTTCTTGGAGCTCATGGTGGCGGGGCACTCTAGCGTTCCGGCCCCGCGTGGCGCCATAGGCTTGCGTGGGCAGCAGGCTGAGCTAAGGCAGGACCCCCGGCGCGGCGTCGGGCGGACAGTCTATGCCCGGCCGAAGGCTTGGGCCTTGAGGCCGGTCGCTCCAGGTAGTAAAAGAGGTCACTCCAGCGATGGTGGCAGCGATCCAGGGGGTCTCGGCGGAACGTAGGGCCGCAGCACAAGCGCGTGTCGGCGCCGCCATCACCCCGCAGTGGCAGCTCCAAGAGCTGCTCACCCTCACGGAGGTGAGTGACATTTACTTGTGCTCCGCCACCGGGGGCCAGCGCGCCTCCATGGCGGTGCTCCCCCAGAGCCTGGCCGACCAGCCGGACGTGCGGCTCGCCTTCATCGCGGCCGCCCGGCTCCCCGCGCTGGAGCACCCGGGGCTCGTGGACGCCCTGGCCGACGGCGAGACCCCCGACGGGCTCCCCTTCATGCTCTCTCAGCTCCTCGAGGGTGAGAGCTGCGCGCGGCTCGCGGAGCGCCGGCCCGGGCGGATCCCGCCGGCGGAGGCCCTGCGCATCGTCGGGGAGGTGCTCAAGATCTTGGAGGCCCTGCACCTGCACGGGCGCCCGCACGGGGCGCTGTCCGCGCGGCGCGTCTTCCTCACGCCGGACGGGCAGGTGCGGGTGATGGGCGCCGGCTCCTGGCAGCTCCGGCTCGCCGTGGCCCGCGCCCAGGGGCGCCCCTTTCTGGAGGAGGCGCTGGAGTACGCCCCGCCGGAGCAGCTCGAGGGGCAGCTGCCAACGGCGCTGGGCGACCTCTGGAGCGCGGGCGCGCTGCTCGCCCTGCTGCTCGTGGGCCAGCCGGTGCGCCCGCCGGGCGGCGCCGCGCCCCGGGGCCGCGCGCTCGCTCGCGCAGCTCGCGCCCGAGGCGCCCCCCTCGCTCGTCGCGCTGGTGGACCGCGCGCTGGCGCCGAGCCCCGCGCAGCGCTTCCAGAGCGCCGAGGAGCTCGCCCGCGCCGTCGCTCGAGTGGGTCGAGAGGCGGCCATCCAAGAGGCTCGCGGGCTCGCCACGGCGCGCGGCGCCCGCCGCGCGCTCGCCGAGCACGCGGAGCTGCAGCCGCGCCTCATGACCCCTACGGTGCCCGCCTTCGAGGCCGAGGGCCGCGCCCCACGCAGCGCGCCGCCCAGACCGCGCTCCGCGGCGCCGTCGCCCGCGGGGGGCGCGCTCCGTCCCACGCCGACGTCCATGGGGGTGCGCCGCGACAGCTCCCCGCACCGGCCCACCGTCCCGGAGCTCCGCGCCGTCGAGTCCACGGAGGTCTCCCAGGCGGAGCTCGAGGAGCTCACGGTCATCGTGGAGCTGATGGAGGCCGTCCTGGCGCGGTACGAGGAGAACGGTCCGCGCCACGCGCTGACGCGCGGCGCGCTCGCCAAGCTCTATGGCCGCACGGCCCTGGCGCTCGTGGCGTCCCCGGGAGGGCTCACCTTTGCCGTGGAGGCGGACGGCCTCTTCGCGGGGCCGCACCCCCTCACTCGGCCGGGCTCCCCGCTGGCCAAGGCGGTGCGCCGACTCTATGCCGACGGGCTGCGCCTGCTCGGGCTCCGCCCCGCGGTCACGGAGGCGGAGCTGCTGGCGCTCGTCGGTTGGCTCCGGGCGGCCCACGACGCGAGCTGGGAGCGCGGGCAAGACAGCGTGGTGGCGCTGGCCTGGGCCAAGCTGTCACACGTCTTCTACCGCGCCGTGGAGCGCCCGGAGGCGCTGTTCCCGGACGCGCTGCGGCAGTCGCGGGAGCTGCTGGCCGTGCTGGACGTCGACACCTCGCTCCAGCTCCAAGAGGCCTGGGTCCAGGGCCACGCGCAGCCGCCGCGCAGCGGCGCGCGAGAGCCGCTGGCGTACGTGCTGGAGGTGGACGCCAGCGTGCGGCGCCGCGCCAGCGCGTCGTCGGGGAGCCTCCCGCCGGAGCGGGAGAGCGCGCCGCCGTCCGTGAGCGGCGCACGCTCTCAGCGCGAGCGCATCGCCCAGCGCATCCTCACGGACGTCCAGGTCATCGAGAGCCATTTCTACATCAACCTCACGGAGAGCTACCTGGGCGCCATGGCGCTGGGCCGCTCGGAGCTCGTGCTCGACGCGCTGCACCTCACGCTCGCGCGGCTGCTGCCGCTCGGGGTGGTGGAGCCGCTCGCCCTCATCGCAGACTGCGGCGAGCGCCTGGAGCAGCAGACGGGGCAGCCCGTGGTGGCGCAGCGCTTCGTCGCGCGCGCGTGGTCTCCGAAGCTCTGCGGCACCCTGGCGGGGATGGTCGGGTCGGCCACGGGCGAGCCGCTGCTGGAGGCCTGGTGCGCCCTCGGCGCGGCGCTGCAGAGCGAAGCGCCGCTAGCGATCGCGCCGGAGCTGCTCCATCAGCTCTCCACCAAAGACCAAGCGCGGCTCCGCTTCACCGCGCGGCATTTGCACCTGCCCTGGGGGGCGGCGTGAGCGTCCCCGCCCCTCTGAAGGAGACGAGGGATCGCCTCCTGCCCGTGTACGCGGAGGCGACCCTAGCCCTGCGTGAGGCGCTGCAGCTGCTCGGGCAAGGGCAGGTGCGGCTGCCGCCGCGCGTGGTGCGCGCCAGCGTGCGCGTGGCCTCGCTCGCGCTCTTGCGCGGGCCGGAGCTGCGGGTCGCGCTGACGCTCGCGCTGGTGCACCGAGGCCCCGCGGAGCGCGCGGCCCAAGCAGGCCTGCTCGTCGGGGCTGCCCTGCCGCCCGGCTCGGTGGACCTCGAGGCCATGTCGCGCTTCGCTCTCGTCGCCGGCCTGCCAGAGCTGGCGCGCGCCATCCCGCCGGCCTCCGGCGAGGCCGTGGAGCTGAGCGCTACCCGCTGGGTCGGCGCGGGCGGCGTGGGCCTGCTGGGGATCAGCGCCGCGGCGTGCAAGGTCGTCAGCGTCGCGCGTCAGGTCACCTTGCTGGAGCATGGCGGGGAGCCAGACGGCCCCATCGCCTTCATCGCCTCCCTCATCTACTCCGCTCGGCGCTTGCTGGAGCTCATCGCCCCCACCGACGCCAAGCTCCCGCCGCAGTCGCCGGCGCTAGCCCTGGCGCGGCTGGCAGAGGAGCCCGGCGTGATGCCGCTCGCGCACCAGCTCCTGCTCGAGGCGCTCGGTCCGCTCGCCCCCGGGACGGTGGTGGAGCTGAGCAACGGCGCCTGGGCCGTCACCGTGGGCCCACCCCGGCACGGCTCGCGCCGCGACCGCCCGCGCGTGCTGCAGCTCACCAGCCCCAGGGGCGCCGCGCTCGACCGCCCCATCCCGCTGGAGCTGGAAGATCTACCGGAGCTCTCCATCCGAGCGCTCATCCCGGCGGAGCAAGCCCGCTTCAACACGGCGGGCGCCGTCTTGGCCGGTGAGCGCTGAGTGCCCCAGCGCGCGACCGAACCGTACGTCGCCGTTCAGGGCCTGGGAGAGCTCGGCGGCGTCTTCGCTCAGGGCTTCCTGCGGCTCGGGCTGCCGGTCGCGCCGCTCCTGCGGGGGCGCGTGCTGCCCGCGCGCCTCGCGCAAGAGCCGCCGGTGCTCACGCTCTCTGCGGTCGGTGAGCGAGATCTCCACGCTGCGCTCGGACAGCTCCCGCGCGCGCTGCTCGCCTCCACGCTGCTCGTCCAGAATGATCTCTCCCTGGCGGAGGTGCAGGAGCACGCGGTCGGCGGCGTGGTCGTCGTGTGGTTCGAGAAGAAGCCCGGGCGCCTCCCTCGGAGCATCGCGCCCAGCTTGGTGTGGGGCCACGAGAGCGGCCGCGTGCTGGAGGCGCTCGGCGCCGTGGGCCTGCCGGCGGCGCCGCTCGCCAGCGTGGAGGCGCTCGCGGACGCGCTCGCGCTGAAGAACCTGTACATCCAGGTCTCCAACTTCGCCGGTCTGCGCGTGGGAGGCAGCGTGGGGCAGCTCCCAGCGCAGCACCCCACCCTGCTGCGTGAGCTGGCGCTGGAGGTGCTCGCGCTCGAAGAGGCGCGCGCGGGTCGGCCGCTGGACACCCAGCGCCTCTACGCGGAGCTGCTGGAGAAGTTTGCGGCGGAGCCCAGCCACCAGTGCCTCGGGCGCAGCGCGGCGTGGCGGCTCGAGCAGGCGCTCGGGCGCGCGGCGCGCTGGGGTCTCCAGCTCCCCACCTTGCAGGGCCTCGCTTAGGACGCCGCGGCGGCGGTCGCCAGCTTCGGGCTCCACACGCTGACGCGGTTGCGGCCCCCGCGCTTGCTCGCGTAGAGCGCCTCGTCGGTCGCCTTGAACAGCGCCTCCCAGTCGGCGCCGGCCGTGGGAAAGGGCGCCACGCCCACCGAGCAGGTGACGCGCAGCGGCCCTTGGGCGGTGGAGAAGGTCGTGCTCTCCAGCTCCGAGCGGATGCGCTCGGCCAGCAAGGTGGCGCCCTTGGCGTCCGTCTCTTCGCACACCAGCACGAACTCCTCACCCCCGAAGCGCGCCACCACGTCCGTGTCGCGCTTGACGCGCCGGAGCACGTCGGCAAACCCTTGGATGACGACGTCCCCCACGTCGTGACCGTAGGTGTCGTTGACCTTCTTGAAGAAGTCGATGTCACACACCAGCACGCTCAGCGGCTTGCCGAAGCGCGCGGCGCTCTTGAGCTTGCGCTCCACCAGGTTGAGCAAGGTGCGCTTGTTGTAGAGGCCCGTCAGGCCATCGGTCGTCGCCAGCTCCTCGAGGCGCTTCATCATCCTGGCGTTGGCCAGCGACACGGCGATGTGGCTGGACAGCACCTCGAGCGCGCCGCGCACCGCCTCCCCGAAGGCGCCCTTGCGCCCGCTGCCGAGCACCAGCGTCCCGAGGATGTGCTCGTGGACCTGCAGCGGCAGCACGAGCAGGGAGGGCAGCTCCGGCGGCGCCAGGCGCCGGGAGAACACCATCTGCCGGCTGGCGGCGTAGTCGCCGCGGTAGGGCAAGGGGTGGCGGTTGGCCACCACCATGCTCACCAGCCCCGTGTTGTGCTTGAAGCGCTGGCCCACGAGCGCGTCGGCGAGCTCGCCGCTGACGGCGCAGATCTCGTGCTCCTTGTTCGCACGGTCGAAGAGGGTCACGGCCGCGAAGTCGAAGGACGCCAGCTCTCGAGCGCTGTCCACGCCAGCCTCGATGACGGCCGCCTCGGTGGTGGCCGAGGCGAGCTTCTCGGTGGCGCGGTAGAGCTTGCCTTGCTCGCTCTTGGCGCGCTCGAGCTGCACGAACACTCGCTCGTTCTCGATCGCCCGCGCCACGAAGCGCGCCGCGTCGACCAGGAGCGCCTGCTCCTGCTCGCTGAAGGGCGTCCGGTCGGGGCGATCCACCACCAGCACCCCGCGGGCGCTACCTTGCTCGAACACCGGCGCCGCGCAGGTCCCGCCCACCACCGGCAGCTCGGCGTAGTGGCGCAGGTGCGCTCCGGCGTGGGCGCCGCACAGGCTGACGGGCCGCCCGCTGCTGAGCGCCGCCGCAGCGATCCCGTCGCTTGCCTCGAAGGGGCCGGTGGCGATCTCGTCCACCTCCGTGCTCAGCTCTTGGATGTGGAGGCGCTGGCCGCTCGGGTCGAGCCACAGCAGCACGGCGGTGCGCAGCGCGAGCGTCCGCCGCAGCAGCTGTAGCGCAAAATCGACGGCTTGGTGGATCTCGTCGACCCCGGAGCGCAGCAGGCGCTCCTCGTCGCTCGTGGCGACGCCGCGGGCGCCGAGCGCGCTCGCGCCGCTCGGCGCGGTCACCAGCCGGTACGAGCGCGCCGCCTCACGGACGCGCGTCAGCTCGGCCTCCACGCGCCCCCGGGACAGCGCGCGGATGCGCGTGATCTCGGCACGGAACACCAGCGCGTTGAGCGTCGCGAAGCCGGTGAGCAGCGCCGCGTGCGGCCAGACGGCGTGCAGCCAGTCCGCCCCGAGCACCCAGCGCTGCAGCAGCACCTCCAGCCCCAGCGCGAACACGACGGCGCTGGCCGCGGCGAGCGGCCGCGCGAAGGCGGCCGCCAGCATGGCCAGCGCGTAGAGCAGCGGGTAGTACGGCCCGCTCAGGCCCCCGGGGCTGACGAGGACGACGGCGTAGCCGAGCACCATCAGGTGCGCGAAGAGCGCGCTGTCGAGCCCCGTGACGTGCGCCCCCTCCAGCCGCCGCAGCCGCAGCACCAGGCGGTGCAGCGCCGCCGCGACCAGCACGAGCCCGAGCGTCGCCAGCACGAGCGGGGGCGGCGACGCCTTGGCGGCGAGCACCAGCGCCCCCCCGAGCGCGAGCGCGCTCGCGAGCCCCGCGGAGCGGAGGGCGACCCTTCGAACGGCGAGCGAGGCGCGCACCAGCGGATCCATGGCAGCGCCGCCGAGTACCAGCGCGCCGCGACGCTGGCCCAGTTCGCGGGCAGGACAGGTGGGTGCATGTAGGTGGGCGCGTGCCGGCGCCGCCGCGCGTTCCCCTCGCGGCGCGTTCGCGCGAGAGTCGTGGCGGTGAGGCTCGGCCTACGCGTCCGTATCGTCGTGCTCTTGGGGGCGCTCCTCGGGCTCACCTTCGCGCCCCTCTACTTCGCCATCAGTACCTACGCGCAGCTCAGCTTGCAGCGGGCGCGCGAGGACTCGGCGCGCTCGCTCGGGCGCGTCATCGGGGCCTATGTGTCGGTGGCGCGCGTCGAGCGCTCGCCCGTCGCCCTCGACTCCCTCCTGGAGGCCCAGGTCGGGGGCTCCGGGGTCAGCGCCATCGGCGTGTACGGCCCGGACGGTCTGCAGCAGGCGGCGCGGGGGGAGCGCGAGCTGCTTCCGGCCCGCGTCGTGGCCGCGACGGAAGAGCTCACCAGGCTGCAAGGCGAGCACGGCGCTGCGCTCGCGGTGCGCATCCCCGACGCCCACGGTGCGGTGGTGACCGTGCTGCGCGTCGACGATGAGGTG
>WBZO01001960.1_pt1 | contig 29090 bp, 27 predicted proteins | sample 5204261 | NCBI WGS metagenome assembly WBZO01 (sample SAMN12412400, study PRJNA552823) | activated sludge metagenome | isolation source: activated sludge from anammox sidestream of wastewater treatment plant... | place: USA: North Carolina | collected 2017-09
GATTGATGGACCGGAATGAATCTTCGACTACTCCGTTGAATACCATCGTTGAAGAATACTATCTCAGAGCTAAGATATATAATTAAGCTAAATTCCCCATCCATAGAAATTTACTGCGAATTGTCGGTTATATTCTAAATTATGAGTAAATATCGAAAAATGTCATTTTTCCGCGTTAAATCCTTATTGGATTTAGGGGATAAAATGACACCTTACCTAAAAAATTTAGACTCTCTGATCAAGAATTACCTGATCTGCACCATCGGAAAATCTACCGACAACAACAACAGTATTCTCAGTCACAGGTTCTTCATCTGCGAAGAGGAACTTTGTCCCGACAGCTGGTTGCAATCCTGCCTCCGTATCACTGTAGAATGGATCGGTTGCCGTTGAGTTATAAGACACTCCATTTATTGTAAGTATTAGATACTCGAGCTTTACATGATCAGTTCCGCCCTGATAGGTCACTTCAACGGAGTCTGGACCTACATACCTTGCAGTTGCAGCAATGCTCTTTGATCCTTGAACCGTCCCTGTCATACCGAACACAAAGGCCGCAATGACTGCCGCGAGGATCACGACGATAGCGACCATGAGGATAACCCCGATCACTGGGGATACTGCCTCTTCCTCGTTTCTGATTGCCTTCATAATTGAAACCACCTTAACGTTTCAGCACTGCCCATCGTTGCGGGCAAACACTGTGCATTCCAGTAATCTCTCGCTTTTCTATACATTTGTTCGGACAGTGAAGGTTCATAATATCGATTAATCACGCTCTGATTGCGAATTGGAAGAATATTTGAGGATATTATTGGATACGTGGGGCACGCTACAAGAGGTGGTAGACAATGATGGTGAAAGAGTGCTCACGATTGCTACAACATCGAATAAGGCATCAATTGCAGGATCATGAGGACGATACCGTATCGTCTTGGATTGGGAATGTCGCCATAAGAAGTTCCACCTTCAAACCAGTACTCTTGCTGGTTGCTATACATATATTCGGCTCGTGAAAGTTCACGGCCGAGATGAATCAGGTGCAGATCCTAAAACGTGTGGAGCCGGGAATAAAGAAGGAAGTGAGGATGCCGTTACCCTGTTTGAAGGTCATTTTCAGGATATTGTGTTCCCCAGGGAAACCGTTCGACCTGGGTAACAATCGCACAAATCAAGGGCATGGCTCAAACTCCTGGCGTGTGGCATTGTAGGCCATATTCTTAAAGAACATGGAACGGGCCAGGTGTACGTTATGCGTTTCTCTTTGATATCCCGCTGTTGTATCGTCAACATTCGTGTATTTTAGTGCATCACGCTTATAGCTCTTCGCACAAACACTGGTCGGGTCCGATGTATTCTGCATGCATTTTAAAAATGTATTATGGGTTGTAAGGTTTGTGATCTGGGGGGTGTCTCGGTAACATGCTTCTGCCGCATCGATGAATTGTTTGTCATCACTCGTGTAGTCGGTTGGTGTTGCGGTTGATGTCTCCATTATTTCCATTGTTGGAGTGGTTGGGGCCATCACAACGGGATCAGCATCTTCCATGGTAATCGGTTGCTGTTGTATACATCCGCAGGTTGCAGTGAGTAACATTATAATAGTAGCAATAGTGAGGAAATGGCAGCTTCTCATATGCATACGGTCTTTTTAGTCGTGATATTATTTTTCACTTCGGAAACTTCATGGACGGATAGGTGCTCAAGATTGCAGGATTTGGCTCCGTTTGCATCCAAATCAACCAATACTATGGTTTTTGGGGAATCGGTCAAGAGAATATGCAATGCATTTGAGTTTTATTTCCTTCAAATCGTTTTTAAAACAAATCCCTCTTACCTCTCCCCCAAATGTTCTCTTCACAAGGAGGTAACCCCACGAATCTTTTCCTCATTTCTTCGGATCAAGACACGTTTTTCCTTTCGAAATGAACAAGGAGAGAGGTAACCTGGAAATGCCGGGAAAAAAGGGTGGTGAGAATTAGCGGCAGCCACAGTCCTGCATCGACGCAATGATCCCGTTGACGAAGTCGATCAGCAGGTCTGCCTGCTCATCGGTAAGATCCTCTCCCCGGATCCTGTTGACAAACTTGTTGAAGGCAAGGAGGGTGGTGGCAGCCCGGCTGCACGCTCCCCGGTCGATCAGGCTCTGGGTATTGTCAAGATAGGACAGGAGCACCATCTCCCGCTGGAGGGGGAGGGGCAGGTCGATGACCATGGACCTCAGTTCGGTGATGCCACCGGTGGGAGTGAGGACCGTGATCGTCGCGGTGTCGGAACCGGTCATGCTGTCATCGTCGGTCACCGTGAGAGTGACCGTGAAGTCCCCTGCCGAGGGATAAATGTGGGTCACGGTGACCCCTGAGCCGGTGGTCCCGTCGCCGAAGTCCCAGGCATAGGTGACGATGCTGCCATCGGGATCGGAGGATCCGCTCCCGTCAAGGGTCACTGCCCCGCAGCGGAAGACCGTCTGGTCCAACCCGGCGTCCGCAACCGGTGCCTCGATGGTGATGAGCCTGCCGACCCCGCCGGTATACGACTCCCGCCGTGCCGTAGTCCACCAGACAGAACCTTCGGGGGAGATAGCAATGCTCAACGGAGACTCCCCGGATGGCACCGCCATCGTCTCGATGGTCGCGGTCTCCTGGTCAAAGACCCCGATCGAGTATCCCATCAGGGAGGCAAGCCAGATATCTCCCTCCGGGTCCTCAGCGATGAAATGGGTGTCGAGCAGGGTGTCAAAGACATCATACCAGGTCGCGACCCCCGTCCCGGGCGTCTCCCCCTCGACAAACCGGATCAGGAGACCGGCGTTCTTGTCGGTGAACCAGACCTCTGCCGGGTCCTGGCCGTTGGCGATGATCCCCCAGGGAGTGTTGGGGAACCGGGGAAGCGGGCCGTTGGTCAGCGTCACCGTGGGGGATGTATCGGTCCAGTCCATCCAGACAGTCATCGCGCCCGTTGCCTGGTCATCGAGGCGGGCAAGGGCAGGCTTTGCCGGCCCCCAGCTCCGGATCGTGAACCAGACCGTGCCATCATCTGCGAGATCGATCTCGACCGGGTATCCCAGCGGATCGGCAGTAGCCGGCAGAAGGTAGGCAGTCCATTCGGCGGTATCAGGGTCATACACCCCGATGCAGGGGGTTGCTGACCAGCCGGTGAACCAGACCCTCCCGTCGGGTGCTACCGTCACCCCGTACGGCGATACATCGTCAGGGAAATCTACGGATGGTAAAAACTGTTCGAATTCGTGGGTGGCCGGGGAGAACCTGACCAGGCTGCCGAACTGGTCCGAAATCCAGATTGTCCCGTCAGGTGCAGGGGCAAGGGTCTGGAAGTGTGCTGAAAAATCATCGGGACTGTACTTGACAAAAACCTCGTCAGGCAGAACGAACAGAAACAGGTCAGCGGCCGGGTCATCGGATTCCGGATTGCTGGTGAACCAGACCGAGCCGTCTTCAAGGACGATGATATCGTACGGGGCTGCTTCCGGAAAGAGATCAGGATCCACCGGCCATTCCATGGTCGTCCCGCTCAGATCCCAGGCCGCAGCAGGGGCGGCTGCCAGGAATCCTGCGATGAGAACCACGAAGAGTAATACCCTCCATTGTTTCATAGTGGAACATGCCGGGCACCACTATTAAAACATGATCCTGGTCGCGTCCCGACCCGGAACGAAAAGAAAGACCTGCGGGAGGATGAACGGGGGGAATCCTCAATCGCCTCCCCGTCAAGGCTTGCGCCTGGTACAGCCATCAGGAAGAGGTCGGCACTGCCTGCACGCTCCCTCACCGTGCAGACCTCCATTGGCTCCCCGTCCTGATCCGGCACAACCTCAGGTGAACACGCCCCCTGAAGGAAGTTCCGGCTCACCCCGGCCTCACGCTGTAATGCCCTGACCTGCTCATCACCGCCCCCTGGATCGCCCCGTCCACAAATCCCTTCGCCTTCGAAAATGCCAGCTCGATCGAGCAGTCATGGGCCAGGTACCCTGCCATTGCCGCAGAGAAACAACACCCTGAGCCATGCACCGCAAAGGCGTACTTCGGGGACTTCAGCATCATCTCCGTATCCGGTCCCACAAGGATGTCAACCGCGTCGTTACCGGGAAGATGGCCGCCGGTCACCACGACATAATCAGGTCCGAGGTCGAGGATCGTCCTTCCTGCCTCCTTCATCTCGGGAATGGTGGAGATCTGTTTCATCCCGGAGAGAACGAGGGCTTCGGGGATGTTCGGGGTGACCACCGTTGCCCTGGGGAGAAGGGTGCAGAGAAGGATGCCGGTCGCATCCTCGTCCAGGAGGCGGCTGCCGCTCGTTGCCACCATGACAGGGTCGAGGACGAGCGGGATTTCGGGAGGGAGGGCACGGGCGACCGCCCGGATCATCCCGGCAGAGCAGAGCATCCCGGTCTTGATGGCCCGGACGGGGAAGTCCTCGAGGACAGCCCTGATCTGGAGGGTCACCATCGCTTCCGGGACCATCGAGACCCCAAACACCTCCCGGGTGTTCTGGGCGGTAATGGCCGTCACTACCGAGGTCCCCCAGATCCCGAGGGCAGCAAAGGTCTTCAGGTCAGCCTGGATCCCCGCACCTCCCCCGGAATCAGACCCGGCGATCGTGCAGGCGGCAGGGGATGCAGCGGTACTCATATCCTGACATGGGAAGGTCTGGGAGTAAAATGCTTTCGACAAACCGAAACACCCCCCATGACTCCTGGCCTGCGACGTTCCAAACGGGATTGATTGAACCAGGAGGATTGACAATAATTTATACCACCACCTGTATAGTCATGCGTAAATAAGGGAGGTGCGATACTCACGAAACCATTCCTGATCATCAGCATCGTGCTCGCCGCACTGATGCTTGTCGCGGTCATTCCGGGCGCAGCGGCAGAAGAGGCAACCGGATCGATCTTCCGGATACAGGTCACCGGACCGGGCGGAAACCATCTGGTCCTCGACCAGCAGCAGGAGGAGGGAGAAATTACAGTACATCCTGGTGACAGGCTGGTCATCACGGGCATGGCACGGAAGGAGGGGAGAGGTGCCCTCACCTTCACACTCTTCGATGCCACCTCAGAGCCCTGGCAAACCCTCCGCACCCTCCCGTTCCATGAGCAGACCAGAAAAGAGGCGAGGGTTATCCACCAGAGGTTCATTGCTGATGAAACCATGGTCGGATCACCCACCCTTCTCTACTTCAGGGTCAGCTCCGGGAGCGGAGATGAGCTGGACTGGGCGAAGATCACGATCACGGTCATTGATGATGACCGCCCACCCCGTGAACATCCTGCAGAGAAACCAGAACCACCGATCAACCAGAGAAAGGAGAACGGAGAAATCGGGAAGAACTGGAGTACCAGCCAGAAGAATACGGAAATAAGAAACACTTCCTACAGGTATCATGCCACCCGTGCCTGAAGTATGGCACGATTCCAACGTCCGCGTGAACCGGTCCGATCTCATTTTTCAGGGTTTTTAAAACCCCCTTCTCCGGAACGAAGCCACCCCTTTATAAAGCGATACTATTTATCCCCCTATTCCTGATACTCATACCATGGACGAACCCCCGGGCATCCTGCAGGAGACCGGGACGCACGGGACCAGCCCCGGGAGGTACCAGTATCTCCTCCGGGATGGCAGCGAGGCATCCTTTGTTGCCGAAGGCACCCGCCTCTCCCGGAAGCACCAGCAGGAGGAGGCACTCTACTGGTTCGACCGGGCCCTGCAGAAGCGTCCGGACTATCCCCCAGCCCTCCTCGGCAAGGCGTTTGCCCTTGGGAAGATGGGAAGGTATGACGAAGAGATCCGGTGCTGTGACCGCGTGCTTGCAGAGGAGCCCGGCTCGGTGGACGCCCTCATTGAGAAGGCGTATGCACTCGGAAAACTGGGCCGGTTTGCAGAGAAGATCGCCTGCTGTGACCAGGCCCTTGCAGTCGATCCCACGTCTGCGGAGGCATGGAACAGCAAGGGCCAGGCGCTTGGCATGCTTGGCTGGTTCGAAGAAGAGCTCGCCTGCTGTACCAGGGCAACCGACCTCCGCCCGCGGTACATCGGGGCATGGGTGAACGCCGGCCATGCCCATATCCATTTAAAAAACTACCCGGAGGCGGTCCAGGCCCTGAACCGGGCAATCCAGGTCTACCCCCGCTACGCAGCGGCCTGGGTGAACAAGGGGATCGCCCTCTGCGGGCTCCACGAGTACCATGCCGCGGTAGAGTGCTTTGAGACCGCCGGGCAGGAGTCGCCCGGAAACAGGAGGATCCTGTACTGGAAAGGCCTTGCCCTCTCCCGGATCGGCCACTACCCGGAGGCGGTCACCTGCCTCTCCTCCCTCGTCGCCCGGGATCCCGGGTATGCCGACGCATGGGTCATCCTCTCCAACTGCCATTTCATGCTCGGGAACCTGGACGAATCGGTCCGCTGTTTCATGACCGCCTACGGTATCGACAAGAACGATATCAGGGAGCTGGTGAAAAAAGGCATCATCAGCTGGCGGCAGGGCAACAGTCCCGAGGCGCTCCGGTGCATGTCTGGCGTCTTTGGGATACTCCTGCGCTGAATCCTTCAAAAAAAACACTTTTTCCCTTTCACCAATCGGGACCGGGTGCTCCGTGATAAAGTTTTATGAGCAGGAGCTACAAATAGAAGAGGCAGTCGAACACTGGGAAACGGTCACGGTGAAGCGAGGAGCAGCACCGGAATCTGCACGGCACACGGGTTATCGGCGGTGCAGCCTGGTGCGGAAGTGTGTTGCCGTGCCACCCGGGCGTGCGGTGAAAAGATCGGTACCGTTATGCGGACCACTCACCATAGCACGTTGAACAAGGCTCCCTTTCTCCCGAATACGATACCTACCACCCCCTGATACCATGACATCACGAATGCATGCCCCCCACACCACCTGTCCCGGATGCCGGGAGGAGGTCTACCTGGAAGAGCTCGTGAAAGGGCGCTGCCCCCTCTGTGGATGTGAGTTCGAGGAATTCGATACCCAGGAGACCGAGATCGAGGACTTCATCGAGCGGTCCGACCTCCCCTGGCTCGTCTTCAACTACTTCCTCTTCAAGCGCTTCCTCGAGATCGGGGCAAGCCCTGTCCAGATCATGCAGTTCGTTGCCACCTTCAACGACCAGGACCTGACAGGGAGCAACGGGAAGCCTGACACGACCTTCCAGCTCCAGGTCCCGATGCAGTTCCTCGACCGGATCCGGCCGAAGCGGTGTGCCACCTGCGGGAAGATTTTCTTTGCCCATGGCAGGAAGATGGCCACAGGCGACCTTGCCACCCCCGGCCTCACCAACCGGTACTACTGCAGCAGGTGCTGAAACCCCCCCTCTTTTCTGGAAGAATATCTCGCGACCGTTTTCTTTGAAGGATATCGTGAATAGAGGTTCCTCCCTACTGTGGGCAGCCACCCCCCAACCCCCGCACGCGATGCACGCCGCCGCCCCCGGAGGGCGCCCCGGCGGCGGCTCAGTGACGGTTCACTGGATATGTGATGGGTGAAGGTAACCAGAGAGGGGAGGAAAAACAAATGGACAGGATGCATTATGGGGGCAGCCGCCCCCCGACCCCCGCACGCGATGCACGCCGCCGCCCTCGGAGGGCGCCCCGGCGGCGGCTCAGTGACGGTTCACATGAGATATAGTGAAAGAAGAGATGTCTCTCATTCTGAAGACCGGGAGGAAAACCGCTGGAATAGGATGCATTGTGGGGGCAGCCGTCCCCAGACCCCCGCAGGCGATGCGCTCCCTGAGAACGCCCTGGCGACTGATCAGTGACGGTTCATGAATACCTGGTGAACGAAGGGATATTCTCAAATTCTCAAAAGAGGGAGAAATAGTGCCCCGATGAAACGGGATTATCTCTCCTGTTCGAAAAAAATTGTTGGGGCCGGATCGGCTGCCCTCCCCCCAAAAAATCCCATGATTCCCTATCGGATCACCATCATACGGAATGAAAATGGCGGAGCCATTTTCAAATAAAAAATCCGGATCCTAGTACGACCGGCCCACGAGCGCCCCGGTCCCCGGCTTCCCGCAGGAGATGCAGGCACTGCCGCCGGCGCAGGAGAACCCTGCCTGCACCTCGGTGCCGAGCACGCTCGCGTTCACCGTCTCCTCGATGAAATCGGCACATGCCCGCTCCCCGCACCAGGGGACGATCGCGACCCCCTTCTCGATCGCGACCGAGAGCTCCTCCATCGTGTCGACAACCTTGGCATGCGACAGGAGATGCTCCTCCCCCCTCCTCGTGAGCGTGCTGGTGAACCTGGCCAGCAGATCGGCCACCCCGAAGGTGAGCGATGCCCTCGGGACCGTTGACTTGTTGCCGAACCGGGTCACCGCCGTCACCTGCCCGGCATCCAGGTCGCGGGGCCCGACCTCCAGCCGGAGCGGGACCCCCCGCATCTCCCAGTAGTAATACTTGGCCCCCGGCCGGAGGTCGCGGCGGTCCACCTTCACCCGGAGCCCGGAGGCCACCAGCTCCTCCTCGATCACCCGGGCAGCCACGAGCACCTCCTCCTTCCGCTTCCCGATCGTGATCGGCACGATCACCACCTGGACCGGTGCGACTGCCGGCGGGAGGACGAGTCCCTTCTCGTCGCCGTGCATGCTGATCAGGGCGGCGATGCACCGCTCGGAGATCCCGTAGCAGGTCTGCTGGGCGAACTGCTGCTCCCCGGCAACGTCCTCGTACGTGATCGCAAACGTCTTTGAGAAGTGGTCGCCCAGGTGGTGCACCGTACCGATCTGGAGTGTCCGCCCATCGGGCATGATCGTGTCGACCGCTATAGTATAGTCAGCCCCCGGGAACTTGTCCCAGTCCGGCCGCTTCGAGACGATCACCGGCACGCAGAGCGTTGCATAGAACCGCTGGTAGAGCGCAAGCGCCGCATGCACCTGCGCCTCGGCATCCTCCCAGGTGGCATGGACCGTGTGCGCCTCCTTAAACGACGTGATCTCCCGGAGCCGGATCAGCGGCCGGGTATGCTTCGTCTCGTACCGGAACGTGTTCACGATCTGGTAGACCCGGAGCGGGAGGTCGGCATGGGAGCGGACCCAGAGGTGGTACATCGGGTAGATGGCACACTCGCTCGTCGGCCGGAGCGCCAGTTTCACCTCGAGCGGGGACAACCCCCCGTGGGTCACCCAGTAGACCTCGTCCTCGAACCCCTTGATGTGCTCCCCCTCCTTGGCAAGCTCGGTCTCAGGGATCAGGAGCGGGAAGAGCGCCTCTGCGTGGTCCACGTCAAGGAGCGCCCGGAGCTCGCCGTACACGTTCCTCCGGAGAGCAAACCCGAACGGGTACCAGACGTACAGCCCCTTGACCGGGTACCGCACATCCATGATCTCGGCACGCCATAACAGCTCGTTGTACCAGCCGCTGAAATCATCCTTCGGCGGCAGTGCACCCAGATCGTCGTCCATATTTTCAAAAACCTCAAACTACCAGAGCTATGACTGCCGGCGTAATAAATGCCTCTGTGACCGCTGCAAGGAAGACGAGCGGGAGGACCGCGTAACAGAACAGCCGGCCGGACCGGACCGCTTCGGCTGCTGCATCCCCCTCCGCGTGCCACTCCCTCCAGAGCGACCGGGCAAGAAGGAACCCGAGCGTCCCTGAGATGAGGAAGGCCGGAATCTCGAAGATCCCGTGCGGGAGGAGCCCGGCGGCGACATACAGCGCCCCCTCCTCCTGGCGGACCACCTCCATGATCGAGCCGATCACCACCCCGTTTGAGAGGATCACAAACGCCGTCACGAGCCCGAGCGACGCCCCGCCGAGGAACATCACCAGGCATGCCTGGAGGTTGTTCAAAAAGAGCGTCGCGGCAAGGAGCGGTGCCGATGCGTCGATCACCTCCCCGAGGATCGCCTCCCGGAAGAGCTCGAGGAGCTGCTGCCCGGCGGCCGGGTCTGCCACCGTCATGATCACGCCAAGGAGCACCGAAACGGCAAAGAGGGCACAGGTGAGGACCGCTGCCCTCGACCATTCAGACATAGAGCACCATCCGGACCATGTCCCTGATCCCCGGGGCAAGCCCGACCGTGATCATGGCAAGGACGATCAGGTGCCACAGGATCGCCGGTCCCTCGTCCCGGTACCGCTGGAGGATCCAGATCCCCGGGAAAAGGACCGCGAGCTTGAGCGGGAACATGACAAATGCCGTACCGGTCAGTTCGATCAGGTTCGAGCCGACGACATGCACCTCCATGTAATCGATCTCGTGCAGGTCGATCCCGTAACTCGTGGCACTGGCATCGAGCATCTGCCCGAAGATCAGCGCAAGGTAGAGCGGGTCGGCAGCATACGTCCACCCGAGGAGGTACCGCATCGCGGCATACACGAGGATCGTGCTCGCGATCCCCATCCCGAGGATCGTGGCGAGCACCGGGATCGAGATCATCCCGTTCTCCAGCCCGAAGGACACGAGCAGCCCGGCGATCGCAATGCAGGCCGCCACCCCCGTGCCGGCATACCATGCTGCGTAGTCCCGGACCACCCCCGCTTTTGCGGCGTACGCGGTCAGCACCAGCACGGTGACCGTGAAGAAGAAGAGGACGAAGTAGATCAGCGGCGTGATCAGGAGATACTGCCAGGGGGGGCTGATCATCCCGGTATCCTCGACCACCCGCAGGAGCCCCCCCAGAACCACGTAGGGGAGCGTGGCGAGGATGAACCGGCAGTCCACCTGGACGATCTTCGAGCGGGAGAGCCACCGGTAGATCAGGTAGAGGGCGAGGATCAGGACAAGGGCGTAGGTGAGCGTATCGACAATATTGTATGGTTGTCCATAGACTATGGGATCAATGTAATATTTGTAGATGAAATCCCTAATCATTGCCTGATCTAAATGAGCGCGGATCGTATTAAAGTACTGAAGCAGAAAGGCACGGAGAAGTCCCGGTGGATGCAGCTCCCGCGGGACGTCGTGATAGGCCACGAGGTGCTGACCCATCTTTCGGCAGTCTGCTCCGACCTCCGCCTGGGCAAATCCGTGCTCGTCATCACCGGGACCCATACCCGTGACCTTGCCGGGGAGCAGGTGATCGGCATCCTGTCCGGGCAGTACGACGTGACCCCGTTTGTTGCCGGCACCATCAGCATGGAGGTGATCCGGGAGGCAGAACAGGCAGCAGCGGGCAAAGACTTCGTCATCGGGGTGGGGGGTGGCAGGGTGATCGACACCGCAAAGATCGTCTCCTACAACCTCGACCGGCAGTTCATCAGCGTGCCCACGGCAGCCTCCCACGACGGGATCGCCTCTGCCCGGGCCTCGGTCCCGATGGTCGAGGGGAGCGTCTCGCTCGAGGCCCACCCCCCGATCGCCATCGTCGCCGACACCGGCCTGATCGCACGGGCCCCCCACCGGCTCCTCGCCGCCGGCTGCGCCGATATCCTCTCGAACTACACCGCCTGCCTCGACTGGGAGTTTGCCCACCGGCTGCGGGGGGAGCCGGTCAGCGAGTATGCTATCGCCCTCTCGCGGATGACCGCCGAGCTCCTGATGAAGAACGCAAAGTCGATCCGGCCCCGTCAGGAGGAGAGCGCCTGGTTCGTGACAAAAGCCCTCGTCTCATCAGGGGTGGCGATGAGCATCGCCGGCTCCTCCCGGCCGGGTTCCGGCGGGGAGCACAAGTTCGGGCACGCCCTGGAGCGGCTGGCACCGGGAAAGGCCCTCCACGGGGAGGCGTGCGGGATCGGGACGATCATCACCATGTACCTGCATGGTGGGGACTGGCGGGAGATCCGGGAGGCCCTCCGCGAGGTCGGTGCCCCCACCACCCCCAGGGAGCTGGGCATCCCCGATGAGATCGCGGTCGAGGCGATCATCTCCGCAAAAGAGATCCGGCCCGAGCGGTTCACCATTCTTGACATGGGGATCTCCCGGGAATCGGCAGAACACCTGGTACGCATGCTGTATGTGGAGTGAAAGGCCAATGGCGGAAATAAAACCGAAAGTGACCCTGATAGGGAAAGAACTGGCAAAGAACGGCCTTGAATTCATCTACGAGGGATCGATCGCTGAATGCAGCGCATGCAAGCTGAAATCGGCCTGCAACAACCTGAAGAAAGGGCGCCGCTACCGGATCGTGGGGGTACGCTCCATCGAGCATACCTGCACCGTCCACCTCAACGGGGCACAGTCCGTCGAGGTCGTGGAATCGCCGATCCCGGCCCTCCTCCCTGCGGACATGAGCATAAAGAATACCAAGATCCAGTTCGAGTGCTCGTGCAACCGGGAACTCTGCCCCAACTATCCCTTCTGCCGGCCGGACGGGATCATTGAGCGGGAGAAGTACATCGTCGTCAACGTGATCGGAGGCGCCCCTGAACAGTGCGAGAAGGGGCGTACCCTCCAGTTCGTCGAGCTCATCCCCGTCTGACCGGGGCATCGCTTTTTTTAGGACTACCCATGGGATCGCTCGAAGGGGAGGAGAAGAAACTGCCAGCCCCTCTCTCACGGGCGGTCCTGCATTCCCTGACGCGGGCAGGACCCTCTTTACCAGCGGGCGACAAGCCAGAGCTGCCACGCCGTTGAGAGGACCTCTGGAAGACCCTGCAGCGGGGCGAGCCAGCGGCGCGGGATCGCGGGAAGCCCGTACCGGGCTCCGGCAAGCGACCCGGCGATCGCCCCGACCGTGTCTGCATCGCCGCCGAGGTTCACGGCCGCGACCAGCGTCTCCTCGAAGTGCTCCTGCTCCATGAAGACCGAGAGGGAGGCATGGGTGGCAAGGAGACAGTCGAGGCCGGGAACCGGGTCATGCTCCCGGAACGACCCGAGCATCCCGGCCACCTCCCGGTTCCGGCAGCGGGAGAGTGCACGCCGGAAGGCCTCCTCCCTCTCCCTCCCCCGGCAAAGGTCGCTTACCATCCGGTTCACAAACGACGAGCAGGCGCCCGCGACCGGGTCATAATGGGTGAGGCGGGAGCATGCCATGCTGTACACCTCCACCTCGGGGCCGCCGTACCAGATGCCGATCGGCGGCCCCCGCATCACGCTCCCGTTGCTCCGGCTCCCCTGGTTCATCTCGTGGGCTGCCCGGGCGGCATCCCGGGGATCCATGCCGAGGAGCACCAGGTCAAATACCCGCCGCGACGTCGGCCCGTACACGGCGGGATCAGAGCGGTACGCCTGCACCAGCTCCGCCATCATGTCCTCCGGTGAAAATCCACGGGAGCGGACCAGGGAGCGGGCGACTGCAAGGGCCTGCTCCGTGTCATCCGTAAAAGTGCCCGGTTTCCGCCCTCGGTGATACGAATACCCCATCTCCCTGACCTTTTCCGTCGGAGAGGCCAGCCCCTCAAGGGGCGCACCAAACGCGTCTCCCACAGCGAGTCCTACGAGGGATCCGGCCGCATGCAAAAGCTGGATATAAACTTCACCAAAAAGGTATATCACGTTCCCACAATAAGAAGTGACGTGAAGAAAGGTGATAGTGTGCAAAAGGAAGAGTTACTCCATCTCCACATGCTGATGATCCACATCAAAAAGTACTACGAAAACATCACCAACGACGAAATTCCCACAAAACATTACTCCTCTCTTGCTGTTTCTCCCGTCCACATCCACAAGAACAAGAAGTGCCACAAGGAGGCCATCCTTGCCCTGGGCGAGGACATCGTCAGCCACCTCCATGCCCAGCGGCCAGCCGTCAAAGTCACGAGCGAGATGGTGCCCGGAAAAGTTGCCGCCGAGCAATAACTCTTTTATGAGCGTTCCGGATATCCACCGGGAGATCATTGCCCTCATCTTTTCCAAACACCCTTCGCCTGCCGACGTCACGCGGCTGAAGATCGAGGTCTGCCGGAACCACCACCTCGATTCCGTCCCCAGGAACTCTGCCCTCCTTGCTGCGGCCCTCCCGCACGAACGGTCTGCCCTGCGATCCCTCCTCCTTGTCAAGCCGACCCGGACGCTCTCAGGGGTCGCTCCCGTTGCCGTGATGACCTCCCCTGCCCCCTGCCCTCACGGGAAATGCCTCCCCTGCCCGGGGGGCCCGGAGCACCCGTATGCCTCCCCCCAGTCCTATACCGGGGAAGAGCCGGCAGCCCTCCGGGCACGGGAGCACGAGTATGACCCCTTTGCGCAGGTCACCGCCCGTCTCGGGCAGTTCGAGCTCCTCGGCCACCACGTCGACAAGGTAGAGCTGATCGTCATGGGCGGGACCATGACGGCACGGCCGGAGTCCTACCAGGAATGGTTCGTCGCTTCAGCAGTCCGGGCCATGAACCAGTACCGGGGCGGGCACGGGGGGAGTACGACCGCCGGGATCTTCCGCCAGAACGAGTACTCCCCGGTCCGGTGCATCGGCATCACCTTCGAGACCCGGCCGGACTGGTGCCGGGAGGAGCACATCCGCCTGATGCTCTCGCTCGGGGTCACGAAGGTCGAGCTCGGGGTCCAGCAGCTGGACGATGATCTCCTCGCCTTCAACCAGAGAGGCTGCACCACGAAGGACACGATCGAGGCAAACCGGATCTGCCGGGATGCCGGCCTCAAGGTCGGGTTCCATGTCATGCCAAACCTCCCCGGGGCGACGATCGGGAAGGACCGCCGGATGTTCGAACAGCTCTTCTCGGACCCCTCCTTCCGGCCCGACTTCCTGAAGATCTACCCCACCCTGGTCACACCCGGCTCCGCGATCGAGCGGCTCTGGCAGGAGGGATCGTACGCACCATACGACGAGGATGACCTGATCGACCTTGTGGCCTATGGAAAATCCCTCCTCCCCGAGTACGTCCGCCTCCAGCGGATCCAGCGGGACATCCCGGCAAAACTGATCGTGGCCGGTTCCCGGCACAGCAACTTCCGGCAGCTCTGCCAGAACAGGCTGATCAGCCAGGGAAAACGGTGCCGGTGCATCCGCTGCCGGGAGGCAGGCCGCCTTGCGGGAGATGGCCCCCGGGAGCTCCGGGTCCTCCGGTATGAGGCAGTGGGGGGCAGGGAGCATTTCATTTCGGTGGTCTCCGGCGACTCCCTGGTCGGGTTTGCCCGGCTCCGTACCGGGGGAGATCGGTGGATGGAAGAGACCGCTGAAGCCGCCCTCCTCCGCGAGCTCCATGTCTACGGGAGCATCGTCCCGCTCGGGAGCCAGCCGGCACCGGACCAGCGGCAGCACCGGATGGTGGGCCGAGACCTGCTTGCCGCGGCAGAGGAGGAGGCAGCCGCTGAGGGATACCGTGAGATCGCCGTGATGAGCGGGATCGGCGTCCGGCCCTACTACCGCCGGCATGGCTATGAGCGGAGAGGCCCGTACATGGGAAAGGGACTCCCATGAAAGCGGCTACGATCGGATTTCTCAGGCAGCGGTTTGCCGAGTACTACCGGACGGCGCCCCTGAGTGCTCCCCCATCCGTGGAGCAGCGGGAATGGGCCTTCGTCCTCTTCGATCCTGGGTATCCCGAGATCCGGATGCGGCGGCACATCGGGTACCCGGGAAAGACCGAGCTCTTCGAGTACATCCGGAGTGTCGCCCCGGCCCACCTCTACTACTCGTCGGCCTACTACCTCCTCCCCCATGCCCCCACGATGGGCGAGAAGGGATGGCGCGGAGCGGACCTGATCTTCGACCTCGATGCCGACCACATCCTGCGGGGCCCGTACGAGGTCATGCTTGCCCGGGTCAGGGAGGAGACCCTCAAGCTGGTCGGGATGCTCACCGGAGAACTCGGGTTTGGTGAGCATGAAATCCACCTCGCCTTCTCGGGGGGGAGGGGCTACCATATCCACATCAGGGATATCGCGGTGAGGGGGTGGGGGAGTGCCGAGCGGCGGGAACTCGTGGACTATGTCTGCGGGATCGGGCTTGACCCCGGCATCATCCTCTCCCTCCCCTCACCTTCACCCCGCGGATGGCGCCAGCGATATATAGAGGCACTGACCGAGTACCTCATGATGCTGGAGACGATGGAGCCGAAGGATGCAGTCGCCGAGCTCTCTGCACTGGACGGGGTGGGGAAGGTGACGGCCGAGGAGTTTTTAAAGCGGAGCCCTGCCCTGCGATCGGTTCTCCTGAAAAACCCGGCAGCGATCAACCTCAGGGATGTTGCCGTGGGCAGGGTGCTCCGCTCCCTCTCCTCGGCAAAGGAAGGCCGGTTTGCAGCCCTCCTCCGGAAGAAGGCGGCACTCGCCGATGAACCCGTCACCACCGATATCAAGCGGCTGATCCGGCTCCCCTCCTCCCTCCACGGGGGGAGCGGGCTCCGGGTCACCCCGGTCCCCGTGCGGGACCTGCCGGAGTTCGATCCCCTGACTGACGCGGTGGTCTTCGGGAACCGGTCCGTCAGGGTGGACTGCATCCGGCCGGTGACCATGCCGATCGCCGGTGCAACGTATCGTCTGGAGAAGGGTGAGAACACTGTCCCCGAGGCGCTCGCCGTCTTCCTCTGCTGCCGGGGGCTTGCCGAAGTGGGAGGGGTGAGCGGACATGCACCTCGATGAGCTCCGGACGGTCCTGATCTCCGAGCGGGAGACCGGCCGGCTCCTCCCGCTCCCCCCCGACCTGTACGAGTCCACCGGAAAAGAGCTCGGGTGCCTCCTCTCTGAGGTATATGCAAACGAGGACCCGTTCTCGGATGCGACCCGGATCCAGATCGAGCGCATAGGAAGCATCAGGGAGACCCTCCAGGACCTCTTCAACCTTCGTGCCGAGAAGATCCTCGCGCTTGCCCGGAACCAGGAGGAGGGGCACTACATCGACCGCGACGACCTGAAACGGATGCTTGGAGAAGAGCGGGAGCTCTTCGATGAGATCGTCCTCTCGCTCGGCAAGGCCCGGTGCCGCCTTCTCCCCTCTCCCGGCACCGCCCGCCCGGGCCAGCCTCCTGCCGCAGCAGAGGAGGCCTGCGCCGCCATCCTCGAAGAGGCGGCGGCTCCTCCCGATGTGGTCCTCTCGCGGGTGCTCTCCGATATGGAGCCGTTCATGGGTGTCGATGGCAGAATCTACCAGCTGCAGCAGGGCGATATCGTGACCCTCCCGGTGCGGAACGCAGAAGTCCTCTGTGACCGGCAGATCGTCCTTGCGATCGCAGCACCACCCGCTGCACGGGAAGAATAACGCGGTGTCCCGGCTGGACAGGACTCCCTCTTTTCAGCGGCAGGCAGCCCGGACTGCCAGCGGCACTCCCTGCTCTTCTGGGTCCGTGCCCCTCCCCAAAGAACTATGTGCACTGGAGGGGGAGGATCTATACGATTTATGAACCCTCTCTTAACCTCCATGCCTGGTACCCTCTCCAGGCACAGGGAAATACAATCCCATGCGGGAGCAGCAGGCAGGGGGGAACGGGCATGAAAGTCCTCTCGTTTACCGACCTCGCCCTCCCCGAACCGATCGCAAAAGCGATAAAAGATCTCGGTTTCGAGGAACCCACCCCCATCCAGTCCCTTGCCATCCCCCTGCTCCGGGATGGCAAGGATGTCATCGGGCAGGCCCATACCGGCACCGGCAAGACCGCCGCCTACGGGATCCCCATCGTGGAGCGGGTGGACCCGGCCGGAAAGACCCCCCGGGCGCTCGTGCTCTGCCCGACCCGCGAGCTGGCCATCCAGGTCTCCGAGGAGCTCAGGAAGCTTGCCCGGTATCGGAGAGGGCTGATCATCCTCCCGGTATATGGCGGGCAGCCCATCGAGCGGCAGCTCCATGCCCTGAAGGCCGGTGTCCAGGTGGTGATCGCGACCCCGGGCCGGCTGCTCGACCATATCGACAGGAGATCGATCACCCTCTCGGACGTCGGGACCGTGGTGCTCGATGAGGCAGACGAGATGCTCGACATGGGGTTCCGGGACGACATCGAGGCGATCCTCAAAAAGACCCCTCCCGGGCGCCAGACCGTGCTCTTCTCTGCCACCATGTCAAAGGAGATCCTCGACCTCGCCTCCCGGTACCAGCACGACCCGCGGACCGTCCAGGTGATGCATGACAAGCTCTCGGTCCCGAAGATCGAGCAGTCCTACTTCGAGGTGCGGGAGAGCGGAAAGATCGATGTCCTCTCAAAGCTCCTCGACCTCTACGACCCGCAGCTCACCCTCATCTTTGCCAACACCAAGCGCCGGGTGGACGAGATCGTCTCCCAGCTCCAGGCGCGGGGGTACCTTGCCGAGGGTCTTCACGGGGACATGAACCAGTCCCAGCGCGAGCGGGTCATGGGCAAGTTCCGTGAAGGGAGGATCGACATCCTGATCGCAACCGATGTGGCAGCCCGGGGTATCGACGTCCCTGCCGTTGACCTCGTGGTGAACTTCGATGTCCCCCAGGACCCCGAGTACTACATCCACCGGATCGGGCGGACCGGCCGGGCCGGCAAGGAGGGGAGGTCGTTCACCTTCGTCTCCGGGAAAGAGATGTGGAAGCTCCGTGATATCCAGCGGTTTGCAAAGATGAAGATCGCACTCCAGTCGGTGCCAAAGGAGCATGAGATCGTATCCCGGAAGGCCGAGCTCCTGGCCCGCAGGGTCCGCGACCTGGTCGATGCCGGCAGGCTGGATCCCGAGATCCTCCGGGTGCAGCAGATCATGGGGGAGGAGTATACCTCGCTCGAGGTTGCTGCAGCCCTCCTCTCCCTGTATGCCGGGAGCGGAAAACCTGACAAATGAACATTTCCGGGCACAGCATGACAAAAGGACCGGGATTTTGCGGGCGATTGGTCATCCCGATTCAATAATTATTTATTCGATAACCCACCTACTCTATCTAGCCTGCGCCGTGGTAAAGAACAGAGGGTGAAGAACAGAGGGTGAAGAAAGAGGGTGAAGAACAGAGGATGATCTCAATACTCCTTGTCCATGACAACTCCGACCTGATCGAGAGCACCCGTGCCTCCCTTGAGAAGAGCGGAGAGGTCCGGGTCGACACCGTCCCGACCACCAAACAGGCGCTCGAGATCCTCAAGAACCGGACCTACGATGTGATCGTCTCCTACTACCACCTTCCGGAAGTGAACGGGATCGAGTTCTTCCCCGAGATGAACGGGGTCGAGCTCCTCAAGTACCTCAAGTCCCATGGCAACCCGACCCCGTTTATCCTCTATACACGGATGAAAGACACCCTGGTGCTCGAGGATGTGAACAACGCTACCGAGGTGAAGTTTTCCCGGGGGGAGGACCAGAAAAAGCCGGTCACCGAGCTCCGCGACCTCATCTACCAGCTGGTGATGAGAAAGAAGATGGAGCGGGACCAGGCCCTCCGGACCGAGCTCCTCGACTCGATCCTCACCCTCTCCCCCCTCTGGATCTGCCAGATCCGGGGCGGGGTGATTGACTGGGCAAACCGGACGATGACCGCCGGGCTCGGCCACCCAGAGGGGGGGCTTGTCGGGAAGAACGCCTCCGCCTTTTTTGCCAGCCGGGAGGCCTTTGACCGGGCATCCCGGGAGCTCTCCCTTGATGTCGACCAGGAGGGATGGGGGCATGCGACCACCCAGCTGAAGCGGTGCGATGGCACCCTCGTCCACTGCAGCCTGATGGTCCATGCCCTTGACCCGAAGGATCCCTCCCGGGGCCAGGTCCTCGTCTGCGAGGACATCACCGAGAAGGTCCGGCTCACCGAATCGGTCAGGGAGAGCGATCTCCGGGTCCGCGAGCTCCTCCTCCATGCCAGCAGCCTGATCATCAAGCTCGACCCCGATGGCACGATCACCTTCTTCAACACCTTCGCCCAGGTCTTCTTCGGCTACTCCGAGACCGAGATCATGGGAAAGAAGATCATCGGGACCCTGATCCCGCACCGGAAGGGGGAGGGCCACCAGCTGACCGGCTTTGTCTCTGACATGGGATCCAACGGGGACGGCTATGCCATCCGCATCACCGAGATGCTTCTCCGTGACGGCCAGCCGGTCTGGGTGGCATGGACCAACAAGGCGCTCCGGGATGAAGACGGGCATATCTCGGAGATCGTCTGCATCGGCCATGACATCACCGACCACGAGCACCGGGACCGGAGCCGGATCAGCACCGCCCTCTGGAAGGACCGGGTGATCGCGGACTCAGATGTGACCGATGACGTGTTTGAGACGGTCTTCAACATCTGCCTTGAGATCGCCAAAGAGGGACGGGAGGGAAAGAAGGTCGGCACCGCGTTCGTGATCGGAGATACTGAAAACGTCCTCTCCAAGTCCAGGCAGCTGATCCTCAACCCGTTTGCCGGGCACCGGATTGAGGACCGGATGGTCACGAACCACGATATCCGCGAGAATATCAAGGAGCTGGCCCAGCTGGACGGAGCGTTTGTGATCCGGGGTGACGGGCTGATCGAGGCAGCCGCCCGGTACATCACGGTCGACACGAGCGCTGTCGGCATCGCAAAGGGGCTTGGCACCCGGCATTCATCGGTTGCCGGGATCACGCTCGTCACAAAAGCGATCGGGATCGTGGTCTCCCAGAGCGGGGGAAAGATCTCGATCTTCCGGAACGGCCGGATGCTCCAGGAGATTGGGTGAACCGTGGGGCAGTGCCATCCACACCTATTAATATCACCCCCTACAAACACCACATTGCAGAGAATTATCACTGCATGAGTAGGAATGAATAATCAGAGGAAGTATGGCGGCCCGTCATCGTCCGGACCGCGGACCATGACCAAGACGGTATGTTCAGATTGTGGAAAAGAATGCGAGGTTCCGTTCACCCCCACCCAGGGAAGGCCGGTATACTGCAGGGACTGTCTCCCGAAGCACAGGAAGCCCCGCTACTAATCATCTCTTTTTTATATGAAAATGCCTCCGGCATTTTCATCTCGTATGCATGTGTCCCTTGAAGGAATCATGTAATTTTTTCTGATCCTGCGAAAGCGTCGATCGCTTCATCCCTGTTCCAGGGTACGGCAGGATCCGCCCGGGGAAACCGACGTTCGTATCACCCGGGATCTCGTGAGCGCGATCCGTTCCTGCAGGCATGAGAGCCGGGCACCAGGTACGCTGGGGGAGCATCCCCGCCCGGATCACCCGAATAGTCTATGTCCCCTCGCTGCCCACCATTGATCCATGGCGACCAGTCAGCCGGAGGAGATCCGGCTCTCCCGTTCGCTCGGGCTTGCCGAGATCACCCTCTCGGGGATCGGGATCATCCTCGGTGCCGGGATCTACGCCCTGATCGGGACCGCAGCAGCCGGTGCAGGAAACGCCGTCTGGCTTGCCTTTGCGATCTCGGCCATTGTCGCCCTCTTTTCGGCTCTTTCCTATGCCGAGCTCTCCTCCATGTTCCCGAAAGCCGGTGCCGAGTATGAATACACGACGGCCGCAGTCGGCGGGTACATCGCGTTTATCGTTGGCTGGCTGATCATCTTCTCAGGGATCATTGGCGCAGCCACCGTTGCCCTCGGATTCGGCGGATACTTCGCCGGCCTGTTCGGGACAGGCCGGGTCATTGCCGCCATCGGCCTGATCGCGCTCCTTACCCTGATCCTGATCGCAGGGATAAAGGAGAGTGCAGCGGTTGCCGGGCTCTTCACCCTGATCGAAGCGGGCGGTCTCATCCTGATCATCATTGCCGGCCTCCCCCGGCTCGGGAGCGTCAACTACTTCGAGATGCCGTTCGGGATCACCGGGGTCTTTACCGCTGCCGCACTTGTCTTCTTTGCCTACCAGGGGTTCGAGGAGATGGTCAAGTTCTCGGAAGAGACCCGTGAACCGGAGAAGACCGTGCCAAAAGCCCTGATGATCGCCCTTGCCGTCTGCACCCTCCTCTACATCCTCGTCTGCATCGCTGCTGTCAGCGTGGTCGGGTGGGAAGGGCTTGCCGGGTCCGAAGCGCCGTTTGCCGAGGTTGCGACAGCGGCATGGGGACCGTGGGGGGCAGACGTCCTCTCGGTCATCGCCCTGTTTGCCACCGCCAACACGGTCCTTCTGATGCTCCTTGCCGCATCCCGGATCAGCTATGGAATGGCCCGGTCAGGAAGCCTTCCCGGACCGCTCGCCCGCGTCCATGTAACCCGGAGGACCCCCTACCTTGCGATCCTTGTCGCGGCGATCGGGGCCGTCCTCTTCCTCTTTGCCGGGGACATCGGGTTTGTGGCCAACGTCACGAACTTCACCATCTTTGTCACGTTCATGATCATCAACCTCTCCGTGATCCTCCTCCGCTACCGGTCCCCGGACCAGAAGAGGCCGTTTCTCGTCCCCGGCAGGATCGGGCGGATGCCGGTCCTCCCACTCCTTGGGATCCTGACAAGCGTCTTCCTCTTTCTCCAGCTCACCCCGGATATCATCGCGATCGGCACCCTCCTCGTTATCATCGGGGGGATCATCGCCCTCTTCATGGGAAAGGAGGGTCAGGACCAGGCTTCCGGGTGAGGAGCGTTCAGCCCGAAGCAGGATGGCCAGCCCGGGTGCCGGGATGGCAATCTCTATCGTCTCTCATGACCGTGATCGGACCATGCGTATCAGGATCCCCGCAGTCATCCTGCTGGTCGCCCTCCTCCTGGTCATCGCGTCCGGTGCCCATGCTCCCCGGATCAGCACCGGTGATGTGGTGGTCGTCCCGGACGCGGAGAAGTCTTATGCCTGGTATGGGCTCCTGGGTGAACCCGGGGAAACAGACCGCTACCTGATCAGCGCCGAAGCAGGGACCGAACTCCGCATCTCGACCTCCTCACCCGACCCGGATACTGCTCCCCCCTTCGCCCTGATCGGCCCCGGGATCACCACCATGGATCTCGCGCTCGCCGATATCAGCATCCCGGAGGGATACGGGAGCATCGTGGTCCCTGTCCTGGATACCCGACAGCCCCCCACCTACGAGCCGTTCACCCCGATGGCACTGTACGAAGGGGCCTCGCTCTCCATCCCTGCACCCGTTTCCGGGACCTACACCATCGCTGTAGCAGGGGCAGAGGGCAGGTACCTCCTTGCGACTGGCTTTTCCGAGGAGTTCAGTCCTGCCGAGTGGGTGCTGATCCCGGTCTCGATCCTCTCCGTCCGCGTGTGGCAGGGCCAGAGCCTCCTCGCAAACCTCCTGCCGATCCTCGCTGCCGTCCTGATCGGTGCCTGGTGGTTCCGGAGACGCAACCCTGCTCCCCCCTGGCCCTGGGCATGGCTGCCGGCCATCGCCGGTTTTTCCTTTCTTGGGAGCGGCATGCTCGTGGTCATCCAGATGATGGCAGCCGCCCTGGTCACCGGCCTCTCTCCCTCCCTGCTCCTCACCGTCTTCTTTGCCGCCGTCCCGGTCATCCTCGGGCTGCTCCTTGTCCGGATCGCGGCAGCGTCCGGACCCTCCCCTTCGCACCGGGAACGGGCGGTGATGCTGATCCTCGGATTTTTCGGGCTCGTCTTCTGGGCTGGCCTGATCGCAGGCCCGGTCCTTGCGATGGCGGCATCGCTGATGCCAGGTGCCGGGACCCCCGGGACATCCTGATCTGCCGGATCACGGCAGGGAGGATTCACGCTGCAGGGGCGGAGATCAGAAACAGGTGATATTCGCAGGAATCAGGAACATTCCGGTCGCCATCCCGATCCTGTACCCGCTAAAAAACGCCCGGTCCACGGAGAATTCTGCGGGCGCTGCCCCGAAAAGCCCGTCAGTCGGCCTGCGGAAGGATGCGGAGATGTGCCTCCATCCCGGCCCTGGGCAAACTATATCAGACGTCCCTTCTGATACTGGAGCTGGAGTGACATTTCCGTGGACGGCGAATTGCTGATTGAACTTACCGACCTGAACTGGGAACAGGTGGTGGAGCGATCGGACCGGCCGGTGCTCGTCATGTTTTACAGCCCCACCTGCCCGTTCTGCCACACGATGGAGCCCTCCTTCAGGCAGTATGCCAGCGAGTACGAAGGGGTGGTGTCCTTCGCCCGCCTTAATATCACGACCGCCCAGTGGACCGCAGAGCGGTACGGGATCCGGAGCACCCCGACCTTCAAGATGTTCTGTTCCGGAAAACCATTCCTCGAACTCGTGGGTGCCGTGTACCCCGCCCTCCTGAAGCGGATGGTGGATGACGGACTGGCATCCGGCAACGAATGCATTGCACAATCCACTGCCATCAACTATGACATCACGGGATACGGGTGAACAGCGGGCGGGAAGGATTGAACATGCCGGTTCTGGTCAATTAATGAGGGGCAGGAACAGTACGCTCTAAGCAAGCATGCACACGACCTCTGCGATCGCGATCACCCTGCTCATCATCATCACAGCCGGGATCGGTGCCGCCGCAGCGGCAGAGATCGGGAATCCCGACCTGGTGGTGGAAGGGATCTTGACTCCTTCCGAGGCAGTTGCGGGAGGACGGGTCTCCCTCCAGGCCACGGTGAAAAATACGGGGGATGGTACCGCTCCCCTCTTCACTGCCTGTTTCTTTCTTTCGGAGGACACGGTTTATGATGCCTCGGATGGCTCCCTTGGGCGGGCTCAGGGGGCCTCCCTCAGACCCGGGAGCGGGAAGAGTGTCACGTTCTCTGCCTCGATCCCAGCCCGTGCCGGGGGTCCCTGCTATATCCTCGTGAAGGCAGACTGCTCCGACCAGGTCCGCGAAGAGGATGAGACGAACAACATCGGCGCCAGCAGCCTCATCATGGTCGGATCCCCCTCCTCTCCAGGGAAGCTTCCCGTCACCCTCCCCACCACCATACCCGGGACACCGGCAACCATTCCTACCAGGAACCCCTCCCTCTTCCCCACCACCATACCCGGGACACCAGGGACCGTACCCACCAAGAACCCCTCCCTGCTCCCCACCTCCCTCCCCGGGAATGAACGTACCCCTTCCCCAGAGCCCGATCTTGTCATCACCGGGATCTCGGTGCCCTCTTCGGTCGCCCCGGGAACCAAGGCAAGGGTATCGGTGACCATTCAAAATCAGGGGAATGGATCGGCCTCCTCCTCATCGCTCTCCCTCTCTCTCTCGGGGGACAGGACCCCCGATCCCGGGGACACCTCTGCGGGACAGGTCATGGTCTCACCGATCGCCCCTGGTGCCACCCGGACTGTGTCGTCTTCGGTCAGGATCCCTGACGGGGCTACGGGTACCTGCGCTCTCTGTGCCCGTGCTGATGCGAACAGCCGGATCCGGGAGTCGAATGAGGAGAACAATGCTGCCTGCAGCATGGCAATCCTCATTCACGCGGGTTCTTCCCCGACCCCTGCGGAGACCCCTGCGATCGCCCTTTCCTCCGATCTCGTGGCCGCCTCGGTGACGAGCGCGGGAACCGGGACCGCCGGTGGAATCCTTGATATCTGGATGCTCGTCCGGAACGACGGCACCTCGTTTACCCGTACCACGGGAGCAGCCGTGTACCTCTCGTCCGACCAGATCATCAGCCCGGGCGACACCTACCTCGGTCTGGTGCCGGTTCCCTCCCTGAACGGAGGATCCTCGGCCACCATCAACAGGACCCTTTCCATCCCGTCAACAGTGCCAGCCGGCACCTACTATTGTGGGATCATCCTTGATCATGCCAACATCCTTGTCGAGGCAGATGAAGGCAATAACATTGCCTGTTCCCCTGTCCCGGTCATCATCACCACTGCACAGCCCGGTCAGTCCGTGGAGGCACAGGTCGAAGATGCCATCCTCCGGTATACCAACCAGGAACGGGTCGCTGCCGGGGTCACCCCCCTTGTCCGGAACGGGCTCCTGACCACGGTCGCCCGGGCTCACAGCCTTGACATGAAAGAGCGGGACTTCTTCAGCCATACCAATCCCGACCGGCTCACCCCGTTCCAGCGGATGGATGCTGCCGGGTACTCGTACCGGTCTGCCGCAGAGAATATCGCTGCCTCGTCATCCTACACCCTTGCCAGCAGCCCAGATGAGGTGGGCAGGCACATTGTGCAGGATCTCTGGATGAACAGCCGGGGGCACCGGGAGACCCTCATCAGCCCGAAGTATACCGAGATAGGGATCGGGGTGGTCTATGACCCGGACAAGAGTGCCAGCCCGTACGGCTTCATCGCCACGCAGGACTTTGGCCGGCCGCTGTAACTCCTCCTTTTTCCAGGGAAATGAGCATGACGCCGGATCATAAACCGTCCTCATGAAACCATCGGATGCGGTTTTTATGCCAGACTGCCTCCGGCAGTCTCCTCCTCTCTGCCCGACCAGGCACCGGTCAGCGACGGATTATACAAACTATCCCCGGTCTCTCCATTTTTGTTGATTCTGTTTCACGGGAATCATGGAATTTGTCCGGATCCGAAGAACCGGACAAGATATTTATCCGAGAAACGTGCTACATTGTTGTTATCATAATGACAACAAGGGGATTTTTGGGCCGGATACTCCTTTTCCTCATTCTTTCTGGCCTGATTCCGGGGATATGCGCAGCGGCAGGCAGCACCTTCCTCTCCGGGACCCCCGACCTTTCAGCGGTTATCGATGGCACCAATGACTTCGCACCCGGTTCGGAACAGACCCTTGTCATCCATGTCAGGAACACCGGCATCGACGAGGTCAAGATCATCCAGCCGGGAGCGGGAGCCTCCGGGGAACCCCCGAGCACTGCCCGGATGGTCACCCTCACCCTTCTCCCGGGCGATGCCCCGGTCATGGTAAAGACCGGTACCCAGATGGTCGGCGACATCGCATCGGGGAGATCGGCCTTCTCCCCTTTCGCGATCAAGGTGCTCGATGACGCCCGTGGCGGGACCTACCATCTTCCCCTGCTCGTGAACTACACTACCCTTGTCTCCGAGGCCCTGATCGGAGAGGGGAGTGTCACCTTCCAGTATGCGACCAGGACCATGCAGATCGATCTCCCCTTCAACGTGAAGGACGAGGTGATCATCGCGGTGGATGAGATCACCGCCCCGGACCTGAATGCAGGCGGTGACGGGTATATCACGCTCACCCTGCGGAATACCGGCACCCTTCAGGGGAATAACACGATCGCACGGATCTTCCACGAAGAGGGGAGCCCCCTGATCCCCCTTGACGGGAGGGTGTATGTCGGTGACTTCCCTCCCGGGGGGATTGTGACCGCCCGCTTCAAGGTGGCGGTCGATGAGAAGGCAGGGCCCGAACAGTATCCCCTGGTCGTCGCGGTTGAATACCAGGACGCCTCCAACGCGACCCGCCTCTCTCCTGAAGTGAGCATCGGGATCCCGGTGGTGGGGAAGGCGCAGTTTTCGGTCATCGGGACCCCGGTCTGGATGTACCGTGGCGATAAGAAGACCATCGAGGTCGGCTACGAAAATACCGGGCCGATTACCGCATACAGTGCACAGGCCAGGATCAGCGCCGCGGATCCCTTTGACGCAAATGACGGCACTTCATTCCTCGGTGACCTTGCACCAGGTGATACAGCCGTCGCCCGGTATACGATCGGGGTGGATAAAGCCGCGACAGTCAAAGAGTACGGTCTTGACACCGAGATTCGGTACCGCGACAGCCTCGATGCAAACCGGATCTCCGACCCGATGAGCGTCACGATCGATGTCCGTGAGCGGGGCGGGCTCACCCGGGTCCTGTACAATCCTGTGCTGATGAGCATCATCATCGCCCTCCTTATCGGATGCGGGTACTTCTTCTTTGTGCACCAGAAGAAAAAGCCCAAAACCCCGGAAGAGTGATCACTCTGGGGATGAGCGCCCGACCGGAACCTGCTCTCTCTTTTTATGAGGCCACCATAAAAGGCGAAACCAAGGCTTTGATAACCTCCCCTGCTTGAACGAGAGGACTGCGAAAAAGCGCCTTCTCCAGGCACAAGAAGAGCCTCCCAAGGGAAGGATCAAGGAAAAAAAGGGGTATCCGGATTTACTTGAAGATATCAAAGATCTGGTCGCTGCCAGTCGCGGAGAGCCGGTCGCGCTCCTCCCGCTCCTCCACGAGGGCAAGCAGCGGAAGCGACATGTCAACGCCCGGAACATGGCCGAACATCTTCTCGAGCTCGACCTGCTGGGCGTGCATGAAGAGGGCGTTCGGGATATCCATGGCGCAGAGCTCCTCGCACTGCCCGCAGTTGATACAGGAATCGGCGATGTGGGCATACCGGATCAGGTGGAACATGAAGTTGGGCGGGACCTGGCCTGGTGTCACGAGGTACGGCTTCTTGGTGCTGCACTCGACGCAGTAGCAGATCGGGCATGCCTCTATGCAGCTGTAGCACTTGATGCACCGTGAGGTCTCCTTCACGATCTTCTTCAGGCGCTCCCTGCCCTCTCCGAGGCCGGCAAAGTCCTTTGCCCGCCACTTGTCACTGAGCTTGTACATCGCGTTCTCGACCTTTCCGCGGATCTCGAGCCCCTTCGGGTTCGGTGCCTCGGTCTTGAGCACGCCTGCCTTTACCGCAGCATCGAGCAGGGCAGCGCCCTTGTCGCTGCAGACCTCGACGAAGGTGGCCTTACCGGCCTTGTCGCCGATGACCCCCCAGTTCCCGCAGGCGAGGTCCGCCTGCCGCGGGACCTTCAGCTTGCACCGGCGGCAGTTGCTCCTCCGGCCATAGCCCTGCTCCTCGAGCTCATCGATGGAGATCCCCTTGTGGCCTCCCTCGTACTCGATGATGAACTGCCCCTTGTCGATCTCTTCCTTGTGGACCGTGTCCGGGTCGACCCCGAACTTCTCGGTGATCATCTTCCGGGCGGTGACCGGCGAGACCGTGCCTCCGCAGTTCACCCCGATCATGATGACATTGTCGAGGTTGAGCTGCTGGCGCTTGGCAAGCTCGTACATCCCCATCATGTCGCAGCCCTTGACGGTCATCGCGATCTTCATATCCCTGGCCCCGTCAAGGTACTTCTTGACGAGCTTGGACATGAGCAGCGTCCCGCAGTGGAGGGATCCTGCGGTCTTGTCGACCTCTTTTGGATCGGTGATGAATACCGGGACGGCATCATAGATGTCCTGCCCTCTGGTGACACCGAACACCCCGTCCACCATCTTCTTCTCGAGGGCAAACTTGAGCAGGGTGGTGACCGCACCGCCGCACTCTGCCTTCTTTGCGATCTCGGCGTCAGAGGTCCATGCGTAATACATATCTCCTTTCTTTGACATCTACTTCGCCTCCGCAATCTTCTCGACCTTGACAGCACAGGCCTTGAACTCCGGGATCTTGGCGATGGGATCGAGTGCGTTGTTGGTCAGGACGTTGGCAGCACATTCCTTGTAGTGGAACGGCATGAACATCACGCCCTTCATGATATCCTTGGTGACC